>JAEEGK010022830.1_pt1 | contig 13106 bp, 10 predicted proteins | sample 8958771 | NCBI WGS metagenome assembly JAEEGK01 (sample SAMN16246547, study PRJNA631951) | gut metagenome | biome: gut microbiome; feature: rumen; material: SC-attached | host: Bos | place: Iran: Karaj | collected 2018-10 | reverse complement strand
CCCCGCCTACCTGCTGCGCGACGCCAAGCGCGTCGGCGGCAAGGTGGTCAAGCACTTCGTCATCGAGGTAAAGGACGGCAACTTCACCTTCGCGAGGGACGAGGACTCGATCCGGCGGGAGCAGGCCCTTGACGGCATATACGTGATCCGCACGAGCGAACCTGCGGACAAGCTCTCGGCGGCCGACGCCGTGCGGGCGTACAAGTCGCTCGGCAACGTCGAGAAGTCGTTCAGGACGTTCAAGGGCGTCGACATGCCCGTCAGGCCCATACGGCACCGCGTGCCGGACCGCGTCAAGGCGCACGTGTTCCTGTGCATGCTCACCTACTACGTCGAGTGGCACATGCGCAGGGCGCTTTCGACGCTCATGTACGTCGAGGACGACCTTCCGTCCACACGCGCGGAACGGGATCCCGTGGCCAAGGCGAAGCCGACGGCCGATAAAGCACCTTGTTGACTTGTGGCGGCTCCTTGGGGCGGCCGAGGTCCTTGCGGTCGTTGGTGTATTTGGGCGAATGTTCCGACAGGACGTCCATCAGCACGGAGACCTTGAACGGCTGGACGCGGAAAAGCCCCGTGTTGCGTCCGTACAACGGCTCTGCCCTGTCCTTGAATATCCGCACAATGTCTATCACCCGCCCAGCACAGTCTCGCAAGACCTTATCTGCAGATGGCGCTTTTCTTTCCGCAGAAAGCATATCCGAACTTCATGACATCGATTATGCCTTCTGCGGCCAAGACTGACGCATATTCCTTCTCGTCAATCTGGCGAAGCGCGTCGGCTGCGAGAGCATCAAGATCGTCTTGGCCGTCTTTCGCAGCCTTCATCTCGATTATCACAGCCGGAAAGTCCCTGCTATCCGGACGCGGCTTGAGCATTATGTCGAAGCGCCCATAGCCGGACTCGCGATTGGACGTGACGACATAGACATCGCGCATGAACGACAGCATTCCAAGGACTAGTCCGTGGTAGAACGCCTCGTTCGAGGTGTCGAGATAGCTTGCGGACTCAAGGAGAAACCGCTCGACATGCTCCTTGAACGCGGCGGGGTCGCGTTCGCTGAACGCCGTCCGCACGTCCATCAGGCTCTCCGACGTGCCGCTCTGCGCGGTGATCTTCTCGCAGATGTCCGTCACGTACACCTGCTCAACCTCCTTGTTAGGAATCGCCACGCGGCACATCCCGCAGAAAATCTCCGAAGCAGGCTTCAAGTATCCTGCCGAGACGAGAAGCGCGTAGATGGACGATGCCTTTTTTCTTATGTCCTGGTAGGGCCCCAGTTCCGACGTCATGGGAACGGACGGCGACTCGCCCTTCAGAAGCGACAGTAGCTTGCCCGCAATGTCGAACGGCAACTTCTCGACGATCTCGTTGATGAGGTCGTTGGAACTCGTGTCGAGCCAGTACGGCCGCGCCTTGCAGCGCGCGTCGAAGTAGCAGAGGACGCTCCACGGATTGTACATCTCGCGCCCGCCGAAGATGTAGCCGTCATACCATGCACGTATCTCCGACATCTTGTCCTCGCAGCCATAGTATCTCGCCATCTCCTCGACCTCGTCCTGTGTGAATCCAAAATATTCGCTGAAGTTCTCGTCGAAGACCGTGTAAACCTTGAGGTTGTTGAGCCCCGAAAGCATTCCCTCCTTCGCAACGCGCAGTACACCAGTCAAGATACCCATCTTGACATGGTTGTTGTCTTTCATCGCGCCCGACAGGAATATACGCATGAAGTTCACCATCTGCTCATAGTAGCCACAATTAGAGGCAGTAGTCACTGGCGTGTCATACTCATCAACCAGTACAATCGGCAACTCCTTGTAATGGATATGCAACGCTTTGGCAAGTAGGCCGAGTCCGTCGGCCAACTCGATTAGACTGCTTTTCTTCTTCCTAATCTTGTCGAACAACTCCCTGTCTGACTCCTCAACAAGAGAATCGAATACGGATGCATGTCGCGCAAATTCATCGCCGATATCCTTCGCGAGCTTGTATTGAGCTTCCTTCCAAGACATCGCCTTGTGGTCCTTAAACGTAAGATAAATCACAGGATAGCGTCCTTGATGCGACATCCATTCGGCGGCGTTCTCACAGCGCGCTATCGCTCTCGACTCGAAGAGTGGACGCATATTTTCCTCCCTCGCGCCTCGCCTCTCAAAGAAGCACTTGAGCATCTGCATCGCCGTGGTCTTGCCAAAACGGCACGGGCGAGTGAACAGCGCGACGCCAGCGCGCGTCGCAAGGAGGTCGCGGATAAGCAACGTCTTGTCAACGCAATAGCAGTGGCCCGCAATCTCCTCCCAGTCGCTCTTGCCAACGGGAAGCGGCAACTTGCCTTCCAAGAAGTCTGATTGTCTCTCTTTCATCACCTGAAATTATACCAAAAATCGCGACGAACTGCCGAAACCCCAGTCAACTTCCTGAAATCCAAGTTATTTCTCTCGCCGAAGTTGACTACTTGCACTTAGGCGAAAAGCTCCTTGATTTGCGCAAGCACCTTGGGCGCAGTGCCTAGCCCATAGCGCTCGCCGACGGCAAGTAGATCGACATCGCCTATTCCAGAGAACCTGCCGTTCACGGAAAGAGCATGCAGGTTTGTCCAGTCGTTCCATCCAGGGTCCTCGGCGGAGAAATGGGTGCCCGTGAGGTCGTAGGCAGGCGCAAGCTCCCATTCGCCTCCTTCACGCATCAGGAACGAGAAATTCTTCGTATGGTCGTCTAGTTCCCGATTGTAGATGTTGAACACCATGCGCCTGAAGAGCTCCTCCTGCTGCTCGTAGCCAAGTCCGAGGTCGTCCGCAGTCTCGAAAAGTGTCTCGTATGAGTAAAGTGCCCTCGGACCACCCATCGGAAGATGCCGGAGCGCGCACAGCGTCTGCACCAAATGTCGCCTACCCCCGTCCCTGTCGAAGCGCTTTGTCATGAAGTGCTTAACGCCGTCCTGTTCATGCAGGCGACATTCGCTCATCTCGATTCCGGCGGCGCATGCCTTCTTATGCGCTTCGTACTCTTCCACTCCTGCCGACGGCAGACTCGACGTAGTGAACTTGATCAGCCAATGCTCGAAGCCCGGAGGGAGGCTGTCCTGTCCGGCGAGGAACTCGCCCGTCGCCCTGTTCCATGCGACGACTGCCTTCGCCTGCGCCCCGCCGGCGGACGTTCCTACTCGGATGATCTCGCGTAGCGCGTCATCGCCCCCCTTTTTCAACAGGTCGGCATTGAGGGCCATGCGCGCTTCTTCCACGAGAGCGCGCATGTCAATGGCCGACGGCTTCATTCGCCCAGGGCCAATCTCCGGCTCATAATTCAAGGCTCCCATACCCCGCGCGCCGACATAGGCAAGCCGGTCGAGCGGTGAAACCATCGACTTTGGGATTTTCTGCTCCTCCATCCACTTGTCAACGAGCGCATTCCCGAATGCGTCAGGCAGAGAGTCCGCAAACACTCCCGGCAGGCCCCAGAACGCCCCCTTGGGAAGCGCAAAGCCGACGACCTTGTATATCTCCTCGCGCAACGGCATCTGGAACGGCGCAATCTGAATTCCCGTCCGGACAAACTCCGAATCATACTGAAACTGGTAGTACGAACCGAAATCCGGAGCAATCCTTCCGACATGATGTCCCCAAAGGAACACATCCACCGCCATGACACGCCTAAACATGAAGAGCCACACTTTCCTTTCGCCTAGTCCGCGAGGCGCGCTTGCGCTCCTTTTGCGTCATCATCGCAATATGATGGTCAATGTACTCTTCCGGTGCCAGCTCATAAATCCAGTTGGTGTGTCCGTATGTGCGACAAAGGGAAACAAGCGCCCAAATGGAACCGCCACGTCCGCCTTCAATGTTCTTGACCGTGGACATGGAAATTCCACTACGCTCTGCGGCGACCTCCCGCGTCAAGTTCAAGAACAGCCGCCGCATACGCAATCCGTCGCCGACTTGCTTCAGAATCTCAGCTTTATTGCCTCGTAGCATAAGACATCTCCTTTCACGCACCATTATAGCAAAAAATGTGCGGCCTCACAATGGGCAAAATTTTATCTTTTAGACGCTCAATATCAATGCAACAGACAAAAGATTGCCCGTTAGCCTCGCCATCCTGATGTTAGACAACTTGGAGGTGTTGATGTGTATGTGGTCAAGGAGGTACTTGCCGCACGGCGACCGGTCACATCCGCTTTTCCGCGACCAGTTCGCAGTTGACCATCTTCGGGCCACGGTACTGGACGAGTATGAGATGCATCGTAGTTCCCTTCGCGAGGGCCGGTACCTTCCTGTCCTTCGCGTAGCGCTTCAGATGCGCGATTCCCTCTTCGCGCTGCGCCTCCAGCTCCGCCTTCTTCGCACCCTTCTTGACGTGCTTGAACTCGACGATGTAGCTGTGCGGCACGTCTCCGTAGTAGTTGCGCTCGGGGAAGAGGAAGAAGTCGCAGTTGCCGTGCGAGAGTTCCAGCTCCGGACAAGTCACGAACTGCGGAAGATGCGCCATCTCGCACTGGAAGTAGCCCTGGAGACGCACCTCGCCGCTGATGCCGCCGCGAATCGGCGTCGTCTCCGCGAAGTTCTTGGAGACAAGCTCGAAGAACTCGCGCCACTTGCCCTCGTAGGCGAATGCGCGCGCTGCGGCGCTCCATTCAATCCAGCTCTTCTCCGGCGGAAAATACTGCTCACGCAAATATCCGTATACCTGCTGCTCCAGGCAGGCGTTCGGAACGGCAAAAATGGGCTCGCCACAGCTCTTGCCCGCCATCGAGAGGAGTCCGTAGTAGAAGAAGAGCGAACGGAAGTTCTCGGGCTTCACGATTGCTTCTGCCGGGAACGAATCGACTAGCGGGAACTGGACGCCGCCCGCCACAACTGTCTGCTCCGTCATAGGCAAGGCCTCGAACGGATTCATCTTGAATATGACGCGCTGTAGGTCCGAGATCGTCTTGAGCTTGTCGTAGTCCGTCCTGATGTTGGCGTCAACCATGTTCTCCGGCGGCTCGCCTTTCGCGACAAGGTGCTTCAGGTGGTAGAAAGTCATGTCCGAATTGAACACGCACTCCTCGCCAATCATTTTCTTCGCAAAACAGTAGCCGTCGTACCACGGCTTGATTGACTTGACGATTTCCTCTGGATCGCCCTCCGTGAACTTGCCAGTCCCCTTGAAGTCGCGGTACATCTGAAGCACTTCCGCCTCGGAGAAGCCAAGCGCGGCGTTGAAATCGGAGTCCAGCGTCAGGTTTGCGGCGATGTTGAACCCGCTCGTGAGGTCGTCAAGCGTCACTGGCGAGACGCCCGTCATGAAGATGCGGTCGAACTCGCCCTTGAACTTCTTGAACCAGTTGCTATAGAACCCGGTGCCGTGCGTTATGTCGCGGTAGTCGTTTACGCCCGTCGCACGGATCATCTGGTTCGTGAAGTTGTCGTACTCGTCGATGATCAGGTAGAGGGGGATGCCCTTTTGCCTGGCCTCAAACACAAGCGCGGCGAACTTGCTGTCAACTTGCTTCTGGGAATATCCTTTAACGAACCCTCCATCGTAGCATTGCGAATATCTTCTGACAAAAGCATCGAGCGAATCCTCTATATGCCGTTCGAACGCCCGCTCCAACGCCTCGCCCGTCCCGCCGACCTTGGAGAAGTCGAACTTCAGCGTCATAAATCGATTGGCGTTCTCCGTCGGGTGCGCGCCGATCCAGAGCCCTCCGAAAAGCTTTTCAAAATCCTTCTTCTGGTTCATGTCGTAGTAGCTCTCCATCATGGAGATGAAGAGCGACTTCCCGAACCTCCTCGGACGCACGAAGAATATGAAGCTGTCTCGCGACTCCATCAGCGCGAGATACTGTGTCTTGTCGACATAGTAGTAACCCTCGTTCCGGATTCTCCTGAAATCCGAAACGCCGTATGGTATTCCAAGGTCTCTGCGTCTTGTCATGCCCGTATTATACCAAAAATCGCGACGCCCTGCCGAAGCCGCAGTATGCGTTGGGCGCAACTGCGTCAACACAAATAAGCACCTCAACAACACCATACGGTCGTTGTCAAGTGTCTTGCCGGGTCCCTTTCTGTTCCATATTACAAGCCCTGAATACAAACCAACTCCGCTATAATCACTAATCTCACATGATGGGAATCCTGCTCTCGCAAACTTCTGTCCTGGAATAATCACTTCGTCTCGCCAGTTCACTGTGCTTTTCCCGACGATTCCTGAACACGCCTCTTCGACAATCTCACTTGCGCCAGATTATGCCTAATCGAAACATCGTTTGGCTTGTATCTGGCCGCTTTTTCCCAAAGAGCCTCCGCCTCATCGAGCTCGCCGCGGATGGCAAGAAGCCTTGCAAGACGGTCTGCAGCCAAGGGCGAGTCAACGCTCCACTTACTAGCGACCGACAAGCGATACTCATTTTCCGCAGATTTCATGTCTCCAAGCAAGTCCTCAAATACACAGCCACGGTAGAATCTTGTGATGCCACGATAAGAACCGCGGTTATCAACTCTCTGTGCCGCATCTAAATTGCGCATCGCAATCGCAGCATCATTCTCTTTGTTCAACGCAACAAGTGCCCTGACAAGATAAACAAGTGCCCGTTGCTCGGAGTCCGGCTTCAAATGCGATTCTAGCCAATCACAGCACTCCCTCAAATTATCCAATCTACCACTCTCAAAACAAACACTAGCGTATAGTTTCCTGTTTTCGAATGTCGAAGGGAATGCCTCGATCCCAGATTCTAAGGCTCGCACGCCGTCAGACCAAAGCCAAGCCCACCTCGCCGCCTCTGGGACGGCGAAAATACGCGTGGTTGCCAGAATCGCACACAGGGAAAAGCCCAACAGTCGCAAACTGCCCTTCACGGCGAAAAGACTGCCGCAAACGGTTACAATGACAATTGACAGTCCCATCGAGGGAAGTCCCATGTAATAGTCGCCGTAAGGTCCGTTTCCAAACCCAAGTATGTTGCTGACAGGCAAGAATCCAACCAACGCAAAGGCTATGCCCATAGCCAAGAACGGACTGCGGCGACGAAGTGTGAGCGACAGAATGCCGAGCGTCAAGACAACTATCCAGCAGCCAACAAGAGCAACACTTGAAACATCGCCCAAAGAATACGATCCGGTCGGCGACATGTTGCCAAAAGGCCACAACCACACAAAAAAATGCCAACAAGTGAAATATGCCGACGCCAAAACAATGTCAAGACGATTGACATTGTCAAAACTTCCATTGAGCGTGGAAACCGATCCGACCTTTCCTCGAAGCAGAAGGTACAGAACAGTGACAAATGCATAAACAGCGTAGACAAGAATCACTTTCTTCGACTTGAATCTCTCGGGGCGCAGATAGAAATCAAATATGACAGCAATCGGGCCAACTGCAACAGCCTGTTCATAAGACCCACAGGCAACGAAAAGACAAGCTGTGGCCGCCGCAACAAAAGATGGACGAAAGGCATTTCCCTCAAATGCCTTGTCATGGAGGACAATAGCCAAGGCACCAAGCGCACACATGACTTGGATATTAACGCAGCTGAGCCATGCAGTAGATGACACAAGTGTCGGGGCAAGCAACCAGACAGCAGAAGCCAACAATGCCTGTCGCTCGTTTCCAAACACACGACGAAATAGAGCGAGGACGGGGAAAAAGCTCATGCATCCAATCACAATCGCGAAAACTCGACAGAGCGGTACCATGTCCTCGGGGAATAGCGCAAATAAAGAGAAAATCAGATTCTTAACTGGGCGAAATAACTGAAACGAATCCGCTCCAAATACCTGCCACCACGACTCCAAACTTCTGACATGCGACAGCTCCTGTGCGTCATCCATCAGGAAAAAAGGGCCCGACACGGCAAACAACTGTATCACAATATACACGGCTATGATCAGCGCCGAGAATATTGCGCGTCTATGGTTCAAGAACTCGTTTTCATCGCTCTTCATAACATTCCCTCGACAAGAAGTTCGATTAGGACACCACCTCGTTCCTCTCAGCAGAATTGCCATTTTTCGCCATCTGTGACTGAACAATCCGCATATCGCGAGACGGTGCGTCTAGCAGCTTCTTTCCAACCAGTGCAACTATTGCAAACAAGACGATCGCGAACACACTTGCACACTCAGCTGCCGAGAGCCGCCTGCCTTTGAGTGCTAGCATTGTCATCTCCTGGTTATCGATACTTCAAGATGCACCAGATTGCCTTAAAACCATCCTTCCAGCCAATCTTCTTGCCCTCGGCGTATGTGCGACCGGAATAAGAGATGCCAACCTCATAAACACGCAGCCCAGCCCGCGCGACGCGCGAGGTGATCTCAGGCTCGAATCCGAACCTGTCCTGCTGGAGCTTCGGAAGGATGTCCATTAGAGCCTCGCGGCGGAACGCCTTGTAGCATGTCTCCATGTCGGTGAGATTCAAGTTGGTAAACCAGTTCGACAGCATTGTCAGGAACTTGTTGCCGACGGAATGCCAGTAGTAGAGAACGCGATGCGGCTCTCCGCCCATGAAACGGGAACCAAAGACTACATCCGCCTTGCCATCCAAGATCGGCTTTATCACCACAGGAATCTCCTGTGGGTCATATTCGAGATCAGCATCTTGCACTATGACGACATCTCCTGTCACAGCGGCGAAACCCGTTCTAAGTGCCGCTCCCTTGCCTTGGTTTCTCTCATGCCGAAGCTTAACAACCTCGCAATTTGGGCCGTCTTGTATAGAACTTATCAAATTCCACGACCCATCGGAACTGGAATCATCAACAAGTATCAGTTCCTTGTCGAATGGAACGCTACGAACGGCCTCTATTAGCCGCATCAAGGTCTTTTCTTCATTATAGACTGGGATTACAACGGATGTCTTCATCTTTACTTCCTTTCTGTGCTGAACAGTAGTATCTTTTGGCACGAACAAAGAGCAATATCAGGGCGAGAAGCTGTGTAAGGTTGACAGGGAACAGAAACGTATCGTCTAGCCCGCGAGAAAGCAGTAAAAGCATCAGGGTTGTATCGCATACGAGACGACATATCTTCGTCTCTCGCACCGCAGAAAGAGCCAACCCCAGGAACATGATTGCGTCAATCGCCTGATCGTGGAGTCGGGCGGCAACCCAAAGCGTCGATAGGAAAACCGCCGGCATCGCCCACTCGAACACGTCATCACAAGTCCGAAGCCGCCAACTCAGAAACACGCAAAGCAACGCTCCTACAGCCGCACTTCCCGCCATCAATGCAGACTCCCCAAGCCTTGGCTCCAGCAAAGCAAACAGTCCGCGAGGGACAAAACCAGTACTGTGGAACTGCCCTTGCGAATACTGGACTATCGACAGAATCATCTCCATCGGCGAACGATGGCAAAGGTATGCGGACAGCAAAGTTCCAAACAAAGTTATCAGGCCTGCGACAAGCAATGTTCGCCACTTCCTGCGTACAAGCAATGCGACCATGAACAGCCCGCCAATTTGCGGTTTAACCAAAGTGAAAGCCCAAAAAAGACCTGCAATCCAATCTTGACGCTTTCGATGACACAAGAGCGCCATCATCGCAGCAGCCGTGATTAACACCCCATAATTCAAGCATACAAGGCAATCCAGCACAGAACGCCATGCCAGCAATGCCGCAGCCGCAGCCGCGAAGCCAGCCCAGGCCTCACTTTTCGCCTTGTAGCCCAGTGAAAACGCACAGCCTACTATGAATAAAAAACCACACCAGGTAATCCCACGGAATACGGCTTCGGCAGAATCTCGCGAGACGCATGTCAATGGCAACATCCACGCATACGACCAAGGAGGGTATGCGTGAACAAAGCTTAATTCATCTGCTGAATATAGACGCTCAAAACTCCAAGGCGTATACTTTCCGGATTTCAACGTTCCGTTCCACACTAGATACGGATCTTTTCCGTGCCTGACGCATTCCGCCTCATTATAGCGCATTCGGAAGTCAACTGCATGCGGAAGCTCGGACGGCGTACGAAAGAAAAGCACCTGTAAAAAATAGAACAAGAACATACCAATCCAAAATACCAACCATGCTCTGCCGCCTAGGCTATCTAGCTTCCATCTTAACATTGTTTATACGCCTTGAAAGACTCCCATATTAATAACCCCTGCATCTAAAACAGGCCTATCCACCATGTGCAACGACTTCGTAGTATGCGACCATAATCGCAGGTCGAGAATCCATAGAATAATCTGGGAAGATAAGTCGATCATACAAATGCCTTACCGGGTTCGGTGCTATTCCCTGATCATTCCAAACACCAAACAGCTTGAGCGTAAGCCCCATATTCTCGACATACGACCTAAACTTCTCTAGTTCAGCATCTCGCCGGAAGAAATCCTTCACAAAAAACATGCGTCGGCCTTGTGACAAATACTCTTTAATCAACTCTGGTCTTTCTTCAAACACGTCTGGAAACGGCACGGAGCAAACACCAGAACGCACAAGTTCAGGAATGACTTTTATATTCCATGATTCTGGCTTCTTGACAAGGTGATTAATTCGGCTTGGGGCCACCATGTACGTTACATAATCGAACTCACGGCAAAAAGGGAATAATCTCAACTCTTTCTCCCCGAAACCGAAGTACTCAAGCACATTAGGATCGCCTGATTGAACAACGATTGATTTTGGAGGAAGAACTGAGGCTGTAATTTGAGATTGTGCCAACCAGATGGGGCGTCCTACCGCCATATTCAAGTACCGTGTCGGAGCGTTAGACACAGCAATCACACTTAAAAGAAACACTACCATTGTCAGCGACACACGCATCCCACGTCCAAACTTCGATAGGAACGCATTAATTGCCACAAAAAACAGCGGAACAGAACAAACTGTGACAGAAAGATAAAAGCGAGTGTCTGGCCAATAGTAACCGAGGTACAAGCACGCCAGAACCATCAAGTGGCTCAACACAAACCCCACTAGCAACAAAAAAGTCCTATGCGCAGAGCAATTCTTAGTGGCTATGACATACATGAAAAAAAACAGCGCAGAGCAAAGGAATATGAGCGTTATCTGAATGACTGGCTCTCCTAGCAAATACTTTAACATGGGAATTACATAACTAGAATTGAACACAAGGTCTGGGAAATCGACAGGAACGGCGCACCAATAATTGTATCCGCTCCGAAAAGGGCTTCCAAACACAAACCAGTTATAACCCATTCCAACAACCAGAGCCACTAGAATCGGAAGTCCTATCGCAGATAACAACAGAAGTCTAGTATTCCACCCCGTACACACATATGACAATGACAACATTGAACATTCTTTGTTTTCAGAATCCTTCATTACAACGCCCGACGTTCGCCTCAATAAAACTACTACGCCAAATGGTATGGCCAACGAAAATCCCGAAGTGCGAACAAGGCCAATCCAAGCAATCAGCAATCCAACGCAAAAGCAAAACCTTGCAGAAACACGCGCCTTGTTTACAAAACGTACAAACACCAATGATATAACAGCAAAGAGCGCCGCATAAGGGATCTCCGTCATCGCGACCCTGCTGTAGAATACGAAATCGGGCATGAACATCAGCGTAATCGGAGGCAGAATTGACAGCCGACCCAACCCGCACATTTTTCCCATCTTCCACACGGCAATCAGGAGTATCAATGCGAACGCAAGAATCGCCCAGTGCGAACAAAGCACGTTCCCCCCGCTAAGCAAGTATGCCGGCGTCAGGCAAAGAAGCGAAAACCAAGGAGCGTACCTTGAAGGATACCATGTACCATTAAGCGTAAAACCGAACCTACCATGTTCAAACAAGTTTCCTAGACAAATTGAATATTCTGACGAGTCCGGCGGAATCGTCAGCGCCGCGCCAAGCTCGAACGGCAGATATATCAGGAATGCGGCTGCTAGCAAAAGCCCTATGCCTACTAGCAATTTCATGCGAACTGACAAATCTTTGCTGAAAAGCATATAACCTATCTCCTGTCAACTCCAACAAAACACTCTCATTCGCCAAACACTATCATTTACCTTTGATATAATAGCCTCCCGTTTTAGGAGGACCGCGAAATTCAATCGTGCCTCGCAGTTTGGCAGCATAGCGGCCAATCGTCTTTACATCAACGCCAAGCCTCTTGGCCAGAGACACTCTATTCATCCCAGGATGTTCTCTAACAGCAATTACAATTTCTTCCCGGACAGTCTCTTTTCGTCCTACAGGGACATCTACAGGGACATTTACAGGGACATTTACAGGGACATTTACAGGGACATCCATCGACTCACCAATCTTGAAGATAGTGGATTTGAGCGAGAACTCGCTGTGAAACAAATCACCTTCCATCAAGGATGGATCGGAACCTGCGAAAGACTTGCCGTACTTGAACATCTTGCGAACGCCAGAACCAAGTTCGTCCGCCAGTCCTATTGTCCTGAAGAACGCCGCGACAATAGGGTTCTTCGGATCGGGCTCCATATTGTCTGGGGTAATGACACCCTGCCTGGATGCACGGCAGGGATTCTCCGTGTACATTCGATTCGACTCGATGACAAAGCGCGAGCGCCGTGCGCTGGTGAATTCACGGTGGATGAGCATGTTGACCACAAGCTCGCGGACAATGATGTCGCGAATACTGACTCTAACAGCCTTTTCATCAAGGAAGAAAGGATCCGGCAAATGCTTCGAGCCAAATGCCATCAATCGCTCAACACTCTCAACAAGGTTTGTCTGGACTATGTCGCGGTCGTCGTATCGATCTGGGTCCGTCCGACGGAAAAGCGCATCCGTCATGAAAGCCGGACAGATGTCAAGTATCAAGTCGTCTGAACCAAGCAGCATGACTGCAGCCAAGTTAAAACCTTTCTCGCCAGTTATCTTGTCTTCCGTGTATAGGCGGGCGCTCTTGAAAAGCTCCCTGTTGCTCATCTTTGACCAAGGATGCCGGCCTCCTGAGAAGTTTGCCGCCCGAGTCCGGATCATCGGCAGAAGGTCAGTTCGCAGATCAGACGCTTTCACATACGGGAAAACCCTGCGCTCGGTATAGATCTGCTGCTTTCGGATTCCCATCGCAGCTATTTCGGCTGCCGAAACAACCTTGACATCAGAATCATTCAGCCTATCGTAGATTACCCCTTTGAAACGATATATCTCCGGTGTCTGCGGCACATGGAGATG
>JAEEGK010022829.1_pt1 | contig 13106 bp, 11 predicted proteins | sample 8958771 | NCBI WGS metagenome assembly JAEEGK01 (sample SAMN16246547, study PRJNA631951) | gut metagenome | biome: gut microbiome; feature: rumen; material: SC-attached | host: Bos | place: Iran: Karaj | collected 2018-10 | reverse complement strand
GAAGTGTATCTTTTTATGTATAAAAATGGAGAATACATCGGACAAAAAGTTTTAGGAGAATCCAACATCTCGATAACTGACAATACAGATGATTTGTTGTATTTCCTCGATAATATTTATAAGAATCTTACAGAAGAAGAAAGAATTGAAGTTTTAGAAAGCTATAATGAAATGGTAACTGTTATGGAAAAGAAAACTTTATTCAGACTAGGTGACAGATTTCGTTTTAATAATGGGATATCTGGAAAATCTTTTTTTACGGTTTGGATATTAAGATAATATCTGAAAAGGATTTTATGTTATGCGACAACGGTATTCGATGCGAATGGCGTCGAAGATGTTTTGAGGTGCTTTACCGCGTAGAAAAGAGCGTGAGCGATTGCATCGTGTACCGCTATACCCCTCCTTATAAACCTACTTGCGCCCGTAAAGTTTCTGCCGTAGACTGTAGACAAATTAAGGTTCAAAAAGATGAAGAAATGTGGTAAACTTAAGGAAAGGAGGCAGTTATGTTTTATCCGTATGTAGAACTGGCGGACGGAACCATGATTGCTCATTCTGAGACAAAGAGTTCAGAAGAAGGCAAATCGGTAGAAGTCCAGTTTGAGCGTCCTCGTGATGAAGGCGGCTTTTATTCAGCCCGATGCGAACTGCCCTCATACAAATGGATTTTTAACGAGTACTTTTCAGATAATGACTTAGCGTTTTTTGAAGAGTTTTTAGAGCATAACGCACATACGTTGTTTAAATATGCAGAATGCGGAGGCATACAAATTGCCTAATATTCTCCATATCGGAAATTATTATGTGTATTTTTGGATGAATGAAAACTCCGAACCTGTTCATGTTCATGTAAACGAAGGCAGTCCAAACGCAAATTCAACCAAACTTTGGCTGACAAAAGCAGGTGGCTGCATAGAAGCAAACAACAACAGCCATATTCCAGAATCCAAGCTGAATAAAATCAAAGAAATAGTTTCTGACAACCATTTTTACATCTGCCGGAAATGGGTTGAGATATTTGGCGAAAACGCATTACAATTCTACTGCTAACTTATAGAATTATCTTGACACCGGCGCGTCGCCTTGCGCCAGTTCATTTTCTGCCATAGCCTGAATGCATGGTAGTTTTGGGAAAACTTGCAGACAATGGTTAGAATAAGGAACGATTTATGAGAAAAGTAGTTGCTTCAACAATATTTCTATTGTTTTCAGGTTATATTTGTTTTGCATCAACCCAACCATATAAGGATTTCTTTTATATTGTTAATCAATCAAGTTATGATGTTTACATACAATATCGGGAATCTAAAATATTAACCCCAAACCCATATGGTTTTTCTTTAGATATCGGAGAAGGATATATAATTAACGTTGGATTAAGTAGTTTTTATGATGCAGGGGGATATGGAGTTTTACATAATGGAGCAAAAGCGAGATTCAGTTTATATACTCACAGTAACAAAAAATTTTACAAAATGGGGTGGTTCGCACGTTTCCTACTCATATCTGGTGAACTCATAGTAAAGGACGAAAATGGAAATATCCTCATGACTCTGGACACCATCACACCGGAAGATTTTGAAGTAACAGAAGAAGCCGGTATAACTACAGCCACCCTTGTTATCCGCGACAAGTAATCCGTAAACTTGCCTTGCACCTATCTGGTTTCTTCTGTAAACTGTAGACATAACATTTTATATAATAAAGGCTCAATTGATGAATAAAAAATCCATAATTATCTTTTTGTTTATAGTCAACCTAGGAATAATTTTTGCAGGCGGTTTTACAGATATCAAGACATTTGATCATTCCTCTGTAAAAGAGATTAATATATCTTTACAATATGAAAATTTAAGTATTTCAAACACAGATAAATCTGAAATATTAATAATTACTGAAACAAATAACAGAACCCTAGAACCAAAAATTGCTTTAGAAAACAACTCCCTGACAATAGCAAATCAAACAAAAACAATTGCCGATGATTTTTTTTGCTATGTGAGTATCCTGTTACCAAACGATTTTTATTTAGATTCCGTTGAAATAAATAATTATACTGGAAATGTAGATATAAAAGAGATACATGCCAAAAAAATAAAAGTACAGACAGAAGGGAAAAGTACATTCAGCAATATATCGACCGATTGTTTTACATTAACCGATTTGGGTGAAAGTGATATTATCATCAGCAATTTGGATTGTGATTCTTTTGATATTGCACGTTTTGTGGGCAAGACTCAATTATCGCTGAAACATCCACCTTTAGAGGAATCGAACATAAGAACCAAAAGCGGTGAAATAGAAATAATGCTTTCTGAAGACGCAAATTATACAGTTTTTGCAAAATCTTTTAATTCAAAATTAATAAATAAACCCGAGAACACTGAGATTAGCTATATCCGCGAAGGTAAAAAATATGTTCACAACAAAGGTAGTGCTACTATAAATATTCAGACACATAGCGGTGATATTATTATACGCTGACCCCGGCAAGCGTCCGGGCAATTTCCGTTTAGTTCCTGATCAGCCATTTCCAGATTGGAATTACTTCGATTTTTACGCCATCAATAGTTAATTCGTCTTCTTCTTCGTATGTTATGATGACGAATCGTTTCGCTTCTTTTACAGATTTTGCGGCTTCAGCAAGGGCTTTTGACTCTCTGTCATCGGAAATGTTCGTGACGGAATACGCAACCTGGATAACTTCTCCTGTGTCTTCCACAAAAAAATCAACGTCAAAATTCTTACCTTTAAGGTAATAGACACTGTTTTTATGTTTGTTCCACAGATTAATTGCGACAAGATTCTCCAGCAAGCGGGGTTCTCCGTTGTTCAGGAAAAGATTCAAAAGCCCGTTGTCATTGAAGTAGTATTTGGGAGTCGTTTCTTTTTCAACAAACTTGGAATAATAGTTCCTTATGGCGAAAACCAGGAAAGACTGCTGGGCGTATCCGATATAGTCGATAACGACATCTTTGCTTATGTTTACGCCAATACTTTTAAGTATGTTGTGCAATTTTGAGTACGAAACTTCATCTTTAACCGATTCGCCAATTTTCTTAATCAGCAGGCGAAGTCCGTTCGTGTTCCGTATTCCGTTTCTGGCTGCTATGTCTCCCAGCAAAATTTTCTGATATATGCTTGAGACATATTCCCTTTTATCTATATACGTCAGATTTTCAGGAAACCCACCAAAATGGAAATATTCTTCCATTGCTCTTTTGATTTTTCCACTTTCTTTTGTTGCAAGAAGGGCTTTTTCCGAGAAATCAAGTCTGTTTGCAGTAAGGAATTCCCTAAAATTATAGGGTGTTACATATTTTGTAAGATACCGCCCGCCAAGGCGGCTTTCTATTTCGCGTGAAAGCATATTTGAATTACTGCCGGTAATAAACGTATGTTCTTTTGAGTCTGCCATGCGGCGGGCAAATTTTTCCCAGCCTTCTATATTCTGAACTTCGTCCAAAAAGAACCATCCTTTTTTGTCCGACATTTCGGCTTGTACCGAAAGAATGTCGTTGAAATCCGTTATAGAAAACTCGGAAAGTCGTTCATCCTCAAAGTTTATATATATAATCTGATTCCAGTCCGTTCCGTTTTTTATTAGATTCTGAACGATTTTGTACAAAAGCGTGGATTTGCCGGCTCTTCGAAGTCCTACGACAACATAGTTAGCGTTCAAGTCAAAATCGTACTCGCGCTCAACGATTTTGCATGATTCAATTATTTTATGCTGATCATAAATTACTGATTTTAAAACTTCATGATTCATAAAATATTCCTTTAGCGTCCTTTGCGGTCGTGTCGATTATACTCGACAAATATTTGTGTATTCTGTCGAGTATAATATGTTATAAATGCTTTATATTGTCGAGTATATTCGACAATATAGAAATCGTCAACAAAAACACGACACCGGTTAGCGATTGGAGTACCTGCGAAGCAGTCCCGGAGCGGAGAACCCGCGCAGGGACGAGCCGCGGTAGACGGCGAGGTACGAAAAGCGCGACCGCCCGAAATTCGGGCGGTAACCGCCAAATTTGCCCAATTTTGTGAATTACCTACTAAACATTTTATAGATTTTCCCGATTTTAAACAAAATTCACTTAAAAAATTACGAATTTGTTGTTTTTTTTAAGATTATGGAATAGAATTATAGTTACAGCAAAACTGAAGAGAGATAAACAAAATGAATGCGATGATACCATTTACAAAAGAGATTATCGAAACGCTGCTTTCGGTAAATGTTTCTGTCGTTGAGAACACGGAAGAATCGGCATCGGACTTTTTTTCCAGGCTGACACCGCCAATGGCAGGCACATCGTACGATGCAAGCGCGATACTCAAGTATCTTCTGAAGCTTTCCGAAAAAATTGTTTACGACATAGAAGATCATTATTTTCTTAAATGGGCTGCAATAAGGCTCCCGGAGACCGAGGACTACAAAAACCCGGCTTTCCTTATAATCGGACCTTACTTCACGTCACAAATGCCGGAGAACCTTACGCAAAAATCGCTTTTGCGCAACAACCTGCAAGCAGCATACGCTTCTCCGCTCAAAATGTATTATCATTCAGTTCCAGTATGTTCATCCACAAAAGTAATAACAATAGCAAGAAGCTGCATTAACAACTACTACGGCATAAAAGGCGAGCCGGAATGCCGGTCGGTGTTCCCGTTCGGAAGCGAGAACAAAGTCGAGTCCGCCGAATACTTTGTCGAAGAAGAGCATATCTACATGGCGCAGACAGAGCGCCGGTACTCGCTAGAGACACGAATGCAGGCTGACGTTACGCAGGGAAACAGCGTGGGCGCGCTGCAGACATGGTGCATCCTTCGCGTCGAGCTAGAGAACAACAAGCGTTATATAGCGTCGCTCAGAAACGCGAAAAACCAATGCATCGTGCACAACACGATTCTGCGTAAAGCCGTAGAAAAAGCATACGTTCATCCGCTTTACATAGACAGTCTTTCAAACCAGATAATGTCGATGATTGAAAGCAAGAACAGCATTGAGGAGCTTCGTAAACTGCAGGAAGACTGCATCGTAGAATACTGCAAGCTCGTCACGCAGCACTCGCTGATTAAATACACCCCGATGGTGCGCCAGGCACTGAACTACATCAACACGCACCTTAGCTCAGACATCCATCTGCCAGAAATTGCATCGGCGATAAACGTAAGTCCGAACTATCTTTCTGCCGTATTCAACCGCGAGACAAAGTTCTCAATCTCTACGTACATCAACAGACGGCGCATAGAAAAAGCATTTGAGCTGCTGGAGACAAGTAACGCAAGCATTGAGGATATCGCGACTTTCGTTGGATTCAGCGATATGAACTACTTTACGCGCGTATTCAAAGGCATAAAGGGCATGACACCGAGCGAATTCCGAAAGCACAGCAAAGTTTGATTTATAGGCGCGAGGTGCGTCGCGTTTTCCGGTGTTCCGCAGTTCGGCTCCCCCGCCTCATTCCTTCGGAACGACTTCGTCGCTGCTACACCCCGGCGCGGAAATTCATGTTCTGTATGTATTTTTCCGCGAAGACCGCGCTGTCGGCAAGCTGCAAAACAGCGGTTTTCTGTGCAATTTCAGAGGCATGGCTTAGGGCGGCGGTCTTAGAAAGCAGGATAGCTTCTGCACCACGCAAGGCAGCGTTTCCCGCGTAGACGGCGCAATCCGCGAGCTTTGCCGAAAGCAAGCTTGTCTTTTTAACAGCATCAACATCGAGTGCATTGCCGAAGTTGCCGCAAATAAAGCATTTTCTCACGTCGGGTTCGGCGTGCCTGCCACTACCTTGCCCGTCAGTGCCATTTCCAGTTCTGTCAGAGCTGTTTCCGACTGACTGCAACAGAGTTTCCACAGCTGCCGCGGTTGCGCCTTTCGCAAGCTGGAGCTGCCGGACATCCTGCTGGGAAAGGACGGTTCTGGGCTTGTTTCCGCAATGTTCGTCTGTGTCCGAACTGTCGGAAAGCTCGCCGATAAATCCGGTTTCGTCCATAATGCCATCATCGAGCATACGCGCCAATTCCGAAACAAGCGCAGAACCCTTCATTTCGACGCTAAGACCGCCGCCCTCAAATGCGGGGCCTGCCGCCGCGGAGCATGCTGTTCTGTTTCCGTCCGCATCCACAAGCATTATTTCTGTGTTTGTGCCAATGTCGATTACGATATACGGTTTTTCCGCGGCACTCGCCACAGGATGCGCGTCGCTCACCGCATCTGGTGCAACACAAGCGGCACCGCGCTCAACTGCGAGCGATGCACACACTATATCCGCGCCAAGAAACGCGCTTATACACGGAGGCAGAATAACTTCTTTTGCAAGCGACGCGAGCACAGAAGATGCAGGCACAACCTCGCCAAAAAGCGAAACTGGCGTAAACGGCGCTTTTTCAAAGCCTGCAACAGAAAGTCCGCTCAAAAAGTGGAGCATCACCGTATTTCCGGTAAGCACGGCGCGATCAGCGACAAAATTTGCGCGGTCAGCGACCAAATCACCGCACGAACCAGCACAAAACTCGCGAATCATCGCGTCAAATTCTTGCTTCAATTGAGAAATTAGTTTTTGCTGTAAAGTTTCAACGGAATTGTAATGGGCGTACAGAATGCGCGATACGACATCCGCGCCGTACAGATAAAGACAGTTTCGCGAAGTTTTTTTGCCCATGATTGCCCCGGAATCAAGATTCCATAATGAAATCTCAATGTTCGTGGTTCCTATGTCAACCGCAAAACCGTAACGCATCTTTCAGCCCACAATCTTAGCGGCTCTTACCGGAAATCCGGGTACGACTCAAGAAAATCAGGAGAAAGGAACTCGCTAACAGTCTGTCGTGTATGAAGCGTCTCTTTTGCGCATGCAAGACCGTACTGAATGCACCGCTTTACAGGCTGTCCGGCGACATATCCGAAAAGATAGCCTGAAGCAAACGCATCGCCCGCGCCTACAGTGTCTTCAATATAAGAGGGATTATACGGCTTTTCGTTCCAAACTTCGCCGTCTTTGTAGACCATTACGCCCCTGTCACCGAACGTTATTATAAAATGCCTGTATCCAAGAGCCGCAAGTTTGTTCGCACATGCCGGGTCAGGAAATGCTTCCTCGCCAAGAATGGCTGCCGCCTCAAACTCGTTGCAGCCGAACAAATCCACTCGTTTTGCATACGGAATGCTTTTACGCGCAATATCCGGAGCTGTTGCGTTCTGGAACACAAAAATCGGCTTATCTGCAACATATTTATAAAAGCCGGCGAACGTTTCTTCGGGCAGATTGGAATCCAAGCACAGAACATCGGTTGTGTCTCTGTCCAAGAACGATTTCACCGAATCATCAAAAACAATTTCCTGAAGGATTCTTGTGCTGTATACGCAGAGCGCGGGCTGTCCTGTGGAAGCCATAACGGAAAAAAGAGCCGTTTTGTTTTCTGGACTCGTTTTTAAAAGCTCCGTGGAGATATTTTCTTTTTCGAGTCCCATTTTAAGAAAATCACCGAAAATATCTTTTCCAACGACAGAGCAAACTGCCGAATCAAAACCCAGATGACGCAAATTTATCGCCATACCGCGACCAACACCACCGGGAACAAGCTCTATCGTACCATCTCTGTACGCGCCAGGAACAGGATCCTCGCTGCTGAAAGACTTTATATCGACCGAAACATTTCCTGCGCTAAGAACAGAGTATTTTTTCCCGTCCATAAGATTCCTCTAAAACGGTGCCCGTATGTAAAAGCTCAGGATATGGTCTGCCGCACTGTTTCCTCTTGGCATTCTGCGCCAAGAAAATCCGAGCGACGGTGAAAATTTGTTTATCAGATTCTCGAACTCATATTCCAAAAGGAAGCGGAAACCGTTTCCCCAAGAAGATGATGTGTCTGTTTCGCCTTTAACAAGGTTAGCCCTCATTCCGGTAACGTACTCCATTCCGAAATTCAGTCCGCCTAATCCAGGATAGATTTTTACCCCGCCTGCAAGTCCGTAATCAAGGAAAAGACAGAAATCAGACAGATTCGTAAGAGTGTCTGCGTTGACGATTGCATTGAAAGTGAACGCTATGTTGTCCGTAAACGCAAGTCTTATTCCAAACTCACCGGAAAGGACGATGTTTTTGCACCCTCTTGCTTTGTATCTATCAAAGCGGGTCGTAAAATCAGAATCACCATATATGGTACCAGAAGAACCAGCTGCCCACATGAAGTTAAATTTTCCAGAGGCAGAAGCCAGCGAAATGCAAAAAATCGCTGCAATAATACATACAAAACGTTTCATACAAGTTCATTCTATCACATTATCTTGCCTTTTCCATTACTTTATCGCTATATTTAAAAAGAATTCTCGATTTTTTTGTTCATGTTTGGAGGTTTTTATGAGGCTTTACACAAGACAGCATCTTCTTATAACGATTCTTATTACGGTCGCGGCTGTCGCGATTCTTACCGGAACCATCACATACAAGCTGACTAGCGCCTCAAAAGATTCAGTGAATCAAACTGCCTCAAACAAAAACTTGCAAGATATCGAGCAAGGTGAGAACGACTCCCAAACAGCCTCCGCCATTGAAGAGTCGAACGCTTTTCTTTCTACACTCCAGCAGAACATCAAACCGGAACAGGCTTGGCAAACCGCGAACATGGCGGAGACATACACGCAGGACGAGCTTCAGAACATTAGCGTCTACGAAAAATGTAACGAAGCCGTCGTCAACATAAGCACGCAAGTCATGGCTTATGACTGGTTTTTCAACGCCGTGCCGCAGGAATCAGGCTCTGGCTCAGGCTCAATAATCGACTCGCGCGGCTACATTGTGACAAACCTTCACGTTATAGAAAACGCATACAAAATCTACATATCACTTTCCGACGGCTCACAGTACGAGGGAACCGTTGTCGGCACGGACTCCGCTTCGGACATCGCCGTTCTTAAATTCGATCCGCCCGCCGGAATGGAGCTTTCGACAATTCCGTTTGGCAGCTCAGAAAGCCTTAAAGTCGGACAGAAAGTACTCGCAATAGGAAATCCGTTCGGTTTTGAGCGCACTCTTACTACAGGAATTGTCTCCGGGCTTGGACGACCTATAAAGAACGAAGACGGCACAATCATCCGCAACATGATTCAGACAGACTCCGCGATTAATCCGGGTAACTCCGGCGGTCCGCTTTTGGACACACAGGGCCGTATGATCGGCATAAACACGATGATTTACTCAACGTCGGGAAGCTCGGCGGGCATTGGCTTCGCGGTTTCAATCGACACGGCTAAGCGTGTTGTCGCCGACCTTATACAGTACGGCAAAGTCCACCGCGGTACGATAAACGGAAGATTAATCCAGCTTACGTCACAGATAGCGAAATACGCAGGACTTTCTGTTTCTTCAGGACTTCTTGTTTCCGAACTGAACGCGTCGAGCAACGCGCTAAAAGCCGGACTTAAGGCAGGAACAGAAGCCGTTCAGTACGGAAGCCGCTACAATTACACAACGATTTATTTGGGCGGCGACGTAATTGTCGCGGTGGACGGTACAGCGACGACTTCATTGGCGGACTATTATTCGCTTTTGGAAAGCAAGCGCCCCGGCGACAAAGTTGTGCTGACGGTGCAGCGCGGCAAGAAACAAGAGAAAATCACCGTCACACTTGATGACTAAAACTCGCCGTTTTCCTATCCTTCGCTATTGATTTTCTCTTGTTTTGCCGTAACCCTATAGTGCTCCAAATCCGCGTGGTGGTAGTATATCGCCATAAGCAAGCTGCTCATGCACCAGCCCACCGGGTAGCCGAGCACTATCCACAGAACCGAAGTTGTAAGCCTTGATACTACAAAAAGATAAATCTGTCTTATGACAATAAAGCTTCCCATCATTATGGCGACCGGAATTTTTGTGTTGCCCGCGCCTTGCAGCGAGCCGGAGAACGTAGAATTCACAGCAAGAACCATGTAGAAAGGCATCATGTAGCGCACGAACATTGTTCCAAAACGGAGCACATCCGCATCCTGATTAAAACATCCGACAAGAATCTCTGCCAAAAGCATGGAAACGACAATCAAAAAGAAGGAAACGCCCCAGTTCATGAACAGAGCCGTTCGCGTTCCTTTTTTAGTGCGCTCAACATTGCCCGCGCCAAGGTTCTGCCCTGCGAAAGTCGTAATGGCAAGGTCAATGCTCTGCGACGGCAAAATGCAGATTTTGTCTATCTTGCAGTAGCATGACCAGCCCGCCATCGCCGCGGAGCCGAACGCGTTTATGTAAGACTGCACGAACACGTTTGAGAAAGCGACAATCATCATGCGAAGTCCGCCCGGAAATCCGATTTTAACGATATTGCGCAACATGAACCTGTCGAGCCGCAGTTTTTTGACACGTAGCCGATACATCTCTTTTTCGCGGAAAAGCACAAAAAGAACGAGAATGGCTGAAAGGAACTGCGAGATAATCGTTGCCCATGCAGCCCCGGCTACGCCCATCTTGAAAACGGCGACAAAAAGCAAATCGAGCACGATGTTCAGAACGGACGAAAAAAGCAGGAAAAAAAGCGGACGGCGAGAGTCGCCCACAGCGCGCAGTATGCCCGACCCCATGTTGTAGAAAAGCATACCGGACACACCCGCAAAATAGAGCTGCAAATAGACGCGGGCTTCCTCGTACACGTCGTCGGGAATGGCGAGAAGCTTAAGGAAAAGCGGCAGAGCGAGCAAAGAGCTTATGGTGCACAACACGCTCAAAATGAACGTAAAGACAATCGTTGTATGAACGGCGATACTCACGTTTTTCTCGTCCTTCGCACCAAAATACTGAGAGATAACGACACCCGCGCCGGTAGACATACCGACAAAAAATCCGATGAAAGTAAAGATTACGGAGTCCACGGAACCAACGGCTGCAAGCGCTTCTTTGCCGACAAAATTGCCGACGACAATGCTGTCTACCGTGTTGTAAAGCTGTTGAAAAATGTTGCCGCAAAAAAGCGGAAGCGCGAAACTAAGGATGTTGCCAGCTATAGAGCCTTGCGTCATATCGACGCTTTTTTTTAAATGAAGTCTTGAAAATCGAAGCATGAACGCATTATAGCCGCAGCCACGCACAAAGTCTATCAGGTATGGGAGCGGGCGTTACCGTTTAGTTGGCAATAACCAACTAAACGGTCGGCGAACTCCGGGCAGCTAGAAACTGCGCACTTCGTGCTTGTTGCGGAATTCGCTCATTCCGCTCGGTACTGCCGCGTACTTATAGTACGCTACAGCACTTTGCTTCGCAAACCCTTCGTATGCCTAACGCAACGTTCGCTCTCGCAAATACGCAATCCTTGCGTTCAGATACTAGTTAAAACTCACGGATGGCACGAACACGAGAGTAGACATAAGAGCTTTCCTCGCTGAATGATCTGAGGGTCCAACGACAGATTCCATCTGAAAAATAAAACGCCCACACTCTGTCGTAATAATTCATTGGCCCCGCCTGATCCTCCCCGTCAAAAACCTCCGACTGTGACGATGATAGGTAACCGACAGCGTATGAAAGCACGAAGTTGTCGCAGCTTAATGCTTGACATGCAGCATTTATGTCAAAGACTTTGTTTGCTCCTATGCCGTTTGAATAAATCTGGGAAAGCTCAGCGACGCTCGGCAAATACCAGCCGTCTTCATACGCTGTTCCTGCAACGCGGCTTGTTGCTTCACTACCAATTATTTCCTCTTTGTAATTCTTCGCAAAGTAGAATGCTGGGTAAAGCACGGCAGCTTCTGCTGACGTCTTTGTACTGTTTTCACCTACTCCGGTATCGTTGTTTTCCCCCAAGAACGCCGCAATCTGCTCAAGGTTGTTGCTTCCGTTTTTATCGCCAGTAAACATACGAACCCCTGAAACATTATCGCCTCGCTCACACAGTATCGTCTCTATGTATTTGTCACAACCGTAGTCGCCAGCTGCAGAAGCAGGATATACACAGGCAGAATACGCACCTGCAGCTGGCGAACACCAGGCGCAACCATTCACTTGTTTCAGTCCTACACCTAGCGTACGGCTTGGTTGTGATTCAGAAGAGGTCCAAGTCCCATCACTATTTAATGTATCGCTGTTAAGACCTGTTCCCTTATAGAAAATAAGCGCGATTGCAGCTTTTTTCTGTTCGTCACACAAAGTAAGTCCCGCCGTGTACGGTGTCGCAGAGCCGTCTTTGAAAACTATGTCACCTACTTCTTTAGCCACATTCGGGGCTTTCGTTCCGTAGTGTTCACTCCAAACCGCTGTAAGCGTAATATTTCCTTCAACATATGTATTAAAATTAAAATAGCTTCCGTCTTTTTGCCAACCTAGGAAAACAAATCCGTTTTTCGTCGGTGCGGCAGTTGGTTTTGTAGCCCTGGTTCCAAACAATACTTCCTGAGTTTCTGGAATCGGACTTCCGCCGTTCGTATCGAACGTTACGTTACACATAGCTTCTTCAACTTCAAAGTTGCTCAATACGTAATCGCCGCTTACATGATTTGGTCTGAAAATAACGTCAACAACTTCATTCTCATCAGACTTAAAAATGACATATATCGAATTCTGTTGACCGGATATAAAATTGAACGAGCTGAAGTTGACTCCATGCCATCCATCGTTTCTCAACCAGAAACCGTCCAAATATATCCATCCATCTTCAGGAGCTGTTTGATTTGTCCAAGAGAATTTGTACCAAACACCGCCTTTTATGTAGATGTTTCCTACTCCTACCTTAGCTTGGGAATAAGAATTATAAGCTGTGTCATCGGAGGTGAACTCAACATTGAAAGAACAGCCGTTGCCTGTACTGTTAGTGGCAAAATCCGTTATCTCACCAGGATCGTTTGGGCTATCTTCATCTACGCCATAACTCCAGTTAAACGCAAACCTCTTGAACGCAACACTCACCGTTACGTTGCTCGCGGGCATTGTGAATTCGCTGTACGCAGGTAATGCATCCTCATGGTTCGTTACCGTAATAGCATTATTGTTCGAGTCCTTTACCGTAAGGTAATCAATCTCATAGCCCCACTCTGGAGTTACAAAAAGTGAGACTGAATCGCCGGCTTTTGCCGTAGTTCTACCCGCTGTAAGCGTTCTGTTGGAAACGCTGCTAGG
>JAEEGK010022828.1_pt1 | contig 13106 bp, 9 predicted proteins | sample 8958771 | NCBI WGS metagenome assembly JAEEGK01 (sample SAMN16246547, study PRJNA631951) | gut metagenome | biome: gut microbiome; feature: rumen; material: SC-attached | host: Bos | place: Iran: Karaj | collected 2018-10 | reverse complement strand
TTGCTATAAGCATCGGTCAGGGCGGTCTCTATGGAGCCTTCTCTGTAGGACAGACGGTGCTCATCGAACTGAATGGCCTCTATATCGGTGGTTATGGCAAACAGCCGCAGTTGGGCACTACCTATACCAATCCCAATAAAGAAGGGGCGACACCACAGGTAGGCCGTATGACGCGTTATGCATGGGGAGAGCACTATAAGCTCGTACCTGCTCTCGAAGGATTGACTGTTACCCCTACTGTAGTTAAGTTCAACTTAAGCAGCCTTGACATCGAGAAGGACTGCGGCAAACTGATTACTCTTAAGGGCGTTGAGTTAAGCCAAGCAGACGGCAAGGCTGTATTTGCTCCAAGCAATGACCCAACAGTCACACTGACAGCAAACTGTGCCAACCGCACCATCAAAGGCCTGAGCGATGTTGTGCTTCGTACCAGCACCTATGCCGACTTCGCCAAGTATCCCCTGCCTACGGGTCGCGTAGACATCACGGGTGTTGCCAGCCGTTATAACGACACTTGGCAGTTCTTGATGCGCGACTATAACGACATACAGCCAACGACACTGTCACCTGATGATGTTCCTCCTACCTTCGAACCTTCAGGCGAAGGTACGGCAACTGCCCCTTATAACGTTGCAGGAATCATCAATGCTACAAAGGATCTGACAAGCGGTACAACTACCTCTACAGAGTATTACGTAGCAGGCTACATCACCAAGGTAAGCGACTTTTCAGACAAATACAGCAGCATCAGCTACTATATTTCTGACGACATGGAAGGTTTAAGCGAGAGCTTCTACGTTTACAGCGGATTAGGTCTTAACAAGAAAAAGTTCACTTCTAAAGATGACCTTAAGGTGGGCGACGAGGTGATTGTTTGCGGAAAGATTACAAACTTCAATGGCATCATCGAATTCCAAAGCAACAACTATCTGATAAAGCTGAATGACCAAGGCGACACGCCTGTAATACCAAGTGGCGACACGAATGTTACCAAGAGCGTCGAAGGTACAGTTGTAACGCTGACTAACACGGCTGCTACGGCATCAGCTAACACGATAACTGTTGATTTGAGCCAGCAAGGCTGGGAAAACAGCAAAGAGCCGTCAACCATCACACTGTCTGATGGTACAACCATCAGTTTTGACAAGGGTGAAGGCGGCACAACTCCGAAGTACTATGATGCCACCAAGGGGGTACGCATCTATGCTAAGAATTTCATCAAGATTGCAGGTTCCAGCAAAGCTATTGCCAAAGTGGTGCTGAACTGTGACAGCTATAGTGGTACAGATTATATCGGCAATGAACTACTCTACGGTTTGGCTGACGGTTTGACAATGTTCATCTACAACGAGTTTACAGGAGCCTCAGGTGGTGTCCAACTGCGCGTAAAAACCATAGAGATCACGTACGCAGAATAAGTATATGAAGCAATCGAAGTAACTAAGAATAATTAAAAAACAAAACGATATGAAAAGAATAACAAATTATCTGATTGCGATGGCCCTGATGGCCTTCACATTCACAAGCTGTGAGGACGTTCCCAATCCTTTCGGTCAGATTCTTCCTCCAGGTGGTGACGAGGAAACAGAAACTTTTGAGCCCGCTGGTACTGGCACCCAGGCTGACCCGTTCAATGTTCAGGGTGTTCTTGAGTACGTTACAGGTTTAGGAGCAGATGTACAGTCCGATAAGGATGTCTATGTTAAGGGTTATATAACCACCATCAAAGAACAATACAGCGCTCAGTATGGTAACGCTCAGTTCACCATTTCCGACTCGAAAGAGGGTGGCAATACCTTCACTTTCTATCGTGGTCTGTTCTTAGGCAACAAGAAATGGGAAGAGGGTAACGCTACCATTACGGAAGGTGACGAGGTCATTATCTGTGGTAAGGTCGTGAACTATAAGGGCACTACGCCCGAGACCGTACAGAATGGCGCTTACCTCTACTCTCTGAACGGCAAGACCGAAGGTGGCGGCGGTGGCGACACACCTACCCCAACGGGAGATTACGGAACTAAAGAAGCTCCTCTAACTGTGGCCAAAGCTCTTGAAATTATCAATGGTTTGGAAGACAATGGTACTGTAAGTCCTGCATTTGTAAAGGGTAAGATATCAAAAATACAGTCGTTCAACGATAAGTATAAGAGCATTACTTACTATATTTCGGATGACGGTACAGAAAATAATTCACTGCAGGTTTACAGCGGCAAGGGTTTAGATGGTACTGATTTTGCTGCACAGACTGATCTTGAAACAGGTTGGACTGTTGTTGTTACTGGCGAGTTGAAGAAATATGTTAATGCTAACACTGGAGCTGTTACCTTGGAAATCAACCAAAGCAGCCAAATTGTTTCGATTGACAAGACTACCGGCGGTGGCGGTGACACACCTTCATCAGATCTTGGCACAAAGGATGCTCCCATAACTGTAGCCAAGGCATTAGAAGCAATCAATGCTATGGACGATAGTGGTGAGACAGAAACAGAAGCATTTGTCAAAGGTAAGATTTCAAAGGTACAATCGTTCAACGATAAGTATAAGAGCATTACCTACTACATTTCTGATGAGGGTACAGAAAACAAAGAACTGCAAATTTACAGCGGAAAGAACATCGGTGGTGCCGACTTCACTGCAGCTACCGATTTGACTGCAGGTGACGAAGTGATTGTCAAAGGTAAGTTGAAGAAGTTCATGAAGAACGGCGAGGCTATTCCTGAAATGAACCAGCCTAATGAAATCATTTCTATTACCAAGGCATCCGGTAGTGGAAGCGACACTGGTGCCACATCACTGGACGTTGACTTCAAGACAAACGGCCAAGGCGAATGGGTATTAGCAAATGTTAAGGCTTTACCAGAAGGATTAGATTATGTTTGGGCTTACGACAGCAAATATGGCATGAAGGCTTCAGCCTACGTTGGCGGGAAACGCTACGAGACAGATAATTGGTTGGTAAGTCCTACTATCAATCTTGCTAACGGCGGTACTATGACCTTCAAACAAGCACTGAATTATGCAACTAGCGAATACGTAAAGATTATGTACACCACAACTAATGGCAGTGGTGATGTTAAATCAGACGAGTGGAAAGAGGCTAGTGTTGACAAATGGCCTGAGGGCAACAGCTGGAATTTCATTGAGAGCAAGGCCACACTTCCCGCAGGAACTGTTCGCGTAGCCTTCCGCTATACCAGCGACTCTTCGAAAGCAGCTACATGGGAAATTGAATCTCTAAGCATTAAGTAATACTATTGCATTCACCCTATAAAGAAGGGCCACGGCATTTCCATAAATGCTGTGGTTCTTCTTTTATTATATAATAATCTACATATATATCATAGTCATCTTTTACGGTTCTTCTTCAAATTAGTTGATACTGTTTGGAATTTGTTTATTGTACGAAAAGAATTTTATATTGCACGACCTGCAATGTATGTTGCAGGTCGTGCAATATACGTTTCAGGACTTGAAATATACATTTCAGGTACTGAAATACAAAACATAACTAAAAAATAATTATAAGCTTTCAACTAAAATGAAGAAGAACCTCTTTTACTTTAAAAGGAAATCCCTTCATTCTGCGATTGTCATTTCTTACCATTAGAGATAACTCTACAACTATCAAACATGATGCTATGTGAAGCATTGCAGAAAAGTACTTTCACTCGAAAAAATAAAAAAATTCTATTTTTATTTGGTTTTTTGCTCGATTTTTCGTACCTTTGCACCCGCTTTTATGCACTTATAGTAAATAACATAGTAAATTAACAAGGAAAAATGAAAAAAGGTATTCATCCAGAAAACTATCGCCCCGTCGTGTTCAAGGACATGTCCAACGGCGATATGTTCCTTTCGAAGTCTACAGCAAAGACAAATGACACCGTGGAATTCGAAGGCGAAACTTACCCCGTGGTAAAGATTGAAATTTCGAGCACTTCTCACCCCTTCTACACTGGTAAGAGCAAGCTCGTCGACACCGCTGGTCGTGTTGATAAGTTCATGAGCCGCTACGGTAAGGCTGCGAAGAAATAATATATTTCACGCCGGAGAACAAAGACATCTAAGGCGCGTCCAAAGGTAGTTGCATATGCCTTGTGGTCGCGCCTTTTTTCAGCAACAACAATAACACCAAAAACTATAGCTTATGAAGACTACCAAATTCCTATCCTTATTGCTTATAACAGCCCTCAGCCTTTCATCCTGTGGTGATGATGAGGACCAGATTATCAATTCGGGCGGACGCTCGTCAGGAGCCGACACCAATAGCAATAAGAACACTTCCGGACCTGCTGAAGCAAAGTATCGTTATGAATTCCCGAAGCTGAAAGGTGGCAGCAGTGTGGTTGTTGTTCATAAGTCCATATTAAACAAGAACACGAAAGACACGGGTGTCAACTACAGTGTAGAATGGGATTACGACATTAATGCCCAACGATGGAGCTGCTATCAGCTATACAGTAGCATCAACTACCATAGCTCATACAATGTGTCGCGATACTATGCAGATAATGACGGTACACTATCAGCCACTTGCCAGTACCCTAACGATGCAGACCTGCCTGCCACCTACCGTTTTTCAGAAGATCCATACAAATATACAGGCTACGACCACGGCCACATCTGCCCTTCTGCAGACCGTCTGAGGGCAGAAGAGTGCAACTATCAGACGTTCTATATTACCAATATGCAGCCACAGTATAACAAATTCAATGCCGGACTTTGGGAAAAAATGGAAGAAGATGTCCGCACATGGGCCAATCAGTCCGACACTCTATATGTTTGCAAAGGCGGCACTATTGATAAAAAAGCCAACATCATAGAATATGTAAACCGCAACAGCCACCAAAGCAGCCAAGTCAACGCCAGTCATATTCCTGTTCCCAAATACTTCTTTATGGCATTGTTGAGCAAAAAGGGCAACCTGTGGCAGGCGATGGGCTACTGGGTAGAGCATATTAACGCCGACCGTTCGAACGACACTCGCAAGAACTATGCCGTTAGTATTGACGTTTTAGAAGATCGCACTGGCATTGATTTCTTCTGCAATCTGCCAGACGATATTGAGTCAAAAGTTGAAAAGACCATTGCTCCAAGCTACTGGTTTAAATAAAAAATCATAAAACATTTGGTAAAAAGACAAAAAATTCGTATCTTTGCTGACTAGTAAAGATACGAATTATATTTATTATAACACATAACTAAAAAACAATGAAGACAGTTTATGATTTCTCTGTCAAAGACAGAAAAGGAAAAGATGTATCACTGAAAGAGTATGCCAATGAGGTATTGCTGATTGTCAACACAGCTACGAAGTGTGGTTTCACACCACAGTACGACGAATTGGAAGCACTTTACAAGAAGTATCACGGCCAAGGTTTCGAGATTCTCGACTTCCCCTGCAACCAGTTCGGACAGCAGGCTCCAGGTACTGACGAGTCTATCCACGAGTTTTGCAAGCTGAACTTTGGCACCGAATTCCCCCGTTTCAAGAAGGTCAAGGTGAATGGTGACGATGCTGAGCCACTTTACAAATTCCTGCAGGAGCAGAAAGGTTTTGCCGGCTGGGATATGGAGCACCCTATTGCTCACATTCTGGAAGACATGCTCTCAAAAGCAGACCCTGACTACAAGGAGAAGAGCGATATCAAGTGGAACTTTACCAAATTCCTAATTAATAAGAAGGGACAAGTGGTAGCACGTTTCGAACCGACGGAGAAAATTGAGAACATTGAAGCACAAATAAAAGAACTGCTTTAGAATGGAACATACAAAATGTTTGATTATTGGCAGCGGGCCCGCAGGGTATACCGCTGCTATTTATGCTAGCCGCGCCAACCTCAGCCCTATTGAGTATTGTGGCTTGCAGCCTGGCGGTCAGCTGACACAGACCACTGAAGTTGAGAATTTCCCCGGCTATCCCCATGGTGTAGACGGCAACCAGATGATGATGGACCTGCGCGAACAGGCTGAACGCTTCGGCACGGACATCCGCGATGGAGAAATCGTGAAGGTTGACCTCGCCCAGCGCCCCTACAAGGCATGGGATGATGCAGGACGTGAGATTGAAACCGATACCGTGATCATCGCCACAGGTGCCTCAGCCAAGTACTTAGGTCTGCCTGATGAGCAAAAGTACAATGGTATGGGCGTAAGCGCATGCGCCACTTGCGATGGTTTCTTCTACCGCAAAAAGACCGTGGCCGTTGTTGGCGGTGGCGACACAGCCTGCGAGGATGCACTCTATCTGAGCGGACTTGCCAAGAAAGTGTATATGATTGTGCGTAAACCCTTCCTACGTGCCTCAAAAGTGATGCAACAGCGCGTCATGGAACGCGAGAACATCGAAATTCTGTTTGAGCACAACACACTTGGTCTCTTTGGCGAAGATGGTGTAGAAGGTGCACATCTGGTAAAACGCAAGGGGGAGGCTGACGAGCAACTGGTAGATATCCAGATTGACGGTTTCTTCCTGGCTATTGGCCACAAGCCGAACACCGACATTTTCAAGGAATGGCTTGAAACGGACGAGACAGGCTATCTGAAGAAGATTGAAGGCACGCCACGCACAAAGCTACCCGGCGTCTTCGTTGCAGGCGACTGTGCTGACCCCACCTACCGCCAAGCTATCAGCGCAGCAGGCACAGGTTGTCAGGCCGCTATCGAAGCTGAACGCTTCTTATTAAATTCCTAGGTTATCCTAGGATTTCCTAGAATTTCCTAGGAATTAAAGAACCCCATACAATCAGAAAAGCCCCGCTTCACAGCGAGGCTTTTCCTTAAAAACTAAATTAATCAACCATAAACCTTAACCATTAAAAATCTTCAAAGCCAATGAAAAGGGCAATGCCCTTTGTGAAAGAATCAGAAATGCGCTCATTTCTTTAAGACATTGCAAAGATAAAACATAAAATTAAAAAAGAGGTTTAGATAACATTAAAAAAGGTTTGAAAATCGTTAATTATACGTTTTTCCAACCTAATTTACACATTTTTCAACCAAAAACATACCTTTTGCGTCTTTTTTTTATGAAAAAATATCGTTTTTTGGAATAAAATACGTAACTTCGCACCGTAGAAATCTTCAAAAATGGAACATTTGAACCTCATAATACTAGTTTCCGTGTGCATAATGATGGCCATTATTGCACTTATCAGGTGGCTATATGCACGAAATACGCGTATTAAAAGTCAGCTTCAAATGAACTACATCTTCAATAATATTACCCATGAACTGTTAACACCTCTCACCATTATCTCTGCTTCGGCAGAGAAACTGCGTGACGAACACCCAGACAGCCGACATGATCTGGACCTGATGGACCTGAATATCCAGCGTAGCGTGCGCCTATTGCAACAGATTCTGGAAACAAGCAAATTACAGGCAGGCGAATTGAAGATTCTGGTAAGTCAGGGCGATGTGATGCAATATATCAAAGAGACGGCACGCAGTCTGGAGCCACTCATGGTGCGTAAACACCTGACTTTTACCATCAATTGTAAACCTGAAAGTATGATGGGATGGTTGGATACTGACAAAACAGACAAAATTATCTTTAATCTTTTGTCGAATTCAGCCAAATATACCCCTGAAGGCGGTTCTGTAACCTTAAACGTAGCGACAAACTTACGTTTCGACCGTATCAGGATACAGGTTATCGATACCGGCATAGGCATACCCAAGGAAAAGATGAAGCACCTGTTTACCCGTTTCTATGATGGCGACTATCGTCATAGCCGTACCTTTGGCACAGGACTGGGACTGGCGCTCACGCGCGATCTTATTATAATGTTAGGTGGGCATATCACTTGCGAAAGCGAAGAAGGGAAAGGTACCACCTTTACCCTTGAAATACCTATCAACAAAGATGCCTTCGCTCCCTCGCAGATTGACGAGCAACACCAGATGCAGATACATATTCCAGAGTCAAGTATTGCCGACCTGCCACAGGCCGAAAGTCTAACGGAAGACAATGCCCCAACTGCCGATGCCAACGCCTCGCGCATATTGATTGTGGAAGACAACATCGAACTGCTGAAACTGATGAAACGGCTATTGCAACACCGCTATCATGTTCTGACGGCCAGTGATGGTCACGAGGCCCTGCAGTTGATTCAAACCAATAAGCTCGACATTGTCGTATCTGACGTGATGATGCCTGAAATGGATGGCTACCAACTAACCGATCACATCAAGCAAAACGAGATATACAGCCACCTGCCCATCATCCTGCTAACGGCCAAAACGACTGAAGACGACCAGCATAAAGCTCTATTGGCGGGTGCTGACGGCTATATTACCAAGCCTTTCAAGATTCGCGACCTACAGTTGCGCATTGACAATCTGATTGCCAACCGACAGCGCATCCATACAGAAACGACAGTTGACGAAGAGGTGGCAGACACGATGAATCCTGAAGACAGGGAGTTTCTGGAGCTTGCAAACCAATGTGTGTATAAGAACCTGAACGATTCTGATTATGACCGCGAGGCATTTGCTGCCGATATGGGTACCAGCGTCAGCACTCTCTACAAACGCCTTAGAGACCTGACGGGCAAGAGTATATCCAACTTCATCCGTGACATCAGAATCCAAGAAGCTTGCAAAATTGCAAAAAACGAGCGCAACACACGTGTCAGCGATATTGCCTATCGTGTCGGATTCCGCGACGCCAAGTACTTTGCCACAGCTTTCAAGCGTATTATGGGTAAGCAGCCTAAAGAGTATTTTGCAGATTTGAGAGATGAAAACTAATCTTTTTGCAAATTTGAGAGAGAGAGGAAAAAACTAATCATCTTGTCCTTTTGAGCTAAGATATAATCCCGCGAAAGTTATCAGGCCATTGAGCATCAGTAGTTCGTAACCAAAACGATAACCCGTCATCTGCCCCACTCCATAATCTATGGCATAGCATAGCAAGGGCGATGCCACCGCAATATAAGGCACCAACCGGTCGTTTACCACTCGTTTGGTCAGCAAACCGTAGGCGAACAGACCCAGCAGCGGTCCGTATGTATACCCACAAATAATGTAGATGGCATCAATCAAACTGGTTGAGTTGACCACCTTGAAAAACAAGATGAACAGCACAAAAACAGCGCACATCCCCAAATGAGTACGTTTGCGCAACTGTTCATTATCCTTCTGTCCCAGAATATCCACACAATAGATGGTGGTCAGCGATGTCAGCGCAGAATCCGCACTGGAGAACGATGCTGCAACAATTCCGAGAACAAAGAGGCAAGATGTCAGATGGAAGATGGAAGACGTCTGTTCCACGTAACCGGGCAGAAGTTCGTCGCCGCTGGCAGGAAGGGTAAGTCCATGCTGTTGATACCACATCACAAGCAGGACACCCAGCGAGAGGAAGAGCAGATTGGCAGGCAGGAAAGCCACACCATAAGTGCACATATCCTTCTGGGCTCCACGTAACGTCTTGCAAGTCAGGTTTTTCTGCATCATATCCTGATCAACCCCCGTCATAACCAGCACGATGAACACACCACTCAGGAACTGTTTCCAGAAATTTTGCTTAGACACCCAGTCATCCCAAATAAACACACGCGACAGTTCATGCCCGCTGACAGCACTGATGGCATCGCCCATAGTCAGGTTCAGGTCTGCCGCCACCTTATATATAATAATAAGGAGTGCCGTAAACAGGCAAAGTGTCTGCAACGAGTCCGTCCACACCAACGTCTTAATGCCACCTTTACGGGTATAGAGCCATATCAAAAGTACCAGCAATACCGTTGTCAGCGCAAAAGGAACGCCCAAAGGTTCAAACACGAAACGCTGCAAAATAATACACACCACATAGAAACGGACAGCAGCACCAGTCATCTTCGACAGCAGGAAGAACCACGAACCCGTCTTGTGCGAACGCCTGCCCAACCGTTGGCCCAGATAGGCATAGATAGAGGTGAGGTTCAGCTTATAATAGAGCGGCAGCAATACGAAAGCCACCACCACATAGCCTAAGATAAAGCCCATACAGGTCTGCAGATAGTTCATCTGCGAGACGAGAACCATACCGGGCACACTGACGAACGTGATGCCCGATATCGACGCGCCCACCATACCGAAAGCCACCATATACCAGGGCGACTGACGGTCAGCCCTGTAAAATGTCTCGTTGGTTGCTCGTCGGCTCGTCCACCTGCTAAAAGCAAAAAGCAGGGCAAAATATCCCAGTACAACAGCTATTATTGTCATAATTGCGTGCAAAAGTACTAAAAAGTTAAGAGTTAAGAGTTTAAAGTTTAGTGAAATTTTGTTGCGGAAGCAAATTTTTCACTCTTCACTTTTCGCTTTTCACTTATTTTTCGTATCTTTGCAGGCGGTAATTATTCACCAACAACAAAAAACAATGGCAAAACAGAAAAAATTCATCCTTCAGGAGAGTGAGATTCCTACACAGTGGTACAACATTCAGGCCGACATGCCCAACAAACCCATGCCGCCCATCCATCCGGCTACCAAGCAGCCCCTTGGCGTCGACGATCTGGCACACATCTTCCCACGCGAGTGCTGTGTGCAGGAGCTGGACACGGAGCACCGCTGGATAGACATCCCTGAGGACGTGCTCGAGAAGTACAAGTACTATCGTTCTACCCCGTTGGTACGTGCCTATGCCCTCGAAGAGGCGCTGGGAACCCCTGCCCACATCTATTTCAAGAACGAATCAACCAACCCCTTAGGTTCACACAAAATCAACTCTGCCCTGCCTCAGTGCTACTATGCCAAGCAGGAAGGCACGACGAACGTCACCACCGAGACCGGTGCCGGTCAGTGGGGTGCCGCCCTTTCGTATGCTGCCAAGATTTACGGCCTTGACTGCGCCGTCTATCAGGTGAAGATTACCATGCAGCAGAAGCCTTATCGCTCAAGCATCATGCGTACCTTTGGTGCTGTCGTCGAGGGTTCTCCTTCGATGTCAACCCGTGCTGGTAAGGACATCCTGACAAAGGATCCCACCCACTCTGGTTCGCTGGGTACTGCTATCTCTGAGGCTGTCGAGTTGGCTACAACCACTCCTAATTGTAAATATACCCTGGGCTCTGTGCTGAACCACGTTGGTCTGCATCAGACCATCATCGGTCTGGAGGCTGAGAAGCAGATGCAGATGGCTGGCGAGTATCCTGATATCGTGATTGGCTGCTTCGGTGGCGGTTCCAACTTCGGTGGTATCTCGTTCCCCTTTATGCGCCACAACCTGCTCGATGGCAAAAACACAGAGTTCATTGCAGCCGAGCCCGACAGCTGTCCTAAGCTGACTCGCGGTCAGTTCCGTTATGACTTTGGTGACGAGGCTGGCTACACACCTCTGCTGCCTATGTACACGCTGGGCCACAACTTCAAGCCCTCTAACATCCATGCTGGTGGTCTGCGCTATCATGGTGCTGGCATGATCATCTCGCAGTTGATTAAGGACGGTCTGATGCACGGTGTCGACATTCCTCAGCTCGAAACCTTCGAGGCTGGTATGCTCTTCGCCCGTACAGAAGGTATCATCCCTGCTCCTGAGAGCACCCACGCTATCGCCGCTACCATCCGCGAGGCCCTGAAGTGCAAGGAGACTGGTGAGGAGAAGGTCATTCTCTTCAACCTCTCTGGTCACGGACTGATCGATATGCCTTCTTACGAAGCTTTCATCAAGGGCGACCTGCAGAACTACACGGTTACAGACGAGATGATTGCCGAGAACCTCGCTGAGCTCGATAAATAAAGGTAAAAAAGTAAAAAGGTAAAAAAGGCTGCGCCAACCATTATCGGAAAGCGCAGCCATTTATTTTTTTACCCTTTTACCTTTTTACCTTTTCACTTTTACCTTTTATGCGATTTCTATCTGTCGCGACAGCTTCACTTTCTCCTCTACCATTTTGGGCAGTTCTACAGTCAGCACACCGTTATCAACCTTGGCTGATATGTCCTCCTTTTTCACATCATCAGGAAGAATCAGTGTCTGCTCGTACTTAGAGTAGCTGAACTCGCGACGCAGATAGCGCGTATTCTTATCTTCCTCCTTGGTCTCCTGCTTGCTCTCCATCTTCACCACCAGGTTACCCTCGTCGTTGATATGAACGTTGAAGTCTTCCTTCTTCATGCCTGGTGCAGCCAGTTCTACGACATACTCCCTATCGTTCTCCTTGACATTAATGGCAGGAGCTGTGCAGTTAGTCTTGGGCATTACATCGTTGTAGAACAAATCATTGAACACAGCGGGAATCCAGTTGTTACTTCTCATTGTTGGCATCATAATCGTTACCTCCTAATTATCTTTTATAAGTTATACATATTATTATTTCTTCCGATTGCCTTGCGGCTTTCACTTAACAATATGCAATAACAATGCCAATAGGTATGTTGCTGCCAATTTGACATAAACATATGCCAATACGTCAGATAGAGCATAATAATTCTACAGCATCCTGGATAGTCGGAACATTCATAATGACCATCGAGCGCTTGCCGTTTTGTTCGCGGAACTGACAACGGCGCGGATTTTGTGCAACATAGTTGAGGATATGGTCGAAAGCCTCGCTCCGATAGAATGGGCTGTCGTTCTGCGAAACGAAATAGAGCGTCATACGTTGCTGTTTGAGAACTATCTTCTCGCACCCCATCGCTTTTCCCTTCCGCCGCAAGGGCACGACGCGCATCAGTTCTTCACCACAGTGAGGCACTTTGCCGAAACGGTCTATCAGCCGGGTGCGGTATGCAGCCAGTTGCTCGTCGGTCTGCAGGCCGTCCAACTCACGATACAGCAGCATTCGCTCCGAGTCGCTGGGCACGTAGTAGTCGGGGAAATAGAGTTCCAGGTCGCTTTCCAGCGAGCAGTCGGCGACATATTCCGGCGTCAGCGTTGAGTAGTTGGCTGCTTGAGTCCGGCTCTTTCCTTTAACGGCTCTCTCTTCACTTACCACTTCCGGATGCTCATCACTTTCATTATGTATCTCCGCCATGGCCTGCTGTAGTATCTTCACATACGTCTCGTAGCCCAGGTCGGCAATGAATCCGCTCTGCTCAGCCCCCAGCAGGTTGCCGGCTCCGCGAATGTCCAAGTCCTGCATGGCGATCTGAATGCCTGAACCCAGACCGCTGAA
>JAEEGK010022827.1_pt1 | contig 13107 bp, 29 predicted proteins | sample 8958771 | NCBI WGS metagenome assembly JAEEGK01 (sample SAMN16246547, study PRJNA631951) | gut metagenome | biome: gut microbiome; feature: rumen; material: SC-attached | host: Bos | place: Iran: Karaj | collected 2018-10 | reverse complement strand
TTTTTTATTTTCTCCTGGAAATGGGAGGGGGGGGGGAGATGAGGGGAGACTGAGACGGGGAAAAGTATTTGGTGGGAGTTTTTTCCAGACAGAAGTGGGGCACGATTGCTGGAGGATAAATAGCCCATAATACCTGGCCGGTCTATTGTCAGCTTGCGAGAAAGGCCTATCCACCCTCCGTCAAAAGCCCGGGGAAATAACGTGCTTTGTCAGGTCGCCAGCGGACCAGAGGCGACCTGATTTCCAGCAAAACAGCACTACAGAAAACTTTTTCGCAAACTTTAGCGCTTTAAAGCACTAAAGCACTTTTCCTTAATCGGTGAGACGCTGCATCTCACCTTCTTTGCACACGTCAGCCAGTTAGCCACTGCTAACCACCACAGCGCAGCAGTTGTGCAACATGCACAAAGGCACAGTGTTGTGCATGTTGCACAAAGAGCAGCAAGGTAACGAGTGCAAGGGCAGCCACTTTAGTGCGTTAAAGCACTGAAGCGCAAAACAGCCAAGAGGTGCAGAGTCACTGACTAACAGCTACTACACGGCAGACAGTTAGCCACTGCTAACTACACACACCAAGAGGACAACTGTTGTAAATACATTACTTTAACACATTAAAGTATTAAAGAGCTAAGGAGCTAATGACCAACAGAGCAGATGATGACCTCTTCCGATGCTGAGAGGATCAGCAGACCAACAGAAGGACAGACAGACAGAGAGACACACACAAAGAGAGAGACACAACGACACAACACACACAGAGAGACAATGATACAATGATGACACAATAGAATAATACACAAGAGAGACAGATAGATAGAGAGACACTAGGAGGAGTAGTAGTGTAGGGCGTGCGGCCTTTGCTCTACGACTACACACAGAGGAGCAGCACAGATACACAGCACAGAGCAGCGACCGCACGCACTACACAGCACAAGGACAAGGTGATGACCTCTTCCGAAGGCAACGAAAGAGGTAAAAAACTTTACAAAAAACACTTGACAGAATCGCTAAGATGTGTTATACTATACTCAAAGATCAAGATAAGAAAAGGAGACACAATCCAATGACTAAGAAGCAAGCCAAAGAGAAGGCTAAGAAGATGCGAGTGTTCATACCTATGAACACAGGCACGAGAGTAGAGCAGACAAAGAAGAGCTACAACAGAAGGACAAGCAAGCAAGAGACAAGAAGACTTGCCAAAGACTACGACTAAGAGAAGAGCAAAAGCTCTTCTTTATTACTATGTAAACACACACAGAGAGAGACAAAGAAAGAAGCAAAGAAAAGATAAAAAAACTTGTAAAAAGCTATTGACAAACTACGCAAACTATGTTATACTATAATCAGAAAGAACAAAGAAAGGAACCGGAAACATGATTAACATTAGAAGCCTTAAGAAACTCAACAACAACGAAGGTCTGACACTGAAGGAAGGCAAGCCTATCACCTACAAGAGCGGATGGCAGGTAGCGACCGAAGGCAAAGAGACCAAAGACATCAAAGAAGCAATGAAGATGATCAAAGAGTATAAAGGAAATTGTGGAGTTTGGTTCGCAGATGGTATCTACTACATTGACAAGAGCCACAGAGAGAGCACGAAGAGAGAAGCAATGAGAATCGGCAGAGAGTGCAACCAAATCTCGATTCTGAAATGGTCAAACATGAGCCTTAGCTACTGCTAAGGCTTTTTATTTTTAGTTTAAGTTTTTTAAAATTGCCTATTGACAAAAGCGTCAGCTTGTGCTATAATAAACACAGTGGAGGAGGGGCATCGGTTAGCCTATGCTAACTCGATAGCCTCTTCCAAAAAAAGTTAAAAAAGTTTCAAAAAGGTGTTGACAAACCGGACAAGCTGTGTTATAATAATCTCAGAAAGGTTGAGAGAACAACCAAAAAAAAGGAGAAAACAAAAATGACAAACCTGATGAACCTCACAAATGAAGAACTTGACAGAGTGTATGATGAAGCTTGCGAAGCTACCAACGAATGCTACTACGAGTGGATTGACAAAGACGAAAAGCTCACCGCAAGAAATGAACAGAAATGGACAAAAGCTTGCAAGATGGTTGAAGCAATCGAAGATGAGTACAAAAGAAGGGGCTTGATCTAAGCCCCAAAATTTTTTTAAAAAACCTATTGACAAACCTCGTCCGGTGTGCTATAATAATCTCAGAAAACAAAACAAAGGAGAACACAAAATGATTACACTTGAACTTCACTACAGCAACCGCACTGAGTATCAGGTATGGACAAGCGAATGGGCAACAATCCAAATTGCCATTCAGTTAATGAAACAAGACAAAGCAATCAACTACTGCATGGTAGTAAATCAGGAAACTTGCGAAGTAATCGAAATCCCTCGGAAATGAGGGATTTAATTTTTTTTTAAAAAGTGCTTGACAAATTGTCCGGTCTATGGTATACTATAATCAAGAAAACAAACAAAGGAGAAAACACAAATGGCAACGATCTACGCGGTAGTAAGAGTACAGAACGACATGAGAGAGGTTTCAATCAATCCGGTTCACGTCTATTCCAAACAAACGTCAAATCTTGAAATAATGAAAGCCTACAAAAAAGAGATCGAAGGTAAGTATCCGTGGGCAAAGGTTTATTTAGTAAGTAGAGAAAAAGCGGCAGAAATGAGAAAGATCGGCGCTCAGTATTTCGAAAATTACGTAGACAGAGCATGGAGAAAAGCCTTTGAAAAAGCAACTGGAAAAAAATTTGAAAGATGGGGTTGACAAACCCCTCTTTTTGTGTTATACTATAATCAGAAAGAAGCAAGGAGAGCCGCCAAAGTGGGGGCGCAGGTACCGAGCCTGCCATTTTTTAAGTGTGCGGGCCGCACTCAAAAAACTTGAAAAAATTTCAAAAAACCTATTGACAAATCAAAACCGGTATGGTATAATAAACTCAGAAAGGTTGAGAGAGGAACACAAGGCCCAGGCGGGCAGTACAGGTTTCACACTTACCAAAGGGCAGGTGAGAAGCTTCGGAGAACCCGCTGACCTCCTCCAAAAACTACTTGACAAATTAAAAAATCTATGTTATAATAAAGAAAAAGAAATCAAGAGGTGAACAAAAATGACAATCGGGGAACTGCTTTTCTTCTGGACAGTATTTGGAATTATCGCTCTTATCGCACTACACAAAGAAGCCAAAAGAGAACGTGAAAGATGGCACAGACGCTACAACATGAGACGCGGAAACTATCAAGCATTAAAGAAAGGAAGATAGAAAAATGACGAAAGAGGAAATGACCAAAAGGTTGAATGAACTGAATAGAGCAAGATTCTTACTTGCGATGAAAGACTATTGGAGCAGAGCAGACTTCGACCGCGATGATGAAATGCGGGCGGAAATGCTGAAGCTGGAAAAAGCATTAGAAAAATTCTAAAAAAAGGTTGACAAACCTTTTATCCGGTGGTATAATAAATACATAAGATAAAGAAAGGAGATCATAAAAAAATGAAGTCAAAAGAAGAAAATGTAGGGCTTGTAGGATGGCCACTTGATTATGACCCTTGTGAAATTTATGCAAAAGATGTAAGTATTTTTTTAGGATTTTTTGAAACTTATGAAGAAGCCGTTGAAGAAGGCAATAAACTTGTAAAAGAAAGAAAAATTTCTGACTTTGAGACATACGTAAACTAAAGAAGAGCCGAAAGGCTCTTTTTTGTTGTGCGGCCCGGGCCGCCGCTCTCGGCCGCTTGGCCCCCGTTTTTGGGCACATTGCACAATAGCAGATATTTTTTTCGCCGCGATTTTGTGCATTTTGACTATTGCGTTTATCCCGAAATTGTGGTATCATTAATACAATGAAAGAGACAAAGGAGACACGACAATGACAAGACTTCAACTGGCCGCAAACATTATTTTCTTCCTTCCTCTGTTGGTTCTGAACCTGTTCGCTTATGGAATCCAAGGAGACGTTGACTTCATTCGAGAGGTTCGAAAAAACTTGAAAAAGTTTTAAAAAAGTACTTGACTTCCTCTTGGAAGTGTGGTATAATAAATTCAGAAAGTGAGGAACGAAAGAGTCCTCGAAGCGCGGTATGAGCCCTCTCTCCGCAGTGCGGTCACCGACAAGTCCTAAGGGAGACGAGTAAGTGCTAAGTCAAGGAACAGAACCGCCACGCGCTATACAAATAAGTAGGGACAATGCCCTTGATGGCTTCGGTCGGGTGAGGAGCCCCACCTACAAGGGATGGACGGAGCAGAGCCAAAAATGCCGTTGTGGAAGGCTGGTATGCGGCGCCCAGTCGGGGAACTCAATCCAGACGCCAGCCAATGGGGAAGCGATTACGAGAGCTTCCCCAAAATTTTTTTTAAAAAGGTATTGACAGGCCGGGCTAATAGTGGTATAATTAAACCATCAAAAGCAAGGAGGAACTAAGAATGTTCAAACTCTTCAAGAAAAACCAAAAGGCAGAAGAAACCTACAATGTGATTTTCTGTGATAACAATAATCCTGCTACAAAGTTTCATACATACGCAACTTGTGAAACCTATGAACAAGCCGATCATGTCATCAGAATGGCATGGAACAAAAAGAAAACCGATAGAATCGGGGATGGATACAAAATTGATGGCGGTTGGATATTAATTGAAAAAAGGGGTTGACAAACCGCCCGGGCTATGGTATAATAAAGTCAGAAAAAACAAAGGAGGAACCAAAAATGACAGATCTGGGATTCGAATGGGACATCACTTCTGAGGAAGTGTACGGGGCAATGGCAAGCGAAGAGGAAGGGGAGGAGTTCTAAACTCCCCGACCTCCAAAAAAAATTTTTAAAAAACCTATTGACAAATGATCCGGTTTTTGGTATACTATAATCAAGAAAAGCAAAGGAGCAAACACCATGAAAATCAACATCACTTACGAAGCGACCGACACCATCCACGTTGAAGTTTACGACCACACCACCCTCGAAAAAATCGAGTGGGAAGGCATCAGCACCATCCGCCAGGCGATCCGCAAGACCAAAGGCTGGATGCGGATGTTCGACAAGGGTGACCAGCTCACGGCGGTCATCTGGAGCGGAACCACTGGCGAGGTTCTGGTCGAACTCTCCGCCTGAGACCCCGAAAGGGGCCTTTTTTTTTGTTGGCGGCGCGTGCTCGGTTATCCCCTGGCTCACGCGCCGAGTTTTGCATAATTATACACCCGCAGTGAATTTTTATTCATTTTTATCGGCACTCTCCACCTAAAAAATTTTTCCCAAAATTGTAAAAAACGCTTGACAAAACCCGGTCTATACTGTATAATCATTAGTGTAAGGGTTAGGAAATAACCCAAGCGAAAGGAGAAACAAAATGTTCAAACTGTTCACCAAGAAGATTCGCAAGGTCACCACCAAAAAATGGACTCTGCTGAATCTGGATACCCAAGAGGTAGAAATCGTGATTGCGGATAGCGTTTGCGGAGCGGTCACCATGGGATACTTCGATGTTCTAGCGGTCGAAGAAATTGAGATTGAGGAATAAAAAATTTCCTCAATCTCAAAAAACCCCTTGACAGCATCCGGCAAAAGTAGTATAATAAAGAAAAACGAAACAAGGAGAAAACAAAATGAGAGAAATCTTTGAAAACATGCTCACCGAGCTGATTCACAAATACGGGTTCGAAGCAAAGGAAGTTATCCGCTTTGCCACTGAGATGGAAAAAGCAAAGACCTACGAAGATGCTTTGGAAGTAAGCCTTCTGCATCTGGAATTGATGGAACAGGGGATTTAAAAAAATCCCCTGAACCTCAAAAAAAGTGTTGACAATAGACCGGAAATGTGATAATATAGTAAATGTAAGGAACAGAAAACAAAACAAAAGGAGAAAACAAAAATGATGACTATCAGAGAATACTTTGACAAACTTTACGCTACCGCTCAGACCGACGAAGACTTCGCAAAAGTAGTTGACTACGAATGGGAAGTTTATGAAATGGAAGATGGTTTTTCTGATTGGGCAGAAGCAAACGACATTGACTTGACCGCCAAAGTCATGGTCGGAGGTCGTGAAGAATACGTTCTTCAGCTGTGGGCTTGGGATTTCGAAGACTAAGAGCCGAAAGGCTCTTTTTTTTATTGAATAATTATACATGAATTTTGGATAATTATTCATGAATGTTTATACAGGAAAATTAAATAATTATTCAAACGTGTGGGCGGGCCGCTGGCGCTTGTCCCAAGGGCCAGCGACCCGTATTTCGCGTTGTGCAACCTGCACAAAAAAATTCGTTCCATAAGGCGGGTTTTTGTGCACTCTGCACAAAATCCCAGAATCGAACACCTGTTCGGTTAGCCTCTGCTAACCGAACGAACGCCTGTTCGATCGAACATTTGTTCGATGGCCCCTATACGCCGGTCGAACATACGTTCGAGCAGTGTTCGTTGTGCATACTGCACAAAAACATACGCAAATTTTTTTATTTTTTTTAGCAAAACGCTATTGACAATCCGGTTCAGCGGTGGTATAATAGGTACATAAGATAAAGAAAGGAAACACACAAAAATGATAAACATCACCTTGCACGCACACCTTATCAACCGCTACAACAAACTTGCCTATACGCACAACTACATCTGGGGCTTCGCTCTTGATGGCATGGTCTATATGGCAATCACCGGCTCCGACCTCATGCCCTATATCACCTGCCTTGACAAGGCAAGCCGTGGACAGGGTTACAGCCTTCGGTTCAAACCGAATAAGGAACAGAAAATGCTCCTTATGCCCTACGCTCAACCGCTCTGCTCCCTGAAGTTCTTCGAAGAGCTCTTCGCAACCACCAAGTACAACCGCGGTGAGATCTTCGAAAAGCTCGTCACCGAAAAGTTCGGTCAGGTCTGGGTCAAGGACAACATCCCCTTCACCAAGGCGGGCGATATCGAAGTCGATGGAGTTGCCTATCAGATAAAGTTCCAGAAGGCAACCTTCACAAACGAGAAGGCTCTGGCAGACCTCTGCTAAGCCTTCTCGGACCGGGCCCAAAAAAATTTGAAAATCATATTGACAAGCTCAAAAAAATATGCTATAATCATTATAGAAAATGAGAAAGGAAATAAGAAAATGAAAAGAACAATCTTCTTCGACATGGATGGAACAATCGCTAACTTCTACGGAGTGGAAGGCTGGCTCGAAAGCCTGATGAAAGCCGATACAATGCCCTACGAAATGGCGAGACCGCTCTTCAACTTCTCCCTCTTCGCAAGACTTCTCCATAAGGCACAGGCTAACGGATACGATATCGCAATCATCAGCTGGACTTCCAAGAACGGCAACCAAGAGTTCAATGAAAGAATCGCAACCGCTAAACTGGAATGGCTTGACAAACACCTTCCTTCGGTTGAATGGAACGAAATCAACATTGTAAATTACGGATTCTGCAAAGATACTTTCCGCAAGACCTCTCAGGACATTCTCTTTGATGACGAAACTGGAAACAGGGAAGCGTGGCAAGGGGTTGCCTACGGAGTAGAGGACATTCTGGAAACCTTAAAGGCTCTTGTATAAGAGCCTTTTATTAATTGCGGCAAAGGCGGCAACTATGCCGCCAGAGAGCGACGGTTAGTGGTGGCTAACTTGCCCGGGCCGCCCGCAGATTTTTTTTGCCAAACCCCTTGACAAATTCCTCTTCTTCTGGTATAATCGTATTATCAAATGAAATGAGGTGATGCAAATGCTTTTAGAACGAGAAAAGATTATGGTAATTGATACGGAAACCGCCAATGGTTTTGATGATCCTTTGTGTTATGATGTCGGTTGGTCAATTATCGGTTCAGATGGCTACGTTTTTCAAATCAAATCTTTCGTTGTTTCCGAAATATTTTTAGACCCTGGGTTGATGAGTTCCGCTTACTTCGCTGACAAAGCACCCACTTACTGGGACGATATTTTAGCAGGTCGCAGGAAGCTCCGCACGTTCTATCAAATTCGCAAAGAATTTTTGAATGACTTACGAAATTTTCAAATTAAAATCGTATCTGCCCACAACGCAAGATTTGACTACCGCTCTTTAACAACTACACAAAGACTTTTGACTTCAAGTAAGTATAGATACTTTTTTCCTTACAAAGTCGAAATCTGGGACACTTTGAAAATGGCTCGACAGACCTTCGGACAAGACCCCGAATACATTGATTTTTGCTTTCAAAATGGCTATGTGACTCCCAAGACTCACAAACCGCAGTTGACCGCAGAGGTTTTGTATCGGTTTTTGACTGGCTCCACCTTCACCGAGTCGCACACTGGCACGGAAGATACAATGATTGAAAAAGACATTTTCATTTCATGTTTAAAAAGGAACCCCGAACTTGACGGGCGTCTCTGGAAAAGAGACGCCTAATCGACCCGGGCGCGCCGTCGAAATGCACAATAACCCCGCAGATTTTGGATTCAAATTTGTGCATGTTGCGTCTTGTGTTTTTAAATGCCTTGTAGTATAATAATAATTGTCAAGGGGAGAGAGACAGAGCCGAAGCCCTCACAAAGCGCTGAGCAAGCGGGTTGCTCGCCTAACGCTCTCAAAAAAATCTCAAAAAAATAAGAGAAAAACCCCTTGACAAACCGAACCGCCTGTGATATAATAAGGTTGTAAGGTTGAGGAAGGAAAGCAAGGCTTTCTGAGGTCTAAAAAATTTCCTTCCAAAATTCAAAAATCCCTCTTGACAAAAGTCAAAGAGTGTGATATAATAAAATCATCAAAAGAAAAAAATCAAAGGGTCACGACCAATCGTGAGAAAGAGGTGTTACTATGACAAAGATGACAAAGAAAGTTGCTCTGGGTATCGCAATCGAAGCTATCGGAACCGCCAATGATGAAGCGGTCGAAGTTCTGCAGAACATGATTGCTCAGCTTGAAAAGCGTGCTTCTGCTCCGAAGAAACCCACCAAAACTCAGGTGGCTAACGAGGGAGTAAAGGCTGAGATTCTCACCTTCCTCTCCGCTCAGGAAGCCCCCATGGGTGCGAAAGCAATCGCTGACGCTATGGGCATTGAGAAGTGGCAGAAAGTTTCTGCTCTGCTCAAACAGCTGAAAGATGATGGTTCGGTCGTTCGCACCGAAGAAAAGGGCAAGGCTCTTTTTGCCATCAGCACCGAGGTTGAGGGCTAAGCCCTCACCTCACAAGGGCGGTCGCTCAATGGTAGGGCTCTGCTATTTCGGCAGAGGATAGAGGTTCGATTCCTCTCCGCTCTTATCAATTTCTGTTTTTCGTAATGCGTTTCCTCCTTTCTGGCTTGGGTGCCCCACTTGGGGCACTCCTTTTTTGTCGGCGGTTAGCTGATGCTAACGCGCCCGGGCTCGCCAATCGGGACTTGACAAATAAAAAAATTTATGTTATAATAAGGTATCAAAATAAAAAAGGAGTGATTATTATGGTAGCTGACAAGGAACAGTTAATCGCCAATTACATGGCAAGTCTGAACTGCACTCGTGAAGAAGCAATCTCAGTTATCCAAGAGGACGAAATCATTGACCGCATGAAAGATAAAGATGTGTCTAATGATCTCACAGAAGAGCAGAAGAAAGTTTCCAAGCAGGCAAGACAGGCAGACAGAAAGAAAACTGTCTACAAGTTCGACACCTCCAAGAGAGAAAAGAAAGTTGACCCCGTGAAAAAAGATTTGATTGCGGGCCTTGCTTCTTTCCTCTCGGGAAAAGGCGGTAGCGACATTGAAATCACTAATGACCAACGTCAGATTGATTTCAAAGTTGATGGAACCCGCTACAGAATCGTCCTGAGTGCCCCACGCAAATGATGCGCGGGGGCACCCGGGCCCGCAAACTTTTTCAAAATAAGTATTGACAAATAAAAACTCCTGTGTTATAATAAATACATCAAATAAAGAAAGAGGTAAATGAGCAAATGAAAGTAAAAGATTTTTTGGAAGTGCGTGATGACGCATGGGTAAAAATTATTACTGAAGCTTTTAGTCCTACATTAAAAGCTTGTGGAATGGCAACGATGGTAGTTCTCTGGGATGAAGAAGAAAATCAAGAATTAGACATTCCCGAAGTTCTTCTGGGATTTTCTGTTAAATGCATCACTCCGTATGAGAGCTTTCGCACTGATGAAATTGGTTTTGCTATCGAGGTTTAAGGCGGGTCTTGCTCGCCTTTTGCCCGGGCCCGCACGAAAAAAATTTTAAAAAACCTATTGACAACTCTTTCCCCTTGTGGTATAATTAACTTACAAAAGTTGAGAGAGGAGAAAAACAAAATGGCTATTAGAAAAGATTGTCCTTGCGACCATGATGGTGTGTGCCCCTATGATGCACAATACAACCGCGACTGCGAATACTGGTGCGGTGAAGAAGAACCTGAGGATTACCCCGATGAGGACTTCTACGATGATGTTGATGAAACTGGTTTCAACCCTTACATGGGATGCTATGATTATGATTGTTGAGGTGATGAAATGAAATTCAATTTAGAAGGATTGTCTGTTGAAGACCTGTGCACCCTAATGTCTGAGTGTGTCGAAAAAATTACCGATAAGAAAGAACAAAAACGCCAGTATCTGTTTAACAAATTGTGCCAAGTACTTGATGAAATTGAAGCAGAAGGCTTCAAAACGTATGACCCGCAAGGTGAAATCATTGATTCGCAGACCGTTGAAGTTGCAAGTCCTGAGGAATAATTGCGAGGTGATAAAATGATTGTCTATGAAGAAATCATCGGAGCTCAAAACTTCATCGTAAAAGAATGGGGCGATGCGGGCAAGCAGATAGTTGTTGCTTGCCTGTATGAAAACCCTTTCAATAGACCGTTCAAGGAATTCCTTGGCCACTGCATGGCATGCGGTGGGAACTGGGGCGGGATGCTTCTTTCGGGCATCAACGAACTGTATCCGAAAGTTTACTCCCTCATCCCGCACGACATGTGTGTAAATGCGTTCGCGTGTAGCTGTAATACGTTGATTCTGTTGGGTGTGGACACCTCCATCTAAGGGGTGCCTGTGGCCCGGGCCATTTTTTGAAATAACTATTGACAAACCTTCTTTGATGTGGTATAATCAAGATACAAAAGTTAAGGAGGAAATAAAAATGACTGAAAAAGAAATGTTTGAATTTGTTCTTGATGAACTGATGAACTGTGACCTTTTCAGAGGTAAGTATGACGCTCGGAATGGGGATGAACATTTCATGCACGGAATCGCTACTGTTATGGAATCTATTGCCTACCGTGCAGGTGATGATATTGGAGACGCTTTCTCAGATTTGTTTACAAAGAATTTGATTGAGAGTGAAGACAAAGCAAAGTCTTTCTACATTGAGTTTTCTATGGCTGTAAAGGTAAAAGCAGAAACTGTTGAAAAAGCCTATGATAAACTTTATGAATGGCTTGATGAGATTCCTGAGACAAAAGAAATTGCAGTAAGTTCTGTATGCGTTGATGATGACCAACTGAGACCAGAAGAAGAATTGAATGCGGAATGAGTGGGTTGCCCCGCTCGTTTGGCCCGGGCCGCAATTTTTTTTCTAAACCCCCTTGACAAAGTGCTTAATCTGTGTTATACTATAATCACAAAACAACAAGTGAGGTAAACACACAATGACATTTTTACAGTTTTTTTGTACCGCTTATGGTATTGTAACTTTCTTATCCTTAGTGGTTGTCGGACTTGGAATTCTCAAAGCTATCAGCAAAGTTTCTCACAAAAACATCAGTTGGATAAGCGTCACCATTTCTGTAATTGCTATTATCCTGCTCGTATTTATTCCTATTCTGAATGTTGAAACATTGATTGTTGCCCTTTGTAATTTTGAGGAATACGCTACTGCGGTTGAGTTTGCCCTCCGAGAAGACCGCGCATTTACTCCATTTAGTTTGTAAAAACCCCTTGACAAATTGAAACCTTCGTGGTATAATCATCTTAGAAAAGTTAAGGAGGACAAAGCAATGACACTTGAAACCGCAATCACAATCGCCCATTCTTTTGATGAAGAACTGACCGTTGTTCTTGGTGATGAATTTACCTACATCTACGTTGAATCCACTGTCATTTTTGGAACTGAGATTTACCCTGAGGAGCAGAAACTGTTCTGTGACCACATTAAAAAAACCTATGGTCTGGACATTGACCAAAAAGAGGACTATGAACTCTTTTCTCTGCTCCACGAAATCGGGCATCACTTCACAATGGACGACCTTGAAGAAGAAGAAGCTGAAAATGAACTTCTTATGAGGAACTTAATCCATTGTATTGATGATGTTACCACCGCAAACGAAACTTATTTCAATCTGCCTTCCGAAATGCTGGCAAATGATTGGGCTTTCGACCACTTTGAAGCGGTAAAGGGCAGGCTGTGAGGCCTGCCCACCGCGCCCGGGCGGCCGTCAAAGTGCACAACGCTTGGCCGCAAACCCATCAGAATTTTGTGCACTTTGCCGATTGTGTTTTTTATTGGTTTGTAGTATACTAATAATTGTCAGGGGGATGAAGCAAACAACTTCAAAGAAAAAAATCAAAAAAAAGTTCAAAAAACCTCTTGACAAACCTCACCGAGTATGGTATAATAAAATCACAAAAGTTAAGGGTTGCGACCAACGCAAGAAAGGGGTGTCTACTATGACCCAGAAAATGACTTATGTTCAGGCTCTTGATTCTGCTCTTACCGTTGTTACCGATGCTGAAGTCCGCGAGAGACTTGAAGCTCTGAAAGCGTCCATCGTCAAGCGTAACGCTTCTCACTCTGAGAAGAAATACGAGACGAAAGAGCAGAAAGAAGCTACTGCTCTCCGTGAAGCGATTCTGTCCAAGATGGCGGTTGGTACGACCTACGCTACCACTGACATTCTGGCACTGTTCGAGGATGGCTTCACGACCATCGGAAAGGTTCGGGCGAGCATGACCCGTCTGGCAAAGGATGGTGCGGTCGAGAGAATCGAAGACCATCGGAAAATCTACTACGCCATCAAGGCGTAAGTAGTCGCTCGGCTGGTGCGGGCGGGGGGAAGTGCCCCCTGCCCTCGGGGTTCGAATCCTCGGCGGGTATTTGACGAGTATTTAATCGACATTGTGTTTCCTCCTTTCCTTTCTTCTTTTGCCCTCAGAGATTTTCTGGGTGCACTTTTTTGGCTGCTCGACGCCGGGCGCGCCGGGCAG
>JAEEGK010022825.1_pt1 | contig 13108 bp, 19 predicted proteins | sample 8958771 | NCBI WGS metagenome assembly JAEEGK01 (sample SAMN16246547, study PRJNA631951) | gut metagenome | biome: gut microbiome; feature: rumen; material: SC-attached | host: Bos | place: Iran: Karaj | collected 2018-10 | reverse complement strand
CTCGACCTGCGCCTGCGCGGTCGTGGCCGGAGCGGGCTACAACGTGGCCAAGCACGGCAACTTCGCCAGCACCAGCACCTCCGGCGCCAGCGACGTGATGGCGCGTCACGGCGTCCAGTTCACCTTCGACCCGGACCGCCTGAACCGGTCGATGGAGCAGACGCATCTCGTCTATCTCCACGCCCAGGTCTATGCCCGCGCGATGAAGTTCGTCGGCCCGGTCCGGAAGGTCCTGCCCTTCATGACTTTCTTCAATCTGCTCGGCCCGCTGGTGAACCCCTCCCAGCCGAAATGCAACGTGATGGGAACGGCCACCCTCGAGCAGATGCGCCTGTATAACAACGTGTTCCAGAAGATGGGCGTCGATTATGCCATCGTCAACAGCACCGACGGTTATGACGAGATTTCCTTGACGGGAACCTTCAAGATCAACACCAACAAGTACGAGAAGGTGTTCGATCCGTCCGACTTCGGGCTGCCGCAGACGAAGGAATACGACCTCTTCGGCGGACGCACGGGGGAGGAGGCCGCGGCCATCTTCGACAGCGTCCTGGAGAACAGGGCCTCCGAGGGCCAGAAGAACACCGTGCTGGCCAATGCGGCCGTCGCCATCCAGTGCATGGACCAGAAGCTGGACATCCAGGAAGCTCTCGCCATCGCCCGGGAGAGCCTGGAAAGCGGCAAGGCGCTGGCCAACTTCAAGAAATTCGTGGAACTGAACAGCTAAGATGGACATCCTCGACGAAATCACCGCGCACAAACGGGTTGAGGTCGCCGCTATGAAGCGGGATATCCCCCTGAGCGCCCTGCAAGCCCGGGTGGAACCCCTCCTGGCGGGCCCGAAGCCTGTGTCGATGGCGTCGGCTCTGCTGGCGTCCCCCAGCGGCATCATCGCGGAGTTCAAGCGCAAGTCGCCTTCGAAGGGGTGGATCAAGGAGACGGGCGACGCGGCCGTGATTCCGCTGGGCTACCAGCGGAATGGCGCCGCGGCGCTCAGCATCCTCGCCGACGGAAAGTACTTCGGCGGCAGCCCGGACTTCATCGCGAAGGCCCGCGAAAGCGGCGTCACGCTGCCCATTCTCTACAAGGAATTCGTGGTGGACGAGTACCAGCTGTATCTGGCACGCCTGAACGGCGCTTCCGCCGTTCTGCTGATTGCGGCGGAATCGAGCATGGGGGAGTGCCGGCAGCTGATCGACAAGGCCCATGCCCTGGGCCTGGAAGTCCTGCTGGAGATGCATTCCGAGGAGGAGCTCGAATACGCCGCCCTGGAGCCGGACATGTGCGGCATCAACAACCGCAACCTCGGCACTTTCGTGACCGACGTAGAGAACAGTTTCCGGATGGCCGAACGGCTGCCCGCCGGGGCCGTGAAGGTCAGCGAGAGCGGCATCGGCAAGCCCGAGATGCTCGCGGCGCTCCGGCAGTGCGGCTTCCGGGGTTTCCTGATCGGGGAGCGCTTCATGAAAGAACCGGACCCGGGGGCGGCCCTAGGCGCATTCATCGCAAAGCTATGATTATCAAGGTGTGCGGGATGTGCGACGCCGAAAACATCCGCGCGGTGGAGGTCCTTGGCATCGACGTGATGGGATTCATCTTCTGGAAGCCCTCAAGCCGATATGTCGGCGCAAAGCCGGCCTATCTGCCCGAGAACTGCCGTCGCGCCGGCGTCTTTGTCGATGCTTCCGTGGAGGACATTCTCACTGCCGTGGAAGACTTCCGGCTGGATGTTCTGCAGCTCCATGGACACGAGACACCGGACGCAATCGCGGCGCTGAAGGAGCGCGTTCCCGGCATCGACATCGTCAAGAGCCTGTCGATAGCGGGGCCGGCGGATTTGGAACAGGCCGCGGCCTACGAGAGCGTGTGCGATGCGTTTCTTTTCGATACCAAAGGCCGGTTGCCGGGGGGCAACGGCAGTCAGTTCGACTGGAGCGTGCTGCGGCGGTACAAGGGCCGGCTTCCGTTCCTTCTCAGCGGGGGCATCGGCCCCGGCGACGATCGGCGCATCCGGGAGTTCAACGTTCCGGGATGCATCGGCATCGACCTGAACAGCCGCTTTGAGACCGCGCCGGGACTGAAGGACGTGGCCGCATTGAAAACATTTATCGAAACTATAAGACCATGAACAAGATAGACAGATTATTCACGGAGCGCGGAGACCGGAAACTGCTCTCCCTCTATTTCTGCGCAGGCGATCCGACCCTGGAGGGGACGGCCGATGTGATCCGCGCGATGGAGCGCCGCGGCATCGCGATGGTGGAGGTGGGCTTCCCTTTCTCCGACCCGCTGGCCGACGGCCCGGTGATCCAGACCGCCGCCACCAATGCCATCCGTAACGGGATGACCATCACTAAGTTGTTTGCCCAGCTTAAGGAGATTAAGGACGAGGTGTCGATTCCTCTGGTGCTGATGGGCTACCTGAACGTGGTGATGCAGTACGGTGTCGAGGCCTTTTTCCGTAGCTGCGAGGACAGCGGCGTGAGCGGCGTGATCATCCCCGATCTGCCCTTCAAGGACTATATGGAGGAGGTCCGTCCGATTGCGCAAAAGTACGGTATCCATGTGATCATGCTCATCACTCCCGAGACGGACGAGGAGCGCGTGCGCTTCATCGACGACAATACCGACGGCTTCATCTACATGGTGAGCTCCGCGTCGATTACCGGCACCCAGAAGAGCTTTGACGAACGCAAGCAGGAGTATTTCCGCCGCATCGACGCCATGAATCTGAAGCATCCGCGGATGATCGGCTTCGGCATCAGCAACAAACAAACGTTGGAGGCCGCGCAGAGTAATGCAGCAGGGGCAATCATCGGCAGCAAATTCGTCACCCTCCTCGAGCAAAGCACCAGCCCCGACGAGGCCCTCGACAAGCTATTCGCCGCTTTGGCGGAATGAGTTACTGCTCATAAGTGTTGGATTTTATCCATCTTCGCAACCCGAAATTCGCAGCGCAACGAAGCATGGCCCAAGGCCTCCCCGTGGCACATCCGCTTGCTCTGCGAGCCCAAATTGCCTCGCAGAGCAAAGCCATCGGCCATCGAGGCACGTAGAAGGCACTTCGCATTGCGCTGCAAATTTCAAGTTGGCCACAAGATTTCTCGACTTCGCTCGAAATGACATGGTCTAAATCATGTCTTTTACCTCTTCGTACACGAGACCGCACAGCCGGGCGATTTGTTTGATAGAACTGTTGTATTGCCGACGGAGTGCACGGGCAAGGCGAAGACGCTGTTGCGTGGAAAGCCCTTTGACATGGTCTTTTCCAAACATTTCCCGACAGAGTTCATTCTTGTGCTGCCGCATTTCCTGCATCGGAATGGTCAAGTGGGATATCGTCCCACCCCTCGCATCCACATCCTCCTCCCGCGTGATACACAGGAAATAATTGAAGCTCTTGCAGGTCTTGAAGATACGCTCCACGATTTCGTAAGCGACATATTCACCGGGGAAAACGAGCCGGCCGACCATCCGCACGTTCCCATCGACCTGATCCATATCCCGCGTCCGAAGAACCTGCCGTTGCTGAAGAGCGCTCAGCTGTGACAACGGCACCATGCCTTCCATCCATCGGGGCGTACTCCACAGGCCCTGTTTCTTGAAATACAAGGGACCGCTGGACCAGGGGTAGTCCAAGGCGTTGAACATGATGCCGCCTACCGGCGCATTTTTCACGGTATAGCAGATAACGGTCTTCAAATACAGGTCATTATCAACGGCCTGATAGTTGATCGGCACCCCGTCTAACTTGTGACTCTCCCCATGTGTCACGGAAATATACCAGGACGTCCGGCGCACATACTCATGCATGAACCGGTTGCATTCCTCGAAAGCTCCATACAAGACGAAATGCAAGTGCGTGTCCATCAGCGAGAAAGCCAGAATCACCACATTGTAGCCCCGCACGACGATAAAGACACGGTTCATGCCGGCGATGAAATCTTCGTCATCGTAAAACATGGTGTCGACGGCATTGCCGTCCGTGCTGAAATGCCAGCAATTCCTGATGGTGATTTTCCGTCCCTTGACGAACGGAAGGTCGAGCCCCAGATCCGATACGATCTGCGCGAGCAGTTTTTGATCCAACTTCATTCTCATCCAGCGCCTCTTATGGCTGCTCTACCACAAAGATAACCCCTTCCATCCTTATTTGCAACCCCCTGCAACGCACTTTTCGCGATTTTTGAGCGCTTCTTCCCCAACCCGTAATTCGCAGAGCAAAACACCATGCTTCCCACAGCAATGAGTGGCATACCCGCTTGCGCTGCGAATATCGGGTTGAGAAGGGCGTTAGTCTATTGAGGAGAGATTATTCTCTATTCACCTTGTAACTCAGAATCGCACAGTACAGCGAGATGGTGACGAGCGGGAGGTGGAGGAAGCCGACCCAGACGGTGCTGGGGGTGAGGAAGTTGGACATGTTGTAGATGCCGATGAGGAAGCCGATGATGGCGGTAATCCGGTAGGAGACAATATTGACCTTGGGGAGATTCAGGGTGAGAATGGTCAGGAAGGCCGGGGTCGTCAGGCAGAAGGCCGTGGCCGTGTTGCGGGTGAAGAAGGGCAGGGGATTGAAGTCCAATTGGCCGGCATTGTTGAACGGGCACCAGTAGGCGAACAGCGCCAGGACGATCATCCAGGCATACTTCCAGCGGAGATTGCCGAAGTCGTAACTGTTTTCCGGCTTCAGTGTTTCCCGGAGCCAGGTATAAGCCACGAACAGGAACATCACGACATTCACGGTGATGACGCTGAATCCGTATTGTTCAGTGACCGCCATGTTCTGGATAAATGCGAACGCCAGATAGGAGATGGCCACATACGCATTGAACACCGTCCTGAACTTGTTCTTGAAAACAAAGAGCAGGATGAACATCACCAGTGACAATGTCTGGAAAAGGATGTTCAGATTCCCCAGATGCACCTGCGGCGCATTCGCCAACGTCGTTCGGATGATCCCGGGAACGTTCTGCGGGTCAAAATTCCGGCTTACAATGGGCATCAGCACGCACTGCCCCACAAAGAGCAGTACAAAGAACCACCATTTGGACGTGCATTTTTCCAGTTTCTTCATGACTCATCTGTCGATTATTTCGTGAAGTTAGCGACATTCCTCCATTTCTCCAACAGCTTGCAATAACACCTCCTCGATGAAATCGACCCGGTCGAAGACGGTGGGTTTGAAGTAGGAGGAGACGGCGGCGACGATGTGGGTGTCGGGGTTTACGTAGATGACGTTTCCACTGTTGCCGATGGCGGCGTAGATGCGCTGTCCCGGGTGGACGATCCACCAGAGGTAGCCGTAGTGCATGCCGCGGAAGTAGCGGCTGTCCACTTCCCGAGGGGTGGTCATTTCATCGATCCAGCGCTGCGACACGATCTGTTTCCCGTCCCAGGTGCCGTTCTGGAGGCAAAGCTGGCCGATCCGCGCCATGTCCGCGGCGCTCATGCAAAGGCCATAGCCGGGCGTCCCGAGCCCCTGCCGATCGGCGAACCAGACATTTCCCTTGGGTTCTTTGTCGATGGTGAAGTGCTTGTGCTCTTCCGCTGATTTTGCGTAGAAGTTCTGATGGGAGGGGATGCCGAGGGGGCCGAAGAGGTACTGATTGGCAAAATTGACGGTAGTCAGGCCGGTCGCCTGGTACAGGATTCCGGAAAGGACGTGGAGGCAGACCGTCCGGTAGTCGAACTTGTCCGTGATTCCCCGCCGACCGCCGAGAAAGTCCAGGGAACTCTTCGTCCAGTTCTCGCTGGAGCAGACCTTTGACCACGGATCTCCGATCCCCTTGTAGGGGGCGCGCATGGTCAGCAGGTGCTTGACTGTTATGTCGTAGATGGTTTTCTCTCCGCGTTTTACCTGATAGTCAGGGAAATAGGAGAGGACTTTATCATCGACACCGCCCATCATTCCCTTGTCGATGGCAATCCCTACGAGCAGCGCCATCACGCTCTTCGTGGCGGACATGACGTGCGTGCAGTCCGTCTTCCGATAGCCGTTCCATTCGTCGGAATAGATTTCTTTCCCGTCTTTCAGGACGGAAATCTGGCAGATGTTCGGTTCCTTCTCCCTGATATGGGCCTTAAGTTCTTCCCTGGTCATATAACTCATTGATTTTTGATGAAATGGAAATCGCAGCGGTCCGAGCCTTTGCCCAAGGTGCCGTTCCGTTCGAAGCGGATTTTGGGCATGAGACCGCTGAAGGCGATGTCGTCGTTCTCGCAGAACACGGCGCAAAGCTCCGGGCAGCCCATCTTGTCGCAGGTGTCCTTGTAGAGGCAGCGGGTCATGTCGAAATGGATCTCCTTCCCGTCGCAGCGGACCCATCGAGTGTCCCAGCCTTCCTTGGGGAAGTTCTTCTTCATGACAGATTTCGCAAATAAGCGGTACAATAGATAGGCGCAGGGCATACTTCCCGTTTTGGACTGCTCTTCTTTCTTGATCAGCGCCGCCCGGGAGGTTTCTTTTCGGACGTACACCAAGGCGTCCTCCTGTCCGAAACCTTCTTCCCGCAGCGCCTGGTAGTAAGCCAGGGTGGGGAAGAGGTTCGTCGTCAGGTGTTTTTCGATGGCTTCGTTGCCCTTGAAATCGGCATTTCCGCACAGATCGTCATACCGTTTTTCTGTCCGGGTAAAGATTTCTTTTCCTTTATCGACACCAAACTGCTCTGCGCAATCCTCTTCCAGAAAGAAGAGCTTGGTGTCCTTGAGTCGATTCGTGGCAGGAAATTCTGCAGGGGTCATCTTTTTGTCTTTTTAGAAGATCTGTCCGATGAGTTCATTGATTTTCCTGTACAGTTTCTTCAAAATCGGCACCAAGATAACCAACTCTGCCAGAAGGATTCCGCAGGCCAGTCCGGTTCCTACGTCGGTCAGCCATTTGGATAAATTGCCATCACAGAGATATTTTCCCAGCGGAATCATGATGAAGACGCCAAATGCCGCAATCAGCGTGAGCCCGATGAAGCTGTTCAGATGGAAGTTGAAAGCTTTGTTCGTCAGGCGTAGCTTGGCGGCGACGTTGTTTTCCGCCTCGAAAGGACCGGTTGCCGTCTCCCTTCTCCAATAGATTTTGCTTTTACGCTGCTGGACGAGCTGGTCCCCGCAGGAGCTGCGGAAGGCCACATAGTCCCCGACTCCTTCCTTTGACTTCTTTTCGTCAAAGTCGATCTGATAGATGAATTCTCCGGGTTTGCACTGTCCGAAACGATAGAAGAACCCATGGACACCCTGGAAAGCCCGGCCTTTCCGGGCCATTTTGTTCAGCCACTTTTCTTCTTTGTCAAAATCAACGAACCAGTTGATGGTAACTAATTTTGTGCTCATATCGCTTACTTTTTAATGTTCATTCTTCCATTTTCCACCAGTTCCTCCAGGCGTTCGAATTCCGCCATGAGGACTTCCTGTCCTTTGTCTGTAATCTGATACAATTTTCTTCTGCCGTCCGTGTCTGACGATTCGCCGCACGGCGTGATCCATCTTTTCTCGAGAAGGTTGGCGATGGCCCCGTACAGGGTTCCTGCCGACAGGACCAGCCGCCCGTTGCTCATAGAAGAGGTCTTCTGCATGATTCCATAGCCATGCAAGGGTTCCTGCAGGGCCAGAAGGATGTAATAAATCGCTTCCGTTAAAGCTGTCGTGGTGTTTTTCATAACATGTATTGTTTGCCGTTATATCGGATTCCGATACAAAGGTAAGCGATATAATTTAAAATCCAAACTTTTTTCGAAAAAATCGACAAAAAATAAAAAAGGCCGGTTCTTTGGGAGGAACCGACCTTGAAACGATATGCAGTTTGAAACTGTCCGATCAGAAGTTGAAACCGACCCGGAAGCACGCGGAGGAAAGATCCGCGATATCCAGGATCGTATTGTTCACTTTGTGATGGTCATTGTCATCCAAGTTGTTGAAGATGACATCATATCCCCACTCAAGACCGACAAAGAAGTCGTTCACGAAATGGAACTCGATACCCATTGCAGGACGGGCGCCGAACTCGATCGCGGAAGTTTCGGTGGTGTGGTCGTTCTGGATGGTCTTCCCTTTCTGCAGGCCGGCCAGTGCATCGATGGCGATGTAACCATTGAATCTCCGGGATTTGACAAGGGATTTCTGGAGGCCGATTCCGAGGCGGAAATCATTGTTGATGTTGGTCACCTCGCTCTTGATGGTTTCATAGTCGTATTCTTCCGTCTTGTTATTATAACCTAAACGGACATTCGCGCGCAGAGCCACATCATCATGGAAGTAGTAGTTGTACAGAATACCCGAGGTCGTCTTGATCAAAGAATTGTTCGAGACAGAGATATATCCGGAGAAAGACTGCGTTCCTCGCTGAAGGAAAATCGGGGAATCCTGAGCGGAAGCCGCCATGGCAACACTGGCCAGGACGATGGAGAGAATAAGTTTTTTCATTCTTTAATTGTATGAAGATTTGTTTTATCAGGAAGCACAACGGCTTCAAAGCACAAAGATAGTTATAATATTCAAGAATAGACCGGCTTCTGTGACGGGAACAGATGCTCTCTGCATGGTTTTTGAATTGATTGTACCGCGTAAATCACTGCTTATGAATTGTCTCTTGAAAATTTCCATCGTTCTTGGAACCCTGTTTTTCGTGGGATGCGGCACCAGCCGTGAAATCCCTGTGAGTTATGATGCCCAGACCGTTTCTAAGGCGGCGAATAACGTCCGCATTTCAGCCGGAAAGGTGAATCATTCAACGGTTTATGTCGCGTTCGACGGTTTGCCGGATGGCGTTCTTGTGTCTCCGGGCGATATCAGCGTCAACGGAGAAAAGGTTTCCGCAGTCTGGGAGTATTATCATGGGGACGCATATATGATTCGTAAGAGTGACCGGAGAACCGAGCCGTTCAATACGTTTTCAGAGGAACAGCCCTTGGGAAAGCGCTGGCCCTACATCCTGCGGGTCCGGTTTGTACGGCCGAAGAATGCGGAGACGGTCCGGATCGACTTCTCCGACTATATGAAACTGGACGGAAAACCCGTTCTCCCGGATCCCGTCCGGCTCTCGCTTAAATAATCGCAGTAAGGCTATCCGATTTTCTCCAGCGTGTCCTTCAGGATTTCCTTCCGGAGCGCCGTGAGCCAGGGGGAGAAGGCGACGGTGTCGAAGGCGTAGACCTTGTTCAGGTCATACTCGTTTTCGGACCAGGTGTCGATGGGGGATTCATTGTGCTGGATCAGCGCCTCGAGCTTGTCCAGCGACTTGTAGATCCTGGCTTCCTGCGTTTCCTGGGCGTCCATCTCCCGGAACAGGGAGGCCATTTCCGTCGATACTTCCGGCGGCAGCGTAGCCACCCATCGACCTAAAAGCGAGTCCTCTACGGCGCGGTCTCCGTCCGTTTTGACGAAGGTCGGGATGTCGCCCGTGAAGCATTCGCCCAGGTCGTGGATCAGGCACATCCTCACGACCTTGTCCATGTCGGCCTCCGGGAACTCGTCCTTCAGCAGGAACGCCATGAGGGAGATGCGCCAGCTGTGCTCGGCGACGCTCTCGACGCGCCGTTTGCTCGTCGTACAATGCCGGGGCGTGTCCTTGAGCCGTTCCGCGACATGAAGTATATCCAGAAACTCCGCAGGGGTCATCGATTCTTCTCAATTGATTGTTCAAAGATAGTCATTGTGCCGGGATCGGCCAAATGAAAAAGCAACAACATGTTTCTTCAGAACGTTGAAGAATGGCACATGCGATGCTCCGTGAATATCGGGTGTTAGTTGGTGGCGCAGGTCCCTACGATTCTCCAAAATGAACTCTAGAGGTGGAAATGGCGGATGTAATCCATCCGTTTTTTTCCGGGGCGGAGGCTATTCTCTCCAATGCCGATATGATGGTGGTGAAATAGTTATCGGCCTGGTCTTCAGACCAAGTATCGACAGTATATTCCCAAATTCTGAAGAGGTCTTCCCGGGCCTCCTTGGTGATGTCATACTTTGCCATTTTTGCGCGCCTTCATCTGCTGCAGGAATTCCTGCGGATCGAAATCCTCCACAATGCCACTGTTCAACCCTTCTTCGATAGCAGATCGAAGAGCCGCCATTTTCCGTTCCCGGTCCTCCAGAAGACGGAGGCCGGAACGGACCACCTCGCTGGCGTTGTTGTAACGCCCGCTCGCGATGGAGGCCTGTATGAATTCTTCGAAGTGCTGGCCGAGCGCAACGGATGTTGTTTTCATAAGCAACGATGTGTTTACTTCACAAAGTTACCAATATTTCATAATTTTCCAAGTCGAATGGCAAAATAACGGAATACCCGAGGTGCTCCGTTGCCGTGTCATTAGAAGATCTGTCCGATATTATTCTTCTGCCAATCCCTCCTTGTAATGGAACCAATGGATGCCGATGTGGCCGATGCCCAGGATGAGGACGGAAACGAAGAGGATCGGGTGGCCCTCGTAGATCGACAGAAGCGCAAAGGACAAGACCGGCAGCGTCGCGCCGGGCAGGGGAATCCCCAGCATGCTGCGGTAGAAGTCTTTCATCCTCCTCTCACTTTTGAAATAACTGATCCAAAACACTTCATAGAGCACCATCAGCACGGCGGCGACAATCAGCCAGATAATCCACCACTTGCTCCCGCACTTCGCCGTTGTGAACAGAGCGAAGAACGTCACCAAAACCTGTCCGATCCTTTCCAGAATCAGCAGTACCTTGTTCTCATTCTTCGCATATTTTTCATAGTCCTTCGGCATCCGCTTCGACCAAAGGAAATTGGGAATGAAGAGCATCAGCAGGAAGATGATGCCGATGTATGAAATGTGCCAGGCCATATAAAACACTAATATTGGCGGACCGGCTGACCGGTCTTAATGAGTTGTTCAAAGATAGTCATTGTGCCCGGATCGACCAAATGAAAAAAGCAACAACATGTTTCTTGACACGTGTTCCAAGACGCAGTAACTTTGCACCGTCAACCAAAACAGAACAAGAAAATGGAAGTCAAGGAAATCTTAAGGAATCTGCGCGAAAAGAACAATCTGACGCAGGAACAGATGGCGGAACGTATCAATGTCACCCGGCAGGCCGTCAGCCGCTGGGAAACGGGCATGACGCAGCCCAACCCCGAGCTGCTCAAAGTGCTTTCCCGTGAATTCGGTGTCTCCATCAACACCCTTCTGGGTTCCCCGCAGACCCTTTACTGTCAATGCTGCGGCATGCCCCTGTCCGACGACTCCATGATCAGCCGCGAAAATGACGGCAGCTTCAACGAAGACTACTGCAAATGGTGCTATGCCGACGGCAAGTTCGCCTACCGGACCAAGGACGCCCTCCTGGACTTCCTGGTCGGCCACATGCCCAATCCGGACAACCAGTCCGAAGCCGAAAGGCGCACCCTCTACGACGGTTACCTCTCCCAGCTGAAGCACTGGAAGTAGAGCTTTTTTTGTATGTAAAAATCCTAATTTCCTTTAGCGCATAAAGGTGCTTGTATGGGTCCATTGTTTGGACCGGTGTAGGCAAAAATGTCCAATTATGCTCGTATTCGTTCACTTTTTGAACCAGTACGAGCATTTTTTTCTCTGTTCGCATGGTTTTTGGATTTCAATGCTTCCCAAATAAAAATTGGTTTATGAAGTCCTATTTTAGTTTGTTGGTAGTTGTATTGAGTATGGTCTCTGTCGCGGGGTGCTGTGGACTTAGAATCCCTGTGGACTATGATAGTCAAACCGTTGTTTCGGAGGCGTCGGAAGTTTGTGTTTCGGCATCGCGGGTGAACCCCTCGACTGTCTGTATAAGATTCGATGATCTGCCGGATGGTGTCCTTGTTTCTCCGGCCGACATTAAGATCAATGGAAAACCGGTCTCTGCCGTCTGGAAGTATTATCCCAGAGACCCGATGATGATTTGGAAGCCCGACCAGAAGACAAGGCCTTTCACGACCTTCCTGGAAAAGCATGCAGGAGGACGTTGGCTCTATTCGCTTTGGGTCGACTTCGAATGTCCGAAGAATGTGGCGACCGTCAGCATCGACTTCTCCCGCCACATGACGCTCCGCGGGAAACCCGTCTTCCCGAAGCCTGTCGTCCTTTCGCTGTAATGGCTTTGGTGTACCTCTGGTATATTATCTGATTGTTTAGCAATGCTTTGACACTTCACGGGTGCACCACGCGGTGCACCCGTGAATGGTTATATGGCTGAGTGACAATGACTTGATGCTCGAGAGGTGCACGGAAAGGCCGTCATTTCGGCTCGTTTAAGTGGAATTTGGCGCTGTAGGAGTCTATCTTTCTGGCGTTGATGTAGAGGGTGATTCGTAGCGTGTAGTCGTAGGGGTTGTCGTCTGTTCCGAAAACGGGGAGGGGGAAGGTGACGGTTTTTGAGTCGCCGACTCTGTCGTTCAGGGTTTTCAGGTCCAGATCACCGAAGGGATTGAACACTTCATAGCTGAGAGTGACTCCGTCTTGAGGGAATGAGTCCCGATGGAATCGACCGTCTCCGTGTTCCCAATACACCCTTTCAGTATCGACCGTGCCTGTCAGGTCCGCATGGAAGGTGAGATCGAGTGTCTCGCCAGTGTATTTCCCCTGCACAATCTTCACGGAATCCCTGTCGATCATGATGGCGGGGGTGGAATCACATCCGCTCAGAACCGACGACAGGACTGTAAGGAAAAGGAGGGTTTTCTTCATGGGTCATTTCGTGAAAACGGCCTCCCGCAGTTGTTCCAGGACCTCGTTGGCCCATTCGCCGTCCTGGCCGGCGGGGATGTGGGCGACGCGACCGTCTTTCAGCATAAGGAGGATGTGATATGCGCAGGGGATATAGAAGTTGGAGGCGTTGTTGATTGAGATGTCTTTGATCAGGTCGATGGAAACCCGCATCGCACCAAACACGAGAAGGCCCTCTGTCCGGTACAGGAGGATGGTGCTGTCGGGCTCGTTGACATGAATCGGGTCGAGGATGATCACTTCATCCGGTTCGTCCGGAAGGGGAGTGGTGTCCGGTTCTTTCGTGTCCATGGGCACGTCCTTGTGGTCTTCCCGCTTTTTGCGGACAAGAGACCGGGCGACGAAGAATGCAAGGCAGATGGCTGCCAGTATGAGAATCGTTACCAGATAGTGTGTTTCCATAACTTTGGGTGGTTGTT
>JAEEGK010022822.1_pt1 | contig 13109 bp, 7 predicted proteins | sample 8958771 | NCBI WGS metagenome assembly JAEEGK01 (sample SAMN16246547, study PRJNA631951) | gut metagenome | biome: gut microbiome; feature: rumen; material: SC-attached | host: Bos | place: Iran: Karaj | collected 2018-10 | reverse complement strand
GAGAAGCAGGTGTTTTTAATGAAGCCGATTAAACTCAAAATATGTGCTATAGATCCTTATGCAGCGAAGATACCGGACATAGAGTTTACTGATTTTGAGGAAAAGGGACTGTTCTTGATCTCTGGTGATACCGGAGCCGGTAAAACCACTATTTTTGATGCCATCTGTTTTGCTCTGTACGGGAAGACCAGTGGAACATTCAGGGATGAGAATAAACTCAGAAGTGAATATGCTGCGGATAACGTAGATAGTTATGTAGATTTTTATTTCTCACATCAAGGAAAGAATTACCATATACTGCGCCATCCTTCTTACGAAAGACAGAAGCAGCGTGGAACAGGTACTATTACTGAGAAAGAGAGAGCTGTACTATATGAAGAGGGCAAGACTCCGATAGAGGGTCTGACTCAGGTGAATAATGCTGTAAAAGATCTGCTGCGTATAGATGAGAAACAGTTTAAACAGATAGTTATGATAGCTCAGGGTGAGTTCTGGAATCTGCTCAATGCCAAGACTGAACAGAGGACAGAGATACTGCGCACTATCTTTATGACCAATGGGTATAAAACTATTGAGTTTAAGCTTAAGGACAGGATGGATGCGGGGTTTTCAGCAAAGAAGAAAGCTGAAGACAGTATTATCCAGTACTTTGATGACGTGGAAGCAGTAGAAGAAGATGAACTGGCAGTTGAATTAAAAGAACTGCAGAACAGAGCAGGAAGATCCGGCAGCACATGGAATATCGAAGAAATCTTAAATATCATAGAGAGATTGATAGATGCCGATAAAGAGAGAATCAAGGCACTAAAGGATGAGTTAAAGGAAGCTGAAGCAGAGTCAAGTAAGAAAAATAATGAACTGGCTTTAGCTAAGACTAATAATTCCTTTATAGAGAAGAAGGATAAGCTTCAAAAAGAGAAAGAAGAACTTGAAAACAGAAAAGCTGAGATAGAAGAATTAAAGATTTTACTGGAGAGACAACAGAAAGCTACGCGTAATGTTAATCAGGCTTATATATCGTGGACTAAGAAGCAAAAGGAAGTAGCTTCAACGGTAAAAAGTATAGATGTATCAGAAACTAATCTGAAGAAAGCTATCTCTGTGGCAGCAGAGGCTAAGACTGCATATGACAATGCCAAAAAACTTGAACCGGAAGCTGATAAGTATAAGCAGATAATCACAAAGATAGACGAAGAAGAACCAAAGTATAAACAAAGAGATGAATTGGAAAAGAAGCTGGATGGTCTTAAAAAGCTTGAAGAGCAGATAAAGTCGGATGAATTAACATATAAAGAGAAAGATACTAAATTAAAAGATAAAATAGTTAAACTTAGAGAAACCATAAAAGATTTAAAAGACAAACCGGCAGAGTTGACTAAGGCTGAAAGTGAGAAAAAGGCACTTGAAAAACTGTTGGATACTCTTGATCAAATATTAGATGAACAGATACCGGAGCGGGATAAGAGAGAAAAGGAATTAAAGAGTAAGCAAAAGGCATTTATAAATGCCAGAGATGAGTATGATAAAGCCAGTAAGGAAAGGGAAGGTGCAGAACGTAGTTTGGAAGACAGTCGTGCAGGTATACTTGCAAGCAAACTCGTAGAAGGTGAAAAGTGTCCTGTATGTGGTTCTGTACATCATCCGGAGCCTGCGGTATTAAAGGAGTCATCGGTTACTGAAGAAGAAGTAAAGGCTCTGCAGGAAAAGGAGAATAAGTTACAGGGCAAAAAGAATACGGCGAATACTGACGCTGAGAAGGCTAAGACATACTTGGAAGCATATGAGGATCAATTGAGGGTAGCTATGATGAATTGCCTGGAGGATCCTTTGCTTGGCATGGACGTGACCGGCAAGGATCTCTCTGAGTTGGAGAAGGATGTAAAAGAAGCTAAAACCGGTATAGAGGCTAAAGTATCAGAGTGCAGTATAAAGTGCATAAACCTTAAGAAAGAATGTAAGGCGCTTGAACAAGCAGAAAAAGATTTCGAGAATGCTTCCGGTAAGGAAAAGGAAGATCTGGATAAAGAAATAGAAAAGATAACTGAAGCCAAGCAAAATAATAAACAGACTCTGGCTGAGACTTCGGCTACATTAAAGACTTTGGAAAAACTCAGTTTCCCTGATTGGAAATCGGCATTAAAGGAAAGAAAGCAGGCCGAATCCAAGAAAGAAAAGATAATGTCGGATATAGCAGAAGAAGAGAAAAATAAAAAGAATGCTGATGACGCCGTTACCACTCTTGAGGCTGAGCAGAAGACATTGAAAGCCGGGCTGAAACAACAAGAATCAGACGAAAAGGAATTAAAGGCTAATCTTGATAAGAATGTGGCTGCTAATGGCTTTTCATCAGTGGATGAGATGCTTGGATTCGTTGTGAGTGAATCAGAGATGGGTGCATCCGAAAAGGTGATAAATGATTATGCCCAGACTGTAGCAACGAATAAGAAGCAACTGGCTGATGCAGAGGCGGACGCTAAGGGCAAGGAGATCATAAATATAGAAGAACTGAAGGCTATATGTGATGAGAAGAGTGCAGGTGTTAATACACTCAGACGAAATGTTACCAACAGTGAACATGTGCTTAAAACGAATGAAGAAAAGCATAAGAATATACTTAATCGTCGTACTGAATATGAAAAAGCGGATAAGGAGCACAAAATCTGTAAAAGACTATATGATCTGGTCAAAGGAAATACCGGAAACGGCAAGATTACTCTGGAACAGTACATACAGGCAGCAGGCTTTGATGGTATCATAGCTGCGGCAAACAGGAGACTGAAACCTATGAGTGACGGCCAATATGAACTTTACCGCCAGGAAGACTCTTTAGGAAAGAAGAGCAACACTTTCCTTGACCTGGAAGTACTGGATAACTACACCGGTCACAGAAGACCTGTAGGCAATCTGTCCGGTGGTGAAAGCTTTAAGGCATCCCTGAGCCTGGCTCTTGGATTGTCCGATACAGTGTCCTCCAATATGGGCGGTATACAGATGGATGCGTTGTTCGTAGATGAAGGATTCGGTACATTGGACCGCAAGTCCATAGACAGTGCTATGGAAATACTGATCAACCTTACCGGCAGCAAGAAACTGGTAGGTATAATCAGTCATAGGGAAGAATTGATGGAGAATATACCCCAACAGATCAAGGTTAAGAAGACTAAGGACGGAAGCCAGATAGAGATCGAGAGAGGGGTATAGTATTAGGATTAACTACATCATTTGGTTAATATTTTGATTTTTAATAATCTATAAAGAATATTTTTTTGAAATATCTTTTAGTGAAAATAACTCACTGCAAGAAAATATAATGGAAGGTATATAACATGCAAGCATTTTATGTAGACATTCATATTCATACATCCGAGGACGCAAACAAAGTCAATAATAATTATGATGTAAATCTATTATTAGAAAATATTTCAAAAATGGTAAAAGGCCATCCTTTTCTGCTTTCTCTTACGGATCATAATGTAATAAATAAGTATGCTTATTTAAACTTATATAAAATATCAAAGAATGTTATAATTGGTGCGGAACTCCATATTAAGAAATATAAAGAAGCACCACCATATCATTGTCATATTCTTTTTGATTGTGAGGTTACAGAAGAAAATATAGATTCAATTAATTCTATTTTAGATAAGTTGTATCCTGACAAAATGGTTACGGATGAAACTCCCGATATACCTAATATTGAAACAATAACTAATGAGTTTGATAATTATGAGTTTATTTTGCTACCACATGGTGGACAATCACATCGAACATTTGATAAGGCAACGGCTAAAGGACATCGCTTTGATACATCAATGGAAAAAAGTATATACTATAATCAGTTTGATGGATTTACAGCTCGTAGTAACACTGGATTGGAAGATACATTAGAGTATTTTAAACGTCTGGGCATTGATCAATTTACCAATTTGATTACGTGCAGCGATAATTATGACCCGAGAAAGTATCCTTCTGGGAAAAACGGTGATGCGGAACCATTTATACCAACTTGGATTTTTTCTAATCCAACTTTTACAGGTTTAAAAATGGCACTTTCGGAAAAATCGCGTTTGTTTTATGGTTATGAACCGCCGGAAAAATGGGGGCAGACAATATTTAGTGTAAAACTTGAAAATGATAAATGTAGTATTAATGTCAAGATGTCTCCTGGATTAAATGTTGTAATTGGAGGTTCTTCAAGTGGAAAAACTCTTTTCGTCGACAGCATAGTTAACAAACTTAATAATGATTTCTCACCGAGCAAATATTGTGAATTCGGTGTAGATAAATTGATTATTGATAACCCTAATAATACTGTTCCACACTATATTAATCAGAATTTTATAATGTCTGTTCTTCAAAGTAAATCACTTGAATTAGGAGATATAGAATTAATTAAAGAAGTTTTTCCTGAAGATAAAGATGTAACGGAAAAAATAAGAAATGGAAAAGAAAAACTTCGAAGATTAATTCAGAACTTAATCGACTCAGTGGAATTATATGAAAATAATTTAGCACAGTTAAAAGGTGTTTCTGAACTTGCTGGTTTGATTATTTCTAAAGAAATACCACAAAGAATATCTGAATTGTTGAAACCATCAGATGAAGAAAAAGAACATTTCTCATTAACGGAAGTTAAATATGAAAAGTTCATTGATGAGCTGGAAGAAGTATATAAGGTTTTTGCAGATAGTTCTTTAGATATTCCTTATAAAAATGAGATAGAAACATTAAAAACAGGTCTAAAGTATATATATGATCTTTCAAAACTAAGTGATAATATTCTGTTGTCAATAGATAACTTAATGAATAAAGAGCTAAACCAATTTAATGAAGATAACAGAGAAAATACACAAAAAATACAACAGAGAGATAGATTGAAGTCTTGCTTAAATAAAATTATAAAAGCGTTATCAACCTTTTATAAAATAAAAGAAGAACTAAGTAAATTCAATATAACTGCAACCACTAGAGAGATTAAAGTTGATGGTCATAAATTAAGCATTATTAATTCTTTTGCACTTTCAAAAGAGATATTAGTTGATACTATTAATAGTTTCTTGAAAAATGAAAAAAGAATAACCTCATTTGAACATTTGAAACCAGAAGATCTATTTAAAGTTGGTTTTTCGCAAAGACCTAAAGTTAATAGTTATTCCGATTTTATAAACAAAATGGTTAATTTAATATGTGAGAAAGATCGTAAAACATATAAAATAACAACTAGAGATAACCGGGATTTTGACAAGTTAAGTCCCGGATGGAAAACTGCCGTTATATTAGATTTGTTGCTAGCATATGAAAAAGATGTAGCACCTCTAATTATAGATCAACCGGAGGATAATCTTGCAACTGATTATATAAATCATGGACTTATAGAACAAATAAAAAAAATCAAACCACAAAAGCAGATAATTCTTGTATCACATAATGCAACGATTCCTATGTTAGGAGACGCTCAAAATGTAATAACATGTAAAAATGAAAATGGTAAAATCATCATCAAATCTGCGGAATTAGAGTCTAATATAGATGGAGATCGCGTTTTGGATTTAATTGCCAATATCACAGATGGAGGGAAACAATCAATTAGAAAAAGAGTTAAAAAATATGACTTTAAAAAGATTTGACGAAAGGAAATTAAGATGAGATTAAAATTTGTAAAAGGTGCTGATAATAAAATATGTGTATATATATATGATAATAATGAATATACAACATTCTCATATCCATTAATGATAAAAGAGATGTTTAATGACAAAATTGTAGAGGAAGCAGAAATAGAAGGTAATTTTACAGATGTTGAAATCAAGTCTATTAAGGATATTATCGAGATGTTAAAAAGTTCAATTATCCAATCGGAGAGTTCTGATATGGAATTTGATGATAATAATATTGAGAAGACAACAATTTAAAACAATATGATTAACAGATATGGTGGATTTCTGATAAAGCTTGTTGCTTGTGCTGTATACTGACATATTATAGTGACAGGTATTATGTGTATAGTATGTTATATAAAAAGTAGTATGGTTTTAGAACGAAGGTTATGAATATTATAAATTCGCTAATGGGCTTAATAAACAAAGCTTTTGATAATTTAGAAAAAATTCTATTCCCAATAGTATTCCTTTTACTAGTTGAAATGATTGTGTTCGTTATTGGATGCTTAAATAAAAAGGATAGTGAGAAATGTTTTGATGAAACTACGTATATCAAAAAGTATGGTATACCTAATCTTATAGCCTGTATTTTTGCTGCAATAAGTATGGTATTAAGTTATTTTGCAGATTCATCGCATATATTGATAGGTTGGGTTTATATTATAGTTATATTTATATTCTCGATATATTTAATATATAAACAGAATGAGGATAACAGTGGATATATTGATAGTCTTGAAAACGCTTCTGCGGTATTATTATATATTTCTACTATAGTTATACCATTTGCTTATGCTATTCTTTATTTAATACTAATAGTATTCTTATCTATACTTTATAAGATAACTGATAATGATGAATTGATAAAGATGAAAAAAAATAGATTTGTTGATTTACTAGAAGCTTTAGTTGCTTCTGGAATTATGTTTTTTATTCCATATAAAGATTTTGGGCTAATAGGATACTTGTGGTTTAATACAATTATTGTAATTGTATTTTCTATATTAATACCAGTAATAAACAAAAAGTTATATATAGATGATAATTTATACAGTTAATTTATGAAAATTAATCGCTGAAAAGTTACCATACTCGGTGTTAAGAAAGGACACTGTCTATGAATTCGGTTTGTAAAGAAATATTCCGGGCCATACATGAAGGAAAATGGCTGAAAATCGAATATCGTAATAAGAACGGTGAAGATACCAACTACTGGATAGGTATAAAATCCATTGATGTTGGTAGGAGAGCACTGCGTGTAGACGGTTTGCATCTTGGTAGGTACACTGTGGAAGAACTGTATGTTTATATTGATGCCATACAGTCAGCAATTATAGTGGAAGGTACTTACTGTGAGGTAAATAAAAGATTAGTTAATGATATAGAAGAGTATCCTGATAAATATAAGAGTATTTTTGACAGTGTAGTGAATCTTAAGATTCTGAATTATCTTGAGATGTGTAACAAGTTGGATACTACGCCATATTTTACCGATTATGATTTGATCAGATATATAGACAGAGAGTCCTTTGTTCGTGGAGAATATTCTCTTAGCCGGGAGCAGTTTGCAGAAATTGTAAAAAACTTCTCTGCTGATGCTGACAAAAAAAGAAAAAACAGTCAGACCGGGAAAATACGTGTTAAACAATTAGCCATAAATGTACTTAGTATTAATACTAAAAGGGGATTGTACCCTCTTGCATACAGAAAAATGAACCTCTGCGTAAAAAAGCGGACTATGCTTCCTGAAGGGGATATAACCATATGTACTGAATTTACTATAGACGGGACATATAAGGAAAGTGTAAGAAAATATCTTGATGCAGATGATTTTGAACTTCTGAATGATTTTAATAAGAATCAGGAGCTTATTAAAAATGCAATAACGAGATATTCCGAAGGTAAAGCGATAGTAGATGATATGCCTTATCTTATGGGTATCGGTATGGATATAGTCATGGACCTGCATAATGAATATCAGGCTATCATGGAAATGTATGAGAATAAGAAGGTTACTTTCCCTATAAATGCTTTTTTTGGAGATTTGCTTGAAAAACCAAGGAGAAGGAAGAGCTATCCTATAGCTTTGATAGACAGTAGGATTAACCTGGATCAGCTTTTAGCAATCAACAAAGCTATGCAGTATCCTACAGCCTATATTCAGGGGCCTCCGGGCACGGGTAAAACAAATACTATATTAAATACTATCGTTACAGCTTTTTTTAACGAGCGGACGGTGCTTTTTGCTTCATATAATAATCATCCGATCAATAGTGTGTTTGATAAACTCAGGAGCTTAAAGTACAAGGATAAGACCATACTATTCCCGGTACTTCGTCTTGGTAATGCCGAGAAGGTACAGGAAGCCTTGATATATATAAGGGAGCTTTATAAACAGGCAGAGTCTATCAAAGTATATGAGGCTACTCTTGATAAAAGAAAGGATGACCGTAAATCACGGGCCAATCAGCTTACTGAGCTTTTGAAAGTCTATGAAGATGGTATAGATCTGAATGAACGTAAAGAGGCTATAGAGAGGCTTATAGAGTATAAGGATGGGAAGGCTACATCTGCTGCATTGTTCCCCTTTGGAGTTGATCTTCAGATGAGACAGCTCAAGCAGATCAATGAGAAAATTGCCTCAAGTTGTAAAGTAACGGAAGAGGATGCATTAAAACTTTTGGATAGAAATGAAGAGGAGTTTTTGCAATATCTCTATTTTATTTCTGCTAAATATGTGAAAAGGCTTAAGGAAGATAAGTATAATGATCTGATGTATATCATAAATAACGAAAACCTTGAGCAGGCGGCGACTGATCTTAATAAGTATATATCCGATTCGGATAATGTGAGGAAGCTTCAAAGAGTATTTCCGATCATTATCACTACCTGTTTATCTGCTCACAGGATAGGAAAGCCTGAGCCTTTGTTTGATATGACGATAATGGATGAAGCCAGCCAGTGTAATACTGCGGTTTCTTTGGTCCCGATCATAAGAGGTGAGACTCTGATGCTTGTAGGTGATCCGCAGCAGTTGAACCCTGTTATATTGCTTGATGAGATCACCAACCGCAGACTGATGAAGGAGTATCAGGTACCTGATGAATACAATTACCTGAAGAACTCTATATATAAGGTGTATCTCGCTTGTGATTCTGTCAGTGATGAGATTCTTTTACATAATCATTATCGGTGTGCACCTAAGATCATAGGATTTAATAATAAGAAATATTATAATTCCAGACTTAATGTTAAATCAACGGAAGAAGATGCAGAGGCATTGGTATTCTATGATGTTAAGAACAATGAGCAGCCGGTTAAGAATACTTCTATAGCTGAGGTTAAGAGTATAGTAGAGTATGTTAACTCCAATAAGGATAAGAATATCGGGATTATCACACCATTTGTAAATCAAAAAGAGATGATCAATGAGGCACTGAAGGTGGCCGGGCTCGAGAATGTTACCTGCGGAACGGTACATTCATTCCAGGGTGATGAGAAGGATGTTATTCTTTTCTCCACAGCTATCGGAACCAATACTATGCCGGGGACGTATAATTGGTTAAAGAGCAATCGTGAATTGATAAATGTAGCTACTTCCAGAGCAAAAAGTAAGCTGATAATACTGGCTGATTCTAATAATGTGGAGAGACTGCATGCTCAAGACAATAAGGATGATGACCTATATGAGCTGATACAGTATGTAAAAGAAGATGGCAGAACTGTGGTATCTCCTAAAGAAACAAATTCACGTGCTTTAGGTGTCAAGCCTTTTAGTACAGAGACGGAAGCAGCATTTTTACAGAATCTGACACATGCTTTGGAAAATATATGGCTGACGCAGTCTAAATATGTGATACATAAGGAAGTACCAATATCGCAGGTATTTCAGGATAATGTCGGATATGAGGGATTATTCTATACCGGGCGATTTGATTTCGTAGTCTATGAAAAGAATAAGTATCGTGAGACTCCGGTACTTGCTATAGAACTGGACGGCAAGGAACATCTGGAGGATGAAGTGGTACGAAGGCGTGATATCGAGAAGGATAAGATCTGCCGGGAGCATAACCTGCAGTTGATACGAGTAGAGAATACTTATGCAAGAAGATATAACTATATGAAGGATATATTGTTGAGTTATTTTGCGATAAAGCATTGATTTATTATGCAGGAAGTTGATATCAAACTACAGGATTAACGGGTTCTTTTCGGAAGTAAATAAAGGTCTTAAGCTATTGTAGATTATATTGTAAGAGTAATCGGAGGAGGTTAGAGTAGTGAAGAATTCCCAAAACTGGAAACGTGTTAGAGATATAGTTCCAAATTTTGATGATCCGAAGGCTGTCATTCGTGAGTATACGGATAATTATGGAAATCTTCAAAAAATCGAAATTTTTTATGGGGGAAAATATGGTGGTGACTCTGAGGGGCATGGTCATTGGGTGGCTGAAAATATAGACGATATATTCCAGGTTACTTTAGATAGAAATCCTGATAAAGTTGACGGTGGAAAACATCTGATTGAAAGTAACCATAAGAATAATGCGTATAACGATGAAGCAAGACTTGAACGAATCCGAAGCAAACAAGCCGTAATTGAAGAGTTACGATATTTGGATCCGGCATCCCATGGTTTGGGCGGAAAGGTAATAGAGCTTCGTAATCGGTTGTATAATTGTGGTTCTTGTGGACATGATGATAATCAGAGGTTAAAAGATGAATTTGAATCAGTTGCTAATACTCTTTTTAATGAACGAACAAGAATTTTTGATGGATATAGATATCAAAAGGAAAGTCTGATTACTGAAGCTGAAAGGCTAGCATATAGTACTGATTTCACATATGCTAAAGAGCAGATGAGATCATTACAGGAAAGATGGAAACTATTACCCCGTGCCTCAAAAGAAGATGAAGATTCTCTATGGGGGCGATTCAAACAGGCATCTGACCGTTTGTATGACAATGCAAAAAGGGATTATGAAGAAAGAAAAAGAAAACAGGAAGATGCAAAGAGACAAAAGGAGAGTTTGATTAGTCAAGCTGAAAGCCTTGCATATAGCACTGATTTTGCATATGCCAAAGAACAAATGAGATCGTTGCAGGAACATTGGAAACAATTACCACGAGCTTCAAAAGAAGATGAAAATTCTTTGTGGGAACGTTTTAAACGGGCATCTGATCGTTTATATGACAATGCAAAAAGGGATTTTGAGGAAAGAAAAAGGAAACAAGAAGATGCAAGAAGGCAAAAGGAGAGCTTGATTAATCAAGCCGAAAGTCTATCATACGGGACTGATTTAAAATATGCAAAAGAACAGATGAGATCATTACAGGAACGGTGGAAACAATTACCCCGAGCCTCAAAAGAAGATGAAGACTCTTTATGGATGCGATTCAAGCAAGCATCTGACCGTTTATATGACAAGGCAAAAATGGAATTTGAGGAAAGAAGAAGAAAACAGGAAGATGCAAGGAGGCAAAAGGAGAGTCTGATTGATCAAGCCGAAAGTCTTGTATGTGACACTGACTTCAAAAATGCAAAAGAGCAGATGAGATCCTTACAGGAACGATGGAAACAATTACCCCGTGCTTCAAAAGAAGATGAAGATTCTTTATGGGCACGATTCAAACAAGTATCTGATCGTTTATATGAAAATGCAAAAAGGGCATCTGTAGAACGGCAATCGCAGCAAAATAATGCTAAAATCAAAAAGGAACGTATTATTTCGCAAATTGAGAGTTTGGTTAGTTCGGTCGATTATCGAAGTGCTGCGGAAGAAATTAAACGTTTATCTGATGAATATTTCAATGCGGGAAGCGCTGGAAAAGATAATCAATTCTTAAAAGAACGTTTTAATCAAGCCAAAGAACGTTTTTTTGCAGCTAAAAAAATGGCAACTGAACAAAAGCACCATGATTTTGTTCAAAGATTACAAGAACGTTATTATCGCAAACAAGAGGCTTTGAGTAGATTAGATACTGCAATATATAATAAGAGAGAACAATTAAGTAATCTATTATCGCGACCAGAACCTAGTAATTTAAATCCTAATCGTTGGGATATAGCTGCAAGAAGAAACGCAAAAGAATCGCAGTTAAATGCAGCTATTTCTGATATGCAGATGAAAAGAGAAAGTTTGATTAATGAAATTATGGATCTTCAAAGTAAAATCAATGGCTGAAACTTCGTTGGTATACCGTTGATGTTGAGCCGGGTAAAGAAAGAGAAAAATGCGTTTATGGGAGAATTAATTTAAATGGGACAGATAAATATTGAATTCTTTGAGGCATTCAAATCTCTTGAGAAAATATGTAATGAAATGTATGGGCAGAATAATAGCGTTACTCAGTATATTTCAGATATGGAAAAAATAGGTCGATATGATGCTGACAGGATTCCTGGCTGGAATGATGACTTAAAGGAATTAAAAAGGGTACGGCATATTAGAAACAATATGGCTCATGAAGATGCATATAACTCGGAGGCATGTAATAAAGAGGATATTGAGTTTTTAAAGCCGTTCCGTGAGCGTATATTTAAGACAGAAGATCCGTTAGCATTAAAGCATAAGTTAAGGAACAATAATACTGGTAGCAAGATTTCTTACCAGAAAACACCGGTCACAGTTTCACATTCAGATTACGTGGCTGATAAGAAGGTAGATACTCAGGTAAATAGAACTGATTATTCAACACCTAAACGTAATGGGGTTAAGCTAATTTTATTTGTGTTGATAGTGCTGGCTATGATGTTTTTATATTTGGCTTGGGAGATGGGTTTGATAAAATAAATGTGGAGCTGATAGATACTAATGACAAAAATTGAGTGGACGAAATTAAACAATCTTCAAATTGGACGTTATGGTGAATATTACGCAAAAATGGAATTTACAGCATATGGATTTGAAGTGTATTCATCTGAGGTTGATGATCATGGTATTGATTTTATAGTAAAGAATAAGCTTGGTGATTTCTTAGAAGTACAGGTTAAAACTATATGTAAGACCGATTATATGTTTATAAAAAAAGAGAAGATAAAAATAGATAATCAACATATCGTTGTGCTTATAAGATTAGAGGATAATATAGAACCTGAAATGTTTGTTTTTCCTGCCACTGTATGGAATAAACCGAATCAGGTTTTTAAGGATAGAAGTTATGGTGAATGGGGATTTAATTATAGTAAGAAAAATAGAAAGTCGATTGAAAAATATTTAGGCGAAACTTATTTGCCAAAGCTTTATGAAGGAAAATTGAAAGAAATATAGTCTGGATGGTTCGGAATGGTATGGTTAATTCTATGTCATTCGATTATAGCTATGGAGAAAGCTTATGATATGCACAAGATGTGGCCGTAATATTGACAGTGATGTTCCGAACTGTCCTTATTGCGGTGAGAAATATGAATTCTGGTTTACGAAAAAAGGATCTGATATAGATAATACA
>JAEEGK010022821.1_pt1 | contig 13110 bp, 5 predicted proteins | sample 8958771 | NCBI WGS metagenome assembly JAEEGK01 (sample SAMN16246547, study PRJNA631951) | gut metagenome | biome: gut microbiome; feature: rumen; material: SC-attached | host: Bos | place: Iran: Karaj | collected 2018-10 | reverse complement strand
CAGGTAGCGTGCGTAGATGTCGGCCGGCACATAAACCCCGGCCAAATGTCCGATGTGCACCGGCCCGTTGGCGTAAGGCAGAGCCGATGTGATTGTGTATCTTTTATATTCAGTCATAACCTTGAAATTTTGGTGCGAAAATAATGTTTCTTTTTGGTTTTGAAGGTTGAGAAGGTTGAGAAAGTTGAGTGGGGGCAATATGCTGTGTGGCGCACAAACAAATTGAGTTGGCAACAAATCGTTACCAACTCAATTATTTTGAAAAGTCTTTTTCTGTCAAAATTATTGCCGCACAGTTGCTGTTGATAATATCTCACTAATTGTCTGTAACTTATTTATATCAAAACTGACACGGAAAAACAAAACGTAATAATTGTCTTTTTTAATGAAATAGCGACCTTCTGCCATTGAATCGGCATTTGTTGAATAATACAACAATCCTACTTCCGACTCATCCTTGTAGATTCGCTCAAGATGGTCATATATTTTCGCAATACTATCAGTCTTAATGTATGAAGCAGACGTGTATGGAACAAAAAATGGCTCTTTATATACGCTGTCAACATTGTAAATAGTATCGACAGCATAATATGCGGTATTACATTCAATATTAACCTTTTGCTCGTCGGAATAAAGTTGAAAATTGCTGTCGCAGTCACCACAATTTTGGACGCAATCAAACCCTTCGGGATGAATGATTGTGCCAATCCTAAAAATGTCGATGGGGGCGGGTACTACAATGCAACCAAAAGGTGGTGGTGTCACGTAACTCTTACAATTATGATAGTTGATAAATACCGATACCGAACCAGTGTCGGGGACGGTAAAAATGCCTTTCTCCATAGTGTACTCAGGACTCAACGATATTCCATTATAAAAATAGGCTTCATAGGAATGCTCACCAGGCGCCAAGTTAAGATGGACTTTCGTGTCGGTTAATCCTTCATAATTGGGCTCCATACCGAGGTAAGAATTATTGTACAGAGTGTAATTAGCCTCCATAGCGATATGAAAATTATCGATTAGATTGCCAGGCCACACACCAACCTGAACACTATCGACAAATATAATGAACGTAGGGTTTGTGACGTTTTTGAAATCAGAAATTTTGGAATCGAAGATGCAATTGTATTGTTCTTTCGGTTCGTCGGGCACAATGGGTTCGTTGTCGTCTTTTTTGCAGCTGGCAAACGCAACAACAAGCAATAATGAAATTAAAGATTTGTGTTTCATAATAGTATTTGTATTAACAAACACGAATATACGTGGAATTTTAGTGCGAAAATAATAAAGGTTGCCATATTTTTCGGCAAGATTTTTGTAAAATAGCCTGTTACAAAAAACGAACATTGATATGGACAAACTTGAAATGCTTAACAGCCGCTCGCACGGGACTCTGATGGAATTCTTCGGCATAAAATTCACGGCTGTGGGTGACAACTGGCTCGAAGCCACAATGCCCATCAGTGAGCGCAACTGCACCCCCGCCCGAATTGGTCACGGCGGCGCTATGATGGCTCTGGCAGAAACGGTGGGCAGCAGCCTGTCGCTACTCAACATCGACATGAAAACACAGGACATTCGCGGGCTTGACATCAGCGGCAACCACCTGAAAGCGGCAACGGGCACAGTCACGGCACGCGCCACAATGCTGCACTGCGGCCGGACAACCCACGTGTGCGAGATTAAAATCACAAACCAGAACGGCGAATTGGTGAACGTGAGCCGGATGACGAATTTCGTCATACCAGCAAAATAAACGGCTTTTTATTTCCATCTTTCGTCATATGAATTACCTTTGGCTCATGGCTTGGGATTGTGCGCCAATGCGCATTGCGGCTTATTTTTAACTATTTATCCATCAATAATATGCAGACTTTCGAGCAGATAATGAGCGACTTGAAAAAACGGCAGTTCAAGCCTGTCTATTTCCTGATGGGCGAAGAGCCGTACTTCATCGATGCCATTACCGACTACATTGAGAAAAACCTTTTGCGCGAAGACGAAAAGGCTTTCAACCAGACCGTTGTGTATGGCGCCGATGTGGATTTGGGGCAGATGATAAACATGGCCAAGCGCTACCCGATGATGTCGGAATACAACCTTGTGATTGTCAAGGAAGCCCAAAACATAAAAGGACTCGACGGCTCGGCCGAAGGCAGTGTCGATCCGTTTGCGCTGTATGTTGAGAATCCTGCCAAATCGACCGTGCTGGTGATAAATTACAAGGGCAAAAAACTCGACGCTCGCCGCAAGTTGACCAAACTGATTGACAAAGAGCAGGTTCTGTTCGAGTCGAAACCGCTGTACGACAACCAGGTAGGCCGCTGGATTACCGATTATCTGCGCGAAAATGGAATCGCCATCGAACCCAACGCCGCCGAGATTATGGCCGCGCACATGGGTACCAAACTGTCGGCCATTGTGATGGAACTCGACAAACTCAAGACAGCCATCGGTGACTCAAAGAAGATTACCGCCGCCGACATTGAGCGGCATGTGGGCATCAGCAAGGAATACAATGTGTTTGAACTGCAAAACGCCATTGGCGCGCGCGATGTCTACCGCAGTGCGCTAATAGCCAAACATATGGGGGCAATGGCCAAGCACAGCGTCATACCCGACATTGCCGCACTGTACGGATTTTTCACCAAGTTGATGATTCTGCACAGCATGCGCGGCGCCGCCAACCCCGAACTAACATCTGCCCTGAAAATCAACCCGTTCTTTCTGAAAGATTATCAGGCCGCAGCCCGAAACTACACTCTGACGCAATGCGCCAATGTGATTGGCATTCTGCGGAAATATGACGCCTACGCGAAAGGTATCGACGCACCGAACACCGATGATGCCGAGTTGCTTAACGAGATGGTTTTCAGCATAATAAAATGTTGACGAATGAGCACTCTCACCATCTGCAAGGCATCGGCCGGGTCGGGCAAGACTCATAAACTCACGGGCGAGTATCTGAAACTGATTTTCAACCCGAAGATCCGTTTCCGCAACATTCTGGCCGTGACCTTCACCAACAAGGCCACCGCCGAGATGCGCGAGCGCATTTTGGAAGCCTTGAGCGCCATTGCCAACGGCCGCAAGTCGGACTATGCCGATGACCTTTGCAAAATCGGCTACACCCCAGAATCGCTGAAAGAAAAGGCGCAGACTCTGCTCAAGCAGATGCTCAACCAGTACAGTTACTTCAAGGTGAGCACCATCGACAGTTTCTTCCAGCAGGTAATCAAATCGATAACCTACGAGTTGGGGCTTGATACCGGATTTTCGCTCGAGCTCGACTCAAAAGCAGTCATCGACAACGCCGTGAGCCGCATCATCGACAACTTTGGCGGCAACGACGACGAGTGCCAGATGATTCTTGACATCATCAACGACAAAATGAGCAGCGGCAAGCGCTGGGAAATCCAGAGCGAAGTGTCGGGCCTTGCATCGGACGCCTTCAACAAGGTGCCGCTGATGGACCCGCCGTCGAACGAGAAAATCAAAGAGTTCAAGAAAGAGCTGAAAAAGATTACCGACAACTACACGAAAAAAGTCAGTGAACTAGGGAACAAATCTGTCGAACTGATCAAGCAGAACGGTCTGACTGCTGACAATTTTTACTATGGTTCTAATGGCGTTTTCTCATTTTTCGGAAAATGCGCCCAATATGCCAAAACAAAAAAAATAGAATGTGGTGACCGCACAGTGAACGCTTTTGACGACATCAATAAAATGTCGAAAGACAAAAACACCCAAAGCGTTCTGATTCAAAGTGGTTTGTATGATATCTTCAAGCAGCTTTTCACTCTAATTAACAGTCAGGAAGCAAGACTGGCCGCCACTGCCGAAGTGGTGCTTGCCAATCTGGGCAGTTTTGCGCTTGTGAGTTCGGTTACCGAGCAGCGCAGACTGATTTGCGAAGAGCAGAACCTTTTCCTGCTGAGCTCGTCGATGCCGTTTCTGAAAAAGATGATCGGCGACAACGACGCCCCGTTCATCTACGAGCGGTTTGGCTACGTGCTCGACCACTTTATGATTGACGAGTTTCAAGATACATCGACGCTGAACTGGGGCAATTTCATGCCACTCATCTGGAACAAGGTGGCCGAAGACTGCCCGTCGCTCATTGTGGGCGACGTGAAGCAGGCCATCTACCGCTGGCGCGGCGGCGACTGGAACCTGCTCGACAACGTGGTTCAGAATGATTTCCACATCGACCAAAAAGAAATTGAAAACCTGGAATACAACTGGCGCAGCTGCGAGAACATTGTCAAGTTCAACAACTGGTGCTTCAAGACCATCAGCGACACCATGAGCCGGAAAATCGGCGAGCGGATTGCAAACGGCACCTACAAAAGCGATTACGGCGAAATGTTTGAGCGCACCTACAGCGACGCCGTGCAGAAGATTCCCGAACAGAACGCCACTGGCGGCGGGTTTGTGTCAGTCGATTATGTCGGGAAAGATGATGACTACGATGATGTGGCCGCCGAATGGATCATCGGGCAAATCGACCGCCTTGCCGAACTGGGCTACCAGCCGGGCGACATCGCCATTCTGGTGCGCTGGCGCAAAGACGGCACCAAGATTGCCAATTGTCTGGCACAGGCACAAGCCGCAAACCCCGAAAACGCAGGGCGCTACCGTTTTGTGTCGAGCGAAGCCGTGCTGCTGGGAAACAACCAGGCCATCAGACTGCTGGTGTCGGCAATGCAGTTTCTGACCAACCCTGCCGTACCGCACATACAGGCGCAACTGATATGGCTCTATTACGCCGTGACCGACAGACTTGAAACGGCCGCCAAAATGATTCAGCAGACAACGTTTGGCGCAGACGCCGCTTCCGTCTGGGAACAATTACCGGAAGAGTTTGCCGCCCTGAAAGACACCTTCCGTCAACTCGACCTGATTCAACTCTCGAGCCGGCTTACAAAAGCGTTCTTCGGGCTTCCGCACGAGATCAGCACTGCCAACCAGCCGTTCATCAACGAGTTCGAAGACCGTGTGCAGACGTTTAACGAGCGCTACGGCTCAAACCTGCAGCTCTTTATCGAGTGGTGGGACGAGATTGGCTACAAGCAGCCCGTCGCCATGAACAGCAAGCAGAACGCCATACAGATAATGACCATCCACGCTTCGAAAGGACTGGAATTCAAGGCGGTGCTGCTTCCTTACATCGACCCCACGGAACGTGGTAATAAAAAGAACACCCTTTGGTGCTCGACCACCCAGGCGCCGTTCAACCAGTTCGAACAGCTGCCGATTGACTACAATGAAGCAATGGCCGCCACGTTCTTCAGCGACAGCTACTACCAAGAGCAATTCATGCGGCACGTCGACAACCTGAACACCATCTACGTGGCGTTCACGCGCGCATCACGCGACATGCGGATACTGATTCCGGAAAACAACGCAAAAGAAAAAAAAGATTTCTCTGACCTGAAAACACTTGGAACTCTGCTCGAATCGGCTACCAACAACCCTGACGCCGCCTTCTCGTGCGACGAGAACCGAATAACCGTAGGCACAGAACAGCCCTACAAGTCGGCTGCCGACACCGACATCACCGACGATGAAGTGCAATACAACAGCTGTGCGAACCCGGCGAAAATAAACATCAAGTACAACTCGCGCGACTTTTTTGAAGGTGTCGATTTCGACCGCATCCAACGCATCAATGTCGGGAAGCTCTACCACCAGATTTTTGAGCACATCAAATATGCCGGCGATGTGCGCGAAGCCGTGGCTGCCGTGGCCGACGAAGGACTCATTGCCGCCGACAAAAAGGCCGACTACGAGCGTGCCGTGTCCCGATTCATCGCCAAACAACCCGACTGGTTCAGCCAGCGCTGGACGGTGCTCACCGAGCAGCAGATAATGCTGGCCGATGGCGAAATCCGCCGCCCCGACCGTATTCTGGAATCGGACACCGAAGTGGTGGTCATCGACTACAAGTTCACAAGCCACCACAACCCCGACTACAACCAGCAAGTGAGCGTCTACATCGATGCCCTACGGAAACTCACCGGCAAGAAAGTGAGCGGCTACCTGTGGTATGTCTGGCCCAACGAGAAGATTGAAGTTGTAGGATGATAACAAAAATCCCCCGCCGTGCGCCTTGGCCCGACAGGGGATTTTTTGAATATATCTGCTACTTGCTGTTTACTAATTCTGTTTCAAATCCTCCTCAAGCACTGTTCCATTGTAATTTACTCCGGCTTTGATAAGATATTGTATTCCATCATGAGGATTCGGTTTCTCATCCCCTTCTTGATAATTATCCATAGTTACAACTTCATCTTCTTCAGTTACAACTTCATCTTCAGAAATCACAATATTATTGTCTGAAATGGTTGTATTGCTGATGGTTAAATTCGTTGTTTTTCCATCCTCCTGTTCGGCGTATAAACCGACACCATACAGATTGTTATTAGTGCTTATCCCACTTTCATACTTCTTTATTATCATGTAATTATTGCTTATTGTACAATTGTTAAATGATGCTGTGCCACTGGAAATATAAGCACCAACTCCATACATATCACAACTTCCGCCCGCAACTACGCGGTTGTTGCTTATTGAGCAATTGTTGAATGATGCTGTACCTCCACCAACACGGATACAAAGGCCATAGGAAGGTTTTCCACTTCCACCGGAAAAGGCATTATCATTAAATGTACAATTTTCAAACTCGTAGTTGCCACCGGTGATATAGACCCCGCTTCCTGAATTATTTATTAATCTGAGATTCTTAATTGTTCCGCTTCCACCTGAAAGTTTTAAGCTTCCACTACTGTTGCAGTTTTGAATTGTTCCGCCCGTGATTTCAACATCTCCGTCATTAACTGTTACTGCTGCATCACTCCTGAATTTGGTAATTATTCCGCCTTTTATATTCAACTTGCCCGAATTCAACTGTATACCTAAACCAAAATCTTCCCCTGAAATGGTAACACCGTCACATATAGTGACTGTTCCACCATTAATAACACACACAGTAGCCGCAGAACTAGTCGATTTAAAGATACCACTAACAAGAGTAAGAGCACCACCAGATACTTCGAATAGATTTGTAGTAGCCATTGATGATAAAGTGTTATTTTTTGTTAATCCGAAAAATTTATTGCCACTTTCTACCTTAATAACCTGATCGGGTGCGGGATTTGCGTTTAAACTGCAATCAATTAACAAAGTACATCCATCAGGGGTTTCATTATAAAGATTTTGTAACCCTTCAGCCCAATCGGGAGGATAAACTCCATTATTAAAATTCTTTGCAATATAGATAGCGCTTGCTCTAGCCGTTGAAGGTGTGCCTTCAATAGCTGTTTGCAATTCCTCTAATCCGAAATCATCACCTGACGCATCAAATTCATAAGATTGCCGTATTATTCCTTCTGCATCTATAAAATAATCGTCCCTAGCTATTCTGAATTTTCTTGAGATTTCCGCAATTTCAACCGAACTATTCAGCGGCGCTAACAACTGCTGGTCTCTAATATTGCTTAAATCCCCGTATTCATTATAACTATCATCAGCAGGATCCTCGAAAATATAAAACCCAACGCCACCAGTATTTCCTGTTATGTAATCATAAAAACTAATAGCAACCTGATCGTCTTCAGAGTAAGATCCAACTTTTATCGGGTTCACAGTCGAACTATACCCGGTATAATTGGATAAGCTCATATAACCAATAGAAGCATAATCTGTTATAGTCAGGTCAACATTATTGTCCATACGGCTGACGAAAATATCCATATCCATCTCTTTTCGCTGCACATTGTGCGTTGAACAATAATATTCTGTAGAATTATATGTTTTGTTGTTTTTAATGGTTCCGCCCGATATAGCCACTTTGACGTCATCAATACCAGACACAAACAATCCACGCTCGTTGTATTTTATTTCACATTGTGAGATAGTTACATTACACTTGTCTGAACAATCAACACCATTGTAACAATTCTGTATCTTAACATTTTCCAATGTTAAAGCGGGGGGATTACTACCATACCCAACATTTATACCATTAGTCTTGTCACCATCATAACTGCCATCGATTGTCAGATTTTTGATTGTGACATTTGATTTCCAACGGACATCGAATACTCCTTTACCACCTCTATTATAACTATCAAGATTATTATATTTAACATCATCAAAACCAAGTGTTGCATTTCCATTGCCAATAAAGGTTACTTTCTTATCATTATAAATCCAAATATACGTGTCGATTTTCTCGTCAGAGTCAATATAAACCACATATTCGCCGCCTACTTCCATTGCGCTAAGCACATTGTCAAGATCCTCGGCATTGTGGACAGTGTAGCGTTTTTCGAAATGGGCTTTCAGATTAATGTCTCTTGTCAGCATCACTGTTCTGGTGGCTTCAGTGCTGCCATCGCTCCAACTGACGAAATAGCAGTTGTCGCCTGTGGGCACAGCCGTAAGTATTATGGTTTGGCCATAGGCTAATTTCTGCTCGTATTTGTTGCTGCCGCTGTACTCCTGCCCGCCAACAATCACTTTGCCGTTGAGCGTAGCCTCGGCTGTCAGCGTAAAGTCGCTCTCACGCAGTTTCCTGAACATCTCGTCAATATAAAGGCCATCATCATAATAATTCCCACTACTATAATCGTATGCACTATATAACAATTGCTTGCGGTGTTCGTAGTTATATTTCACTACCTCCGCCTCGTTATACGCCCGTATATATTCTCCTTGATACTCCATTCCTTCGCCTTCCGGGCCGCCGTTTTCTTTTTCTGTAACATTTTCTGATGTTATTCTTGTGCCAAAGAGCGAGTATTGGTTTGTCCACGCAATGCTTTGAAGGTCGTCGCTGAGATTAAGACCACGGCCTTTAACGCCAATCAACTGTGAAAGCAGGCCTTTGAGCGCTGTGAAGTTGCTCTTGAATATGTTGACATCTCTAAGTGAGAGCACCGTGCCGTTCTGCACCGTATTGCCATTGCCGTCGGTCAGGCTTCCGGCTGCAAACAGATCGCCGGACGGACGGACATCAACAAATCTCACATTTTCCCAGTTCCAATCATCAGACCAATTACATGGGGAGAAAGTGTTTGCAAACTGCTCACCTTTGTAATTATAAATCGGATATGCGTACATAGGGGTACCGTTGCTGCAATACATGGTATCACAGTAGATTTTATCACCAACGAGCCAATAGTTGCGGTAACCATAGTCGCCATTTTGCCATGTGTCTTTCAGATAGAGATACTCATCGCCTGCTTCGTTGCGGTAGTAAGTATATAAAATTTCGTCCCAAATATTATCGGTGAAATTCAGTTTGATTTTGCCTTTTGCGTAAGCAGAATTCAAACGTACAGGCTTGCCTTCTGCGCCTATTCGCTCTTCGTACCCCAGTTCGAGCAGCTGCTCATTGTAGATTGCAAACTCGCTGAGGACTTTCGCCCGGCGTTCTGCGTTGGTTTCACCAGGAAGTATTACAACAACGGCATCGGGATTGGCAATGTAATCGAAAAAGGCAACGGGCATATCTTCATAATTGTAAACCTTTTTGATTGGTTCGCCTGTAGCTGTTACAAATGCTCCGGAACCCAATCCTATTCTATATATTGCCGATGCGGTCATGTACAGATTCAAATTGGCAGAAGCGCCTTCTACATATACGTCAGCACCTTTTTCTGCTTTATTGCTTGAAATAGTGCCACTATTGGCGTTGAATGTTGCTCCGTTTTCAAGATATACGCCACCGCCTATCTTGGCCTGGTTGCAACAAATTTCTGACTGACTTTTTAGCGTAAGCGTTGCATCGGCCGCCACATACACACCGCCACCGCGGTTGTCTTCTTCAGTTTCAGGAATGCCAAAACCACCCATAAATATGTTTGCAAATGTCAATTCTCCTTCCGATTCAACATTCGCACCACGTATTGAATAAATAGGCTCATCATAACTATAAATACCCAAAACACCGTTTTCGAGCGACAATTTGCCACCCCCACCTACATTTACTGCACAACCTGTGGTTGTCTCATCGGGTCTTATAACGCAGTTTCTGACGATTATCTGAATGTCGGTCTGCACATCAATCTTACTGATAACCGAGTTTGGCTGCTCACTATTATAAGGGTAATAAACCTTTTCCAAATCCAAATTAGCATTATCGGTGAAATCGATTGTAATGTACTGGGCTTTATCGTTGAGTGCCTCTTCAAACAGAATCCCGCTATTGCTGATGTTTTTGGCATTGATTCGGAATCCTATTTCACCATCTTCGTTATCGGCAACAATAGCCAACGCATTGGCAATGCTTGAGCACGGGTTGTTTTTACTACCATCACCGTTAACTGTCGCAGTGCCGTCAACCCACAGATACTTCGACTCATCTTTAAACACAACCTTGACAGTTGTTTCAAACGATCCAACCTGCAATCTGAGCGGATTGCCGTTGTAACGGCGGCCATCAACCAACCAATAACTGAACAATTTGTCGTTGGGAATGTCAGTAACTTTCAACTCCACTGTTTCGCCAAACAATGCATAAAAATAGGTTTCATTCGTACTGTTGACTTCTGCTTCATCGGTCTCACCGTCAGCATTTGTGAGCATGATCGTATACGGAACCTGCGATTTTTCAAAATTAATATAGCTGTCACCGTAACCTTCTTTGCTGTTGAGTGTTACATTGAAACGGACATGCTTTGTCGCGTTACCACTTACAATGGATGTCTGCTGGAAATCGGTCATTGCAAAACTGAATTGAAAATCGCTGAGTGCAACGAGCGGAATGGCATAGAGATAATGGTAGGTTGTTCCATAATAACTAAATTCTTCCATGTATACAGCAGCAACGGCATCTTGTATAATGGCCGTCTCTTCGCCTTTGCTGTTAAGCATAAGTGTTGCTTCTTTCGATTTTAACGGCACTATAAGATCATCATGGAACGATGCCAGATGGTTATAACTGCTGAAAAACTCATCTACGTTATCCACCAAGTAAGACATGCCTATACCGAAATATCCATCGGTTCTGGTATAGTCATACTCTATGGGATCAGATTTTTGGCCTTCAGAGTCTCTATCATCATCACTCAGATAAATATTGTATTCATTGTTTTTCTTAACATCGAGCGCTGGACGCACATAGTTTTCAATGGTGATATCGGTCATGGTCAGATTCTGCTCGGTGAACTGCAGAGCAGCCACAGGCGCAGGCTCTTCCACATCATCAGCAACTGCTTTGTTGTTAGCAATTGAGAGTGTTGATGTTGTCAGGTTGGTACGGCTGCCCGTGATATCAACAATATTCTTGTCGCCTTTTTCCGCTTCGCGGCCAGTTACAAGGAAGCCGCTGCGGCGCATCTTGCCACCGTCATTGTCATCAACGTATACGGTTGTTGTGCTGCCGTCGATTTTGAAAATATCAAATCCTTCGTCTTTGCTGGCTTCACGGCCGGTTACCAGGAATCCGCTGCGTTTCATCTTGTCGTCCTGCACGTCAACATAAACGGTTGTTCCATTGCCGTCAACCGAAAGATAGTCGGCCGAGCCGCTCTTGGATGCTTCACGGCCTGTCACCAGGAATCCGCTGCGGCGAAGCTTGTCAGAGCCGTTTTCATCAACAAAAATCTGTGTTCCGTCGGTGGTTACAGAAAAGTATTCTTTTGCGGGTTCGCCCTTGCTGGCTTCGCGGCCTGTCACCAAGAATCCGCTGCGTTTCATCTTGCCGTCCTGGTCGTCAACATAAACAACAATGCCGTCTTCGGTCACTGCAAACACGGGGCGGCCCTCGCGGTCGTTAACTTCGAAAAGTGTCTCGGCGCCTTTGGCTGCACCGTTCACCGTGGCAGCGCCACCACCCTGGGCGGCGTACATGGCATAGGGCACCGGATTGATCTTGGTCTGGCCAAGTTCGATAAACTTGTCGCTGCCGGCCAGCTTCACTTCAACCTTCAATGTGATGTCGAGTGTGTTCCAAGGCACTTTGGCAAAATCGCCTTCGGTTTTCTCTCCCGCACCAATCATAACGCTGATGTTGCCATACTGGTTGGCTTTGGCTTTCTGTGTCTCAGCGTACTGGGTTTTACCGCCGTTGAGCAGGCTGAACTTGAGCTCCACTTCGCTGTTTGTGATAAGATTTCCTTCGCCGTCGCGGATAACTGCCTGGTAGGCGAAACTCTCTTGTGCTGTTGACTGCATTGCGGCGGCCACAATTATTGCCACGGCGAACAATGCCTTTGCAAATAAGTTTTTCATAAAATTATTGTTAATTAACTCATGATTAATTGATAATCGGGCAAATATAAAAAAAACTTCCTGCTTTTTCACAAGAAATTTTTTACAAAAAAACGCAGTCAACTGCTATCAATCAATCATCGCCTCCGCCACCAGTTCGGCCACGTCCTCAACGGGTGCCATTTGGGTGCGGTTGAGAGTTTTTTTGCAGAGCGGGCAGGCCGTGGCAACCACGTCAGGGTGGTTGGCGGTCAGGCTGCACATTGCCTGCTCGGCAATGCGCGCTTTGTCGGACGAAGGCAGTGTCAGGTTGGCAAGGCTGCCGCCGCAGCAGAGCGAGTTCTTGCGCTCGTTGGCGGTGGCTTGCAGAGTGGCCACGCTGCTCAGGACATCGCGCGGCGGATTGTAAACGCCAGCGCCGCGGCCAAGTTCGCACGGGTCGTGGTAGGCAACAGCCAGATTCTTCTTATCGACCTTAATCTTCCCGCTGTCAATCAAGCGTTTAATGTATTCGGTGTGGTGCAGAATCTCAATGCCTTCGAGATTATAATCCTCGCGGAAAACCTTGTAGCAGATTGGGCACGACGTTACAAGCGTGCGCGCCCCGCTCTCGATAATGGACTGACGGTTTTTGGCCATCAGTTTTTCGGCGGCGGCGGTCTGCCCAGCCAGTTTCATCGGACGGCCGCAGCAAATGCCTCCGTCAGCGTCCATAAACCAGTAGCGGTCGCCCGAAGCGTTGAGAATCTTCACCATCGCGTCTTTGGTTTTGGGAACCAGGTGGCCCATACATCCTGTAAAGAACACCACATCAACCTTTTGCGCATCGGCGTTATTGTATTGCGGCACAAAGGTTTCGGGCGTGAAGTTCTGACGGTGGCGCAGGCG
>JAEEGK010022820.1_pt1 | contig 13110 bp, 10 predicted proteins | sample 8958771 | NCBI WGS metagenome assembly JAEEGK01 (sample SAMN16246547, study PRJNA631951) | gut metagenome | biome: gut microbiome; feature: rumen; material: SC-attached | host: Bos | place: Iran: Karaj | collected 2018-10 | reverse complement strand
TTACTATTTAAAGTTATCAAACTTTATATGAGAGTTCTATTGCTTATGGAATTAGAATTTTAATTCTTGCTGAAGAAGATAAAAAAAAAATTAGAGAAAATATTGAAAAATGTGAAAATGATATTGAAGAATTAGAATATCAAATTAAAGAAATTGAAAGATTAATTGAAGAACATAAAGAAAATGATAGTATTGAAAGAGAAAATAAAAGAATTGAACATGAAGAGTATATTAATGAAGAAAAAAAAAAAGCTGTTGCTAAGAAAGATAAGTTAAGAGAAAAATTGGCTTTTCATAATAAATAATAATATGAAATTTTTTTAATTATTTTTTTTCTTTTATTTTATTTAATTTTTTGTATTTTTTTTTTTTTGAATGAAAGGTGAAAAAGATGAAAAAAAATTGTATATTGAAGTATTTAAAAATGAAGAAATTAGAACACAACAAATTAAAGAATTGGAAAATTATTTAAATGATGCAATTAAAAGTATTGAAATTGAATGGAAAGAAAGTGGAGAAATACCAAAAAATAATAATAAACATAATGAATATACTCAAAAAGTAATTAATCAACTTCAAAAATTAAATAATGATTTAAGGAAAATTGGAGAAAATTCAAGTAATACTTTAAAAAATGATATTAATCAATTATTATCTTTAGAAGAAATAAATTTTAAAACAATTATGAATATTTTTATACAAAAATTAGCTTGTTTTGATTTAATTTCAAAAGATGAAGATGATTACAAAGTTATTAATAAAGAAAAAGAAATAGCTAATTTAAAACAAAAATTATTTTCTATAAGAGAACAAATAAATGAACATATAACAAATTTAAAATATTCAAATTTATAAAAAAGATAATTTTAATAATAATTGTGTTTGTTTTAAATATAATAAATTAAAAATATAATTAAATGTAAAAAAAATAAAAAAATTATTTACACATAAAATTTGAATATCTATTAAAATTAACAAAAGCATCTTTTTTATTTTTACAAATAAAATCAAAAGCTTCTTTAATTTCACCAATTGAATAAGAAACTGCTAATTTAATTTGTTCATTATCTGTATCAATATCTTCATCATTTTTACTTTCAATAATTTTATTTTGCCAATATTCATAAATTCCAATATCTCTATCAGAAAAAACAATAAAAATTTGTTTCTTATTATTTTTATCTTTAAATTCAATATAAGAAGAATAAATTTTTTTTGTAGATTGAGTTATTTTTTTCTTTTTCAAAGTTGAATATTTAACAATCGTATTTAAATTTTTTTCATATTCATTTTCTAAATCTTCATATTTTCTTACTGATTTATTTGCAGGAAATGATTTTCTTTTCATTTGTCTCATTTTCATTAATTTAAATTTTTCATCATTTTTCTTTTCAATTGGTACAGGTAAATTTTTTTCTTGATTTAATAATAATTCTTGATATTCATCAATTGTATCATTTAAATTATTATTATTATAATTACTATAATTTTCATTATCTAATATTTTTGATAAATTTATTTTTTCTTCTTTATTATATATTTCATTATATAATTCTTTATCTTCTTCATATTTTTTACTTTTAGAATATTCTAATAAAAATTTTTTACTTGATTGAGATGTTAAAGTTGGTTTATTTAAAGAATAGGAGGGTGAATAAAAATATTTTTTTGAATTTATTTTTGATGAATATATTGTATTATTTGTTGAAAATGAATTTGGAATAGTATTTTCATTTTCAAACTTTGGTATTTTATAGTTTGAAATTTTTGATATATTATTTGATGATGTTGATAAAGTTGATAAGGATGAATTAAATTGAATAACTTCTGTTATTGAACGTGGTGTTATTTGATTTAATGTTTGAATATTTGAATTATGTTCTTTTAATATATTTTCGCGGTCTTTCATTTTTGATTTTTAATTGTTTTTTCAATTTAATTAATTTTTTTTCATATTTTCAAATTTAAAAAATTTTATTTAATGATTATTTAAATTAATCATTTTAAATTTATTTATATTTAAGTTATTATTTTTAATAAAAATAATTATAATACATAATTATTAATTCATTATTTTATAAATATAAAAAAATAAATCAATAAAAGTATATATTATTAAATATTTATTATGAAATTCTGGAACATAAACTTTTATTATGTTTTTACAAATTTTTAAACATTCCATAAAAAACATAAATAAAAAAAATTAAAGAAAATCCAAAAAAAACATAAAAAAAAGAAAAAAAAAACACAAAAAAACCAAAAAAAAAAGAAAAAACTTAAATATAAACTAAACTATTAATCTAAATAAAAATTATAAAACAAAAACATTTATATAAAAAAAATATATAATAACACCATTACAAAATAAAAACTATAAAAAAAAATATAAAATGAGTTACACTTTACATTACTTCGGAGCAAATGGAAGAGCAACAATCCCTCGTGCAATTTTAACATATGCAAAAGCAAAATGGACAGATGATAGAGTAAAACAAGAAGATTGGCCAAAAGTAAAAAAAAGTGGTTTATGTGAATTTGAGCAAATGCCAATTTTAGAAATTGATGGAAAAAAAAAATTAAGTCAATCAATTGCAATTGATTTATATCTTTTAAAAACATTTAATTTATATGGTAAAAATATTGATGAACAATATCAAATTGATTCTTTATTATGTTCATTTGATGATTTATTTGGTCCTTTAGGAGCATTTGTTTTTTGTCCTGATGAAAAAAAAAAAGAAGAATTAAAAAAACAATTTTGTGAAAAATATAAATTTTATTTAAAAAAATATGAAGAAAGATATATTGCTTTAGGAAAAGGAAAATATTTCTTAGGTGATCATTTTAGTGGTGCTGATATTTATATTGGTTCTGCTTTACCTTTGTTTTGTCATGCTCTTGGTGGTTGTATTATAAAAGATAATGCTCCTACTCTTGGAGAATTAGTTACAAGATTAAAAGAAGGAGAATTAAAAGAATTTCATGAAAAAGTTTTTAATAAGGATGCTCCTTTTTAGAAAATTTTGTTTTTTATTTTTTTATTTTTTGATTTATTATAATTTTTTATTTATTCATTTGGGTTTTAAAAATTTGAATAATTTTATTTAATTTTTTTTCTTATTTTTTTTTTTGTTTTTTTTTGTTTATTTGTTAATTAGTGGAATTATTATAATTGCAAAAAGTCCACTTAAACCAATATTAAAAAATGATAAAGATGATATTTCAAAAAATAGTTTAGATATGCATAGAGCAGTATCATTTAATAAAAATATAAGAAAAAAAAATGCTTTATTAATTCCAAAAAGAACTTTTAATATTAGATTTCAAAATGTTTTAAAAACAAAAACTTCAAAATCAATTAATTCTCGTGTTCATGAAAGTTTTCTTTTTTCGAAAAAAAATATTTTAGAAAATTTAGGAGATTTAAAAATTCAAAATAATGAAAATTCAAAATTAAAAATATCATCAACTGATAATAAACAAGAAGAAAATAAAAATAAAATAAATAGTAATAAAATACTTTCAATTGATAGTAAACCAAAAAAAGATTCATTAATTATAAATCTTATTAAAGAAAGTGGAAGTTCTATTGAATATACTTCTAATGATGAAAGTATTTCACAAAAACAAAATTCAATAAAAAAAATTGAAATTAATCCTTATCATAATTTATCAACAGTTGAAAAATTTTTTATATATAAATTAAAGAAATATTATGTTGAAAAAAAGAAAGAAAAAGGACAATATTTAAATGAGCAAAATATTAAAGTAAATAACAATAATAATAAAGAAAATAACAATAAAACAAATAATAAAACTAAAATTATTAATAAAATAACTAAACAAGATAATAATAACGAAAATAAAAAAAATGAAGATGAAGACACAAAATTAAATTTAATAAATCCTTCATTTCATTATGTATTTTCAAAATATACATTATCAATATCAAAAAAAGAAGAAAAAATAATAAAATTTGAAGATGGAAACATGCAAATAAATCAATATTTAATATATAAAAACAAACTTTTAGGTCGAGGTGAATATTCAGATGTATATTTATGTGAAAATGTTTTAACAAAAAATTATTATGCAATAAAAATTCAAACAAAAAAAGATATAGATAAAGAAATATCAATATTAAAAAGATTACATTCAAAATACATAGTAGCAATATATGAAATAATACAATCAGAAAATGAATCATATATAATATTAGAATTAATGAAAAATTCATCATTAAATGATGTATTAAATGATATTGATTTATTTTGTATATGGAAATATTTTCGTAATTTAATAAGTGCAATAGAACATTGTCATGAAATAGCAAAAATAATTCATAGAGATATTAGATTAAATAATTGTTTAATTGATGATAATGATATAATGAAATTAACTCATTTTTCTAATTCTATTATTTTAAAAGAAAATTCAGATATTATTCATTTAGGTGATATTATTGAAGATAAAAGAATATTATATTCTCCTCCAGAAGCTGCTTTAAGACAAGGAGAAATTGATATTGATGGTAAAGCTTTAGATTTTTGGTTAATGGGAAATTGTTTATTTAAAATGTTATTTGGAGAAAGTTTTATTCCTCCTAAACAAAATAATTTAAATATTTCTAATTTTGATACTTCTGTTATTGATATTGATGATAAAGATTTAAAAGATTTAGTTTGTGGTTTGTTAAATCCAAATCCTGATTTAAGATTTGGAATTGAAGATATTAAAATTAATAAATGGATTACTAAAAATGGAGAATTTCCTATGCCTGATATTTCAGAAGAAGCACTTGAGAATTGCTATAATATTACAAGTGAAGAAATGAAAAAAAGTAATTTTTAAGGTTTTTTTTTATTTTTGTTATTTTTTTATTGTTCTTGTATATATTTTTTTATGAGAATGATTTGAATAATAGGTTATATAAATTTTTTTTAAATATTTAGGTTTTTGTATTTTCAGTTTGAAGATATTTGGTTATTTATTTTTTTTTGTTAAATATAATTTAAATGTAAATAACTTTAATAATATTAAATATAAATAATTAAAATTACTTTAAATATTAAAAAAATAAAATTTTTTTATTGTTTAAAATTAATATTCTTTAATACTATTATTTTTTATAATAAATAAAAAAAATATTTGATATTTAACACTTATTATTTATTTTAATTATATTGATAAAATAAATATTTAAGTTAAAAAAGATTATCAAAAGAATCATATTTTGTATTTTCCATCAAAGGTTTTTTTTTCTTTACAAAAGCTCTTAAAATTCCAACTTTATCATTTTTATGTTCATTAAAATTAAAACCAAACATTTTTCCAATTCTTAATTGAATTAAATAATCATCTAAACTTTTTTTACTAATTCCAATTTTTTCTGCTGAATCTTCAAGAGATAATTTTATTAATTTCCCATTTTCATCTTTATATCCAATATATAATTTTCTCCACATATAAACTTTTTTGATTATTTCTCCAATTTTTCTTTCTTTTGCTCTTTTACTTTTTGAACTAATAAATATATTATTTGTTTTATTATCATTTATTTCATTTTCATCTTCTAATAATTCTGTATTAATATATAAAATTTTTGAAGTTATTTCTCTTAATTTAATTTGAATTATATCATCTTTTTTATATTCAAATATAAATTCTTTTTCTAAAGGAAATTTTCCACAATAAATAAATAATTTTAAATCATTATCATAAAAACTAATAATTTTATTTTGAAATTCAATTTTTGAAGTTAATTGATTTATTAAATCATTTAAATTAATATTTATATTATTAATTAAATTAGTTTCCAAATAATAATTGTCAATTTTATGTGAATAAGCATAAACAATACTTAAATTTATAGTAACTTTATTTTCATTATTTTTTTTCATATATAAATTATATTTTTTATTTAAATTAAATATAATTAATATTTGCAAATAAAAAAATGGGATGTGAATGTAATAAAAGTTCACTTGAACAAGATAAAAATAATGAATTAAATCAAACAGATGAAAAAAACCAATCTCAAAAAATACAAATAAATTTACTTAAAGACAATGAAGAATTAAATTCAAATTTAGAACCAATATTTAAAAAAGATAAAGACGAAGTATTAAGTCAAATTAACATACATTTAAATATAAATCAAAACGAAAATGAAAATGAAAATGAAGAAAAAAAACTAAAAAATATACAATATTCATCACAAGATAATTCAATAAATCAAATGAAAAATAATTCTCTTTCTCAAGAAAATTCATTAATAAAAAAAGAAAAAGATAATAAAAATCCAATAAATTTCAATTTAAAAGTAATAGAATTAATAAATAATATTCGTTCAGATCCAGTTTCTTTTGCAGAAATAATAGAAGAATCAAAAAAAAATATTAGAATAGAAAGAGTAATAGTAAAAGATAAAATAACAGGAGATGAAATAGAAAAAGAAAAAATAATATATAAAAAAAAAGTAAAAGTTGCTTTATCAAAAGGTGAAATTGCTTTTACAGAAGCATCAAATTATTTAAAAACTTTAAATCCAATTCCTCCTTTAGAATATAATGAAAATATTGTTTTAAAATTACCTGAAACTGAATCTCAAATGAAAGATAGTTCTTATTTAAAATTACAAGCTGAAGAAGTTAAAAGAAGATTTAATGTTGATTGTTATTTTAAAGATTTAATAAAAGATCCTTTTGTTTCTACTTTATTAATGGTTGTTGATGATAATGGAAAAAATGGAGGAAAAAAAAGAAAAGCTATTTTAAATCCTGAATATAAATATATTGGTGTTGATAGTAAGTTTTTTGGAAAAACTTTTATTGCTTATTTTTCATTTTCAAAAAATAAATAAAATTTAATTGTTTTTTATATATTATTTTTTTAAATTTTCATTTAATAATTAATTTATAATTTAATTATTTATTTTTTATATTTTTTATTTTTATATTTTTAATTTTTATATTTTTATATTTTTTGTTTTCACTTATTGATTTATTTAAAAAAAAAATAATGTCTTGTTGTGATTTTTTACAAAAAACTCGTTTTTATATAGGATTAATAGTTCATTTATTTAATATATTTTCTAATTATTCATTATATGAATATCCAGAATTAAATAATACTAAATATATATATTTTCATTGGTTATTTCTTTTCTTTTATATTAATTGTATAATTTCTTTTTTTCAAATTTATTTTACTCAACCAGGTTTTGTGACAGAAAAAACAAATGAAAGAATGTTAATTTTATATAAAATTTCAAGACGATTTGCAATAGAAAGAGCAATAAATTATAATAATACAAAAGAAAAACCAAAATTAACTTGTAGTTATAATGATAATTCTGATAATGATGAAGAAGAAACTTATAAATTTACTTTTTCAAAATATAAAAAAGAATTATATAATAAATGTAAAGAAAATAAAAATGATTTAGGATTTAATGTTACTTTATGTGAAAAATGTTTTGTAACTAAAGTTAAAGGAGTACATCATTGTAATGAATGTCATAAATGTGTTTATATGAGAGATCATCATTGTGGTTGGGTGAATAATTGTATTGGACAATTTAATCAAAAATTTTTTATATTATTTAATTTTTATTTATTGATTAGTTCTTTTATTAGTTTATTTATTGTTTTTTATTATTGTATTTATTATAGATTTAATAATATTATTTTTGAGAAATGGAGTTTTTGGTTGAAAATTTTATGTCATATTTTATTTAATATTATTATGCTTTTAGTATCTTATAATTTATTGAAGGATCAATATTATAATTTAGAAGAAAAATCTGTTATTTATGATTTTGAAAAAAAAATGATGATTGAAATTAGGTCTAAATATGAAATATTATGTGAAATATTTGGACAAGAATATTGTTTTAATTGGTTTATACCTTTTACAAAAGGTGGTTTATATGGTATTATGAAAAGGAAAGTAAAAAGTGGTATTAAAATTGAATAAAATTTATGTTAAAATAATATCAATATTAGCAAATTAAAATTTTAATTAAATCTCTGTATAATACATTAAATAATGTTTAATTCATAAAAAAATTAAAAATTAATTACATTTTAATTTAAATAATTAATTTTTTTCAAAAATTAAAATTATATATAAATTATATAAATTAAAAAGTGTAAAAATGAATTTTAAATACACAGTTTATAATTTAAACATACTTGTTATATTTTCTTTATTTGCTGTATCTGCATAATTTATATTTTGATTATTTGTTGAATTATTAGTTGGTAAATTACTATACAAAAAATTTTTTTTTGAAGTAAGATTTATATTATTTTCAATATTATTTTCTAAATTATTTTCATTTAATTTAAAATTACTAAAGGATAAAATTTGTGTATCATTAATTTTCCTTTTTTTAACTGTTTTTCTTAAATCATTTTTTATTAAAGCATTAATTAATGCATTATTTCTTCCTTTATAATTCATTCCTTTAGTTTCATCTTTTTGAATTATATTTATTTCATCATAAATATTATTTTTTCTTTTTAGAAAATTAATATCCTTTTCTTTATTATCTAATTCTTCCTTTAAATGTTTTTCTTCTAATTTTAAATTTTCAATATAATTACTAATTTTTTCAAAATAATAATAGAATTTATCTTCTATTGTTTTGGCAGAAATTAAATTTGAATTTAATTCTTCAGAATAATTATCGAAATCACTATCTTTTAATATATTTTTAATTTTATCAATATGAATATGCATCATTCTTCTTGCTTCATTTAAATCATTTTCTTTTTCCTTTAAAGAATTAGATAAATCATTTATATTTACTTTATTACCTTTATTATAAAAAAACTTTTGTAAATTTTCATTTGTTTTTTTTAATTGTTGATAATCATCTTTTAATTTATTATATTCCATTTTTGTTTTTGCTATTAAATTATTTTTAGATGACATATTATTTCCTTTACAACAATTTGATATTTCATTTTCTTCTCTTAATTTAATATTTTCTTCTTTTAATTTTTTTATTTCATTTTCACAATATCTTTTTTGTTCATCTAATATTTTAATTGAATTTATATAACTTTTAATTTGAGATTGTTTATTTTTAATATCTTCATTTAAATCTATTTTTTCATTTTCTAAATTTGAAATTAATATTTTTAAATCATTAATAATTTGTAGAAATTTACTTTTATCTTCTTCTAATTTTTTTATATTTTTTGATTGTTTTTCAATTTCTAAATCATATTTTTCAATAACAGTTTTTCCTTTCAATTTAATTTCATCTAAAGTTTTACTTTTATCATTTAACATTAAATCTTTTTTCTTTGATTCTTCTTGTAATAAATTTATTTGTTCATTTAATATTTTTTCTTTTTTAATATAATTGTCTTTTTCATTTCTCATTTCATCAATAAATTTATTTTTATCGTCTATTATATTATTTATTTCAATTACTTTTTGTTCTTTTTCATTCATTCTTTGAATAAAATTTTCAACATCTTTTCTTAAATTATCAATAGTAATATCTTTAGAAGAAATAATATCATTCAAACTATTATTTTGTTGTTTCAATGAATCAATTTGAGAATTAAACCTATTATTTATTTCTTCAATTTGAGAAGTTAAATTATTATTAGTTTCAGTTAAATAAGCATTATTCATAATATAATTTTTAATTTGTTCATTTGTATTATGTAACAAAGCTCTATTTTCTTGTAATTTTAAATTATAATCATTTATTTCTTTTTCTTTAATTTTCAAAGTCAATTCCAATTTTTGAATTTTATCTTTCAATAAATCATTTTCATTACTTAAATTCTTAACTAATAAATCTTTTTTTTCAACATCTTCCATTAATTTACTAACACCATCATTTAAAGAACTTTGTCTATTAACAACACTTTTAGACATTTGACTTTTCAATCTATTATTTTCTTCATAAACTTTATTAAGTTTATCAGTTAATCTCTTAATTTCATCTTTAATAATATTAACATCACTACTTAAAAGTTCTTCATTAATAACAGCTTTATTTTTAACTTTTTTAGCATTTTGTGCAAAATATAAAGTAGATAAAGTTTCACTTGAATTACAATCAGAAGGACTAATATTAGCAATTATAGTAGTTTTTGAATTTCCACCTAAAGAATCTTTTAAAATATGAGTTAATTTAGAATCTCTATAAGGAATTGGTTTAATATTATTAATAATATTTTTAATAACAATTGATAAATTTAATAATGATTTATTAATACTTCCTGCTTCTTTTACTCTTTCTCCAATTGCTCCTGTTTTATTTTGTCTTTCACTTCCTGCTAAATCAATTATATGAAATACACTTTTTTTACTTTTTACTTTATTATTATTTTCATTTATTGAATTTTCTATATAAATACTTATTATTGCATGTGATCTTGATGAACCTTCATTCATTTTTGTCTGAGCTGAATGTCTTAATTTTGCACCTTGCATTAAATAATTTAATCCTTCTTCTGGAGATGAAAAAATAAATGTTCTTAAATTTTCTACAAATATATTATTTCCAATATCTCTTATTTGTAAATTTTTATTTTGATCTGGATTTAATAAATCATGTAATTGTTCTTGATAAATTTCAAGAAATGATATTTTAAATGTATATTTCGATTCTTTTATTTTTTTATTATTAAATAAATAATATATTATTCTTGGTAAAAGTCCTAAGGATTGATCATTTATATCAAAATTTTCACATAAATTTTCATTATTTGATAATTCAATATCAAAATTTTCATTTGAATAATTATTAATATTACTTTGAATTGAATTATTAATTGAATATTTATTACCAAATAAAGTATAAGTTTTACCAGATCCAGTTTGTCCATAAGCAAAAATTGTTCCATTATAACCTTCAAGTGAAGAGTCACAAATTTTTTTTGCACAAACTTCAAAAATTTCATTTTGAGTTGAATTTTCATTTGCAATATAATCATAATTAAATGATTTTATTCCTATATTTATTATCTTATTATCTGATATTTTTATTGATGATAATGATGTTTCATTTTGATTTTTTGGTCGAATTCTTAATATTACATTTATACATTCATCATTGTTTGATAATTGAATTTCAGTCATATTTTTTAGTTTTGAGTTTTAAATTTAAATATTTTTTCTAAATGAAAAATAAATAATTTTAATACTAATTTTTATAAATTTAATAAATAAAATTATATAAAATGAATTATTGAATTTATATTTTTTTATTTTTTTAATATAATTAAATGTCAACTTCTTCAACTGTACAAGTTGATTTTGATTCTGCACCAACTACATTAAGAACTACAACTTCAGATAATAAAAGAAGATATGCAAGTGCAAAAATGAATGTTTTAATATCAAAGTATAAAAATGTATTTAAAAGAAAAAAATTTGAAACATTTGTTCCAGATGTAATTGGTAATTTTCAAACAATAAATTATTCAAATAAAATGTTAAAAGAGAGAAAAAGTCAAAGAAATCAAGAAAAAACATTATCATCACAAAGTGTTTTCAATACTTTAAAAAAATCAAAAGAAAAGGCTAGTACAATTAATACAGAAAATAAATTAGTTTTTAGTTGTTCTCAAATAAAAAAACAAAATCAAACAATGTTTCATTTTAAAGATAGAAATTTTATTGATGAATATATTAATTCTTTATATTCAAAAAATAATAAACAAGCCAATTCTTTATATAGAGTTTTAAATGATAGAAAAAATTCTTTTATTAAAACACTTAATGAAAATCTGATTAAAAGAAAAGATTCAAATAGAAAAATTGTATTAGGATTAAGTCCCTTTCCAATGATAGGAAAAAATTTAGAATTAAAAATACAAGAAACTGATAATAATATAATATCTTTATATGATAAAAGTTTTAAATCTCCTGCAATTAGTGAAAGATATGAAAGACATATGAATGAATTATTAAGATTAAAATATGTTATTAAAAATATTAAAGTAAAAGATAGTAGAAAAAGAGATAAATATTGTTATAGAATGTTATCTAATTATTTAGCACAAAATGGTATTTTTGATAAAAAATATTATTCTGATGATTATTTAAGTAATTTTAAAGATTTTCTTGAAATTAATTTTGATATTAATCCTAAAATTTCTTATAAAAGTTTTTTAATTGATATATTAAATGGAGAATATGATAAATTTGTACAAAATCCTTTAGATTCTAAAAATTCATCATTGGCTTATTTTGAAGAACATAATAAATCAAGAAAAGTTAATGTTGATTATTATAGTCATCATAAAACTTATTTCCCAATTAAAAAGACAAAATTAAATTTTAATACATTAATACTTAAAAATTTTTCTCCTTTGTAATATTACTTATCTCATTGTAAAATTATATTAATTCAATAATAATTATCATAATTATTTGGTATTTGTTTAAATGTAAATAATAAAAAAAATATAAATAAGCTTAAAAAAAACACTAAATAAAAAATATAAAAAAAAAACAAAAAAAACTATATAAAAATAAATAAAAAATGTCAAAATTGTATTCTTTCCTTTTCATTTGTCTTCTAGTATTTTCAACAAGTGTAAAATTAGAAAAAACAAAGAAATCAAAACAAAAAGTTTGTACAAAATTATCAAGACCAATAAGAGAAATTGCTGATATGAAAGCTGCAATAGCAACAATTCAAGAAGCTATTAATAATAAATCACTTTTAAATACAGTTGATGAAGATTTAACTGAAGAAACTGAAACACTTTATAATTTATATAATGAAGCTCTTGCTAATTTTACTAAAAGAGTTGCAATTTTAGATAATTCTGTTCCTAGTTCTTTATTAGATCAATGTAGAGCACTTTATGAAACTATTGATCAATCTAATGAATCATTAGAAAATTTCAAAAATTTGACTAAAACTACTCTTAAAACACTTAAACAACTTTTTAAAGGAGATTTCTAAATAATTTTATTAAATTAATAAAAGTGATTTTATAGAATTGTTTTTTTTTTTTAATTTTATTTTTTTTGATTTTTTTGATTTTTTTATTTTTAATTTTTATTTTTATTTTAGGCGTTTTAATGAATTTTTTTGTTGTTTAATTATTATTATAATTAAAT
>JAEEGK010022819.1_pt1 | contig 13111 bp, 9 predicted proteins | sample 8958771 | NCBI WGS metagenome assembly JAEEGK01 (sample SAMN16246547, study PRJNA631951) | gut metagenome | biome: gut microbiome; feature: rumen; material: SC-attached | host: Bos | place: Iran: Karaj | collected 2018-10 | reverse complement strand
AACATGTCCATCGTCGGAATCCTGCAGGGAACCTCGCAGCTGAAGGAACGGTATGGGGAGGAAACGGCAGAAACCATGTTCAACAGCTGTCACGATACAATAGCCGGCGCATTTGGCCCGCTATCCCAGGATGCGGAGTTCATCTCAAAGCAGCTCGGAAGCCGTACCGCCCAGACCGGATCCGTTACCACAGACGGAAAAACCGGAGAACAGAGCAGTACGCAGCAAATGATGGAAGTACCGCTGATGGCACCGAATGAACTCCGGGAAATGCCAAAGGGAGAGTTTGTCCTCCTGAAGACCTTCTGCCGGTCAACCAAGACCCATATGCCGTTGTTCACGGAATGGGGCATTACTCTGGAAGAGAAGTACAGTATGCCGGAGCGAGCAATCCGTGAAATCAAGTACATGGATGTACCAGAACTGATGAAAAAACTGAATAAGAAGGCTTCATCGCAAGGGAACGAAGCGAAGAAAAAGGATGAAACCTCAGGAAATACGGCACTTTGGGTGCAGGCACAGCAGAAAAAAGAGTAAACAATGGATGCGGTCAGCGGAAATCGATTTCTCTGATTTCATGGAGACAGAGTGACGGTATTTACTTTCCCTCCCGTAACCGTTAGAATAAGAGTGCAGCGATGCCAGGATTGGTTCTCATTTTATGAGAAAACGGCGTTTTATGCCCGGTTCGCCATCTGTGGGGAAGACTTTCTTACGTTCCTCTGCTATGTTGGAGGCACAAAAACAAACGGGAGGTATCTGAGATGGATACAAGAACAATAGGTAACTTTCTGAAAGAATTGCGTAAAGAGAAAGGACTGACCCAGGAGCAGCTCGGCGAGAAGGTCGGAGCGTCCAATAAGACTGTTTCCCGCTGGGAGAACGGGAACTATTTGCCGCCGGTGGAGTGCCTGAGCATGCTGTCGGACATATACGGTGTCAGCATCAATGAGATTGTGGCAGGGCAAAGACTCAGTGCAGGTCAGCTTCCGGAAGCTGCCGACAATAACCTGAAAAATGCTCTGGAACTCAATGAAAATGCTTACCACAGAACGGAAAAATGGCTTTCCTTCTTTATGTTGATCTCGACATTGGTCGCCATTGCGATCATCATCCTTCTGCCGGCGAAGAAGCTCGGATTCACACTTACGGTTTTACTGATTGCTTTGGTAGTGATCCTGGCATTTATCGGCAATACCGTAAATATCGTTGCTATGATCTACAATAAAGAGCGGAGTGGTGCGGCGCGATAGAACCGGACACAGAAATTTGACATATATGAGGGGCATCTTCAGACCGAGAGGTTTGGAGGTGCCTTTTTGTATGTCGCTGCAATATACGAATATAATTTAGAAAAGAAGGTAAAATGTTTATGGGAAATCAAGGTATGAAAAACATCTCGTCAAACTGTACAAAATGGGCATGACGTTTTCAACATATTGACGGAGAATCCCCGACGAAAGAGGTGAGCCGATCGCGAATCTGTAGAATCGACCTGCCGTTTCTCTGTTATTTTGTCAATGGATTTCTGTGGCACTTTCCATTATGATAAACACACCTTCTGCAGAGGAGTTTTAAAAGGAGTTGAGGTTTATGGAAAAGAGAAAAGTTGTAACCTTTCGGTTCGACCGGAAGAAGGATCCGTATAAGCTAAGCAAAGACATACTGATGGTTCGAAAATACATGGAATTCCGTGACAACGGACTGTTGTATGAATCATTGTTCCCAACCGGAATTAAGTACCATCCGGATATCTATTATGATTTCGACAGTTATATGTGGCGGGCGATGCTGCCGAACGGAGAATTGTGTCAGGGCGACCTGCGCTCAATGGTAAGGATGTTCACGGGAACAGACATCATATATCGCTATGAGGTTGACGGAGAAGAGAGGCAGGCAAGATTATTCGAGGCTGTTGTTCGGGATGCGGTCGAAAATCCGGAGACATTTGGCATCAGCATGTACTTGAGCGATTATAGTGAGCAGGAATGGAAACTGTTGCTGAACCTCTGTGAGAAGCTTAACGCATGTCGGAACGGAGAGCGGTATTCCAGTGCAAAACTCGAGCAATGGATAAGTGGGAAATACTTGACATTATCGAATGATAGAGAGAAAAAGGTGAAAAGTACTGCTGAAGTTGCGAACTATCAGAAAGTGTGATATCATAAAAATGTTTCAGTTTCCTTGTTGAGGAAAGCCAATTACTTTTTATGGAGAAGGTTATGACAGAAGAATGCAAAAAGCTATTAGCTGTTCACTTTGGGGACATTGATGGGATGTTTGACCCATACTTGTGTGATTATTTCATTGATAGGAACTATTGGACAGAGATAGTGGAGAACTGTAAGTTCTTTGTGATTGGTCGTAAGGGAACAGGGAAATCAGCTTTATACCAATGGATAAAAGCTCAAGCAATTGAAAAGGGTGATTTGTGCAGCAATATGCTGTTTAACGAATTTCCATTAGGGCGTTTGTTACAACTAAAGGACGATTCCTTTCTTAGACCCAACCAGTATCAGACCATTTGTAAGAATATGATACTAAGTGAAATGGCAAGACTAATTGTCCATGATGCAGAACATGAACTAGGTTCAGAATATGAGGAAATAGAATACTATTATAACCATGTTGTCGGGAGCTCAATTCAAGACTGTTTTAGAGAATCTGTCCAACGTACGACTACAAAAGGAGGACAGCTTGTATACGGTGGAATATCTATTGGTAAGGAATCTTCCACTGAAAATGTATACTCATTTAAGGAACAAAACCTTTCAGCATTAAATAGTATACTGGAAAAAATGATCCTTGCATATTTGAAAGTGTATTCACATTCGAAGCGTTTTTTGATTCAGGTCGATGGGATAGATGAGAACTACACATTGATCGCTAAGGAGCAAAACGCTCTGGATGATTATTTTCAATTTGTTATTTGTTTGCTAAAAACCACATATGTAATTAACCAAAAAATACATAGCGAATGTTGCGATACTGCAAAATGTATTATTTATCTTCGAGCCGATATATTTAATGAAATACATAAGCTTGATGCGGAAAGTGCGCGGTGGGAGCAATATACTTTTTCACTCAATTGGGCGATTAATTCTAAGGACAGTTGGAAAGACAATGATTTGCGTCGCCTGGTAAATAAGCGTATAAGGAATTCCATAGAAGGATTAGAGTCTGTCGATGCTTTTGACGCTTTATTTGTAAATGACGAAATCCATCTCACAATTCCTAGATTTAATCCCGAAAAGAAAAAGACTACATATACAAAGGTACGTGACTTATTTGAGCATATTGTAATAAGAACATTTCATAGGCCTCGCGATATAATACAGTTTTGTATCAAAATACAGGAAGAGGCTCGTAAAAGCGGAGAACTGACATATAAGACCTTTCGTGAGGCTGAAAAGGAATACTCGCTTTGGTTTTTAAGTGAAATAAAGAATGAAATAACTGCAAACGTCTCTGATTCGGATGAATTGTTTGCAATGTTGAGAAGTTTGGGGGGGCAGCCGGTAAGTATAACCACCTTTAAAGCAAAATATGCTAAATATAGGGGGAAAATTGGATTGTCCGCCGCTGTCGCACTAAAGTATCTGTATGAATTGGCGGTCATATATAATATCAATGATAAAGGTGAGGTGTTCTCGTCAATCAGGAATTATAAATCAAAGTTGAATCCAGACATAAAAATATGTCTGCATCCCGGCTTTTGGAAGGGCTTATATGTGTCAACATTTTAGTGGCTACATTTTATCTAAGACTTATGTTAATAGACCGATAAGAAACAATATGAAGAAAGCATCTGTTGGAAGCGACAGATGCTTTTTGTATTATGGCAAAACATATGAACAGAAACAGTAAATGCAACATAATCCGTCGGGAATCTGGCATGTTTTTCGGATAGAAATAAGTTCACTGAAAATAAAAGAAAAATGCCAAGTTTTATACCCAACTTACAGTTGCTATTGTTCCTCACATCGTATAGAATAGGAATATAGATTTGTTGTATTCGGCCATTGTGCGGAGTTGGTTACGAAGAGGGTATTGTGAAGGAGGCATTTCATGGATTATTTGACAACATCCGAGGCTGCTGAGAAATGGAACATCAGCCGTCGCCGAGTTACTGTTCTTTGTTCTACGGGGAGAATTCCAGGAGCACTCCAGAAGGGAGGAATGTGGTTAATTCCGAAAAATGCAAAAAAACCGGAAGATGGCAGAAAAGTGCGGTATATTGGACATAAAAAGAAGTAGCATAAATACGAAATAGGCCTACTAGTATATCCGCGGAATAGAACAAGTTTTTCCGTGAGTTGGCTTAAGAGAAGTTGCCACTCGATATTTGAAAAATGGGAAAGAGGTATATGTATGCCAAAGGTTTTGTCGGAGTATGAAGTTGAGTCGTTGTATATCGATCGATTGGGTGAGCTCGGTTATGAGTACATTGAACTCAAAAACTATGATGATGTCTGCGATAACTTCTGTAAGCAGTTTTGTAAGCTGAACAGTCGGGCGCTTATTGAGAGCAAGGGTGTTGCAGCATTGTCTGCGTCGGAGTTCGACCGTGTCATGATCCGTCTTGAGAACCATACCATCTACGAATCCGCACGGATTCTGCGGGAGAAGTGGGTGCTGGAGCTTGATAACGGGAAGTCTATCTATGTAGAGTTCTTTACCGAGGACACCACCCGGAATGTCTATCAGGTGTCTCACCAGATCACGATGGATCCGGCTCACAAGGGGGATGTTCTCTATAAGAACCGTTATGATGTGACGATTTTCATTAATGGACTTCCGCTTGTACAGACAGAATTAAAGCGTCCCGGTATTGAGATTAACGAAGCGGTGAACCAGATTAACCGCTATCGGAGATTCTCATTCCGAGGAATCTTCCGCTTTATTCAGATTTTTGTCATTTCAAATTCCACCATGACGAAATACTGTGCGAACATCAACGAAAACGATCCGTTCGGACACAAACAGGACATCCTGAAGTCCCTGACCTTCTTCTGGACGGATGAGAACAATGTTCGCATTAATAAGCTGATGGATTTCACGAACGCGTTCCTGACGCGCACCCATCTAACGGAAATGCTTTCCAAGTATTTCGTCATAAAGGATACGGAGCCGATCCTTATGGTGATGCGTCCGTATCAGGTGTTTGCGGTGAAGCGTGCCTTTGACCGCATCGTTTCCGCGAATGTGAACGGCTATGTCTTTCACACGACGGGTTCCGGTAAGACGCTCACCAGCTATAAACTTGCTTCCCTTTTGCGGGATGACCACCGGATTGACAAAGTGTTCTTCCTGATCGACCGGAACGACCTCGATGACCAGACGGTAGACGAGTACAATTCGTTTGAAGCCGGCTGCGTTGACCAGACCGACAGCACCAGCAACCTGGTCAAGAACCTTCAGGATTCCTCGAAAACTTTGATCATCACGACCATTCAGAAGATGGCGACCGCGCTCCGCTCGGACAAGTACACGGCAATCATGGATACGCTCAAGTTAAAGAAATGCGTGTTTATCATAGACGAGTGTCATCGTTCACAGTTCGGCAAGATGCACGCGCAGATCCGGAAGCATTTTGAAAATTCCAACTTTATTGGTTTCACCGGCACCCCGATCTTTGCGGAGAATAAGGGGCCGCAAGGCCGTACCACGGCAGACATCTTCTATGCGGGACAGCAAATGAGCCCCTGCATCCACAAGTACATGATCAAAGAAGCAATCGCGGATGGAAATGTACTACGGTTCTCTGTGGAGTTCATGCGGACCATTTCCATTTATGGAATCAAGGATCCGAAGATCGATATGAATTCCCTCGGAGATGCTGAATACTGCAGGCGCCATCGTATCGACCTCGACGATCTGTATCACTCCGACGAGCGTATCGCGGCAGTTTCCGAGGATATTTTGTCACAGTTATGGCAGCATACGCGCCTGGAGAACAACAATGTTTACACCGCCATCTTCGCCATCGACAAGATTGATACTTTGGTGAAATACTACAACTATATGAAGGAACATAACCCGAAGGGCTATCGTATCGCTGCCATCTTTACCTATCAGGCGAACCAGGACATGGAGGAAAGTCCGGACAAACACGCAGCGGAGCATTTGAGTGCCTGCATGAAGGACTATAACGAAATGTTCGGCACCGATTACGATCTTACAAAGTTCGATGCGTACCGTAAAGATATATCCCGCCGCATGAAGCAAAAGGACGTGCCGCAGGTCGACCTGCTTTTGGTTGTCAACATGTTCTTAACGGGTTTTGACAGTAAGCCGACCAATACGCTCTTCCTTGACAAGAACCTCGTATGGCACACACTTGTGCAGGCCTACAGCCGCACGAACCGTGTTGACAAGGTGACAAAGCAATACGGTCAGATCATCACCTACCGGGATATTAAGAAGGCACAGGACGACGCCTTGAAGCTGTACTCCGGGGACGGCAATCCCGATGATTACCTGCTGAAGTCCTATGAATACTACGTGAGCCAATACTATTCGCAGGTGGAAGAGCTCCGAAGAATTGCTCCGACACCGGACATCGCCGGAAATTTGCAGTCTGAGGATGATATCCGTGCGTTTGTATTCGCGTTCCGTACGATTTCAGGCACGTTAAGCACCTTGAAGACATTCTCGCGCTTTGATTGGGCGGACTTGGCACCGGCACTTGACGAGGACGAGTATTCCGACTACAAGTCCTGGTACCTGTATTATTACGAACATCGAGGCAAGAACGGTAAGGAGTCTATTCTTGTGGATGTGGACTTTAACATTGACCTCGTTCGTACCGACAAGATTAACGTGGTCTACATCCTGAACCTCTTGAAAGAGATCAACCGGAGAAACAACGAGGAAATGACAAAGTCCATTGACCTCATTCTTCGGGAGATCGAGCGTTCCGATAACGAGAAGATGCGCTACAAGCGTGACATCATGAAAGCATTCATCACGGAACGGTTCTTTGACCTGGATCCTGAGGCGGACATCATCGAAGCGTACAACGACTACGAGAAAGAGGTTCTGCAGAAAAACATTGAGGAATTCTCGCAGGAAAACAACCTCGACACCGGATTTTTGTCAACCACGCTTCACAAGTACTTTATGGATCCGCGCTCGATCACCAATGAATACCTTCGGCAGGAGTTGACCGCAGAAGGCGTAAAGGGACTGCTTCGGATCACTGCTTACATCGAAAAGATTCAGGCGTTTTTACTTGATAACTATAATCGGTTTACGGTTGAGGAAGACTAACACGACAAGGAGACACTATTATGGCAGACAATGTACAGGCAAAATCGGCGGAGTTAGCGAAGCAGCTGTGGGCCATCGCCAACGAATTTCGCGGAAACATGGACGCATCGGAGTTTAAGAACTACATTCTGGGACTGATTTTCTACCGTTACCTCAGTGAAAAGACAGAGGCCTACATGGACGAACTCTTGAAGGATGACGGTATTACCTACATGGCAGCGCTCTCCAATCCGCAATACACAGAGATTGTGAAGGGCTGGTCGATGGATCACCTTGGATACATCATTCTCCCGGAAAACATGTGGTCATCCCTTGTTGAGCGGATTAAGGATGCCAAGTTCACCGTTGAGAATCTGGAAAAAGCCGTCAATGCGCTGTCGGCGTCCACCATCGGTCATGATTCGGAAGCTGCATTCCGCGGCCTCTTCAACGATATGAACCTAAAGGCAGACCACTTGGGACGAGAAGTCTCTGACCGTACTTCTCTTATCTCCCGCGTCATGCTGAAGATTGATGATCTTTCCTTTAACGTGAAGGACACGACCTTTGATTACCTCGGTACGGCCTATATGATACTGATCGGCTTGTTCCAAAGCGGCGCCGGCAAGAAGGCAGGCGAATTCTTTACGGCCACCTGTGCGTCCATCCTTGTGGCAAAGCTTGCGACCGTCGGTCTGACGGAAGCCAAGAACATCTGTGACCCGTGTGCTGGTTCCGGTTCCCTTCTTTTGGAAGTCAAGAACAACCTTCGCGACCACAAGGTAAGCCACTACTATTCGCAGGAGCTGAATTCGACCACCTACAACCTGAACCGCATGAACATGCTCCTGCACGGAGTCCCGTACCGTCAGTTTACGGCTTACAATGACGATACCCTGAAGCGTGACAATTTTTATGAGAACGGTGCTCCTGTTCTTTTCGATGTACAGGTAAGCAATCCGCCGTACAGCGCACCGAACTCCGCAGCAGACCCGTCTTTCCTTGACGATGTGCGCTACTCCGCTTGCGGAGTGCTGGCGCCGAAAACAAAGGCAGACCTGCAGTTTGTGATGCACATGGTATATCACATGGCGGAAGACGGCCGCATTGCGGTCCTGCTTCCTCACGGTGTTTTGTTCCGCGGTCAAGCTGAGGAGAAGATCCGCCGCTGGTTGATTGAAAGCCAGAACGTCCTTGATGCCGTTGTCGGACTTCCGGCAAACCTGTTCCACGGTACAAGCATTCCAGTCGCTTTGTTGGTTTTTAAGAAAAAGCGCAATGGTAACTCCGGCAATATCTTCTTTATTGACGCATCCAAGGAGTTTGAAAAGGGCAAGGATCAGAACGTTCTTCGTGACGAGGACATCGAGAAGATCGTTGCAACCTATGAAAAGCGTGAAGATGTTCCGAAGTATGCCCATTTGGCAACCATGGAGGAAATCGAGGAGAACGGTTTCAATCTGAACATCCCTCGTTATGTGGATACTGCAGAAAAGGAAGAAGAGATTGATCTTGCAAAGGTAACGACGGACATCCGAAAGATTGATGAAGAGATTGCGCAGGTTTCTGCGGAACTTAAGAAATCGTTTGACGAGCTTGGACTTGACTTCCCGTTTTAGGAGGTAGGATCGTGAGTGAGAACATAAAAGTGCCTAAGTTACGTTTTCCGCAGTATACTGACGCTTGGGAACAGCGTAAGTTTGGAGATGTTGGTTCTGTCTCAATGTGTAAGCGGGTTTTCAAAGAAGAAACATCTTCTGAAGGAGAGATTCCGTTTTTCAAGATAGGAACGTTTGGCGGGACACCGGATGCTTTTATCAGTAGAGAAATGTTTGAGGAATATAAAGCCAAGTTTCCTTATCCGGAAGCTGGAGCAATACTATTATCAGCGTCTGGGACAATAGGAAGAATCGTTGAATATACTGGGGAAAGTGCATATTTTCAGGATTCTAATATAGTTTGGCTTTCGCACGATAGTTCTGTGACAAACAAATTCCTAAAGGTTTTGTATCCCACGGTCAAATGGGATGGAATTGAAGGAAGTACAATCCAGAGATTGTATAATGATAATTTCTTGAAAACAAGTTTTATGCTTCCCAGTATACCTGAGCAGGAGAAGATCGGAACATTTTTCGAGCAGGTTGAAGACCTTATCACCCTTCATCAGCGTAAGTTGGAGAAGGCGAAATCGTTCAAGTCCGGAATGCTTCAAAAGATGTTTCCGAGGGACGGAGAGCTTGTTCCTGAAATCCGTTTTCCGGGATTTACTGATGCTTGGGAACAGCGTAAGATTTCTGAAGTGGCTGAAGTTGTCGGGGGCGGCACTCCCAGTACGAGTAATCCTGAATATTGGGACGGCGATATAAACTGGTATGCTCCAGCGGAAATTGGCGAGCAGATTTATGTTGACAGTAGCAAACGGAAGATAACAAAACTTGGCCTTGAAAAGAGCTCCGCTAGGATGCTTCCGGCACATAAAACAGTGCTCTTTACAAGCAGGGCTGGAATCGGAAACACCGCTATTTTACGCACTCCTGCAGCTACCAATCAAGGATTTCAATCCATGGTTTTGCATGATGATATCAATCCCTATTTTGTGTACTCCATGACTGGCATTATCAAGGCACAAGCGGAGAAAATTGCTTCTGGATCGACCTTTGCTGAGATATCTGGGAAGATGCTTGGGAACCTAGAACTAAAGATCCCATCCAAACCTGAGCAAGATAGAATAGCGGGGTATTTCGAGTCTCTTGACAACCTTATCACCCTTCATCAGCGTAAATTGGAGCAGATGAAGGAATACAAAGCAGGTTTGTTACAGCAGATGTTTATTTGACGAAAGGAATCACTATGGATAGTGAGAAGTCTGTACCAAGATTAAGGTTCCCGGAGTTTGTGGACTCGTGGGAACAGCGTAAATTGACAGAATTTGCAGATTTCTTTAGCGGGTTGACTTATACTCCTGACGATGTAAGAGAAGCAGGAACATTTGTTTTAAGGTCGTCAAATGTCAAGAATGGAAATATTGTTGATGCGGATAATGTGTATGTTGATCCTGAAGTTGTGAAAGCAGAAAATGTTCAGGTAGGAGATATTATTATAGTTGTAAGAAATGGATCGCGCGCATTGATTGGGAAACATGCTGAAATCAAGGCAGAAATGCCTAATACCGTGATAGGTGCATTTATGTCAGGCATACGATCAGAACATCCTGCCTTTGTTAATGCTTTACTTGATACAGCTCAATTTGCTAAAGAAATAGAAAAAAATATGGGGGCAACCATAAATCAGATTACCGGTTATATGTTTGCACAAATGGAGTTTCAAGTCCCGTCTTCAGCAGAACAAAAGAAGATTGGTGCGTTTTTCAGAAACATCGACACCCTTATCACCCTTCATCAGAGCAAGTTGGAACAAGCAAAATCTTTCAAGTCAGGAATGCTTCAAAAAATGGTTCCGAGGAATGGATGCTTTGTCCCGGAAATTCGTTTTCCGGGATTCACTGACGCTTGGGAACAGCGTAAGTTGGGAGATATTTGTGAAAGAGTGGTCCGAAAGAATAAGAACAATGAGTCTGATTTGCCTCTTACAATCGCGTCTCAGTTTGGCTTGATTGATCAGCGGGATTTCTTTAATAAGGTTGTAGCCGCCAAAGATATGTCGAATTACTACCTCCTGAAAAAAGGAGAATTTGCCTATAATAAGAGTTATTCGAATGGCTTTGACTACGGTTCGATAAAACGGCTAAATGCCTATGAACAAGGCTGTTTGTCTACACTTTACATTTGTTTTAGCCTCGTTTCGGAAGAGGTGGAGTCGGATTATCTCGAATGCTATTTTGATACGCTTAGATGGTATGATGATGTATCCCAGATTTGTGCAGAAGGCGCAAGAAACCATGGACTGCTAAATGTTGATACAAAGGCATTCTTTGAGGATGTATCGATAGTCTTGCCAGCTACTAAGCGAGAACAGCGGCTGATTTCGAGCTTTTTGAATAACCTCAACAACCTTATCACCCTTCATCAGCGTAAGCTTGAAAAACTGAACACATATAAGAATGGTTTGCTTCAGCAAATGTTCGTATAATGGAATGTCGGTTGCCTTACTTGCAATATTCATCAGCGTAAGCGTATGCAAGGAGGTAATTCAACATGCCAGACAAAACTATAAAGTCATGTCAGACTTTTTGCGATTATTATGAGGAATGGATAAAGATATACAAAGAAGGGGCCGTAAGAGATGTTACGCTAAAAAAATATAAGCTTGCTTTAAAATGGATGAAACGAGCGTTCCCTAATCTACAGTTGGCAGATCTAGACAGGATACAATACCAAAAGATTATAAACGAATATGCTGTTGATCATGAACGGCAGACTGCTATGGATTTCCATCATCTCATTAAAGGTGCTGTATTAGATGCGGTTGACGAGGGAGTGGTTGACCGTGATCCGACTAGAAAAGTAGTTATAAAGGGAAAGACACCCTCCGATAAGAAAAGCAAATACTTGAACCAGTTTGAACTGCATAATCTGCTAATTACGTTGGAATTAGGTGGTGAGATTAACTGGGATTATTTCATCCTTCTTGTCGCGAAAACTGGGTTGAGGTTTTCTGAGGCATTGGCACTGACACCGGAAAACTTTGATTTTGCCCATCAAACTCTGTCAGTGGAAAAAACGTGGGATTACAAAGGGAAAGGTGGTTTTTTACCTACAAAGAACGCCTCATCTGTTAGAAAAGTCCAGATTGACTGGCAACTTGTAATCCAGTTTTCTGAACTGATAAAAGGAATTCCCAAGGGCGAGGGCATTTTTCTTCAATTAGGTAGGACTGTGTATAATTCGACAGTGAACAGCATTCTTGCAAACCGCTGCAGAAAGGCTAAAATCCCGGAAATAACAATTCATGGATTGCGCCATACGCATGCCTCATTACTCCTTTTTGCAGGTGTGTCAATAGGAAGCGTTGCACGGAGGTTGGGACATGCTAGCATGACTACAACACAAAAAACATATCTTCACATTATTCAAGAGTTGGAAAACCAGGACATTGATATAGTGATGAGATCAATGTCGGGATTGAACTAAAAGGTTTTGCTTACGCTGATGAATAGTTGCCTTGTTTGCATATTGATGAGTTATGGAATGGAAAAGAAAAATGGAATCACCAAAGCTTTGGATTAAAATGATAAACTTGGGAACAGCGTAAGTTGGGAGAAATTTCTGACAAGGTAACAAAGAAGAATCAAGATATTGCGGTTGAAGAAATCTTTACCAATTCAGCAGAATTTGGAATCATTTCTCAAAGAGATTTCTTTGATAAAGATATCGCTAACGCTGAAAACATAGATGGATACTATGTTGTGGAGCCTGACGATTTTGTATATAATCCTCGAATTTCTACAACAGCCCCATTTGGTCCGATTAAAAGGAATAAGCTTGAAAGGACTGGAGCAATGTCACCCCTTTACTATGTTTTCAGACCTCATGATATTGACTTGAGTTATTTGGAATGGTTCTTCCAGACAACATGCTGGCATGCTTTCATGAGATTCAATGGCAACTCAGGGGCACGCTCTGATAGGTTTGCTATTACAGATAAAATCTTTAATGAAATGCCAATATCTATGCCACAAGATATTGAAGAACAAAAGAAGCTTGGATCATATCTTACAGAACTCGACAACCTTATCACCCTTCATCAGCGTAAGTTGGAGCAGATGAAATCGTTCAAGTCCGGAATGCTTCAAAAGATGTTCCCGAAGGACGGGGAGCTTGTGCCAGAGGTTCGTTTTTCGGGATTTACTGACGCTTGGGAACAGCGTAAGCTAGCTGAACTGCTGGAAAGGTATGAGGAT
>JAEEGK010022817.1_pt1 | contig 13111 bp, 20 predicted proteins | sample 8958771 | NCBI WGS metagenome assembly JAEEGK01 (sample SAMN16246547, study PRJNA631951) | gut metagenome | biome: gut microbiome; feature: rumen; material: SC-attached | host: Bos | place: Iran: Karaj | collected 2018-10 | reverse complement strand
ACAGCACCCCATGAATCACGCCATCATCGCCCACGGCCTTCAAGGCAAGCGAGGGATTGCTATAGTTATAGCGAAGGATATACTCTGCCACTGCATCGATAAACCACTGCCGTTCGTCGGCATAAAAATCGCCCCATGCACCAGCAGCCAGTGGTGCTGCTTTAGCAAAGTCATCATTCGTGAATTTCTCTATTTTCATTTCTATTATTGCCTCATGCTTTATTAAGTTATGTAATACTCTGAAAGTTACAATGTTAATCTGTTACCACTTCATCGAAATGCTCCTTTCCCCAGGCTATCAGCGCTGTAAGTGCTGGCATCAGTGATCTGCCTGTGTCTGTCAGGGAATACTCCACTCGGGGAGGAACCTCCGGATAGACCTCACGATGTACCAGGTGGCTCTGCTCCAGACTCTTCAATGTCTGCGAGAGCATCTTCTGAGAACAATCCGTCATCAGACGGCGGATCTCGTTAAAGCGCAATACACCCGTCTCGCTGGTGTGAAGCATATAGAGCACAAGCATAGACCACTTGTCACCGAAACGACTCACTACTTGCCTGATAGGACAAGCCAAATACTCTGCTTTGATATCTGCCATAAACATTGATTTTGCCGCAAAGGTACCCAATAGTTACCGAATTACCAAATTACACTTAGTTAATCTAAGTTAATTTCGCTTTCGCAGAAGTCCGATAACATCACAATTCCTACTTTTTGGTAACTATGTCACCTTTTGGTGCCTTCTTGCAGGAATGAAAAAGTTGCCGTACCTTTGCACTCGAAATCAAGAAACAAGTAACAATTTAAACGTATAAGAATTATGAAACAGATTGAAACAATTAAGAGTGGTAAGAACTTCAGCGCTGTAAGCGTAGGTAAGATGAGTGAGATTATCGAGCACGTGCTTCCCATGGGACCTAACGTAACTATTCAAGGTAAGGTGTTCGCAGGTCAGGCCGTTGGTGCAACGGGTAGCGAACTGAGTTTCCAGACACTTGTTCCTGGTCAGGACAGCGGTTTCCTGCACACTCACAAGACTCATGAGGAGCTGTACATTATCCTGAAGGGTGAAGGCCAGTATCAAGTGGATGGTGAGATCTTCCCCGTCAGCGAGGGCACCATTATCCGTGTCGCTCCCGATGGCAAGCGTGCGCTGAAGAATACTGGCAGCGAGAACCTGACCATGCTTTGCATCCAGTACAAGGCCAATGCCTTCACCGAGGCTGACAGTCCCATGACTGACGGCACAATCCTGCAGGAAGAACTGAAATGGTAAGCGAGATGTTCGACAAAGCAATTCAGTTCCTGAAAGACCACAAGGAGATTGCCCTTGCCACCAGCGAGGGCAATATGCCTAAGTTGCGCATCTTCCAGATCATGAAGCAGAAAGGGCATGTGCTTTACTTTGCCACTTCTGCACAGAAGGCTGTCTATCGGGAGTTGCGTCAGAATCCGAATGTTGAGATACTGGCCTACGCAGATAATATATCCGTTAGATGCTCAGGGATGGTGAACTTTAACGTCGAGGATGATGTGAAGCGATGGATATACGACAACAACCCCGTATTGCCCCGTCTTTATACGAGCTATGACCAGATGGAATATTTCTGCCTGCCAATAGCAGAGATGGACTATTACGACCTATCCCCGACACCGCCAGTATTCCAACATTTTGACCTCATTGCAGGCGAGGTCGGACAGGGTTTCGTCGGCGAGAGATTCAAGAATAATTAATTTTTTTCATTCTATAACAATCCAAGATATGAATACAAACAGACAACTTATTGAGCAATTCCTTCAGTTTATCAACACGGGAGATGCTGCCATTGGCAAACCGATCATTAGTGATGATGTTATTTTCTATGCTCCTACCTCACCAGAGCCAATGAAGGGCTTTGAGGGCTATATGGGTGTGCTGGCTATGATGCGTGGTGCGATGCCTGATATTAAGTGGAAGATAGAGGAAACCATTTCTGAAGGTGACAAGATCCTGGTGCGTTACACGATGACTGGCACACAGACACAGCCGCTGATGGGCATGCCAGCCACAGGCAAGAAAATTTGTGTTACGGCCATGAACATCTACGAGTTCAAGGACGGAAAGATTATCCGTGAGCATGGCTTACCTGATATGTTCTCACTCCTAATGCAACTTGGGGTGATTCCTGCTCCAGGACAGTAAAAAAATCCGCAACCTTATTGAGATTGCGGATTTTTCATATTCTTATTCGCCTATGATTGTCACTACCAACTCCCTGGAACCACCATAATTGCGGTACTCGCAGAAGTAGATGCCCTGCCAAGTGCCAAGATTCAAGCGGCCATCGGTAATAGGGATGGTGATGCTGACACCGCTAAGTGTCGATTTTGCATGAGCAGGCATATCGTCTGCACCTTCCAAGGTATGCTCATACTCTGGACGATTCTCTGGAACCAGTCGGTTGAAGATGGTTTCCATATCCACACGGACATCAGGATCTGCATTCTCATTAATGCTCAGTCCGCAACTGGTATGTTTTGTGAAGATGTTCACGATACCAATCTTAGGCAGTTTCGGCAACTGGCTCAGAATCTCACTCGTCACCAAGTGGAAACCTCTGCGTTTCGGTTTTAGGATTATCTCTATTTGCTGTACCATACACTTAATTGTCATTGATATACGACTTCGTGGTCATATCGTAATACAGGGCCTCTAACTCTGCTAACGTCAACTTCTCAACAGAATGCTCGATGATTCGTATCAGTTCATCACGTCGGTAATCGTCAGATTGTCCAAAATGTGCCATAGTCTATTTTTTTTATTTGAGTTTTATAATGTCGCTCCAACGGGTGGTCGGATTCTTACTTCTAAAATCGTGCTTGATGGCATTGGCAAAGACTTCTGCCTTTCCCTTTCCATTCTTCTGGGTGTACTGCTGGGCACCGATAACGATGGTCTCTGAGCCATGCATGCGATTGATGCGATCTATCACTTCATCGAGCCGGCGCATCTTCTGAATCTGCTCGGCATTCAGGTCGAATAAGTCTTGTTGAATGGGGCTGTCTGGAGAAATACCCATCACAATGACACCAGCTTTCTTATACTGGTAGCCCTGAATGAAAATCCGGTCAAGCACGTCGTGAGCAGCCTGAACAATGGGAATCGTCGAACTGGTTGGGGTGACAAGGTGCAGTTCCTGAAAGTTCCAGTATTGTGCCAGGTCTTCACGGAAGGCATTGGTATTTACGAATACGCCAACGGTGGTAGCAACCGTCTGCTGCATTCGTAGTTTCTCGGCACACTGGGCAGCATAGTTGGCAATGTGAGTGCGCAGGGTGTCCTTGTCGCTGATCATGCCATTGAATGAGCGGCTGGTGCAGATGGATTTCTTCTTAGCCAGTTCTTGCGTCCCGTTGGTAGCAAGCGAGCAGAGCTCGAGCGCCTCGTTAGGCACAGCATCCTCGCCGTTCAGTTCCTGCCATGTACGCACGATGTTGATGTTGTTGAATGTCTGCCGTACCCAGTCCTTATGATGGTTGGCAAAGTCGAGAGCCGTCTTGCAGCCTAATGACTGCAGTTTGGCAGCATAGCGTCGCCCGATACCCCACACATCTTCGATGGGGCACCATTCCAGAGCCTTCTCCCGCTTGTAGTCGCTGTCTATCATGCAGCAATGCTTATAGGCAGCATATTTCTTCGCCAGTTTCGAGGCAATCTTGGCCAAAGTCTTGTTGGGAGCCAGGCCGATGCTGATAGGCAGACCCACCTCACGCTTCACTCGTTTATGCAGGTTCTCGCCCCACGTCTGCAATTTATCCAATTCAATGCCATCAAGATACATGAAGCACTCGTCAATCGAGTAGCGGAAATAGGCTGGAGTCTCTTGGCGGATGATGCTCACCACGCGGCCCGTCAATTCTCCATAGAGTTCGTAGTTCGAGGAGAACACGGCAATCTTCTGTCCTGGGAACTGTTGCGCCAGTTGAAAGTATGGTGTACCCTCCTTGATTCCCATCTTCTTAGCCTCATTGGAACGAGCCACTACGCAACCGTCATTATTCGACAGCACGACAATTGGCTTTCCCTCCAAATCAGGACGGAAAACCTTCTCACATGAGCAGTAACAGTTGTCCAAGTCGGCTATACCATACATCGTTTCTACAGTTTTTCAAATGTACGGATCAGATGAATCACCGTACCCCAAATCTGGAAGTTCTCAGGATCATTGACCTTGAATACAGGATAATCAGGATTGGCTGGTCGCAGTTCGATGTAGCCGTCTTTTCTATGTGTCAGGTCGAGGAATTTCATCGTGAAGCCACCATCCCACCAAGCAACGACTATTGAACCGTCATGAGGCTCAACAGCCCTGTCAATAATCACACGATCACCGTCCAGAAGTCCTGCATCCCTCATCGAGTCACCCTCCACATCGCCATAGAACGATGCTTCAGGGTGACGGATATAGTCACGGTTGAAATCTAATGTCTCGTGCCTGTACTCGTCAGCCGGACTGGGGAATCCTGCTGCTATACCCGCATGTTCCAACTCCAGCTTGGTGTCGAACACACCTTTGATTATCTTGATGTTACCCATCTCCAAATCCTAATTATTCTCAAATCTTGGCACAAAGATAGCGATTTTACGCTGATAATTGGTAATTTTGCCCTCACATTTAAATGAATTTAGGCAAAAGAGCATAGAGAAATGGATGTTACAGAGCTTCATGACGAAGAGAACCTGCTGGTTCAGATGCAGGACAGATGGGAGAATTACGGCAGTCTGGATGCGATTGTCGATACCCATGACCCGTTCACTCTTGAAGGTGCCCCAAGGTTTGAACTGTCAGAAAAGATCGACAGTCTTCTGAGCCATGCACTCACTGAGGATGAGAACCTACTGCTTCGCCAGACACTCGGTATGGGCTGCAAGCAACGTTCCGTGAAGAGTCTTGCCCAGCAGATGGGAATCACCCAGAAAGCCGTTCAGAAGAAGCTCGTCACGATTGTCGAGAAACTGCGTCATCACGATGACTCCATTCAGCTCTGGAAATATCTGAATCGATAATTATTAACAACATAAAAAACAATAGTGACTTATGAAAAAGATTCTATCAGCATTTGCAGCACTGGTCGCACTGACCGCCTGCAACAGTAGTGAACAAAAGGCAGAGACCGCAGCAACAGCTGACGGCAAGGCCATCGTAGAGAACATCATGACTCGTACCAGCATCCGTCAGTTTACGGATCAGACCATCGGCGCCGACACCATCGAGACATTGCTCCGTGCTGGTATGGCTGCACCTACCGCCGTTAACAAACAGCCCTGGCACTTCGTAGCCGTCACCAACAAAGAAAAACAGAAGGAGATGGCCATCAACAATCCCAATGCCAGAATGCTGGAACAGGCTCCGCTGACCATCGTCGTGTGCGGTGATATGCAGAAAGCACTTGAAGGCGAAGCACGAGCTTTGTGGGTTCAGGACTGCTCGGCTGCTACGGAGAACATCCTGCTTGCTGCTCACGGCCTCGGCCTTGGCGCGGTATGGACTGCGCTCTATCTGCGTGACGAACGTGCCAAGAGTGCCATCGAGGCGCTGAAGTTGCCCGATCACATCGTACCTCTTTGCGCCATCATTATCGGCCACCCAGCTGAGAATCCTGAGCCTAAAGACAAGTGGCTACCGGAGAATGTTTCATATAATGAGTTTGGCGGCAAAGCCGAATAACGGAATAAAGGATTATGGAAAGTATCATCACAAGAGAGGCTGCGTGGGAGCTGCTGAGAAAGTATAACAAAGACCCGTTTCACCTGCAGCATGCACTGACGGTGGAAGGTGTCATGCGCTGGTATGCCGGGCAACTTGGGTTAGCCGACGAAGCGGACTTCTGGGGAATGGTCGGACTGCTGCATGACATTGACTTCGAACTGTATCCAGAACAGCACTGCATCAAGGCACCAGAGCTGCTGCGTGAAGGTGGCGTGGGCGAAGAAATGATCCATGCCATCTGTAGCCACGGCTATGGCATAACCGTAGATGTGAAGCCAGAACACCTGATGGAAAAGGTGCTCTTTGCCACCGATGAACTGACAGGACTGATATGGGCTACCGCCCTGATGCGCCCGTCGAAGAGCGTTCAGGACATGGAATTGAAGTCTCTGAAGAAGAAGTACAAGTCAAAGGGATTTGCCGCAGGCTGTTCTCGTGAGGTCATTGAACAGGGAGCAGAAATGCTGGGATGGCCGTTGGACGAGGTGCTGCAAAAGACCCTTGATGCCATGAGGGACTGTGAGACTCGTGTAGCAAGTGAGATGGAGGGAATTTAATACCTATGCCAAAGGAGCGAAACAAGGCAGATGGCTATCGTGAAAAGGCTTACGAGGGTGACACCAAGGCGATGAACAACCTTGGGGTCTGCTACGAGCGGGGCACTGGCGTGAAGGTCAATCTGGAAATGGCTTTCGAATGGTACATGAAGGCTGCTGAACTGGGTGATGTCTATGGCTGCTTCAACGTCGGCGAGTGTTATTATCACGGAAAAGGCGTGGAGCAAAATTCTGAACTAGCCTTTGAATGGTACATGAAAGCTGCCGACAAAGGGGATATGCAGTCGCAGGTTAACGTGGCCAATGCCTATTATCTCGGCAACGGCACAGAGACAGATCACCACAAGGCTTTCCTTTGGTATCGTGAGGCAGCCTTCCAAGGACATGTACAGAGTCAGAAGAACTGCGGAGCGGCCTATTGGAACGGTGACGGTGTTGAGAAAGACCTGTCGGAGTGTGCCTTCTGGTACGAACTGGCAGCCAATGGCGGTGATGCCCAGTCACAGTTTGCTACAGGCTGGTTTCTGATGACTGGCACAGGCGTACCGAAGGATGAGCGCAAAGGGTTAAAGTGGATTCACAAAGCTACCTTCCAAGGCTATCAGCCAGCTATCGACTATTGTAAGGAACACGGATATAAGTGGTATTAAACTATCGAATGATGAAACTGAAGAAACGAAAAATCAAGTATTCGGCAATATTCTTTCTTTGCTGGTTTGTCTTTCTGGTATTTCTGGTGGATGGAGTCCTGAAATTCCAAACACTGGTGGACTATTTCGGCTCTTATGCTTTGGTAGAAGTTACATTGCTGCTATTAGTCATTCTACCGACATGTGCAGTTTACAGATTTACCAAAGAATAAATAATGTCGTATGGAAAAGACTTCTTACTCTAGGACAGAAATCAGCAATGATGTGCTGATGCCAAAGGCGGAACAGCAAAACAATAGGTGCATGGAGCGCGAAGTATGGGTAGACTGGCTTCGGGTGCTGGCCTGCCTGTTAGTGATGGTAGTGCATAGTTCAGAACCATTCTACCTTGACGGCTACGACACACTGATACCGACCGATGCTGACCTGATATGGGCTTCGGCTATCGATTCTGCATCGAGGATGAGTGTACCTCTGTTTGTGATAGCCTCCTCTTATCTGCTCTTTCCTCTGCGCTATTCGTCAGGTGAGTTTTTCAAAAGGAGGACAGTACGGATTCTCATACCATTCGTCATCTGGTCGGTAGTATATGCTGTCAGTTATGGCGATCCTGTTGTAAACCTGTCGTCGCTGCTACTCAATTTCAACTTCACGGCATCACACCTTTGGTTTGTCTATATGCTGGCAGGTATTTACATCCTGATGCCGATGCTCTCACCGTGGGCCAAGGATGTCAGTAAGAAAGAACTTAAGGTGTACCTGGCAATATGGCTGCTGACCACCATTCTACCTCTGATTCGCGACATGATGACCTTAGGCAATGTAAGTTACATCATTGGCCCCACATTTATTCCCCGTCAGGCCGATTACCCGCTTTGGGGGGAATGTAGCTGGAATCCTAATGGTACCTTTTATTACATCAGCGGTTGCATCGGCTACCTCCTTGCAGGTCTTTACTTCCGCAGGTTTGTTGCCGATATGTGCAGGAAGAAAGTCCTCATTGTGTCTTTACCGCTATTGTTCATCGGATTTGCTATTATTGAAGGCGGCTTTGTGATGAAAGCGTTGTCGATGTCCAATGGAGTCTTCCCCATACACGGAAATTGGGCCAATACCATTTGGATGGAAACAACATGGCACAATGAATCGCTTGGTGTAGCACTCATGACTTTGGGTGCTGTCGCGTTGTTGAAAAAAATAAAGGCTGACGGCATGATATATCAGAGGCTGATAGTGCCGATATCAAAAGCCAGTTATGGCATGTACTTGATGCACCTGATGTTGCTTCCTGTGGTTTCCAACATTTTGCGTCAGGTATTAGGTATAGGTACTGACGGTCTGCTCGGCTTCATGAGCACACCAACCATCATTCTCGCAACAGCCGTCATCACGTTTGTACTGACTGCATTTGTGTCGGTCATCATTCAGCATATACCAAAGATCGGAAAATATATCGTCGGATAGTTGTGGTGTACTTGCTGGGAGTGGGAATATTAGAAATCGAAAAATAATAGAAAAATATGAAACTTTCAATGAAACAATTATTACTCACAGCTCTGCTGTTACAGTCGCTCAGCATTTGTGGGCAGGGATTCATGAACCCCGTACTTCCTGGCTTCCACGCCGATCCAAGCGTGTGCCGTGCAGGTGATGAATTCTATCTCGTCAACAGCACGTTCCAGTACTTCCCCGGAGTACCTGTATTCCACAGTAAAGATCTGGTGAACTGGGAACAAATAGGCAACTGCCTGACCAGACCAACGCAGGTAGACTTAAAAGGCACCGATGGCAACAGCGGCATCTATGCACCTACTATCCGATACAACAACGGGCGATTCTATATGGTGACAACGATCTTTCCATCGCGACGGCATTTCTATGTGTGGACAGACGACCCGTCTAAAGAATGGTCCGACCCCATATACATAGATTTCTCAATCGGCAGTTGCGACCCTACACTCTTCTGGGACGAAGGAAAGTGTTATTTCCTATGGAAAGCGGCAGCAGATGAAACACGTAGCGGAATCAAGCCTGGTGAAATCAATATCTGTGAAATAGACGTTAATACAGGTAAGCGTATAGGCGATGTTCATCATTTAGGAACGGGGCTCGGCGGACGCTATCCTGAAGGCCCGCACATCTACAAGAAAGACGGCTACTACTACATGATGCTTGCCGAAGGAGGCACGGAACATGGCCACCATGTCAACATCTTGCGTAGTAAATCGCTGTTCGGACCATACGAACCGAATCCCGCCAATCCCATTCTGACACACTTTAGCATGAAGATGCAGAACAGCCCGATACAGGGGCTTGGACATGCCGACTTGGTACAGGCTCCCGACTCGTCATGGTGGATGATCTGCCTGGGGTACAGGACAAGCGGCTATCTGCAGCATGTGATGGGACGTGAGACGATGCTGGCACCTGTCAGATGGGAAAAAGGCGGCTGGCCTGTGGTGAACGGGGACGGTACGCTCCAAACAGACATGAAATGTGAGACGTTGCCGCTGATACCAATGGCAAAAGGCCCTATATGCGAAGAATTCAACTACGTAACGCGCGAAGCGCCCAAAGACAGTTATCATTCGCTGGGATTGCCGATGGGTTGGATGAGTGTATGTAATCCTGACTACACTAACTATTCACTGACGGAGCGTAAAGGCTGGCTCCGCCTCCACCCCACAACAACTGACCTCAGCATGAAGGCTAATCCCACATTCATAGCCCGGCGCCAGACAGAACTGAACTTCACGGCCACGGCCTTGCTGGACCTCTCCCATCTGACCGAAGGCATGCAGACTGGCATCACAGCATACGCTGCTCCGTTGAACCACTATGATGTGGTGGCTGAGAAACGGAATGGCATCATTCATATCAAGTCAAATGTACGCTTAGGTCAGACTTGTCATAGCGAAAAGGCAGCCGAATTGAACGGAAACATGGTGTATCTGCGCATCGCGTCCGATAAGGATTTCTACTATATGCAGATGTCGTCTGACGGCATCAACTTCACGCAACTGGCAAAAATGGAATACCGTTTCCTCAGCACCGAAACCATTGGCGGCTTCACCGGAGTGATGCTTGGACTTTTTACGCAGTGCGACAATGACACGAATGGCTTTGTCGACATTGACTGGTTTGAATACCAGACTGGCAAACTCTGACGAATGATGCAACTTTTCATATCGTTCTAACGTCTAACAAATAGAAACTTTTAAAAGATAACGATTATTAATGAAAAAATACCGCTCTTCCATCATTCTGTGGCTGGTATTCGAAGCCATTGCAATTTGGTTGTGGCAGGCAACAGGGAATCTGTTCTTCTTGCTCAACTTCTCGTATATCGGCTTTTGTATCGGCTTCGGAGGAATCCTGTTCGCTGCGGGTTGGAAGTACGCCAGGGAGTTCACCCAATTCGGCGTAGGAACTTATATGCTCGTGTTTCTTGGCCTGATATGCCGTGAGAACATGCAAATCGAGGGTCTTTGGTATTACCTGCTTTGTGGAGTCTGGGGAGCAGGAACACTCCACTATGCCATCGCCAAGATTTTCGGCCCATTGTTGTTCGGCAGAGGATGGTGCGGATATGCCTGTTGGACGGCTATGATTCTCGACTTACTGCCTTACAAACAGCCAAAAGCACCAAGAAAGAATTGGGGATTCATCCGATACATCATGTTCGGCCTTTCATTGGCCATCGTCCTGCTTTTGTTCTGGCTAGGAAAGGCCTATGCCTACACCATGTTCACGCTCTTTGTCGCAGGCAATATCTTCTATTATGCAGTCGGCATCACTCTCGCCATTCTGTTGAAGGATAATCGCGCCTTCTGCAAGTACATCTGCCCAATAACGGTGTTCCTGAAGCCCATGAGCTATTACTCCCTTATTCGCATCAAGTGCGATGAGGACAAGTGCATCAGTTGTGGGAAATGCCTGAAGGTATGTCCGATGGAGGTCGAGGTGAATAAAAACGCTCGCAGTCGCAAGAATGCTACAGAGTGTATCCTCTGTCAGAAGTGTACGAAGGCCTGTCCTACAAAAGCTTTGTCTGTTTGAATTGCAAAAACAATGAAGATATTAGGAAATATCATCTGGTTAATCTTTGGCGGACTGCATACTGCCATTGAGTATTTCATCGCAGGACTGATACTGATGATAACCATCATCGGCATCCCGTTCGGCTTGCAAAGCATGAAACTGGGTATGCTGGCCATTTGGCCGTTCGGTACGAAAGTGAAATGGAAGCCATCTCAACCAGGCTGTCTGAGCATCTTCATGAATGTGCTGTGGTTCTTTGTAGGCGGCATCTGGATATGGCTCACCCACATCTTCTACGGCCTCATATTCTGCATCACCATCATTGGCATCCCATTCGGAAAGATGCACTTTAGACTGGCAAAGCTGGCCCTTTCACCTTTTGGAAAAGAATTGGCTTAGCAACTCAATGTTTAACCGAGTATAATAAATTGTCAGCATAGTTTAAGCGAGTTTAAAATCCGTGCCAGATTGACTTTCGCGATTGTCATTCTGGCACGGATTCTTTCTATAGGCATGTACTTTGCTTATCTGTTAGTGAAAGCTGAAGCGAAAGCAGAGGCAATCAAGTAACAAAATGTCAAATTTAAAAGTATAATTAGGAGGTATTGATTATGTTGAACGGATTAATGAAAAGCAACGGTTGGTTCCCAACAATGTTTGATGATTTCTTTAACACTGATTTTATGCCTCGTGCCAACAGTACAGCACCCGCAGTCAATGTCAAGGAGACAGACAAGAGCTATGTAATGGAACTTGCAGCTCCAGGCATCAAGAAAGAATATTGCCGCGTAGGTATCAATGACGAGGGCAACCTCACCATCGCTATTGAGAACAAACAGGAACACAAGCATGAGGACAAGGACCATCACTATCTGCGCCGTGAGTTCAGCTATTCTAACTACGAGCAGAACTACGTGCTGCCAGACGATGTGGTGAAAGACCAGATTTCTGCTAAGGTCGAGGACGGCATCCTGACCATCACGATGCCGAAGACCGAACCGAAAGAGAAAGTCACCAAGGCCATTGAGGTCTCGTAAGCCTCTCAGGGCTTTGTAGAAGTTAGGAACATTTAAAAACATTTGGGAGCAGCATCCATCGCGGGTTCTTGCTTGAGCAAGCGACCTGTGGTCGAGCGGCTCCCTTAATTTATTTTGCAAATCTGTCTAATAATGCCTGGCAGCCTTCAAGGACATCGCGCCAAGTGGCCTCGAAGTTGTCAGTGTACCAAGGGTCTGCTACATCGCCGGGTCGTTTGGTAAAGTCCATCAGCATAACAATCTTCCCTTCTGGGTCGCCACCGCAGATGTTTCGCATGTTGCGGATGTTCCACGAGTCCATGCCTATCAGCAGGTCGTAGCGGTTATAGTCCGAGCGCGTCATCTGCCGTGCCGTTTTGCCCGCACAACCGATGCCGTGCTCTGCCAGTTTTTGTCGGGCTGGGGGATAGACGCTGTTGCCTACCTCCTCCGTCGAGGTGGCCGCCGACTCAATCATGAAACTGTCCTCCAGACTCACTTTCTTCACTAAGTCCTTCATCACGAACTCTGCCATCGGGCTTCGGCAGATGTTCCCATGACAGACAAAAAGTATTCTATGCTTTGTGTTGTTATCCATTATCTAATTACCCTGTTCCAGCTCTTTTATCCTATTATTGAGTCTTTCCTTCTCTTGTTCCAAGTAGCGCATGGCATCTTTTGTGGTTTCCTGTATGATGAACTGCTTTACCATCAGCGTCAGGTTGGTGATGGCGGCTTCCTCTTTGGGGATTGCACCATACTTTTCTGCCTCCTTCAGCTGTTCCCGCTGCTTTAGGACATAATCATAGTCACGACTTAGCTGGTCGATATCCTCCTCTGTGTAGGCATCCTTCTTCTGAACTAAGTTGCTGAGTTCGTCCTGCAGATATTGTGGAATCAAGCTTTTCTTCTTCATCTTTTTACCTCTTAAGCGGGTGCAAAGGTACGAAAAAAAGGGCGAAAACTGCCTTCTTATTGACGTTTTATGCTATAATTGGCCTTTATTTCATCGAAAATTCGTACCTTCGCAGCCACTAATTGAGAGTTAGATGGAATATTTAGTCACATATTACGTTAAGAATACGAACAGTGCAAA
>JAEEGK010022816.1_pt1 | contig 13112 bp, 8 predicted proteins | sample 8958771 | NCBI WGS metagenome assembly JAEEGK01 (sample SAMN16246547, study PRJNA631951) | gut metagenome | biome: gut microbiome; feature: rumen; material: SC-attached | host: Bos | place: Iran: Karaj | collected 2018-10 | reverse complement strand
GACGTTACCGCTTCTTACCGATGCAGGCATAAAAAAATATTACGAGCATAAGAGCGGATACGAGATAAGCCACGAGGAGATTCCGAAGATAAGCTGGGTAGTAATGGGACTTCAGGGCGATCCTTATGAGGGAAAGGGCGTAGGTTATTATAACGGCTACAATTACGGATCATATCTTTTCCATGATTCAAAGAAAGAACTTGCCGCCGCTCATTCAAGGGAAGAACTTTCCTTGAGACTTTCCGAGTTTAAACAAAACAAAAAAATGGCCGTTGATTTCTTTAACTATAAGGCACTTGAGCAGTGGAGCGATCCCCTTTTTGAGTCTGCGCATATGACTGCGGGGGACGGAAGCGAATATGATAAAATACGTCTTTTCTACAATTCAAAAGTGCTGGGTATTATAAGATTTTTACTGAACTATTATCAGTTCTTCATATATGCCTTCGCCCTTGTGTTTACGGCGAAGGGCGCATTTGGTAAAACCGATGCCGAGAGCGAACGCTTTGGTAAAAACCTGTATTCATCCATCTTTACGATCATGTTTACGGGGGGATTTTTGTTCAGTCTTATTTGGGAAGCAAAAGGAAGATACGTGTTCCCCTTCTTTGTTGTGCTGATCCCGATAGCGGCAGCGGGACTTAAGATCACCCTCGACTTTGTCATCGAACGCATTAAAAAAGTGAAAGGAGAAAGTAAGGCATGAAAAAAACTGCTCTCATCCTTTCAAAGATAGCGACTGCCATAGCGGCATTGTTTTCTTTGTACCTTTTTGTAAACGCGATCCACTATACCTTCAACATGAACCTTTACTATTTTGAAGGTATCTCTTTCATGACGGAAGGTCCCGATTCAAGGCTTAAAAACCTTATCTTTATCGCACTCTCCTTTGTCGGTGCCTTTGTTTTGTGTAAGCTTCTGTTCCTTGGTTGCAAGGACAAAAATTCCAAAAACAGGCGTGTTTTCATCGCCTCGATCCTTTCGTCACTGATCGTTCTTGCAGGCCTTGTTTATTTTGTGGTAAAGACTCACATAGCCGTTGAATGCGATCAGTATGAAGTGTTCATTCGTGCTCTCGACTTTGCTAAGGGTGATTTTTCATGGGTCGGCGATTACTACATCCAGATGTATCCTCAACAGCTGGGCCTTGCTTTCTTTGAAAGCTTTTTCTTGCATTTCACACAGGACTGGCTCATATTCCAGATACTTAACGCAGTATTTGTGGCAGCGAGCATTTTCTTTATATGCAGGGTAAGCCATGAAGCTTTCGAAAATCCTTACGTAAGCTTCGTTACTATGTTGATGACTCTTTTATGCTTCCCCCTTTATTACTATGTAAGCTTTGTTTACGGCGACGTGTTCATGATATTTGCGTCACTGTTCATTTCCTGGGCCCTCATTAAGTACATAAAGACTTCGAAGATATTGTATGTGATCTTAATGATCGCGGCAGCGGTCGTGATGGTACCCATAAGGAAAAACTCTTTGGTATTTTTGATAGCCGTTGCAGGAGCATTGGTTATCTTTTCACTTTTAAAGAAAAAAGCGGCACCCCTCATCATGGCTGCTTTGATACTGGTAATCCCATATCTTTCAAACGAAGCAATAGTTAAAGGATACGAGATAAGATCCGAGTCAAAAGTCGAAAACGGAATGCCGGCCATCAACTGGATCGCCATGGGCTTGAATCCTGCGGTAAACGAAAACTGCAGCGTCGGCGTTTACAACATGTTTAACGAGATCACATATTTTAACGCAAACAGAGACAAAAAAGTCTCTTCGCAGATGTCAAAAGACTACATAAACCAAAGAATGAGCGAATTCAAAGCCGACAAGAAAGAAGCTTATGCCTTCTTCAGGTTCAAGATACTCGAGCAGTGGACGGAGCCCACGTTCTCTTCCATCGACTCGACGGTGGGACTTCACAAATACTGCTGGGAAGAAGTAAAGTTCTCTTACGACTTCCATACGTTAAATACCATGAGCAACATCATGAACGTTCTCCAAAGCTTCGCCTATGCGTTTTCTTTCCTCTTCTTTGCAGTTTCGACAGTAAGGGACAAAGAAAACAGATCGATAGTCTTAACGATCGGCTTTATCGGAGGTTTCCTTTTCAGCATCCTCTGGGAAGCAAGCGGCAGATACGCTTTTCCTTATTTTATGCTGCTCATCCCTTTGGCTTCGGGAGCCGCCGGAACGGTTATGAACTTGTTTGAGGAAAAAGTGCTTTCAAAGATAAAAAAGAAAGACGGGACAACCGATGGAAAATCTTGTTAAAAACTCGATCGTCACTTTAAAAAAGGGCGAGGGCAGAAGCCTCAAAGCGGGGGGAGCCTGGATATTTGACAATGAAATAGAATCGATAATGGGAACCTTTACAAACGGAGACATTGTAAAGGTTCATGATTTTGACGGCTACGAACTGGGAGCCGGCTTTATAAATCAAAATTCGAAGATAAGAGTAAGAATGCTTACAAGAAACCGAAACTGCGAGGTAACAAAGGAGTTTCTTGAAGACAGAGTCAAAGCCGCATGGGATTACAGAAAAGCGGTCATGGGAAAAGATGACTTAAATTGCTGCAGACTTATTTTCGGAGAGGCGGATTTTCTTCCGGGACTTGTGATCGACAAATATAACGACGTATTGGTAGTCGAAAGTCTTTCCCTTGGTATGGACAGAGTAAAGACCATCATCACAGATCATCTTAAAAAGCTTCTTAGTGATGACGGATATAACATAAAAGGAGTATATGAGCGCTCCGACGCTCCCGTTCGCAAAAAGGAAGGAATGGAGCCGCGCAAAGGCTTTATCGGTCCCGAGTTTGATACAAATGTGGATATAGTTGAGAACGGTGTAAAGTATACTGTCGATGTAGTAAACGGCCAGAAGACCGGCTTCTTCTTAGACCAGAAGTATAACCGTCTTGCGATGCAAAAAGTGATAAAAGGCTTAAAGAGCGTATCGGAAAACGTAAGGGTTCTCGATTGCTTTACCCATATGGGTACCTTTGCGTTAAACTGCGGTCTTGCCGGCGCCACCGACGTCGAGGGACTGGACATTTCCGAATATGCCGTTTCCCAGGCAACAAAGAATGCAAAGAAGAACGGTCTTGAAGACCGGGTTAAGTTCAGAGCGGCAAACGTTTTGGATGAATTACCGAGATTGTACGAAGCGGGTGAAAAGTACGATGTGGTGATACTCGATCCTCCCGCCTTCACCAAATCAAGAGAGGCGACAAAGAATGCCATAAAAGGATATCGTGAGATAAACATGAAAGGTCTCAAACTCGTAAGAGACGGCGGATACCTTGCCACCTGTTCCTGTTCACATTTCATGACTCAGGAGCTTTTTACGGAAGTGATCTCTCAGGCTGCAAAGAGTGTTCACAAAAGACTTACGCAGGTTGAGTTTAAGACACAGGCTCCCGACCACCCGATTCTTTGGGCTGCGGATGAATCATATTATTTGAAATTTTATATCTTCAGAGTGAGTGATGAGAAATAACGGAGTGAACAGATGATAAAAAAACGGATATTTTCGTGTTTTCTTTCATTTTCCATATTTATTGGACTTGCCGGCTGCGGTGAAGTTTCATCGGTAAGCGAAACCGTGAGCGCGAGCGAATCGGTTCCCGTGGAAAGCGTGGTTTCGGTTATTGAAGAACCCGAAACTGTGGAGGAAGAAAAGGAAGTCATCTGGGACTTCGACGAATACATAAACGAAGAATGGAAAAGCGAGCAAAGAAAGAAAGACGAAACCACCGTTTACGCCTGGGACGAGCATCGACAAACGGTCAAGCAAAGACTTGTGGACATTCTTGAAAACGAAGATATATCCACACTGTCCGAGGATGACGGTCTTTATAAAGCCATCGTCATGTACAGGCAGTTTTTAAATGCACCCGATGAAAAAGAAAAAAGCATCGAGTCCGTAAAGAAATATCTTTCGAAGATTGACAAAGTAAAGTCTCTTAACGATCTTTACGATCTTTACAAAGACGAATCCTATGCCGTCAACAATTTCGTTCTCAAATTCGAAGTAAATCCCGACGATTACGGTTACAACGCCCTTTGGTTCGTGCCCAATTCCTTATCGGGAAGTTTAAACGAAACTATTGAGGCGATCAACGGAAAAGATCCCAAAAAGGACGGCGAGAGTTTTCTTGGTTTTATGGAAGAACTCGGTTATTCAAAAGAAAAATCTCTTGAGGTACTAAGTAATGCCGCCAAAGCCGGAGAACTTATAGACGCATACTGGAACAACCCTAAAATAGACGGTTATACATATTATTACGATGCTGAGAAACTGGAAAAAGAAAACGTTACGGTTCCCGTTTTTGACATTCTTTCAAGCCTTAACGCCATCGGAGCAAGCGAAGATTTCCTTGCGGAAAAAGGCTGCTGCGACTTTTTAAATTCCATGTTTACCGAGGAAAATGTTCCTTTATTGAGAGATCATCTTCTGGTCAAATCCGTTTTCCTGTTTTCCTGGATATCTTCTTTCTCAAAAGAAACGGAGGAAGAAAAAGACTTAAGACCTGCCGCACTGTCGTTTTTGACACTCAACGCGGGAGATGTACTTACTAAGGAATATATTAAGCGATATATAGACGAATCGGTTCTTACGGAGACGGACGAATACTTAAAAGAGATCAAACAGGCTGCGATAGATACGGTATATGATGCAAATTGGCTATCCACCCACGGAAAAGAGCTGGCAAGAAGAAAGATATTACGAATGAGGGATGTGATCGCGGTAAACGAAGATACCGACGATCTTTCGAATATAGAGATCAGCGACGATACGGTTGAAAACTATCTTGCCTTCACAGTTAATCGCGAGAGATTTTTCAGAACCCAGACCACCAAAGAAGACGAAGGCCGTCAGGTATATAAAGCCGACATGCTTGATGTGAACGGTCGATTTTATCCCGAGTATGACGCTGTCATGATAACGGCGGGACTTATAAGTTATTATGCCGATCAGGGTGATATGTCATACGAAGAAAAGTTGGGATTCCTGGGAAGAACTCTTGCTCACGAGATATCCCATTGTTACGATCCGAGTAATATGGCATATGACGGTGACGGTTACTACGAGCCCTGGCTTACGGATGACGAACAGGCCGCATACGATGAAGAAACAGAGAAATTAAGAGCATTTTTATCGGGAAAGAAAGACGAATACGGAAACGAGATAAACGTAAACGTTGTAATGAACGAAACCTACGCCGATATTTTGGGACTAAAGATATGCCTTAGATTATTGTCCGAAAAAGAAGACGCCGATTACGAAACTTTCTTCAGAACATATGCAAAGCAGAACGCGTCGTACTATTCAAAAGATGATGCGGAGGCCATATTAAAAGACTCTCATCTTCCCAACAAATTAAGGGTAAATCTCGTTTGCGGACAGTTTGATGAGTTTTATGAGACTTTTGACATATCCGAAAGAAGCGAGTATTACATCCCGGAAGAGGAACGCATCGATCTTTTTGCAAAGTGACGGGCAGGCTTTATTGTTATTTTGAGCCCCCTCGATTATAATTATTTGGAAAGCTTAAGTTAAGGAGCATTTAATGACACCCGACAAGATCTGGTCAAGTCTTACAAAGAAGTTAAAACCTCAGCACAAAACAGCCTTTTTATCGGCATTTGTCATCGGTTTACTGACTCATCTTTATGCGATGACCAACAATTTCCTGACATACGATTCCATGTGGAACATATACTCCGATCAGGATATGATCACATCCGGAAGGCAGTTTCTGACTTATGCCTGCAGTGTGGGATCTTATTTTGATCTTCCGATGATCAACGGGCTGCTGGCCATCATCTGGCTTTCGATCTCGGCCGCTTTGATAACGGAGTGCTTTAATATCGAAGGAAAGGTCCTTCCGGTCATTGTCGGAGGACTTATGGTGACATTTCCTTCGGTTTCTTCGACCTTTGCTTATTCGTATACGATCGACGGCTATATGCTTGCGATCCTTTTATCGATATTGGCTTTCTTTCTCGCCGACAGATTTAAATACGGTTTCATAGCCGGTATATTCGCGCTTGGTGTAAGTCTCGGTATATATCAGGCCGAGTTTTCGTTTACGATACTTATATGCATATGCGCGCTGTTTATCTACATCCTTAACAACACTCCCGTAAAAGAGATCATCTCAAAGATATGGCGCTATCTTGTTATGGGTATCGGCGGATATGCTTTTTATCTTATAAGCCTTAAGATAATGCTTTCTTTAAAAAACACTGAGATCTCGGGATACCAGGGAACCGACAGAGTTTCAACATTTGCCCTTTCGGATCTTCCGGCAGGACTTAAGGCGGCATGGGAAAACTTTTACTATTTCATGCGCTACGGCGGCATATTCTCCGCAACAGGAGCGATGAAGATCTCTTATCTTGTATTCATGGCCGCAGGAGCCGTAAGTTTTGTTTATCTGTTCGTCAAAAAGAAAGCGTACAGAAGCGTTTTCAACATCGTGCTTTCGATAGTGCTTGTGATTGCGATTCCGTTTTCTTCGTGCCTGATCACAATACTTTCGCCCGATACGTATTTCCACATCTTAATGCGTATGCCCTGGGTAGCGGTGATGATCTTCTTTGCGGCACTTATATCGATGTTCAACAAAGAAGTATCGATAAAGACAGAGACCGCGCTGGCACTCATAAGTGTGGTAAGTGCGTTTGTTTTGATACTTCAGTTTGCGGTTTCTTCGAACATAGTTTACTTTAACTTGAATGAACGGTACGAAAAAACCTATGCGCTTTGCGTAAGAATGGTGGACAGGATAGAGCAGACACAAGAATACGAACCCGGCATGCCGGTAGCCATACTGGGAGGCTTTCCCGACGATACATATTATGCACATACGGACATTACGGCGGATGTGCTCAGCGGATATTTCGGAGTGGACGGCGAGTACGTCTGCAACTCAACGAGTTCGTTTGAATCGTTCATGGAAAGATATCTCAATTTCTCGTTCCCTGTATTGTCACTCGAAGAAGAACTTAGCCTGATTGATACCGATACTTTCAAGGGCATGAAAAACTTTCCTTCGACAGAAAGTATAGAGGTCATAAACGGCGTTTTGGTAATAAGATTAAACGGTTAAACAGTCACTTCAAAGTGACTGTTTTTCTTTACATTGAGCCCTTATCGTGTCATAATATTTGAGAGTAAAATCTTTCCGAAGATCTTCGGGAAACATCATATTCATGCGGTTAATCCGGACATAGTCCGTTTTAATGTATACATTTTTAACAATCCGCACTTTTGTGCGAATTAGGAGGAGAAAAGTATGAAAATGATCTACCAGGTAGAAGACAAGCCTTCGTTTGGCAAGGTACTCGTCTTCGCATTGCAGCAGCTGCTTGCAATTCTTGCGGCAACTATCGCCGTTCCCGCCATTATCGGCAACAACATGTCACCTTCGGCAGCTTTATTCGGAGCCGGTGTCGGAACATTGGTTTACCTGCTTTTCACGAAATTTAAGAGCCCTGTATTCTTAGGTTCTTCCTTTGCATTCATCGGTTCAATGTTCGCAGCATTCGCAGGTGGTGTTTCAATGTCTGTAGGATATCTCGGACTTATCATAGGTGCGGCATTTGCAGGTCTTGTATATGTAGTACTTGCGGCAGTGGTTAAATTTGCAGGCGTTGCATGGATCAACAAACTTATGCCCGCAGTAGTTATCGGACCCACCGTTGCCATCATCGGTCTTTCGCTTGCAGGAAATGCGGTAGGCGATCTTACAACAGGTAAGGTTTTCGATGCTGACGGTGTTCAGCTCGCTTCTCCCTATTTATGTCTTGTATGCGGACTTGTAACTTTATTCGTTACAATGCTCTGCTCTGTATACGGTAAAAAGATGATCAAGATGATCCCCTTCATCCTCGGTATCTGTGCAGGATATGCAGTGGCTGCGATCTTCACCGTTATCGGTAATGCGGCAGGAATCGATGCATTCAAGATCATCAGCTTCGATGCTTTCAATTCAATGCAGTGGTATCCCACATTCACATTCGTAACCGCATTCTCCGGTGATTTCGCATTCGGTGATGTCGGATCGATGGGTGCTTATATCGGAACTATCGCAGCAGCTTACATTCCTGTTGCATTCGTAGTATTCGCTGAGCATATCGCAGACCACAAGAACCTTTCTTCGATCATTGAAAAAGACCTTCTTGAAGATCCCGGTCTTCACAGAACACTTCTCGGTGACGGTGTAGGTTCCATGGTAGGTGCATTCTTCGGCGGATGTCCCAACACAACATACGGTGAATCGGTAGGTTGTGTAGCTATTTCAGGAAATGCTTCGGTTATTACGATCCTTACAACAGCCATCCTTGCTATCGTAGCATCCTTTATAGCTCCTTTCGTAACATTCCTCGCAACAATCCCCAACTGCGTCATGGGCGGTGTATGCGTGGCTCTTTACGGATTTATCGCAGTAAGCGGTCTCAAGATGATCCAGAAGGTTGATCTTGAAGATAACAGAAATCTTTTCACGGTATCGGTAATCCTTATTGCCGGCATCGGCGGATTAGTACTTAAATTCGGCAACATCGAGATCACAAAAGTTGCTTGTGCATTGATCCTGGGTATCATCACAAACGTGATCTTAAGATTTTCGTCGAAAGAAAATAAAGAAGGAAATTAAGTTTTATTATGAGCGAAAACCAAACCAGTAAATTTGTTTGCGGAGTACTTGATACTTTCGAACTTGCAAATACCGATGACCTTGCCGTTGTCGGAAGAGTAAAGGGTACCCTGAACAAAGGCGACAAAATTTGCATTACAAACTACGGAGATGATGACGACGAACTTGTTGTAAGCAGTATCGTTGCGATCGAAGTCGACAAAAAACCGGCTGATTCTGTAACAGACAGCTTTGCCGCATTAAGGATCAGAGACGGTTCAAGCGAGAATATCAAGCCCGGTTCCGTACTTCACAGCGAAGACACCGAAGAAGATGAGATCAGACTCGCTTATGTAAGTTCGATCGGAGATTCTTATGTCGGAAGAAGAGATCTGGAGATCTATGAAACCGAACTTAACAGAATGAGTATCACCGACTGTAGTGAAGCATGGAGAATCTTTAACAGGGTTCATGAGAAAAAAGAAGGCGGCTATACCGATGAGGAGATCAAAGAACTCAGAAGAAAGATCGGCGTTCTCTCACGTTCCATGGCCAAAAAGATCCTTTCCGCGGACGAGATTTACTGCGTATACAATAAGAAGACAGGCGAACCTCATATGTTCTCGAGAACAATAAAGCGCGGTGACGATTTCATCTGCTCTCCTCCCGAGGTACAGCTTTTCACAAAGCCTTACAAGGGAATAGGAGATAAGTATTTCGCACCCGATCAGTTTGAGATAACGAAGATCGAAAACGGTGAGAACAATGAAGGGATCAAGCAGTTCCTTTTCGATATCTTCTATTTAAACGGAGCGCTCGGAATAAGAGTCAATTTTGAAAATGTTGTCATCGGTGCGGACAGTCTTATCAAGAAGCCCGATTATACAGGCAAGAAGGAACATGAGATCCCCGTAACGAACCCTCAGCTTGTACGCTGGATGCTTCTTCGTTCTCAGCTCGGCACACCCGAAACGGATGCCGAAAAAATGGTTGCCAGGATCTACTACAGATTCTTTGCGATCGAAATGACCAAGGCAAGATTCCTTGTTCCCATGAAACAGGTGGATGACACGGGTGCAGATGTAAAGATGCCCGAAATCCCCGAGGAACTTAAGGATGAAAACGGCGAAGCTCCGGAAATGAAGAGACTTCGTTTCCCGATCCTTGTAGGTAAGAACAGAAGAAACATGGTATTCCTGTTCACCGATTTCAAGAGACTCAGAATCGTTTACGATGAAGAGTGGGGCGGATTTATTCAGCCTATTGATAAATTCATCAATAACTTTGACTGCTACATTAACTCTTCAAACAATAAGTATCAGGCGGGCTGTTTCGTCAACAAAGAAACATATGACGAAATAATCAGAATGCTCAATGTTGAGGTAGGAAGACCTGTCGAAGGTCAGGAAAAGGCAGAAACTGTTTCGAATGCTGAAGGTGAAGAAAAAACTGAAACCGAAACAAAAGAGGAAGCTGAAGTAAAAGTCGAAAACGAAGCTGAAACAAAGGCTGAGAAAAAGAAAAAAGGCAAAGCGAAAAAAGAAGAAAAATAATAAAAAAATCGTTTTACATTGAAAAATTAAGGGTGTATAATGATTTGAAATTTTAAAGATTTGAAAGGAGAAACTCGAAATGACAGACCCTAAGACAATCAAATGGGAAGAACTCGGATTCGGGTATGTTGAATGTGCATACCGTTACGTATCGAAATTTAAGGACGGAAAATGGGACGACGGCGCTCTCATTACCGATTCCAATATCGTGCTTAACGAATGTGCATGTGTATTCCAGTATTCACAGTCATGTTTTGAAGGACTTAAAGCTTATTATACAAAGGATGGCAATATCGTATGTTTCAGACCGGATATGAATGCCGACAGAATGTATGATTCAGCATTAAGACTTGAAATGCCTCCTTTCCCCAAGGATAAATTCGTAGAAGCATGCGAGAAAGTTATCGCAGCCAACAAGGATTTCGTTCCTCCTTACGGAACAGGTGCTTCACTTTACTTAAGACCTTTTATGTTCGGAAGCAACCCCGTTATCGGTGTTAAGCCCGCTGACGAATATGAATTCAGAATTCTTGTTACACCCGTAGGACCTTATTTCAAGGGCGGCGCTAAGCCCATCACAATTAAGGTTTCAGACTTTGACAGAGCCGCACCTCACGGAACAGGCCATATCAAAGCAGGTCTTAACTATGCAATGAGTCTTCATGCGATCCAGGTTGCTCACAGAGAAGGATTTGCAGAGAATATGTATCTCGATCCCGAGACAAGAACAAAGGTTGAAGAGACAGGCGGTGCAAACTTCATCTTTATCACAAAAGACGGCACACTTGTAACACCCAAGTCAGATTCGATCCTTCCTTCGATCACAAGAAGAAGTATCTGCTACGTTGCAGAGAAATATCTCGGCATGAAGGTTGAGCACAGAGAAGTATTCTTCGACGAAGTAAAAGATTTCGCAGAATGCGGACTTTGCGGTACTGCTGCAGTTGTATCACCCGTTGGCAAGATCGTTGACCACGGCAAGGAAATCTGCTTCCCTGCAGGCATGGAAGAGATGGGTCCTTACACCAAGAAGCTCTACGACACCCTTACCGGAATCCAGATGGGTACCATCGAGGCGCCGGAGGGCTGGATCTACACCATCGAATAAAAATACCGACCTCTGACTATATTGTTTCCCGCGGGATATAATATACTCAGAGGTCTTTTTGTATCAGCAATGGAGGATTGTTGATGAAGGAGTTTAATAAAGCGCTTTCGAATTTTGTACATGATGTGGCGTCCGGCGGGGCGGTGAGGCATCTGGCGGATGCGGGGTATAGCATCTCGGAGATTGCAGCACAGCTAGATTATCCGCTTCCGAAGGAGAAGATTGCTGCCGTGATGTGGGAGCATTTTGTGAATACGGGGAAGATTTGCCTGGAGGAGCCTAAAGAGGTGCATGAGAAGGTGCGCTTCGTAAAAGAGCAGGATGCTTACGGGAAGACCAGCTTTCGTAAGGTGGTTGAAACCGTGGATAACACAGAGCGGAAGTATGTGATTTGTGAATACGGGAAGGCGTTATACCAGAAGAAACCGGAGTTCTTGCAGTTTCTGGATTCGTTGGAGCCGGGAGACCGGGAGTATGTGGAACTTCTGCCGTGGCCGCTGAAGCCCGTGTATCATGAGCTGGATGAGCGAATGCAATGGATACAAAAGAAATACAGGAAATAAAAGGCTCGCAGGCGAACTGCGAGCTATTTTTGGGCAAAAAAAATACAACCAACGGGGTTGTATTTTAAAAGGGGGGTTATATAAATATATAAAGGGGAAATGACCTTAAAGAAACTTATTGGGGGGTGTTTCCTTAAGTCATGATTATTATATCGCCACAGGGTGTGTATTTCAATAAACAAAATAACAAAATATACAATAACATATCTAAAAAACTGTGCAACTTGTACAAAAGGACTTCCTGTAGTGCATTTTATAGATAAATCAAGTAAAATAAGAAACGTAGTATAAACTGAGGAATACTAGGAATGCAACAGTTTTTAGCAGATTTAAAAGAGAAGAAAAATGTACGAGAGAGCCTAAGAGGGCTCATCGATGAGATAAAAGGGAATCCTGCGGAATCTAAGGAGATTCTTGCCGCGCTGTCGAAGGATGCGTGGTGCGAGTTGTTAGGTGACGAGGATGCCAAAAGTAGAAAGAACGCAGCAACGCTTCTTTCCCTTTTGCCATGGAGCCATGCAGATGCAGCCGACGTGGCAGAAGCACTTTTTTCCACATATGAGAAGGAAGAGATGCTGTTTGTACGGGAGTCTTACGTGAAGGCGCTTGCGGCCTTTGATTGTAAGGCACATTTGGATGGATTACAGGCACGTTTTGAGGAACTGACCAATGGCGATTTTGCGGAGGAGGATCTGAAGCATATCCGCAAGGAACGCCAGCAGTTGGGACAGTTGCTGGAGAAGCTGCAGGAAGAGAAGGGCCATAAGCGCAAGGGTTTGCCTCGTGGTCGCAAATGGCTGTTCCGCAGTGAGCCGTGGTTATTGGATTTGTTACAGCAGGATTATCCGGATGGCAAGCGGTTGCCGTTTGGATTATTAGTTGATGGCGGGAATCCGAAGGCGCTCATCGAGAATCGTCTCTACGAGCAGCTTTTGATTCAGATTCCACAGTCCAAGAATGCGCCAATCCATGAGGATGATTTTAAGAAGGGCTTTGCCCAGTGTGGATTGTCTGCGATTTTATCGGAGATCTTTGAGGGTGAGAAGCCTTTCGCGTTTCGCTTGGACATCTATGGCAAGTATGAGAATGATCGACGGATTGCATTGACGAAGCAGGCTGCGGCAGCATTGGAAGATGCTACCGGTGGTAGACTCTACAACGCTCCAAGCGATTATGAGATTGAATTGGTGTTATTCCCGCGCCGGGACGGAAGCTTCGGTTTGTTTTTGTGGCCGGG
>JAEEGK010022814.1_pt1 | contig 13112 bp, 7 predicted proteins | sample 8958771 | NCBI WGS metagenome assembly JAEEGK01 (sample SAMN16246547, study PRJNA631951) | gut metagenome | biome: gut microbiome; feature: rumen; material: SC-attached | host: Bos | place: Iran: Karaj | collected 2018-10 | reverse complement strand
AGAAACCAGTTGCCCTTGCGGGTATCATGGGCGGTCTTAATTCCGAGATTCTTGATACAACGAGTGCTGTCATGTTTGAGTGTGCAAAGTTCGCTCACGACAACATCCGTAAGAGTTCAAAGGCTTTGGGTCAGGTTTCCGATTCAAGCGCAAGATATTCAAAAGGTGTAGATGAGTATACGACCGTTATGGCTATCAAGAGAGCATTGCATCTTATAGAAGAGCTTAACTGCGGAAAGGTTTCTTCGTACCATGCCGACGTAAACAGCGGCAATTCGGTCGAAAGAAAACCTCTCACCGTCAGTGTCGATAAAGTCAACGGTGTGCTCGGAATAAAAGTGCCCGATGAGGATATAGTAAGGATACTTAAAAATCTTAATTTTGAACCCTCGCTTGCGGGCGATAAGCTTACGCTCAACATTCCCGCTTACAGAGTCGATATGGAAACGTATCAGGATGTAGCCGAAGAAGTTATAAGAATGTATGGTTACGAGCATATAGTTCCGACATTTATTCCTACGGCAGAGGTAACGAGCGGCGGTTATAATCTGGCTCAGAGAACCGAACTTAAGATAAAGAGAGCTCTTTGCGCACAGGGAGCCGATGAAGGTGTTCATTATTCGTTCTTCTCACCTTCCGATCTGGATCTGATAAAAGTATCGGAAGACTCCGACTTAAGACATGCGATAAAGCTCATCAATCCCATAAACATCGATCTTTCTTTGATGAGGACAACGCTTGCTCCGCAGATGATACGTGCGATGGCTCTAAATCAGAAAAGAGGAAATTTAAGCGGACGTATCTTCGAACTTGGTAACAGGTTTATTGCGAAAGAGCTTCCCTTAAAGGAATATCCCGATGAAAGAGAGACGATCTGTATCGGCGTATTCGGCGAAGATGAAGATTTCTTCTCTCTTAAAGGTGTAGTCGAAGCTGTCGCTGATGCGCTTGATATTTCTTTTGACTATACGGCATTCAAAAACACATTCCTGCATCCGTACAGATGCGCCAAGATCGAGTGTGAAGGTGAAGAGATCGGATACATGGGTCAGCTTAAATATGAGATAATGGATGAACTTGACATGAGAGTTAAATCTTTTGTTGCCGAGATCGATCTGAAATCACTTACCAAGTATTACGGAAAAGCAAGAAAGTTTGTTCCTCTTTCAAAGTTTGCAGAAGACAAGAGAGACCTTTGCTTTGTTATGGGTAAGGAAGTTACCTGTGCGAACATAGAAAAAACTATCAAAGAGACTTGCGACTATGTTACCGATATCGAGTTATTCGATATTTACGAAGGCGCACAGCTTGGAGAAGACAAGAAGAGTATGGCATTCTCCCTTGTATTCACTCCCAAGGACAAAGAGTTCGAGAACGGCTTCGTTGACGGCCTTGTTAACGATATCCTTTCAAAACTCGGAGACAAATATAATGTTACGCTGAGGGCATAGCATTTTTACAAAAAAAAGAGTACAATGCACATGTTGGTTAAACAACATGTGTATTGCATTTTTTTGGAGGCATATTTATGGAACCTAAAAAAGTATGGGAAAGCTACAGTGCTAAACAGTTAAAGGAATGTGAAGTATACAATAAAGATTACAGAGACTTCCTTGATAACGCCAAGACCGAAAGAGAATGTGTTGATGTTATCGTCAATATGGTAGAAAAATCCGGTTATGTTGAGCTTTCCGAAAAGATAAAAGCAAACAAAGGGCTTAAGAAGGGCGATAAGGTTTACGCCGTTAACATGAACAAGTCAATCGTGCTTTTCAATATCGGCAGCACAAAACTTGCAGAAGGTATGAACATTCTCGGTGCACACATCGATTCACCCAGAATGGACGTTAAGGCCAATCCTTTATATGAAGATTCTTCGATAGCATATCTCGATACCCATTATTACGGCGGTGTTAAGAAATATCAGTGGGTTACCATTCCCCTTGCACTTCACGGCGTAGTTGTCAAAAAGGACGGTACGACAATTGAACTTGCGGTAGGTGAAGATGAAGACGATCCCGTTTTCTTTGTATCGGATCTCCTTATACATCTTGCTCAGGAGCAGATGGAAAAGAAGGCAGCCAAAGTCATCGAAGGCGAGGCTCTCGATATAATCGTAGGCAATAAGCCTCTTGTTGTTAAGGCAAAGAAGGGTGAAGAAGAGAAGAAAGAAAAAGATCCCGTAAAGGCTATGGTACTTAAGATATTGGGTGATGATTACGGAATCGAAGAGGAAGATTTTCTTTCTGCAGAGCTTGAAGTTGTTCCCGCAGGAAAGGCAAGGGAGGCAGGTTTTGACAGGAGCATGATCCTTGCATACGGACACGACGACAGAGTATGCGCTTTTGCATCGCTTTTCGCATTTTTACAGTGCAAAGATGTAGAAAGAACGGCCTGCTGCATCCTCGTGGATAAAGAAGAGATAGGTTCTGTCGGCGCAACGGGTATGACGAGTCTTTTCTTTGAAAACGTTATTGCCGATCTTGTGGATCTTGAAGGCAAATACAGTGAACTCACCGTCAGAAAGTGTCTTGCCAATTCCTGCATGCTTTCTTCGGATGTTAACGCCGGATTCGATCCTTCGTATGCGAGCGTGTTTGAAAAGAAGAATTCGTCGTTCCTCGGATCAGGAATGGTATTTTGTAAATTCACCGGCGCAAGAGGAAAGTCCGGTTCAAACGACGCCAACGCCGAATATATTGCATATCTCAGAAAAACACTTGATGACGCAAATGTCATTTATCAGATAAGCGAACTTGGCAAAGTTGATGCGGGCGGTGGCGGAACCATCGCATACATCATGGCTAAATACGGCATGAACGTAATCGATGCGGGTGTTGCCGTGCTTAACATGCACGCTCCCTTTGAAGCCGTAAGCAAAGCCGATACTTATGAAACAATGAGAGGTTATATGGCTTTCCTTAACGCCAAAGGAATGTAAGTATTTATGGATAAGATCTTAAAATCCGATTACTATTACGATCTTCCCGAAGAACTGATAGCTCAGGATCCCATAAAGGACCGTTCGTCCTCCAGACTGATGGTGCTTGATAAAAATACCGGTGAAGTAACGCATAAACATTTCTATGATATTCTCGGGTATCTGAAAAAGGGTGACTGTCTTGTTTTGAACAACACGAAAGTCATTCCTGCGAGACTTATCGGTGTTACGAAAGATACCGGCGCCGCCATAGAGGTTCTTTTGTTAAAAAGAAAGACAGCCAATGTATGGGAAGCAATAGTAAGACCGGGTAAAAAACTTCGCCCCGGCCGTGAAGTCGTTTTCGGTGACGGCCTTTTAAAGGGCAAGATAACGGATGTTTTGGAAGAAGGAAACAGGCTTATAGAGTTTGAGTATGAGGGTATTTTCGAAGAGATTCTCGACAAACTCGGTGAAATGCCGCTTCCTCCGTACATTACACATAAACTTGACGATAAAAACAGATATCAGACAGTCTATGCCAAATATGAGGGTTCGGCTGCGGCTCCCACCGCGGGTCTTCATTTCACGAAGGAGCTTCTTGAAAAGATTAAAGGTATGGGCGTGGATATTGTGTTTGTCACATTGCATGTCGGTCTCGGAACGTTTCGTCCGGTAAAGGAAGAAAACATCTTAGATCATCATATGCATTCCGAATGGTATGAGATAACAAAAGAATCCGCCGATATGATAAACGCGGCGAAAGAAAGAGGGGCGCGTATAATCTGCGTCGGCACGACGAGTGTAAGAACACTTGAAAGTGCGGCTTCGGACAACGGATTTGTCAAAGCCGGAAGTGCCGACACGAGTATATTTATATATCCGGGGTATAGGTTTAAGACGGTCGATTGTCTTATAACCAATTTCCATCTTCCCGAGTCCACTCTCATTATGCTGGTGAGTGCTCTTGCGGGCAGAGAAAATGTTTTAAATGCGTACAAAGAAGCCGTAAAAGAGAAATACAGATTCTTCAGCTTCGGTGACGCAATGTTTATCAGTTAGGAGTTTTATGAAAGATTCATTCGAGCCCGGAATAGAAGACTGGGACAATAATGAAAGCAGGATCGATATAGGAGAGGGATCGGAAAAGAAAGTAACGATCGTGAAGTCACTTCTTTATTCGACCGAACGGTTTTTATGGTTTTTCGTTCTTCTTTTATATCTTGAGACCGTATTTCATGTATGGTCATTTAAGAGCATCGATCTTTATTATTTTGTAAAGGCTGCAATGTGCCTTCCCACAGCTGCTTTTCTTTCTTTGTTTACCTGCTTTTTTAAAGAAAAGGCAAATAAGATCGTCAACTGGGTCGTCAGTGGCATAGTGATCCTGTATTATGTTGTGAATATACTGTATCACGCCATCTTTAAGGTATTTTTCAGCATTTTCTTCATAAGCAAGAACAATGCGAAAGTTGCGCAGTATTATCGCGAGATAATGGTAGGCATTAAAGACAATTGGCTTGTGATCGTTCTTACGGTCTTGATTCCCGTAGGACTGGGCATACTCGTCAATCGCCTTAAGGTGATGAAGTACAAGAAAGCTTCGCTTAAACATTTTTATGTTCCGGTGACGATCCTTGCGGTTTGCATTGTTATCGAGGCGTTTGTAATTCTTGCCTTCGGAAAAGAGACGAATTCACCTTATGATCTTTGCGTGAATGAAAATCTCATCGAGTTTTCTTTTGAAGAACTTGGTGTTATAGCATCGGGCGAAGTTGAACTTAAGTTTAAACTGTTTCCCGAGACTAAGACACACGAGGACGATCTCGGTGAAGTTTGGACTTACAATCCCGGCGAAACAGGGGATGCAGAGCCTGTTTCGGACGTATCTGAAAATGATGTGTCGGCGGGTGAACTTGCAATCGAACCTGAGCCGGAACCCGATCCGGAACCTGTAGTCGATCGTTCTCCCAATATGCTCGATCTTGATTTTGTTGCCATGGCCGAAAACGAACCCAATGAGTATATAGCGGGTATAGACAATTATATGGCGACTTTGGCACCTACAAATAAGAACGAATATACGGGAATGTTTAAGGGATTTAATCTTATCTTCATGACAGCGGAAGGTTTTTCTTCGATAGCTGTAGACGAAGAACTTACCCCCACTTTATACAGACTGACTCACGAAGGATTTGTGTTTAACAACTTTTACAATCCCCGTACAGGCGGTTCGACAAGCGACGGTGAATTTGTATGTTCGACGAGCCTTTACCCCATGCTGGGCGGTGCTACAAACTTTAAGACCGTAGGACAAAATGCAATGCCTTTTGCCCTCGGAAATTTGTTTAACCGTACATACGGTATAACAAGCCGCGCATATCATGATAACGATTTTCAATATTACGGTCGCGACATAACCTACCCCGGAATGGGATATTACTATCAGGGAGTCGGAAACGGACTGGAGATTGAAAAACATTGGCCCGCATCCGATCTTCAGATGTTTGAAGCGTCCATGCCCGAATATATCGATGATGATATATTCCACGTCTATTACATGACCGTAAGCGGACATCTTAACTATAACTTTACGGGCAACTGGTGTGCCAAGATACATAAAGACGAAGTGGCCGATCTTGAACTTTCGGAACCCTGTCAGGCATATCTTGCCTGTCAGATGGAACTTGACCGCGGACTTGAATATATGATCTCGCAGCTCGAAGAAAAAGGGATCGCAGACAGAACGGTAATCTGTTTTACCGGCGACCATTGGCCTTACGGTCTCGAAAACGAAGAGTTTTCGGAACTTCTGGGACATGAAGTGGAAGAGACTTTTGAACTTTACAAATCAAATCTGATTTTATGGAGCGGTGCCATCAAAGAGCCGATAGTTGTTGACAAAGCCTGCTGCAGTATGGATATACTTCCGACACTGTTAAACCTTTTCGGTTTTGATTACGATTCCCGACTTCTCATGGGACAGGATATTTTCTCCGATGAAGAAGGATTTGTTGCGATGTGGGATCGTTCGATAGTGACCGACACACTTATGTACGACTCGCATACAGGTGAAGTGACTTATCTGACAGAGGACGGTGAACCCCCGGAAGGTCTTGATGAAGAATATCTCGCGGATCTTAAGAGTAAGTTAAGCCTTAAGCGCAAGTATTCCGAAAGGATAATGACTTATGATTATTACAAAGTCATTTGTGATGAGCTAGGAATAACGATAGATACCGTAGAGCAGAATTACACGCCGGACTATTCGAAATTTACAAAGAAGTGAGAAGTGCATTAACGAAATAATATCTTTACTTTGAACGTTCGTTTTTGTAAAATCTATTTACAGATGTTTTTGATACTTATATCGGAGGATCGTCAATGGAAGAGAAAAGAAAAAACAAAAGGACCGAGCTCCTTTCAAAACTTGTTCTTAAGCGTCTCGACGGATCGGGTGTGGAAGAAGTCGGAATTGAGATAACCGACGTTTCAAAGTCCGGTGTCGGCTTCAATGCCAATAAAGCATTGGAGATAGGTGCCGTATATGAGTCATATCTTACTATCTGGACAAAAGAAGTCATTCATGCGTTCCTTGAGATCGTAAGGATCGAAAAGAAGGGTGACGTTTATGTTTACGGTGCCATCTTTATCGGAATGCCCGAAATGGATGCTGCGAGGATCGCGGTTTACCAGACGGTTGAAGAAGAGACCAAATAATATATTGTGATCAAAGACTTCGCACAATGTGTGCGGGGTCTTTTTTGCTTTATGGGAAAAATCTTCCGAATTTCCCATAAAGTAAAAGACAATCACAATTTAAGAGCCTACTCGATTGAAATCTTTTTTGATTCCGATTTGTTTTGTGAATTTTGATAATTTTATTGATTATTGTGTGAATTTTTAGTACAATATTCCCAAGGTCGTTTCTTAGGAAAGTGTCCAATAAATGTATTTGGAGGGTTATTGATTATGAATGTTTACACAACAGACAAGATCAGAAATGTTGTGCTGTTAGGTCACGGCGGATGCGGTAAGACGAGCCTTGTTGAAGCAATGGCTTATCTTGCGGGTCTTACATCCCGTATGGGCAAGATCGACGATGGAAATACCATCAGCGATTTCGGAAAAGAAGAACAGAAGAGAAAGTTTTCGATCAACACTTCTCTTGTTTCAATAGAGTGGGAAGGTACTAAGATAAATCTTTTGGATACACCCGGTTATTTCGATTTCGTAGGCGAGGTTGAAGAAGCGGTTGCCGCTTCGGATGCAGCCATTATCGTCGTTTCCGGAAAGTCCGGTTTTGAAGTAGGCGCAGAAAAGGCATGGGATCTTTGCGAAAAGTATAAGCTTCCCAGACTTGTTTTTGTTACCGATATGGATATCGACAATGCATCTTATAAGAATGTTGTCGAGACTATGACCGAGAAGTACGGAAAACGCATGGCTCCTTTCCATCTTCCTATCCGTGAAAACGAAAAACTTATCGGTTACGTTAACGTTATATCAGAGACAGGTAACAAATGGCAGGGTAAAGATGCCGTTGAGATACCCGTTCCCGAATATTCGAAAGCAAACCTTCAGCAGTACAGAGATACTTTGATGGAGACGGTTGCCGAGACGAGCGAAGAATTTATGGACAGATATTTCTCCGGAGATACATTCTCGGATGCGGAGATACGTTCGGCGCTTCGTACCAATATCATCGACGGAAGCGTAGTTCCCATGACTATGGGATCAAGCCTTCTTTGCTATGGTATTTATACACTGCTTGATGATATCGTTAAATATTTCCCCAGTCCCGAGAACTGCAAGATCGCAGGTATCTCAATGAAGACCAATGAGATATTCCCGGCTGATTTTGATTTTGCAAAGGCTAAATCGGCATTTATTTTTAAGACGATCGTCGATCCTTTCATCGGTAAGTATTCGCTTATCAAAGTATGCTCGGGCGTATTTAAAGCCGATGACATGGTTTACAACGTGGATAAAGACATTGAAGAAAGAGTTTCAAAACTTTATACGCTTCAGGGAAATAAGCCCGTAGAAGTAAGCGAACTTCATGCGGGTGATATCGGAGCCATTCCGAAACTTTCAAGCGCCCGTACCGGAAACTCACTTTCCACAAAGGCAAATGTTATCAAATACGGTATGTTTGAGATCTCGAAACCTTATACTTATATGAGATACAGACCCGTCAATAAGGGCGATGTTGACAAGCTTTCACAGGCTCTTCAGAAGATGATGCACGAAGATCTCACTTTAAAGAGTGTCAACGATTCCGAGAACGGACAGATGCTTCTTTATGCGATGGGCGATATGGCACTCGATGTTGCGGTTTCAAGACTTAAGAACGAATATAAAGTTGAAGTTGAACTTGAAAAACCCAAGATCGCATTCAGAGAGACGATCAAGAAGAATTCCGATGTGGAATACAAGTACAAGAAACAGTCGGGTGGTCACGGCCAGTACGGACATGTTAAGATGCGTTTTGAACCCAGCGGAGATATAACAACACCTTATATCTTTGAAGAAGAAGTTGTCGGCGGTGCCGTTCCCAAGAACTACTTCCCCGCAGTTGAAAAGGGACTTCAGGAATCTGTTTTGAGAGGTCCTCTTGCGGCATATCCGGTTGTCGGAGTAAAGGCTACTTTGTATGACGGTTCTTACCATCCCGTAGATTCTTCGGAAATGGCATTCAAGATGGCGGCAAGTCAGGCGTTCAAGAAAGGCTTTATGGAAGCCGGCCCCATACTTCTTGAGCCTATCGCTTCACTTAAGGTTAACGTTCCCGATTCTTATACCGGTGATGTTATGGGTGATCTTAATAAGAGAAGAGGACGTGTTCTTGGTATGAACCCTATTCCTGGCGGACGTCAGATCATTGAAGCCAATGTTCCTATGATGAGTCTTCACGGATATTGTACAGATCTTCGTTCGATGACAGGAGGACGCGGCGAGTACGAATATGAATTTGATCGTTATGAGCAGGCTCCTTCGGATATTCAGGAGGCACAGGTTAAAGAACGTGCTGCCAAAGTTGCGGAAAGTAACGTTGATGCATGATAATTTTACGTACAAAGGGGTTTTAACCCCTTTGTACTTTTTTATTCCAATATTGGAGGAAGGGAGGCAACGATGGCACTGAGATATATTTCGGAATATAACCGTATGGGTGTGAATCTGGAAGAAACGATGGAACGCTTTATGGACAGTGAAGAGATGTATGTCCGTTTTCTGAAGAAGTTTCTTTCCGACCAAAATTACAATAAATATTTAAAAGCAGCCGAAGCTAAAGATGTCGAAGGTGCATTTGAAGCGATGCATGCACTAAAAGGCGTAACGGCAAATCTTGGTCTTGGAAAGCTTTACGAAGAGGTACGGCCTATGGTAGAGGTTTACAGATCGGGAAAACTCGACGTCGATCCCGATAATCTGGACCGATTTATAAGATATTATGCCGAAGCATTGGAGATCATTGAGGGCCTTGAAGAATAAGGCCCTTTTTTTGATGCATGTATTTTTTGATCAATGTTAAAACCAAAACAACTACATATTGAAAAAATACTTGATAAATGTGCAATATATAGTACAATGATATGTGGATAATGCTATGATTAGGTGGATTATATTGAGTTATGCTTGAACTTGACGGCATTAAATTCAGGACGCAGGAAGAATATGATCTTGCCTGCAAAGATAAAGAGACGATCCTTCGGCTTAAACGATTATTTGATATAAACACCGATGAAGGTATCACAGGCATATACAGAGAGCTTCAAACGGTGAACTTTTCTTCGGAACTTGGAAGAAGATTTGACGACGAAATATTCGAATTATATTCGAACATGAAAAAAGGCGTCAAAAAGGAGACAAATGAACCCGTCGGGGTTAAGAAATCTCTAAAGAATGCCGATATTAAAGAAAAGGGTCATTCTAAGACCGGCAACAATTCTTTAAAAACCAAAGAAGGTAACAAAAAAAGTGCGTCAAAGGATATTGTTGTAAGCAAAGAAGTATTGAGAGAAATTAACCGGCAGAACCGTAAAAGGTCGATACTGGTTGTTTTTCTTGTTTTGATTTCACTTGGATGCATCGGTTATTTTGTGAAATATACGATAGATGCAAGAAATGCGGAACATTCTGCAAACGAATGGGCGGAACTTAAAGATTCATCGGTGGCATCCTTTATTTCTGTAGAGACCGTGCTGAAAAAAGAATACAAAGAGGAAGTCGTTATTCCCGATATTCTTGACGAATATAAAGCTCTGTACAACAAAAACAAAAGTCTTATCGGCTGGATAAAGATTGATGATACAAAGATCGATTATCCGGTGATGCAGACCGTTAACAACGAATATTACCTTAAACATAATTTCGATCAGAAAGAAGATGCAAACGGCTGTATTTTTCTTGACTGCAATTGTGACGTTATACTCGGAAACACAAATTACATTATTTACGGACATCATATGAACTCGGGCAAAATGTTCGGTTCACTTGTCAAATACGGCAACAAAGAGTTTTACGAAAAGCACAAGTACATTCAGTTTGATACGATCTACGAAAAAGGAACGTACGAAGTGATGTATGCTTTCAGAACTCATATATACAGTTCCGATGAGATAACTTTTAAGTATTACCAGTTCATCGACGCCAATTCCGAAGCGGAATTTGATTCGGCGATGGAAGAGATGAGCAAACTAAGTATTTACGATACCGGCGTGACGGCCGTGTACGGAGACAGACTGATAACTCTTTCGACCTGTGATTATCAGGAAGAAAACGGCAGGTTTGCCGTAGTTGCAAAAAAGATAAAATGATCATTCGATTTAAGATTTTAGTTCTTTGTTTATCGTAAGGGAGAAGCCATGGCAACAGCAAAGAAAAAGAAAACATTATCAAGAAAGTTGAAAAGAACCATCCGTAAATCCGTTGCGGGTGTATGTATGGTAAGCTCACTTGTGGTAGCTGCCATACCGGCAACACCCACAAGAGCTTATGTGGCTCCGGGCAGCGTGGCGGGAAAACCGACAACATATACTTACGGTGTAGAAGCGACCGATAATACGGATCTTTCATATTACGATCCGTCTTTGGCATCCATAGATCTTGCGCAGTTCTATAATGATGTTTCGGGACAGGATTCTTATCCCAAGACTTATATGATACGTCGTCTTTCGGACGGATCGTACGATCTCAGCTGGCAGTTTAAGGTTTATTCACAGATCGTTAACGGTAAAGCTTTTGCTATCATTTCAAAGTATAACGATACATATGCATCGGGCGCCGTTTCGGTAAAGACGGCGTTACCTTTATCTTATGTTACTGTGGATGTGTCTTTCTTTGACAATTATGTTAGGGCTCATCAGAACGCCAAAAATCACACCGATTATGCCACTCTTAACAGACTGTCGGGTACCCCTACCAATACGGCCGACATGAACCATAAGAGTAAGTTCCATCTTGAACATTACAATGCCGCAAATGAGGCGGACAACACAACGGATGATTATTGGGTAAGCAGATATTTTCCGACTGCTTACAACAACTATAAAAACGAATATGCCGCATGGCAGGGTGATGTTCAGAAATTTAACGATTTCAAGAATGCAATGGATGCATATGATGACAATATGACCGCATGGGAGTATTACAATACGCATCCCGAGACGGCTCAGCCTACTCAGACACTTGAAGTTCCGGCGCTCCCCACTTATACAAATACATATTCCACCGGTTCCGTTACGATAGGAAGTCACAATCCCAAAACGGTAGTGGATCCCACATTACTCAATCCCAGTCGTGATTTCTGGGTTGCCGACATCCCGCTTACCAATGAAGGTCTGTATAAGTACTTCTGCGAGATGCATCCCGATTATTACAATAAGCTCCTGGGAGACGATTATCATCTTGTTTCGGTAAAAGATTCAAGAGCCACGGGTGGACTTGAGAACACTTATGTATATGTTCCGATGGGAACGCCCAATCCCGAAAACGGTGAGACCCCTTCCAATAACGACGCTCTCGGCTTCAGGATTGATTCTTTGACTTCCGTTATAGGTATCGGTGCTCACGCATTTGAAAATACGACGAACGTTACCGAACTGTATCTTGGTTCCGAAGTTAAGTACATAGGCGATTATGCTTTCAATAAATCGTTTGTTCAGACAATAGCTTTCGACAACGTTCAGGATATCGGAAACAGAGCATTTAAAGACTGTACCAAGTTAAGGTCCGTTGATATAAAAGATACGACGGTAAATATCGGTACAGAGGCTTTTTACGGATGTAACGTGATGGAAGAAATAGCACTTTCTCAGTCTATCCAGTACATCGGTCCGGGTGCGTTTGCAGAGTGTTTAAAGTTAAAAACGGTAAACCTTTCGGCCATAATGCAGCCTTGTAACATAAGCGATTTTGCTTTTTACAATGACATAGCTATCTCCGATATTCGGTTTTCGGAAAATATTGCCCGCTTGGGAGATGCCTGCTTTGCCTGCATGAAAGGTGTGGCCGGAAATCTTCTTACTTTTGAGTTTCCTTCTCACATAAGTTCAGCGGTGACCGAGAAACTTTCGAATGGAACCGTTGATGAAAACCGCGATCCTATAGGTAATTTCTGTCTTGCGGGGCGTACAAACCTTCAGCACGTTGTTATGCCTGCAGATTACGGTAAAAACGGTCCGGTCACACTTCCTTTCGGTGTATTCTTTAACGACGTTAAACTGCTTGACGTAAGGTTCCCCGATAACCGTGACGGCTCATGCGGTTATGTTACATACGGAATATACGATGACGGCACCACAAAAAGGACCATTTTTGATACCATACAGTCCAAAGAGTTCTGCGTATACGGTCCCGAGCTTGATATAACAGGTAATATAGCCTCTCCCAGGAAATCAACATGGGGGCTTAAGAGCGGTATCGGAAATGAGATTCCGTACATTTATGTGGACGTAAACGGTAAAGAACAGGTTGAGATAAGTAACGGACAGTATATCCTGATCATCGACGATAACGGTGTACTGAAATCATGTCAGTACGCTACGCCTTCTATGCAGCAAGATGCGCAGGACAACGGTCTTGATCTTGTTATCCCCGAATATGTCGGTGATACGAAAGTAACGGGAATCGATTCAAACTGTTTCTCGGATGAAACGATACATCCATATATTAAGACAATTAAGAT
>JAEEGK010022813.1_pt1 | contig 13112 bp, 8 predicted proteins | sample 8958771 | NCBI WGS metagenome assembly JAEEGK01 (sample SAMN16246547, study PRJNA631951) | gut metagenome | biome: gut microbiome; feature: rumen; material: SC-attached | host: Bos | place: Iran: Karaj | collected 2018-10 | reverse complement strand
AAATATACTAATGTTATTGTTAATTTTTTCGAATTTTTTTGAAATTATAAATATAAAAATTATAAGAAAACAATAAGATAATTTAATTAAAATTTTTCTTTTTAATTACAAGGTAAAATGGTAATAAAGAAGAAAAAGAAATAATGATTATAAATAAAAATACAAAAGAAAAAAAACATTATTAAAACAAATATTTAAATATTATATTAGATGATATTAAAAAACATTTAAAAAAATTTTTAGTATTTGATGTTTACATATTTTATGTATTCTACATTATCATTTTATTCCAAAGCAAAAATAGAATATTAAAAATATAATTAAATATTTTTCTTTTTTATTCCCATATTATTTTTTTAAAAATCTTTTAACATTATTTCCAAATAGTTTTTTTCCTATTAAATTAAATAAATAAAATTCCCAAATTAAAAATAAAAATTTCTTGAATTTAAAAATAATCAATTTAATTAAAAATAAATATTTTGACATTTTTAAGAATTTTTTAAATTTTATTAAAATAAGGTTAAAACTTGTTAATGATAAATGAAAAAATATCTAAAAATTTCAAAAGACATAAATCAAAAACATTTGATGAAAAAGATACATATAATGGTAAAGTAATGTTTTACTTTCGAAAAACTGGTTGTAAAAAAACAACGGATAAAAGTTCAAGTAATATATTAATTGAATTAGGAGGAAAAACATTAATATTTTCTTTATGTAGTGACAAATTAGAAAATGTTTCAAATCCAAGTTGGGATTTTAATAAATTTAAAAGAACAATTTTATTTCTTTATTCTCAAAAAGATTTAAATGATAGTAATTTAACTAATTCAAATAAAGATTCTTTTATTCAATTAGTTAATACAGTTGATGATGAATCTGATAAAAATAAAAAAAAATTTTATCAAAATAATAAAACTACAATAATTAAATCTAATTTAATTTTATCTTCTGAAAAAGAAAGAAATAAAACATATAATCAAAAGAATGAATTTAATTTAATAAAAATAACAAATAAAATTCAAAATAATATAGAAAAAGAAAAGAAAATAGAAATAAATAATGATTTAAATAAAATAAAAAAGCCAATATTACCAATTCAAAATATATGTAATATATGTGATTTATTAAAGCCTTTAAATAAATTAATAACATTATCAAATTGTAATCATTCATTATGCTATAATTGTGCAAAAAGTTATTATGAAGATTTAATAGAAATGGGTGATTTTAATTTAAAATGTCCTTATTATCAATGTGGGAAAAAATTATCATCAGTAAATTTTTTAAAAAACATTATTTCTAAAATTCATTATGAAAGATTAACAGGAGAAAATAATGATCAAACAAATAATAAAAATAGAAATTTACAATTAGGAGGAAAAAAAACAATATCTTCATATAATAAATTAACTAAAAAATCAAGTACTTTAAATACAATGGATGGAAAAAAAGTTTCAAGAACAGAATTAAATTTAATTTTACAAAAATATTCAAAAAATAATGTTTTATCAATAACAAAAAATGATGATGAATATTTATTATATACAATGTATAGAGAATGTTTTTGTCCTTGTTGTAATTTACCTTGTTTATTTGGAAAAACTTTAAGTAATCATTTAAAATGTTTAAATTGTTTTAAAAGTATTTGTAAGTTTTGTTTTAAAATTGTTGATACTGATCATTTTAATACTCTTAGTCAAAAATGTTGTAAAAATTATAGAATTTTTTTATGGAAAAATAAAAATTCACATAAATTTAATCATAAAAGATTTAATGGAACATGGGAAAATTTTGGCTTATATTTTGTTTCTTATATTATGTTTGTTATTTTTTTATTTGTTTTATTATTTAATTTTATTGATTTTATTATTCCTTATAGACAAAAAAAAAAACCTATTATTTATCATGAAAATAAATCCATTATTAAATTTAAGACTATTCAAATGACTGTTTTAAAAAAAAAAAAGAATTGTATTAATATTAAAGAAATATTTAAAATTATTTTCAATTTTTTTTTAAAAATTTTTTTCCTTTGGATACCTTTATTCATTATTATTATTACTCTTCCTTATTATCCTTTATGTTTTATTTTAATAGAGTATTTTTTGTAAATATGTTTTTCCTTCTAAAAAATAATATTTTATTTATAAATATAATTATAATATACTTAAAATATCTTAACATTAAAAGTAAAAGAATTTAAATTATAAAAATTTATTTTTTTCTTTTTAATGAATAAAATTCATATTATTATTTTTTAAAAATCTATTTAAAAATGATTGATTCAGAATTAAAAGAAGAAAAAAAATTAAAAGAAAGAGAAGATAAAAAAGAAGAAGAATCAGAAGATTCAAAATTAGATATAATAAACCACAAATTATATGATTTAAATCAAAAAGAATATTTACTAACATTAAAATCATTAACAAACTCAATAGAAATATCATGTATTCAAACAGATGATAAAAATAATATTTATTTATCAAATATAACATTTACAGATGTTAAAAAAAAACATAAATATTTAAAGGGTGCTGAAACAACAGAAGAAGTTATTGAAGCTTTAAATGAATTTATTAATACAACAAAAATTACTTTTTATGAAAATAAACCTAATTATATGAAAATCACTTTTACTATTACATATTTAAAAAAAAATGATTTTATTTCTTTTAATTTAAATAAAAAAATAATTGATGTTGAAGAAGAAGAGACTTTTAAAGGTGATGGTACAATTTCTTCTATTGATAAACAAATGAAAAAAATAGCTTTAAATCATATTGATTTAAATAAAAAAATTTTAAATATAATAAAAGTAAATGAAAGTTTAATGGTAAAATATGAAGAATCAAATAAAAAACTAGATGAAATTGAGAATAATATGCAAAGCTTAACCCAAAATTTAGAAAATTTAACAAATATAATAAAAGAAAATAAAAAAGAAAAAGAAGAATCAAATGTAACAATGAATGAAGTGAATAATAGTAATAATAATATAATAAATAATAATTTTGACCAAAAAGAATTAATAGAAGAATATAATGAAGAAAAAATTATCACTTCAAAAAATTATAATTATTGTTTTATTCAATTATTAAATGGTTTATTATTAATAGGATATAAATCAGGTTTAATAAAAGTATATGAGCCATTAAGTTTTAAATTATTAATTGAAGTTAGTGTTCATAAAAAAAATATAAATTGTTTATTAGAACTTTCAAGTGGTTTCATAGCATCATGTTCATTAGATAAATTTATAGTAATAACAAAATTAAATTATGATAATAAATCATATGAAGAAATACAAAAAATAGGAAGAAATTCTTCAATATATAAATTAATAGAAATAAAAAATATTTTTCTTCTTTCTTCAGATTGTGAAAATATAGATATTTGGAGAAAAAATAATTTTGGAAAATATGATTATTATAGAAATATAAAAATAGGAAAAAATATATATGGAATATTACAAGTAAGTCCAAAATTATTAGTTGCCCATATTGGTTTAAGAACACTTCAATTTTATAATATTGATAATTTTTCTCTTATTAAAGAAATAAAAGATATACCAACAAGATTATATAATAATTTACAAATGATAAATGATAATATTTTATGTGTTGGTTCAACAGAAAAATTATTTTTAATTAATATTTCAAAAATGGAAATTATTAATGTTGCAAATATCGATAATTGTGGTATTGAAAGTTTAATTATATTACCTGATAAAACATTATTAGCAGGAGTAACTTATCCTATTGATAATTTCCCAAGTTATAATTTTATTCAATTTAAATTAAATGAAAATATTAATTTAGAAATTGTTTCCACGAAAAAAATGGTTCATTCTTGGACTATATATGATTTAAAATGTATTAATATTTATGGAATGAATAAAATTGCTTCTTGTGGAAGTATGGATTGCACTATTAAAATTTGGAGTTAAAATTATTATTTAAAATTAAAGTTTATATTCGTTTTTGATTTAATTATTTAAAAATGATATTTTTATAAAAAAAATTTAAAACTCAAAAAATAGAATTAAAACTTTTTATATTTAAAAAAATCATCATTTTTAATCTGCGAAAATATTGAAATATTTCGCATAAGCAAAATATTTAAAATTATCATTTGATTTTTTAATATCATTTTCTATATTTTCATTCTGAATCTCAAGACTTCCTCCTGAAATTAAGCAACTTAAGATTTTTTTATTTTTTTTTAAATAATTATTTACAATCCAATAAAATAATTCATTACTCATATTTTCAAAATCAAAAATAACAAATTTCAAATTTTTAAGAAGTAATAAAGTGTTAATTAAAGTTTTAATATCATTATCATCGAATTTAATTTTTGAAATACAAAAAGCAAATAATTGATCATTTTTAAGACAATTTAAGAAAGATTTTTTAATTTCTTCATTAAAAAAATAACAAGGATTATATTCATTACCAACAATACTTAAAGCAGAAATATTTTTATTAGAAATAATAGCTTCAAAAATATATTTAGATAAACTTTTAATTTCAAAATTATTATTTCCATGAGAATTAAAATATAAACAAATTCCATTTAAAGTATCTCTTACGTTAATACTTTCAGCAATATTGATTATATTAATATCATGAGCAAACATTTTTTCATCTAATTCTATTGTCAATAAATTAATTGGAAATTTAGGATTAAATTTAATATTTTCAAATGCAAATTTCATTAAACCTTGACCGTTATTTATTTTTGATATTTCATTTTCTTCTGATGTATTTTCTATTGATTTTAAAAACATATATTTTTGATTTTGAGGAAAATATCTTCTTGAAGTTAATGAAAAATTATTTATTATATCTTCTTTTGAAACTGTAAAATTTTCTATTTCTGTATTTTCAAATATTTCAATTATTAAATTTTGAAAATTAATTGCTTTATAATCAAAAGCATCTTCACATAAATTTTCAAGAACTTTTAATAATATACAATCTCTTAAATCTGTTTTTGACATTTTTTGTTTATCAAATTCTTTATAAAATTTTTCATAAGTATTATCTAAAAATGTATATAATCTAACTTTTTGAAATGATTCATTTATATATTTATTTATTTCATTGTTTAATAATATTGAAGAATATTTTTCTTGATTTGAAAAATAATTTTGTCTTTGATTTTCTATTGGATATATTTTTATTCCGTTTATACTTGGAGGAAATTTTAATATTTTATCATTTTTTGAAGAAGAAGTACAACCCATATTTTTTTAATTTATAAATATATTTTATTATTAGATTAAAAGAAAAAAAAATTAAAAAAAATTTCAATATAATTAAATAAAAACAATCTATATATTAAAAAAAATAATTTCTACATTTTATTTTAAAATTAAAGAATATCATATTCATATTATTTAATATAAATTTACAGAATAAAATATAATATAACACTTTATAAAACAATATTTTTTTTTTAAAATTCTTCAAACCAATTTTTATTTTTCATTATATCAGATAAATTCATCATATTATCATTACTTAAAGGGTCTTGAAATTCAATTCTAGAAGATAAATATTTATAAGTTTCAAGAGCTTTTTCATTTTCAATAAAAGAACTAAAAGGAGTGAAAGTATTTCTTAAACAATCAGGACCATATTTATTACTTTTTTCAGGAATAATAGGAGCTTTTAATTTCTTAATAAATAATTTATCCCAATCAAAACCATGATAAAAATTATGATGCTTAATAACTTCAAAATTAACACATCTTTCAGAAGGATTTTTAAGTAATAAAATAGTTAATAAATTATTCAATTCAACATTTTGTTTTTCTAAACCATCAAAAGACAATTTCTTATTTAAAATTTCTTTATAAATTCTAAAAGCATCATTAATACCATGTCCAAAAGGATATTTTCCATAATATAAATAATAAAGAATAACACCTACAGAAAAATAATCACAAGAATAATTATAAGAACTTCCATTTAAAACTTCAGGAGCCATAAAAAATGGAGTTCCTATAATAGTATTAGTATAATTTTTATCTATTTTTTTAGCAGCTCCAAAATCTATCATTTTTAAATAACCTGTCTCATCTACCATTATATTTGAAGGCTTTATATCTCTATGAATTATTCCCATTTTATTCAAATATTGTATTATTAAAAATATACTTCCTCCATAAAATTGAGTCTCATATGTATTATAGTATTTCTTCCTATGTTCTAATACATTTTCTAAATTTTTCCCTGTTGAATATTCCATTAAAAAAAAACACCATAAATTATTTTTCATTGTTTTTACTAATTTTATCACAAATGGATGATTTAATGATGTTAATATTTTCTTTTCATTTAATAAAAATTGAATTCCATTTTTTTGTTTTTCTGCTGCTACTTTAGATATTGCTTTTATTGCATATAATGATATTGTATTATGGACAAGGAAAACATTTCCATATTTTCCTTTTCCTAAAAAAGATAAATAATATAAATCTTCAAGATTAATAGATTTATCTTCTAATGAAATTTTATTTTTAATAAAATCATTTAATTTTGGATTTTGTAATAAATTAAAAAAATTTTCTTTTGAAATTTCATAAGTAATAACTTTATCAGTAACAGCAATTATATAACTATTAGAATATTCAGAATCTTCATCTAATAAAAAAATTTCTCCAAAGCAATTTCCCGTAGAATAAGTTCTTAAACAAATATTATTTTTATTTCTATGTTCAACTTCTCCTTTAACTAATAAAAAAAAAGTAACACAAGGAACATTTTGACTAATAATAATATCACCTTTATTATAATTAAATTCAGTAATCATAGAAGAAATACAAATAATTTCTTCTTCACTTAATTGATTTAAAAATTCAATTTTACTTAAATTTGAAACTGTTTTATTATATTGAGAATTAACTTCTTTAGATTTCATTTGTAAATTATCTATTGGACATTCTAATAATATTGAAGAAACTGAAAAAAAAAGATTTGTATATTGTCTAAATAAAGTTGAGTCAATTACTGTTAATGATTCTAATTTTTGAATTGCACTTGAATTTATTGTTGAAACTAATACAAATTTACCTGTTAATAATAAATATATACTATTTTTATTCGCTAATTTTATCATTGAATTCTTTTTCATCTTCTTTAATTTAAATAATTGGAAACATGTTTTTATTTGGTTTTTCTTAAATAATTTCATTATTGTTTCCGATGATGAAATTGAATTTTGAAATATTTCAAATAATATTTCATTTTTATAATCTATTCCTAAAACTTCAACAAAAGAATAAAGAGGTATTAATAATATTTTTTTCTTATTATTAAAATTACTTATATTTTCTTCTTTTTCTGATAAATTTATTTTTAAATATGTATAATCATAAAAATAAGAAATATCTAATCTAAAAAAATCAGATAAATCAATATAATTTTTATCTTTTTTTTCTAAATAATGTTCATCTTCTTTTAATATAAAACACATTTTACATAATAATTGAATATCTTCAATATTTAAAAATTGAAAAACAGGAATTTGTCTAATATAATTACTATTAATAGTTTTAATTTTTTTTTTTTTATTTAGATTAAAAACAATTTCATCAAATAATTCTTTATTAATAACATATAAATTAACTTCAGTAATAGATTTAGCACTATATCTTCTTTGAATATTATTTCCAACTAAACAAATTCCACCAAAAAAATTATTTTGATTTAAAATAACTTTTTTATCATTTACTTTGTCAAAAATTTCAATTTGTCCTTTTTTAATAATAAATAAGCAATTACCAATTTCTCCTTGTTCAAATATATCAATTCCACTTTCAATTTCATATTCAACCATAACTTCAGTTATTAACATTGTATCATATTCATTCATATTATTTTTTATTACTACATTATTATAAACACTATTATATATTTCATCAGAAATTATATTTAATTGATTTTCATTTTGTTTATTATTTTCGATTTTATTTATTGTAGAATTCATTCTTACAAATTTTGATTCTTCTTTCTTTGTTTCCTCATTTTCTATATTTAAATTATTTAGATTTTCTATATTTTTACTTATTAATGTATTTATATTTGTATTCATTTTTGTACTTGCTCTTGATATTTCTTTAACAACACATTTATTATTTTTCTTTTTTGGATTATGTATATAAAGAGAAGTATGTAATTTTAATAAAGTACTATTTTTCTTTTTACCTGTTTTTGCTCTTAAAAAAGTTTCTGTTGTTATTTTTTTTTTAAATGAATGAATAATATTTAATTTATTTTGTCTTTCATAATTTTTTGAAGAACATTGCATTTCTTCTATTATATCATTTTCTTCATTTTGATAATCTTCATTATTAATTGAATCTGAATCTTCTTTTATTTTATCAGGAACATCTATTGTATTTCCATTTACACAAAATTGAACTTGATTACATGATTTTGGACATGCTCCCATTAATTATATTTAAAAAAGAATATATTTTATTTTACTTCTTAGTTTTGAATGATTATTTTAATTTGTTTTTTTTTATGTTTTTTTTATTTTTTATTTTTTTTTAAAGAGATTAATATACACCAATCAGTTTTATATTAAAAATAATTTTCAAAATTTGAAAAAATATTTAAAGTTTAAATTTTTGATGTCAAGAATTTAATTTTATATTCTATAAATCATAACTATATTTATTTTTTCTTTTAAGTAATTATATTTATTTTATTTATTCAATGATCATTAAGAAAGAATATTATAATTAATAATTATTTTTCTATTCTTTGCTCTTTTGAAAGTGATTAACAAACTTTTTCTCCTTTTTTTTTTCATTTTATTTATTTTTTTCTTTTGTAAAACTTTTATAATTGTTTATTATAATTATTTATATTTAATTTATTTTAATATAAATATTTTTTAATTAAATTCTTTAATGTCACAAATAATACTATATTTTCTTTGTCTTTGCTAAATTTGCTATCAGGGGATGATAATTTATTTATTATATCTGATAAATAATTAAAATTAATATAGGAATTTATATAATTTATGTTTTCTCCTTGTTCTATAATATTTATTTGATTTATTAAAATACATATTATTGATTTTAATAAAGTTAAATCATTTATTTTTGATAATAAATTAATCAATTTATCATAATATATTTTATTATATAAAATATAATTTTTAGAAAAAGAATTTGAATTTTTTATAAATGAAAAAAAACAAGATAAAATTGTTAAAGAAGCATTTTCAGAAAGAGAATCTAAGAAATAAATCATTTTATTATAAACATTAATATTATTATTTAACCAATCATAAAAAGATTCAAATTTAGATAAATTTAAAAATAAATGACAAATATTTGTTATTAAATCTATTCTTTGATTCGGTTCATCTTGAAAAAAAATTTTAATAATTATTAAAAATAAATCTGAAGAAATTAAATTATTACAATTAAAACTTTCTTCATTTGTTAAATTTATTAATATTTGAATAGATAAAATAATAATTTTCATATTTTTATTTTTTTTAAATAAATCTTTTATAATTTCATAAAATCCATTTTGAGCAAATTTTAATTCAACACCATTAAAATAACAAGAAATTTGTAATAAAGAAATTAATATTTTTTTTAAATTATCGTCTTTTTGATTTTTAATTAAATTGATTAAAACATTAATACAAGAAGAAATGTTTTCAATTTTTGAATTAGTATTTTTTATTTCATATAAAATAACTTGATGAATATAATTTAAACAATCATATAAATAAATTTCTCTTAAATTTTCTTTCTTTGCCATTTTAACTATTTTTTCGAATATTCCAAGAGAATTTAATTTATTTTTAAATTCCTCATTTTCTAAAATTAAAAGGATAAATAAATCAATTGTTTGATATGAAATATCAATATCATCAAAATATAAAAATTTAACTAAAATTTCTATTGAATTATTTTTTAAAATAAATTTAAAAATTGGATTATTATTTAAATAAAATAAATTATTCAATAATAATAATCCATGTTTAATTATTAATCTATCTAAATAATCAATGTTATTTGAATATTTATTTAAAATTTGAAAAAGTTCTTCATGAATATTATTTGATAAAATAATATCATTTATATAATTTAGATCTTTTGAAGAAGATTTATTTAATGAATAAATACATTGAAATAAACACAATTTATCTTTATAAATATCTTTATTTTCAAAATGATTTATTATTTCATTTATTTCAAAAATTCTTACTAAATTTGAATTTTTTAATAAATTTTCTTCTTTATCATCATTTTCATCTTCAGAAATTAACTTTAATCTCTTTTGTAAAAGCATATTTTGAACTTTATTTTTTCTAAGAGAAACACCATTCAAAATGATATGATTATTAATATCATCCCTTAAATTAATTTTCCCAAAATTAAAACTATCTTTCCTTAAATTAATTTTTAAATCCTGAATTTCCATTAACCAATTAATTAGAAAAAAAAATTAAATTAAACTTAAAAAAAAAAAGAAAAAAATAAAAAAAATTAATATTCAAAAAAAAAAATGTACAAAGAACCAGAAAAAGAAAAAATAAATAAAATATCAAATCAATCAGCATTATCAAAATCGACAAAAAATTTAGAAAAATATAAGAAAATAAGTACAGAAGAGGAGAATCAATATGAAGATTTATTTTCAAATATAACAATAGAGAAAGAAGATGTAATAACAACATCAAGTGATTTTTACACAATAAATCCAATATCAATAGAGAATCAATCATATTATTATAAAAAATTAGGAAATACATTTTCATTTTTTGGAAATAAAAATGGAGATCCAATAATAATAATAGGACCACATTGGCCAATGTATATATGTTTTTGTTCATTTGTATCAATTGGAATGATGTTTTTTTTTTCTTATTTTTGGGTTTATTTACATCTTTTTTTTAAAATTTCAGGAATAATGATTTACTTAACTTATTTTCTAAGTTATACAATAATTTTCCTTATTAATCCTGGTTTTCCTAAACACGATCTCGATTCAAGAACTGGAGAACCGAGAAGTAAATTTAGATTTTGTGGAGAATGCAAAATGTGGGTTAATATTGAAAAAAAAACTAATCATTGCTTTGATTGTAATATTTGTGTTGAAGGTTATGATCATCATTGTCCTTGGACTGGTAAATGTATTGGAAAAAAAAATGCAAATTTATTCTATGTTTTTGTTATTAGTGTTCTTTTCATTTTCGCTTATATTGTTTGTGCTATTACTAATGCTCAAAGTAATATGGAAAGTTATGATTAAAATTATTTGTTTTTTGTTATATAAAGTTTTTGATTATTATTTTTATAAATGAATTAGATTTTTTATATTTTTTTTATTTTTTTAAACTAATTTTTGATGTTTTTTAATTCATATTTTATAATTTTATTTTTTAAAGAATTTAATTGTAAATTTTGATTTTAATATAGTTCTCAAAAAAAATTGAAATAAATCACATTCATTCGAATTTTAATTTATAATTATTTTCTATAGATTAAAAATGTATATTAATTATAATTTAAAAAAATATTATTGGCAAATAAAGGTAATACTAAATTATCAATTTCAAGTGTGAATCCTTCATAAAGGAAAATAAAAACCATAAAAATAATTTCTTTAAATAACAATAATTCTTTTTTAATAATAGAAAAAGCAAAACAAGTAGTTATAAAACCTGCTAAACTTCCTTCAAGAGTTTTATTAGTAGGATAATATATTTTATTTCTTCCAAATAAAACACCAAAAATCGAACACATTGAATCTCCAATACCAAGAATTAAAATACCAATATGATTATAATTATAATTTTTAAAATTATAAAAAATACTAGAAGATATACCAGTTAATAAAAATATATGAGTTAAAATAATTTCAGAATCATCTCTTTTATCAATATTTGATAATAAATAATTACTTATTAAATTAATATAATAATTATCTAAATGAGGTAAATTTCTTATAATTTCAAATATTATAAAAATATAAAGTACTATTAATACTATACATTTAAATGTTTCTTTTGGTATTATATAAATTGCTGGAATATATATTAAACATGCTAAAAAATGAAAAAATTTTCTTTTTATTATTAATTTAATTTTTAAGTGATTTAAATATATTGAATCTATTATAAAATATACTATTAATATTATTATCCATGAAATAACTGTTAAAAGGGTTTTTCTTTCAAAAAATAATTTCAATAATGTCAAAATATAATTATAAAGATTTATTTTGTAAAGATAATTTGAATGATGAATTATTTGAATTGTAAAACTTATTATATCTAAATAATTTCTTTTAGTCAAATAACTTTTAATACAATATAAAATAGATATATGAGAAAAAATAATATTTATAATTAATAAATGAGGATTAAAACTTATTTGAACAGAATTATAATAGTGATAATTATTTAAAACAATTGAAGATAAAATTAATTTACTACCAATTAATAATCTATAATATTAATATTTATTTTTATACTTTTTAAGTTCAAAATCAATTGCTAAAAAAGAAAGAATAAAAATACATATTTTCTTTAATACTAATAGATTTTCTGGGAAATAAATATTAACTATACTATATATGATAAATAATATATATGAAGTTTTAATTTTTTTTTCAATTTCCGATAAAATGTTATATTCTTGGAAAACAAACAATAGAAAGGATAAAAATATAAGTATAACTTTATCACTTGAAAATTTTTCAAAAGAAATAAAATTAATCAAAATAAAATCAAATAAACCACTAAACCTTAAAAAATTTAAATATTTCATTAAAAAAAATAAACAAAAAAAAAAATATAATAAAAAAATAATTTTAAAATATTTTACAAGAAAAAAAAATAAATTTTTAAATAAAAACCCAAAAAAAAAAAAAAAAAAAAAAATTAAAATTAAAAAAAAAAAATGTACAAAGAACCAGAAAAAGAAAAAATAAATAAAATATCAAATCAATCAGCATTATCAAAATCGACAAAAAATTTAGAAAAATATAAAAAAATAAGTACAGAAGAGGAGAATCAATATGAAGATTTATTTTCTAATATAACAATAGAGAAAGAAGATG
>JAEEGK010022811.1_pt1 | contig 13112 bp, 10 predicted proteins | sample 8958771 | NCBI WGS metagenome assembly JAEEGK01 (sample SAMN16246547, study PRJNA631951) | gut metagenome | biome: gut microbiome; feature: rumen; material: SC-attached | host: Bos | place: Iran: Karaj | collected 2018-10 | reverse complement strand
CATTGCTTCCGACCGCGACCATGAAGAAATAGGGTTTTCCGTCGGGCATTCCTGCAAGCTTCAGAACATCCTTCGCAAAATCGCCACCGGAAATATCCTGATCCCCATTACTTGTATTTGAGTCTGTATAATCGTGGGCTCCACCGACTACGGGAGTCCCCAGTGCGGGTGTTTCCTGAAGTCCGTACTGCTTGGAGAACATAGCCTGAGCGGCATCATAACAGGATTTTGCGTTGGGAAGATATTTCTTGGCTCTTGCCTGCTCGATGTACCCCAAAAGGGTGGGGATGAGCAACGCTGAGATAATTGCAAGTATTACCAGTATGACTATAAGTTCTACGAGCGTGAAGCCTTTGTTTGATCTCTTTTTCATTTCCCCTTTATTATCTCCCCCTGATTTATCTGAAAGTACACATTTATATGATTATACCATAATACACTAAAAAAAGAACCTCGCGTAAGTCATACGCAAGGCTCTATAAAAGCATATTCAGGTTTTAATACATTACGTGGCTGTACATATGATCCAGAAGTTCATATCCGTAGGTACCGTCCGTGGTTTTCAGTACATATCTTACATATCCCATGACTTCACCGTTCAGATCACTTATCATCCTGGAGTTTACGATATATACACCGTCACTCTCAGCAACAGATACCAGCTCTGCGTGCTGCTCATACATCGCTCCTGCACATGTATAGCAATATCCGTCATCCATACACAGGATTCCCTGCTCGGGCAGATCATTTATATCAAAGTTCCTGTCGAAATCCGGCTCGAATTCTCTTTCCTCATGAAAGACTTCTTCATAGAATGCGGCAAGGTCGGATGCAGGCATTCTGTAGCTTGACCACATTGCATACTCACCCAGCACCTCCGGTTCGTCACGATCCAGTTTCTCACCGAAATGTGCGACCACTTCATAATCATTGTTTGAATAAAGGTGGTCTTCGGAAACAGCATCAATTTCATTCTGTATCATCATGGTGATCAGATCAAAAAACTTTGCATCATACTCGGAAAGCGACCCGGGATCAATATCATGATACTTCACATCGAAGCCGGTCTCCAGACATTTCAGTGAGCTCATAAGTATTTCAAAATGATCGTCATACCAAAGTTCGATATCACTGACCCTGCTCTGCGCTCCGAAGCTTACCCAGGCAATCCCGCCATCTGTAAGCTCCCATCCGTACCTGATAGGAACCGAATCCTCATCAACTTCATCATATGGACCGAAATAGTATTCCAGATCACTGAATTCATAGTGATCGTCAAAAGCCGCAAAAACATCCGCTGTTGCAGGCTCATTCAGATACACTGGTTCCTGAGGCTCCGTAAAAAGAGCCCACTTTTCCTCAGCTTCTTCCTCCGCATCGCGAATGACTTCATTTATTACGGCGACAACATTGTAAAATCTCTCTTGCTTCTTGCCGCTTTCTTGTCCTGCGCCGTATCCGCCGCTCAGGCAGGTTCCGTCCTCAGTCTTCACCTCGATATAATATGTCGCACCGTCACAAATCCCGTCCACACTCATATCTTCGGGAAGCTTTTCGAATTTATTGTACACAAGGGAATTAACGAGTTTGTCCCATCCTTCCGGACTGAGATCGATCCACTCCGATGAATACTCGTCTTCGTCCGGCATCTCATCATCAAAATAATGATAACCGTCTGTAGCATTCATCCAGTACTTCGTAAAGTCATATGTTGTTATCCTGTCCGGAGTAATGACATACACCATATATGCTGCGGGATCACCGATACAGACAAGGTAAGTTATCTGCTCATATCCGGATGTATCCGATACGACCAACGGGTCCGAACCGGGGTCCATAGGTGGGCTTTCTATAGGTTCCGGTTCTCCGCAAGCCGCCAATATGAACAGGCACATAAGAATTGCGGTTATCTTAATCAGTTTTTTCATAACAGTTCCTCCCTTACACCTGTATTGACGAAATATGCAGGGCATTCGTCACACATTAAGTTAAGTATACCTAATGATCTGACGAAATGATACAAAAAACAGGGAGTCCGTAATGGACTCCCTGTCTGTGATTGACTTATTATCTGTCAGCGATTGCTGCCTGTGCTGCTGCAAGTCTCGCGATGGGTACGCGGAAAGGTGAGCAGGATACATAGTCAAGTCCGATCTTGTGGCAGAACTCAACGGATGAAGGATCTCCGCCGTGCTCACCGCAGATACCGTAGTGAATGTTCTTGTTAACAGGCTTAGAAAGGCTGATAGCAGTCTTCATAAGGCTACCTACACCAACCTGGTCAAGCTTAACGAAGGGGTTAGCCTCGAGAATCTTGCGGTCGAAGTATGCAGGCATGAACTTAGATGCATCGTCTCTTGAGAAGCCGTAGGTCATCTGAGTAAGGTCGTTGGTACCGAAGCAGAAGAAATCAGCCTCTGCAGCGATCTCGTCAGCAGTAACTGCTGCTCTGGGGATCTCGATCATGGTTCCAACCTTGTACTCAAGCTGAGCACCTGCTGCTGCAATCTCTTCATCAGCGGTCTTAACTACGATGTCCTTAACGTACTTGAGCTCCTTAACTTCGCAGGTAAGAGGGATCATGATCTCAGGCATAACCTTCCAGCCGGGATGCTTCTTCTGAGTATTGATAGCTGCACGAATAACAGCCTTGGTCTGCATTCTTGCGATGCCGGGATAAGTAACATCGAGACGGCATCCTCTGTGACCCATCATAGGGTTGATCTCCTTAAGTCCGGAGATGATAGCCTTGATCTGCTGAACGGTCTTGCCCATTGCGTCTGCAACAGCCTTGATCTCTTCCTCAGTGTTGGGAACGAACTCGTGAAGAGGGGGATCAAGGAATCTGATGGTAACGGGATGTCCCTCAAGAGCATCGTAGAGATCCTCGAAATCCTGCTGCTGATAAGGAAGGATCTTAGCAAGAGCCTTCTCTCTCTCTTCATCAGTATCTGAGCAGATCATCTCACGGAATGCCTCGATACGGCCTTCCTGGAAGAACATGTGCTCGGTACGGCAAAGTCCGATACCTTCTGCGCCAAGCTCGAATGCTCTTCTTGCATCTTCAGGGTTATCAGCGTTGGTACGAACCTTGAGCTTACGATACTTGTCAGCCCAAGCCATAACTCTTCCGAACTCGCCTGCGATGGTAGCATCAACAGTGGGGATCTCTCCCTCGTATACATTACCGGTAGATCCGTCGATTGAAACCCAGTCTCCCTCTTTGAAGGTCTTTCCGCCGAGAGTGAACTGCTTGTTCTCTTCGTCCATAACGATGGCGCCGCATCCGGTTACACAGCACTCACCCATTCCTCTTGCAACAACTGCTGCGTGAGAAGTCATACCACCACGAACGGTGAGGATTCCTTCTGCAGCCTTCATTCCCATGATGTCTTCGGGTGAAGTCTCAAGTCTTACGAGAACGACCTTCTCGCCTTTCTCTGCCCATTCAACTGCATCATCAGCGTTGAATACAACCTTACCTGCTGCAGCTCCGGGTGATGCTCCCATACCCTTTCCGAGAGGGGTAGCAGCCTTGAGTGCCTTAGCATCAAACTGAGGATGAAGAAGGGTATCAAGGTTTCTGGGATCGATCATAGCAACAGCTTCCTGCTCGGTTCTCATGCCCTCATCAACGAGGTCGCAAGCAATCTTAAGAGCAGCCTGTGCGGTTCTCTTACCATTTCTGGTCTGAAGCATATAGAGCTTGCCGTGCTCAACGGTGAACTCCATATCCTGCATGTCTCTGTAGTGCTTCTCGAGGGTAGCGCATACGTCCTTGAACTGTGCGAATGCCTCGGGGAACTTCTCTTCCATCTCGGAGATGTGCATGGGAGTTCTTACACCTGCAACAACGTCCTCGCCCTGTGCGTTGGTAAGGAACTCACCGAAGAGGCCCTTAGCGCCGGTAGCGGGATCACGGGTGAAAGCAACACCGGTACCGCAATCGTCACCCATGTTACCGAATGCCATGGACTGAACGTTAACTGCGGTTCCCCAAGAATAAGGGATATCATTGTCACGGCGGTATACGTTAGCACGAGGGTTGTCCCATGAACGGAATACTGCCTTGATTGCGCCGTAGAGCTGCTCCTTGGGATCGGTGGGGAAATCCTTGCCGATCTTGTTCTTGTACTCTTCCTTGAACTGGTTAGCAAGAGTCTTGAGATCATCAGCATCAAGCTCAACGTCCTGGGTTACACCCTTCTTAGCCTTGAGCTGATCGATAAGCTCCTCGAAATATTTCTTTCCGACTTCCATAACAACGTCGGAATACATCTGAATGAATCTTCTGTAGCAGTCCCAAGCCCAACGGGGATTTCCTGACTTGGTAGCGATGGTATTAACAACTTCCTCATTAAGTCCGAGGTTAAGGATGGTATCCATCATACCGGGCATGGAAGCTCTAGCTCCTGAACGTACGGATACGAGAAGGGGATTCTCCTTGTCTCCGAACTTCTTGCCGGTGATCTCTTCGAGCTTAACAATGTACTCTTCGATCTGGCCCATGATCTCATCGTTGATCTCACGGCCATCCTCATAATACTGAGTGCAGGCTTCGGTGGTGATGGTAAAGCCCTGAGGAACGGGGAAAGACTCGCCTGATCCGTCAAGCTTGATGTTTGACATTTCAGCAAGGTTAGCTCCCTTACCTCCGAGGAGTTCACGCATGTTAGCGTTACCCTCTGTGAACAGATAGACCCATTTCTTACTCATGTTCTCTTCTTTCCTTTCTTCTACAAAAAACCTTAAAAACTAATGATGCGGGTCATTTTTTACTCCGTCATCAAAAATTCCAAAAAAGACAGCTTAGATATTATATCAAAAGACTTTTTCTATTGCACCTGTTTTTTTCATAAAAGCAAAAAATTAACTAAATTAAGCAAATTACCTGTTCCACAGCTTCTCATCCATGAATTTCGAGAGTTTGGACCTTCCGTCGATATGGATTGTTTTTCCGGCCAGCTTCATGTATCCGACCAGTTCGTTCCAACCTCTGTACATATTGTCATTAAAGGAGATCTTGGAGTTTTCACCGTAATATATGACGGCTTTGTTAAAGTGTTCGGTATGGTACCTGGAATGAACCGTGAGACCTGTTATGACCTCACATTTATATACCTGATCGAGTGTGATCGCTTCCTGGAAAATAAAGAAATTTCTGATAACAATGCCCTTTCCGGAGATAACGATCTCCTTTCCGGCATTCCAGAATAAAAGAACGATCCCGAAAAAGAATGTCAGGACCATAAAAAATGTGAATATATTCTTGGCAGTTGAATAACCCACTGCCTCCAATGCATAGAGCATGGGCCATGCAACGTAATACGCAACAGGAGGAATGATAAGGATCACAACGTTGGCGATCAGTCTCCATGGAATGATCCTGACTCTGACCGCAGCATTTCTTATCTCCTCTTCGGCAAAAAAATACGTATCACCGTTTCCGTCATAAGAGTTGTCATTCTCGTAGAATTCGCTCACTGTTTTGTTTTCTCCAGATCAAACCAGACCTCATCGGGAATGTTCAGGTTACCGCATCCGGTGCCCAGTTCGATACCGGGCTTATTGCTTCCGTGGAAATCGCTTCCTCCGGATATAAGAAGTCCCGTTTCCGCAGCAAGATTTCTTATATATTTTTCATCCTCTTCGGAATGAGTACTGTACATAGCCTCAATTCCGACAAGTCCCGCTTCCTTCATCATGGCGATGAGTTCGCGTAATTTTCCGTCTCCGAATTTATATATCATCGGATGGGCGAGCACGGGGATTCCTCCTGCTTCAAGAGTCATCTCAACCGCCTGCACCGGTGTTATCTTTTCCCTGGGGACATAGCAGGGAGCATCGGGACCAAGGTATCTTTCAAAAGCTTCGTGAGTGCTTTTTACATATCCGTACTCGTAGAGATATTTAGCGAAATGAGCTCTCGTAAGTACACAATCGGGGAACATCTTGCATAAGCCTTCATAGGATATGCCTATTCCCACCTCTTTGAGTTTGTCCGCCATCTTACGGTTTCTTCCCTCCCTGGAATCAAGGAAAGCATCAAGTTTGGAAGTGAAGCTCTTATTGTTATGGTCTATGGAAAGCCCCACAACATGAACATCTCTGCCGTTCCATTCGGTAGAAAACTCAATTCCCGGAATGATCCTGGGCGCTTTTACAGTCGAAGAAGGGTCCGAATTGATATCTCGGGCCCTGTCCATTGCTTCCTGAATTCCTTCGATAGTGTCGTGGTCCGTGATTGCCAGGATAGTGATACCCTTGGATGCTGCCAGATCCACGATCTCTGAAGGATTCAGTGTTCCATCTGATTTATTTGTATGTGAATGAAGGTCGATCAATCTTCGTCGTCTTCCTTATTAGCTGTAAATACGGTTCTCTTTCTTGCATTCTCATCGTTAGCAAGATACTCGTCATAAGTGCTCATCTTGTCGATGATGCTTCCGCCGGGAAGGATCTCGATGATCCTGTTTGCGGTGGTCTCGGTAAGCTGATGATCTCTGCATGAGAAGAGGATGACACCGGGGAACTTAACCATACCGGTGTTGAGTGCGGTGATGGATTCCATGTCCAGATGGTTTGTGGGCTCATCAAAAACAAGGCAGTTGGCACCGCTGATCATCATCTTGGAAAGAAGACATCTTACCTTCTCTCCTCCGGAAAGGATCTTAACCTTCTTAACACCGTCCTCACCGGGGAAGAGCATTCTTCCGAGATAACCTCTTACGTAGGTTGCATCCTTAACGGGTGAATAACCGGTAAGCCAGTCTGAAATGGTAAGGTCGTTGTCGAACTCTCTCGTATAGTCTCTGGGGAAATAAGCCTGTGAAGTGGTAACTCCCCATTTGAATGAACCGCTGTCGGGCTCAAGGTCGCCGATAAGGATCCTGAAAAGAGCGGTCTTGGCTTTCTCGCATCCGCCTACAAATGCGATCTTATCGCCATGTCCCATGATAAATGAAACATTATCAAGGAGCTTTTCTCCGTTTTCGGAATAGCAGATATTTTCAACGGAAAGAACTTCGTTACCGATCTCTCTTTCGGGTTTGAAATCGATATAAGGATATTTTCTTGAAGAAGGCTTGATGGTATCAAGCTCGATCTTTTCAAGGGCTCTCTTTCTTGAAGTAGCCTGCTTGGATTTGGAAGCGTTAGCCGAGAATCTGGAGATGAATTCCTGAAGCTCCTTGATCTTCTCTTCTTTCTTTTTATTAGCTTCCTTCATCTGGCGGATCATGAGCTGTGAAGACTCATACCAGAAATCATAGTTACCGGCATAGAGCTGTATCTTACCGTAGTCGATATCCGCAATCTGTGTACAAACCTTATTGAGGAAGTATCTGTCGTGAGATACGACGATAACGGTATTGTTAAAGTCGATAAGGAACTCTTCAAGCCAGCCGATAGCCTCAAGATCGAGGTGGTTGGTAGGCTCGTCGAGGAGAAGTATATCGGGGTCTCCGAAAAGAGCCTTTGCAAGGAGAACCTTGACCTTCTTGGAACCGTCCAGATCTGCCATCTGTGCATAGTGGTCTTCGGTTCCGATTCCGAGTCCGTTAAGGAGCATAGCCGCATTGGACTCTGCTTCATATCCGTTCATCTCCGCAAATTCGGACTCAAGCTCTCCGGCTCTGATTCCGTCTTCATCGGAGAAATCCTCTTTCATATAGATGGCATCTTTTTCTTTCATGATGTCATAGAGGTGTTTGTTACCCATGATAACGGTGTCCATTACGGAATACTCGTCATATTTGAAGTGGTCCTGTTCGAGAACGGAAAGGCGTTCTCCGGGAGTGATGACGATGTCGCCCTTGGTGGTATCGAGTTCACCTGACAGGATCTTAAGGAAGGTGGACTTGCCCGCACCGTTTGCACCGATGAGGCCGTAGCAGTTGCCTTCCGTGAATTTAATGTTTACATCCTCAAAGAGGGCTTTCTTTCCTACTCTGTATGTTACGTTTACAGCTGAGATCATTTTCTTTCTCCATTAAAATAAAACACATATGCCTACAAAACCCTAATATTATAACTGTCGATATTGATTCGCGCAAGGGTATGTAAACTACCTCCCGTCCTCCGGGGCTCTCCCCATACCTTCCCAAAAGGTTCAGGCATAAGTATTATTCTGTGCTCATGATCACTTCGTTAAGCTGTTCTAAGGGATGTATATACTCCGATGACTACGCACCGCAGGCGTTCGACATCCATGTCTCATGCCTGCTAATTTTGCCATCCGGGCAAAATTGTGCTCACCGGGATACATCCCTAAGAACAGCTAAACTCGTTCAAAATCGCCCGGAATAATACTTATGCCCGAACCTTTCCACGCCATTTAGGACAGCCCCGGGGGCGGGGCCTGCCGACTCTCACGAACTTGGCTGCAAGGTATGAGTATGACAGCTGTTTTCTGCGACATTTGAACGAGTTTAGCTGTTCTTATGAACACATAATAATATAGGCGGGATTTTTCCCGGATGGAAAAATCAGCGAACATGAGACAAGGAAGTCGAATGTGAGCGACGCCGGACGGAACAGTAAATGAGGCGTGTTCATTAGAACAGCTTAACGAAGTGATCATGAGCAGAAAACAGCTGTCATACTCATGCCTTGCATGTAGAGGCGGGGATTGGAGTCGGCAGGGATCGTCCCAATCGGATATAAAAAGGCCTCCGCGTGGTGCGGAGGCCTTTGGATTGTTTGGTAGGGATTAAAGGAGTTCCTGGAAGCCTTTGACGTAAAGGTGTCTGGGAATACCGTCAACCATGATGGGTGATACATCGCCCTGAATGAGAGGTCTTACATAGGTTACGAATTCGGAAGTAACATAGGTGCCTTCCTTGGTGATCCACTCTCTGGGAACGAGTCTCTCATCGTTAGCGATCTTGTGAACATCCTTAACCTCGGTACCTGCCTGATAAGGATCGTCGGAAAGTCTCTTGAAGACTACCATCTTTCCTGAATCGCCTTCGTCAGCTGCCTTCATTGCGGCACCGCCTACCTCGTATGCTTCGAGGATATCGATTCTGGATGCGCAGTGAGAAGCTGCTCTCTGGAGAGTTGAAAGCTCGATGGCTCTGGTCTTACATCCGATTTCTTTTGCAACGACGTTGGCAAGATAGGTTGCTGTTCCGGTGAGCTGCTTGTGTCCGAATGCATCTACATACTCAACTCCGTCAGTCATCTCGGACACATACTTACCCTCTGCGGTACGGATACCTTCGGATACGCACATAACGATGGAAGCTTTGGTCTTAAGAAGTTCCTTACATTTATCTACGAAAGACTTAACATCGAAAGGAATCTCGGGAAGATAGATTGCATCGGGGCCGTCGCAGTCCTCGCTCTTTGCAAGAACCGAAGCTCCGGTAAGCCATCCAGCGTTACGTCCCATGATCTCAACGATGACAACCTGGCCGTGTGCGGTCTCAAGGCTCCAACCGTCGCGGATGATCTCTTTTACGGAAGTACCGATGTACTTCGCAGCAGAGCCGTAGCCGGGAGTGTGGTCGGTAAGAGCAAGGTCGTTATCAATGGTCTTGGGACATCCGACGAAACGGATCTCGGAACCGGAAATTATAGCGTAATCGGAAAGCTTCTTGATGGTATCCATCGAATCGTTTCCGCCAATGTAGATAAAGCAATCGATCTCAAGTTCATCCAGCATCTTGAAGATCTTCTCGTAAAGCTCCCTGTCCTCATTGATATTGGGAAGCTTATAACGGCAAGAGCCGAGATATGCAGAAGGAGTTCTCTTTAAAAGTTCGGCATCAAGTCCGGTCTGAATGTGCTCGGAAAGGTCAACATATCTTCCTTCCATGAAGCCCTGAATACCATGGATCATACCGTAAACTTTGGCATATCCTCTGTCCTTAGCGGTACGGAACACACCGGCAAGAGAGGAATTGATTGCAGCGGTAGGACCGCCAGACTGACCGACAATAACATTTCGTTTCTTAGTTTTACCCATTTTCATTTCCTTTCTGCGAACTTGATATTTTTGAGGAAATACACCCCATGTGCAACATTATACAGAATATGACTGTAAAAATCACGAAATATTCTGAATATTTCCGCACAAAAAAAGAGAGCATTTTCTGTGCGAAAATGCCCCCCTTTATATGCCTGTATCATAAGTTGTACACAAAGCTGAAAACGGCAGTGCCGAATATGGCCACCAGAATAATAACTGCGATCACGGCTATGAGAAATGCAAGTATAAATGACCTCGCAAAGTTCTTGACGTTCTTATTGGAAGGTGCAAAAGCCATAATGATCACAATTATAAAACCGATAAACGGAAGGCAGAAAAGAAGATCATATCCCAGATATCCCAAAGGTGAAATAGGCTTGTACTCATCGGGAATCTGAGGAGTCTGATAATAGTTGTTGTAAACCGGAGGCTGCTGATAAGTCTGTCCCTGATAAGGCTGCTGGTAATTCTGCTGATAATTTTGCTGCTGGTAATTCTGATTGTTCATGTTGTTTGAATCCATTTTACAATTCTCCTCTGTAAGCAAAAATATATTGTTGCATTATTCCGTTGTACGGATGATACTTCTCCAGCGGAAACGTACCATTATAATAAGTATCCAGTGCCCTCTGTATCCATACATCTATTGGAAACAGGTCAAGTCTGTGAAATCCGAAAAGTGCAGTGCAGTTCGCCACCTTTATCCCAACGCCCTTAAGAGACATCAAAGTACTTATCAAAGCTTCGTCATCAAGGCCGCACAGATACTTCGGATCAAGTTCGCCTCTTGCGAATATCTCAGCTGTTTCATGAATATACGATGCTCTGTAACCCAGTCCGCAGGCAGAAAGCTCATCCGGTGAAAGCTTCTTCAACTCTTCAGGAGTAGGGAAATCATAAATATCCGTTCCCGAAATCTTCCTGCCGACTGTTTCGCATATTCTCTCTACACTGGTTTTGATTGCAGGAATGCTTTTTCTCTGAGAGATGATAAATGTGATAAGTGTTTCAAAAGGGTTCTGATATATGATCCTGATACCCTCTCCGCTCGCCGCAGCTTCCGTCAAAAATCTGTCTTTTTTATCCGGCATCTTACGTATCTTCGAATAATCGAGTTCCGCATCAAAATATCTGCTCCAGATTTCCTGAGAAGAACTGATATCCGTTTTCTTACTGCCGGAAGAAATTAGTTCAATATCTATGCCGCCTTTTGCCTGAGTCACATATGCAAGCATACCGAAAGCGGGGATAATAAATCCATCCCCGCTTTTAATCCATCTAAAGCACTGACCCGACTTTTCAGTCTTATCAAGATCAATACCGCCTTTTAATCCGATATAAAATTTTTCAACTGATTTCATAGAGATCAGAATCCTTTTTTCTTAAGATCCGCAACAAGCTGAACGTAGAATTCCCTGACATCATATCCGGGTATGTTCTCACGATTCAGATCAATGACATCACCGTGTGAGATACCTCTTTTGCCGGGAGACGTAATGAGATGAAAATCACTTCCCCAGGGAAAAGACTTCTCTCCCACAAGTCCGTCGTTACCTCCGTCAAAAGCATTGACCAGGCCGTAAGTCATGTTAAGAGGAAACTGTCCGCCTCGGTGATTCTTAAGGAGCGATCCGAAACTCTGAATGTATACTCCCTCGGGATCTTTAACCCTGGCATTGAATTCCTCGCAGAAAGAATGAGTAAGGTTTTGACAAGCAACTATGAAATCGGGATTATAATCACCGAGTTTGGAAAGTGTCTTGTTATACGCCTTAGCCACAACCTGCTGGGGCTTCTCGGGAATCTTGTTAAGCAGATAGTCCGCAAATTCACATCCTCTGTGAGGTGTGTTTATGGTAGTAAGGGATGCTACTCTTCTTGCGATATCGGGATCGGTCATTGCACTTCTTGCATCAAGTCCGCCCTTTGAATGTGCGATGATGTTTACTTTCTCGCACCCTGTCATCTCCGTTATCTCTTTGATCTTACGGGCAACTTCCAGTCCGCAGGATTCAACGGATGCAGCCGACTGCTGTTCTCCGTAGAAGAATGTACAGCCGTTTGCAAATAACTCACCGGGTACGCGTCCCCAATAATCGAAATACTTAAAGTCTCTGAAAAAGACACCGTGCAGGAGAAGCACAGGATATTTGGTAGCACAGATCCTGTCTGCTTTTCTCTGCTCGTTAAGAATCGCTTTGTCGTTCTCGAACTTTACTTCTTCCAAAGTAGTACGAATGATGATACCGAGAACAATGAGATTGAACGGGAAAATAAGACCGCAGAGAATTCCTATGACTCTTGTCTTGATTCCCAGCTGAACACTTGTCAGATATACTCTGATGATTCCTATCCAGAATGTGATTGACAGGAAAACAATGGCAATGACCGCATGGGATGCGAATTTTTTCCAGGGAAAAGCCCCGTCTTCTCCGGCTACGTTTTTAAACACCGCAAGCTCAAGTATCGTATACACGATGGTGAGAACAAGTGCTTCAAGAAAAACTCTCAGCTGGATATTTCCGAACCAAAGCTGTTTGATCCTTCCCTGTCTGATATCCTTGGTACATGCTCCCGGCCACAGCCAGAAGAAAAAGCACATGCACATCACGATGATCATCACTATGGAATCATAGGCTCCCGAAGCAAGCAGAAACACAGAGTTTGTGGCGAGAGTCAGCACAAACAAAAATAAAAGATGATATATGATCCTGATTATTGTATGAATAGGATTTTTCACTTTACTTTACTTCTTCATAGCGCATGAAGATCTTGTCTTCACCACAGACATGCTTGGTGCCGTCGGAATCAACGATAATATAATCTCCTTCGCTTATGAAGGTCTTTCCCCTTCTGTGAGATATATAAGGACAAACAATGGAACCGTCGGGGCGTGTTATCTGAACCAGATTACTCGCAACGATCCAGGTCTTGGTGATGACGTCGCTGTAAAGCTCGTAACCGTCCTCCAATCCCTTTCCCAACTCAAACTTAAAAACATCAGCTTCAAGAGGTACTCTTCTGCACTTCATGTTTTGCTCCTTTCAGAGTCTGTTTGCGGGGAACAACTGCCTTATTAGATTATATCTGTTATTTACAGGAGTGACAAGTGGGCGTACCCTCTGTCACCAACCTAGAA
>JAEEGK010022809.1_pt1 | contig 13113 bp, 20 predicted proteins | sample 8958771 | NCBI WGS metagenome assembly JAEEGK01 (sample SAMN16246547, study PRJNA631951) | gut metagenome | biome: gut microbiome; feature: rumen; material: SC-attached | host: Bos | place: Iran: Karaj | collected 2018-10 | reverse complement strand
ATCCCTTTCGTGGCCCACAATGCCCGTTTTGATGAAGGGTGCTTGAAGGCTGTGTTCAGGGTCTATCAGATGGAAAGATATTAAACGAAAATGCGTAAACAGCGACGAACACAAAAACGTCTTAAAACCCTTTAAAATAGGGCTTTTCTTGTTTACCGTCGTTTAAGAATGTTTAAAAGAGAAAAAATAATTAGCTACAAATTTGCTACAATTTCCAATTTTTTGTATCTTTGCGCCGTAACTTAAACTCTATGAATTATTTATTATGGCAAAGACAAAGGAAATTCATGTTAAGGGATTCTTCCTTCGCTCCGTTGGTAAAAAGGCAAATGGTAACTTGTATTACCGTGTGAATCGTGAAGGTGTATCTCTTACAATCTGCACTGGAATCAGTGTTGATGTGAAGAAATGGCGAGCGGCTACTCAGTCAACCGCTAAGTGGAATGACTACACTTCTGAGGAAAGCTACATTGACGATAACGGCAATGAGAAATTCAGAGAAACAGAAGGAAGTCGTGTGAAGCGTCTGATGGATGATGTCATTAAGGCTGTTAAGAAACTGATTGAGTCAGGTGTTGGCAAAGAGAAACAGCCCGATGGAAAAATGCTGCAATCAGACCGTGACAAATTCCAAAAAGCCGTTGACAATATCGTTGGCAAAGATTCCTATGACCGCAATGAGGAAGCAGAAATAAGCAACCTCAATCACATTCTCGCTTTCTATGAGTACTTTATGAAGGGTATCACCTCAGGAGAGATAAAGCACAAAGGGAAACGTTACGAGAAATCTTCTGTTAAGACATGGAGAGGCTTTAAGCACGTCCTTTATGGTGTTGTAGATCCTTACATGACGTTTGACAAGATAGATAAGCGTTTCGTCGACAAGTTCACCTTCTACCTTGATAACTTGGGAGTGATGCAGCATACCAGGAATCTATATATCGCAAGTATGCGCAAGTTGTGTTCCTCTGCTTCTGAGTATGGCTTTAACAACAATGCCATGACCCTTTCATCGTGGAAACGAAAGAATCCCGATAAGAAGGAAATGAAGGCTGCAATCTACCTGACTGATGAAGAAATAGATGCTCTCTATGAAATGCCGTTAGAAGGACTTCTTGCAACTGTACGTGATATGTTCTTTGTCGGCTGCATGACGTGTCAGCGATTCAGCGATTACAGCGAACTGAAAAGGTGGGATTTCCATAAGAATGACTATGGTGTGCCAGTCGTTACCCTTACCCAGAAAAAGACGAATAAGCAAGTAGAGATTCCCATTGTTGATGATAGGGTTGAAATCGTATGTGAGAGGAATAACTATCGGTTCCCTGAACTTGGGCATCAGTCAGTCGAAACGAGCATTAAGCGCATATTCAAGAAATTGGCTGATAGCGTACCTTCGCTTAATGATTTGTACGAAACCAATCTTACCAAACTGGAGAGGCAGAGTGAAGAGCGATATAAGCTGATACAGAAGAAAAGGGAGAATGGCGAAAGACTGACTCCTAAAGAGCGTTCCTGCGACTGGTGGTATAGGGAGACTTGTATGTGTCCTGACAAAGAACACCTATGGCCTCGCAATGATAACGGAAACGTGATGAAGCCTAAATATGCCCTTGTCAGTACCCATACAGCGAGACGTAGCGGAATCACTAACCTATATAACCTTGGAGTGCTTGATAACCGTGAATTGAGGTCTATATCGGGTCATCAGTCAGATAAGACTCTTGACATTTACATCAAGACTACTGCATCAGAGCAAGCCGCAAAGGTATTTGACAAACTAATGAAGAAAAAGGAGGAAAGCAAGCCGGATGGTAAGGCGAGTGTAGTTAGGATGAAGAAAGCAAAGTAATAGTGAAGTCGGGAGTCAATGAGATTCCCGATTTTTTGTGCATATACAAAGAACGGACTATCTTCTCAGACAATCCGCTCAAACACTTTAATACATTACCCAGTTTATGAAATACTGGTTAATGTGAGTGCAAAGGTAGTGATTATTTTCGGCAAATGAGCAAAACATCAAACCATATTGCACGTTTTTACAATTATTTAATTAGGATTATGAAACAGTATGTGGTTACTCATGCTTCTGTTGATTAAAAGGGCTGCACCAATGTACTGATACAGCCCTGATGTGAGTACTTTGATTTGAATTAAGACTCTTCTTCAACGTCCTCAATGAATCTCGGAAGGTTGATGTCAATTTCTCCACCCTTTTCCGAATATGGGATTCGGATTTTGCGAAGCGTGTTGATACCATTTTCGTCCGTTGTCCACCAGAACTTGAAGCCGCCAACTATTGTTGACTTCATATCCTTTTCAGGAATCGTTTCAGTTGTTTTTTTTGCCATAACGCACAAATTTTAAGTTATACATGATGAAATAAATCTTTACTACACTGCAAATTTATATATTTTATTTCATATAATGAAAAGTATTTTGTAAAATCTCTGAAATATATATCATATATATCACAAATCCCTTTTAAATAGCCATAATTGGCTTGTATTCGATTGCCGATATACATCAGTAACTGGAGTAATGAAATAGCCAGTTCTTTTATGTGATTTTGATATTTTTATGCAAAGAAAACATTTTACATATATATTTGCTTGTTTCTGAATAAAAATGACTACCTTTGCACCGGTGAGAAAATCTCACTGAGTTTAACTTAGTTCGTAGATCGGAGTAGCTGTACATGGTGAAGTTTCAGAAGGTTTGTCACTTACACTCTTGCAAACACCCGCAATCTTTAACTACAAAAGAACCGCCCAGGGAAAAGCCTTAGGCGGTTTTTTTATGGAAAGCAAATGTGTATGGACTAAGAATCGGCTATTAGATAATAGCTGCTATTATTCGTCAATATCAGGCTTTATCCTAATTTTCTTACCGCAATACGGACAAACAATATTAGCAACTGATTCCTCGTTATCATCTGAAACAAGTTCACTGAGTGTTATCCCGATGGCATCTGCTATCCGTTCCAAAGTGTTTAACTTCGGATTTTTATTCTTGCAGATAGCCGAAAGAGTTGGTGGCGAGACAGACAATTTTTCTGCCACTTGCGCAAGAGTCATTCCATGCTCCTGAATCTTCTTTTTTATATCCATCTTTTATAATTCTTAATTTATGGTGCAAAGGTACATATTATTTTTGAATTACCCAAATCATGACTTCATGAACTTAGTGCGTAAATCACTTATTTTAGCATAAAATTAGATTGCAGTCTAATAAAAATGGTTTTGATAAGTTAAGAAAGAAAAACAGAATTAGGTAAATGGTTACATTATATTTGAATTAGATTATAATGTAACTTTTTGCGTTAATTATGATTAAATGTTAGTTTGGAGTCTATTTTTATTTTTACTACCTTTGCAGCCAGAAATCATTTTTTTTATTAATTAGTAATTTAAAACAACTCGTTATGGAAAAAGAAACTGCTATCAACAAAGTATGTGAGAAGATGACCTATGCGGAGTCAATGTTGCAGCTCGCTCTCAATCTGCTGCATGATTCCAATTCGATTCTCGCAAACAACAAACTCGTTTTGTCTGATGATGACTTCAAGGAGCGTGATTTGCATCCTAACATTGAATCCCTGATTTCCAAATTAGGGGACCTCTCAACGGAAATAGACACAACGGCTAAAATGTCTGACTATTATGTAGATCATGTTCCCGAATGTTAATAGGGATTGAATAAGCATTGTTATGGATGAACTGGAATTGATGAAGAGCAAGATTGATGAAATGCTTTCCAATATACGTGAATGGTCTTTCTCTCTGAACGTATGTAATTTGGTTGTGATGCTCGATGGTGCTAACAAAGTGGCGCAAAGGGCATCAACCGTCCTACGTTACAAGACTTCTGCCTATCTTGAAAGCGATATTAAGAAAATCAATGAAGCTATCAGTCTGGTTGAATCTCTGAATAAGACTATGAAACAGATTCAGGAGTCCTATACCGAATGCTACGACATTCAACAAAAGATGTGAGATTATGATGACGGATAGAGAAATAGATTTACTCGCACAGCGCATCGTCTTTCATGCCATGAATAGTGATGAACTAATTGCGAGAGTATCAAAGGCTATGCAGAAGAATAAGAAGCCTGAGAAAAAACTGATTTCATTGAAGAAAGCGGCTGAAATGCTTGGTATCTCTCACTGGCAGTTATATCGTATCAAGGATGATGCAAGTGGCAGGCCTCAGTTCTCCTACGTTAAGACTGGTACTGCAAAGTCCTCGACGGTGAAGTTCAACGCTGCAACCATACATGAAGAGTATGAGCGTTATCTCGCTTCAAGGAAGATAAATAAAGATAGTGGAGAGGTCGTTGAACTCGCACGGATGAAAGTTGCAGCAGGATAATAAATTATGGCAGATAATAAAATGAAAGTCAGCTCAGCGAATCGTGACACAAAGCCAGTCGTGCAGAAATCGGTGGAATTAACCGGGTCTGCATTGATAGACATTCGTAGGGGTGCATGGATGCTTCGTAATACTGAGAATCTGAATCTTCCAAAGCCGACAAGTCAATACTATTGTGCTTATCTGGAGATATTGGATGAATTGGAGGGCAGGCTTAAAGAATCACTCCAATACTGCAAGAGTATTCGGCAAAGGCTTGCTGTCAATATGAATTGAAAATGTTTTTCCTACAAAATACCTTCTATAAAAGGTTTCACTCTTCGTTACGTCCTGATGGTCTGAGAATGGCTATCGGGACGTTTCTTAATGTGGTATTGAAAAAAGAAAGAAGTGATAACTACTATACTTCGTCACCACTTCAAATCTCAATCATCGTTGCAAAGGTACAACTTTTATTTCACAATGCCAAGGAATTAACCGAAAATATGAGCAATAGAGAATAACCTATATCACTCTTGCATCAGTACCAGGATAGGCATCCATTCCAAGATGTGAACGGATAATATTAACCTGACGTTCTGCGAATAACTGGAGCGCAAGGAGTAGGCGCAAGCCAGTTTGTAATTGTTGCTCAGATAAGGCTTTGTTCTCAATTAGTTTGGATCTCCATCGGGATATGTAGTTACGATATGCCAACGGAGAAATACTTGATAGATTCTCAGGCATTGTGAAGCCTCTAAGATGCTTCAATCGCCAAACTGCTAACTTGAATTTAAGTTCCATAATTGAATGTATTAAAGTGTTACAATATAAGCTATTTTGCAAATGGTGGGAATGGTGGTTCTTCCATTTGTGGCGGTTGCTGTTGTACAGTCTGATAGCCTTGCATCGTTGGAAATGGCATCTGTTGCTGCATTGGTTGTTGTATAGCAGGCTGTTGCTGATATTTCTGAGGTACATTGCCAGTAGGCTGCGGATAGTCACCGAAAGGCAGGAATGGGGCATCAATAGGCACGTTAAACTGCTGTTGAGGCTTCTGAGGCTGCATTGTCACGTCACCTTCATGCTTTTGGGGAGTCAAACCTTTTTGCTTGAATGTGCAGTTCTTACTCTTTGCACGTTGCCTTCTTTTGCGATATTTGGCTTTAGCCGTTTTGTTGGTCGCCATTATCTTAAACATACCATCTTCCATTTCATTGTCTTTCATGTCACGACTATTGGAAAAGAAATAGCCACTGCCTTTAACCGATTCAATCTTATCGAAGAAACTACCTCTCATTAAGCCAATTAACCTGAGAAAATAGTCTTTGTCGCTGTACCTACGATATACCGCCTTACATTCAAGATCAATATCCGGGTCGTTAATATCGACTTTGTCTGATAAGTTTCTTCTACCAATCATACGTGCCAATATTTCCTTTTTAGTTGCCTTTCCGATAGCCTTGCGTCCTTTAATAGACCTCATAGCCATATCAGCAGCTAATACGACCTTTTTTTCTTCAATTTGGCGATATTCCTCTATTGCCAGTTTGCAGTTCCTCTTTGATAACGGATAATCAGTCTTAAACGTGGCTTCTCGTTTCAGCAAGTCAATTGCTTTAACCAGATTGAAGCCTGCGTGACCTTCGTTCCAATCAGTTGTGTTGTAGCCATATTTTGTGACACACAACTCCTTAAAGACTTCCTCATATCGTTCAAAAGAGAAATTGCAGGAAACTTCAAGCAGCATAAGCATACTATATATGCGATAGTACATTGTGGCTTGTTGCCACAAAGAGTTATCTTCATCGAATTTGGTATCAAGACGTTTGATGACGGAATTACCTTTTTCATCAGTCGGGTTGAATATCGGCTTGCCTTGTTCGTCACGAATAAAACCCCTATATTCAGTTTCATTCAGTCCTATATAAGGAACTTCATCTTCCAAGTCATGCAAGGCATTCGTAATCCTCTTAGGAATAAGCAAAGAGAATTTTTCAGTACCACCATGGAGCCAGATATACAAAATACGCTTTGTGACATTCTCACGCTCAAAAGGTAATTCAAGAGCTTCGCTATATATAGAGTATAGTACGAGTTTCTCCAGTCCATCAGTCTTATAAACCAATGGAATCAATCTGAATGGAACTTTGACGTACCTGTAACTCATACTATGCAATATGTCTGATTAAAGCCACTTGATAAGTTGTCCGTCATTAATAGCTTGCTCTACCTGGTCGAGTGGGTACAGAGTACGCTTCTGATTGGGATGGAACGGCTCGATACCAATCTTTGCAATCTTTTTTCTGAGACCGTGGCGGCAATAGCCAGTTCTTTCACACAATTGCTTTGGGGTGATGTAGGTCACACCATTAATCTTCGGATAAATCATTTTTGTTTCCATAATTTTTATATTTTAAACGTTTATTCGTCGCAAAGATAGCGAAAAAGGAAATAATAAGAAAATAATATGCAAACAAAATGGAGATTTTAGAGTACATTTAAGAAAAATTATTTATCGTACTTAGAATTTCAGGGTATTTGGAGTATAAAAAAGGGTGGTGCGGATTGCCCTACACCACCGCACAAAATATCTACTCCGCTACCGTCTCACCAACCTTCACTTTACTTCTACTGCGGATGAATTTCTTCGAGTCGTTGGGATAGTAAAGGAACTCTCCAGTATATCCAGAGCCAAATATCAACTCATGACGGATAGCCAAACGGAAAGCCCATTCACCTACAAACCCTTTCCAAATATCACTCAGTTGCATCTTGCAGACATAGCAGATGGAGTCGGCAAGAATCTCTCTGATTCTATCCTTACCCCAACCTACCGAGTCATTGTAATGCTCCCTCGCAAACGCAAGCGCAAACCTTACGTCCTTCTCGCTTAACTGGCATCGGAACGTGAAATAATCACCTTCACTTTTTCTATTTCCTAATGTTTTGAATTGCATACCTATAATATTTAATATTCTTCTGTTGTAAATTGCAAGATGATGCAGCCGTTGAGAGTCATAAAACCATAGAAATACAAACCAGTTTTCTTGCAAATTATGTCGATTTGTCCGTAACTGATGAAATGGGTACAATTGACTTCGACTGAAATGATTTCCAAACTGTCCTCATATTCAATATTTGGCAGGACATAGAACTTCCGATTAGAAATGCTGTTTGTGTCTTTGCACCATTTCTTTAGGATGCTGATTTTTTCCTTCGTTTTCATATAGTACTCCTTTTTTGTTCCAAATCCTTTTGGACTCTTGATTTGATAGTCATGCCGTATGAGTCACGCACATTTTCAAGTCTTTCGACAAGTTCATTGGTTTCTTTTTCGGCTTTCTCCAATTCAAGCATCCGTTTCATGTTGAGAGAGGCTTTGCAGGGCTGGGGATGATAAATAGCATTGCAGCGAATAACGACTTCTGCCTTGTCCCTCAATATCTGCATCTGCCTGTTATGCTCATTCAGGAACGATACGGCTATGGCAGGAGTCATACGACCGGCTTTAAGGGATTGCTCACTATTAAGCCTGGTAACGATAGACTCCAACCACTCCGTGTTTACGCATTGAGGCATGAGTGTCATATCGCCAGTAATCTGACGAATAACACCCATTGCCAAGTCACGCTCTTCAAGAACTTGCATAAACCCCAATATACTATCAACAACAAACTATCAACTTACACGAATTGACCTTCAAGGTCTTTGGCATAGTTCGCATTGTCCTCTGCTTCCTTTTTGCGTTGCTCGATGACAGAACGGACATCGAAATCCTTTGCAAGGCAGGCAGGACGTGTTGGCTTTTCGCCACTGAGCTTACCGTCAATGTACTCCAATACTTCAATCTCGTTAGGAGAAAGAAGAGCCAAATCATCATTTGTCAAATTAGCAAATTTCTTCATAACCTTATTATTTTTTAATTATACATTAATAATCGTAGTCTCTACCCTCTGCGTGGCGGCATTGGATCTGTTGGAACTTGTAGGCATCCTTATCAGCATACTTACTGGTTGAAACCTTCATTCCACCTATGGCATAGATGAAAGCGAACTCCTTAGGACTGGAGAACTTAGAAAGCATATCGCAAAGGGGAATGGTCTTATATCCGTGAGATTCCTCGAAGTCTCTGAACTCCTTAATAGCCCTGCGCATTTTGCAGAACATATCAAAGTATTCCTGAGCCTCTTCGGGGATATGGATAACAATACCCTCGTTTACCAGTTCCTCGACGTTATTCACAAAAAGTTGGTGTTTGTCGTTTGAAGTCACGTCTGCATTGGGATATTGCTCAAAGAATCCTTCTATCACACGAATATCAGGCTTTGCTTTCTCAGCGAGTTTATTCCATTGTGCAAGGAACTGCTGTTTTTCATCCCATACATAAGGCAGTTTCTTCAAACCCTTAGTCCGACGTTCTACCTCAGAATCCAACCATTCAAGGGTTATCTCCTTTGGTGCAGGAACGTGCCATTTCATGTCTTGCATCGTCATCAGATGCTCCCAAGCCTCATGGAGTGCCTTAACAGCAGAGTTGACATTACGCTTTGACTCCCGAACGAGGGAATCATCAATAATGCTCTCAGGCAATTTGGGAATCTCATAATCTTTAATCTCAACCATAACAAACAATGTTTAATGAAAAATTCTGCGACAAAGATAAAGATTATTTACAAAACACACAAGAAAATCTCTAAAAAAATTACGATTTTAGAGTTAAAAAACGAAATATTTGAGGATTTTAGTGTTTTTCTTAATACTTTACAAAACTTTTCCGTATTTTTGCAGCGAACAAAATAATTTCCGGCATGATAATAAGACGTAAGATTAAACTCGACCCTCAGGATGCAGAGATTACCTTCACTCTCTCATTCACCATATCAGACGTGACTACATGGCTTCGTGAATATGTCGAACTTGACCTGAACGGCATGACTCATAATGAAATGAAGGAAAAACTCAAAGACTATGAGCAGCCGCATGACTGGATAACTCAGTTCTTCATGCGCAATCCGAGAATCATCGGTTGGATGTCAACGAACAGAGCAATGCAAGTATCGGAATGGGCTATTATTCAAGCCTTGAAGTCGGGATGGCTCATAGATACCGAAAAGGAAGGGGAACATGGCAGACTATACCGTTTCAATCCCGAAATCGTTTCCGCTCATGTCTATGAGATAGCTTGCGACCATAAATAATAGTAAGTATGAAGTGCCTTGATTGTGACAATATGCTATGCAAGACGTTCTATCATAAGACGGAACGATGGGAAGGTTATTGCAGATGCCTGAAACGCAAAGTGTATGGTGACAACGATTGCCAGTGTCACGTTCAACTTGATCTATTCGGGCAACCAATATCGAATTGCAGATGTGCATAGCGTTCTTGTGATGGTATTACACAATAACAGATAAATGACTCCACCATTTGACTCAATGAATACGACTGCCGAAAATTCGGCTCTTGATGCCTCAGAATTGTGCCTGAGTATATCGTACTTGTAATTCATCCCACTATTTGATACCTGGAGTAATTTCATCAATCAGATATTCTCGACGTGAAAGCGGATGGAAAAGGTAGTGTGGTACTGGGCGGATTCCAAGGCTTAGATAAGAACCCTTTCGGCTCAGTGCAAAAAGGCCCAAAACAGCCCGAAAATCACTTGTATAAAAAAAGTGCTTCCATTTGTATTGAGAATCATGCGACAAACCTTCTGAAACCCCAATAAATAAAGGGCTTCCGAGAGATTCAGACAGCACAAATAAAAAATCGCCCTGTATTTGTAGTGAAAGACGTTATACAAAATCTTCTGAAACACCTTTAAATAAAGGCATTTCCAAAGATTGAAAAGTCAATTCTCAAAAAATACCCTCTACTTGTAGTTTTTTGGGGCAAATCGGCAAAATACAAATCTCGCAAAACCCCTTTATATATCGTACTTCCAAGAGATTCATACTTTACTTTCCACTACCCCCAACTTGCGTGACCCCAACTTGCGTGACCCCAACTTGCGTGACCCCTAATAGCGTGACCATATACTAAAGTATATACAAATAAAGTTCATAGTAGAAATAAAGTTCATAAATTAAATAATATTCCTTCAATCAAAAAATTGCACGATTTCAAAAAAAATCGTGATTTATGATTTTCGATTTTCCAAATTCTCTTTCGCCTTAACCATTCATAATTTCTCGTACTCAACTCGAATATTCGTACTCATTTCCCATCAGCCATTATCGTACTAAGGAATAATCGTACTCAATCAGACTTATCGTACTTCTAAACAATTATCGTACTTTGAGGGTTTATCGTACTCATGCCATTATCGTACTCATTTCTCCACTAAACCCTATTAAGCAAAGAGTTTCCTGTCAAGCAGTATTATTCCATGCTAACAACCAGTAGTTACAAGCAAAGGGAAGTATCGTGTATCGCACGCACGCGACCCAACGAAAATTGAAGGAAGAGGGGAGGCGATTCTTCACACCTTTCTTGCCTGAAAATTGAGGAAAATCAACGAGTTGCCGAAAGTTTGATTTACTGTTATGCTATCTGCTTATAGAGAATAATAATGGCGACGCAAAGGCTTCGATTTGGCTGCATACGGCTTCGCTGTTGGCTTTTTCCTATCGTGGTGGCACAACTCTAAGGAGATACGGCAAAACGCTCTCAGAAACGTTTTATTGAGGTCGTTTGTCATAAGTAGCCTGCAAGTTGTGTCCGGCTGCATCTTCGTGGTGCATTGTGATGGACTCCAAATAGTGATACCATGAGTGAGTACTGGTTAGCCATCAAGAATAAGGAGCCGATTTTTCAGATAAATCGTGTAAAGAATTTTCCTGATAAGTGAAAAAGCGAGCTAATTTTGTAAAGAAATCGGAAAAACGAGCCGTTTTTTATGTCGTTTTGGTGAGATTATAACTATAATGTTACCTTTTTGCATCCTGAGGGTGCTGTTAGATCATAATCGTGTCTTGATGTTGTCTTGTATCGTTTCCGGCTTGTAATTCGTGCCGAATAATGCCTTGTCATGATGTCAGCAGGGAAATGTGATACCAGATAACATGATGAAGAATCGTAGCGTATTATCAACGGACTGGAATTTGCCGTATCATGTCGAAGGGTATCACTCCATCAGCGTGAAGGGTAGATTGTTCTGAGCTGTGAAAATGTCAGATGATTATGTCGCTGAAACCTCCTAACTTATGCCGTATCGCCAGTGTTTACGAGATTTTCCGTCAGATGAAGGATGAAAATTGTAGCAAAATTGTGCCGTTTCGGTCTTGTCACCCTGAATATTCCTGCGAAAAATACCTTGTCACGGAAGCTGTCAGTCTGAATATTCCTGCGAAAATAAACTTGTAAGACCTTCGCTTCATGTAGGACTTTCAAGTTCTCTTCCTGGGGATTGATTGAAGATGACGTTCCGCAAATATGGCAATTGTCATGAGCTGATAGGCTGATAGGGTACAATGCTGATAGTTTGGTATGCTGATAGGGTGCAATGGTGCAATGCTGATAGGGTGCAAAATAGCATACTTCAAAAATAGGCTAAAAGCATACATCTACATTTTAGCCGTTTAGATAGATTTGGAAAGATATACGAATTTAGCCGTTTATTTAGCCGTTATCAGCGTTTTAGGGGTGCAAATGTATAGTTATAGGGTGCAATATGAAAAAACGTCTTCAAACGGCTAAAAATGCGTTTTTCTGATAGGGTACAAAAAAAGGGGTGCAAACTGGAATATCTGCACCCCTAAATGATAGGTAATAAATCAGTCTATTCGTATAGGTATAGGAATGACTTTGTAATACATTGTATCATCTATTTTTGTAGGTATTGCAGCAACTAATAAAGTGACTACCTTTGTAGCCTCAAAACGTTGCAATAACTTAGATACGCTTACTTTGTCAGATACTCTAAATTCGGGAATGTTGTAAACATTGTTATTTGTAGATGCTTTACCCGCTTTAATCGTTGCACCTGATGCAGCGTTTACACTGATATATAAATCGTTGCTTTCGCTTTCGTAAAGTGAAAACTTACTACCTGCAATAATGCCCAAATCAGATGCAGATTTACGACTGAATGTTATTGCAGCGTGTTTGGGTGCAAAACGTGCCGTAAATGTACGCTTTGAAGGTCTTCCTGCACCTACTCTCTTATCATTGTTTGCTATCTTTGTCATACCTTTATAATGCTAAAAATTCAACTTCAAACTTTGCACACAAAAAAGACGTCATTTTGTCTATACGATAGGATATTGCAGCAGGTGTACAGCCGTAAACGTCTGCAATATTAGTAAGACCTAAATTGCGTTTGAAATAATACTCAAACACTTCAAACTCAGATGCAGAAAAAGATAACTTCGCACACTTCAAAAGTTTATGTATGAAAGCATCTTTTTTCGCTTTCATTTCTTCGCTTTCGCTTTCGTTGTCATCTACTTTCAGAAATGCCCAAAATAAGTCATTAGGGCGAATTTCCTTTTGCATACCACAATAGCGTATCTTCATTTGTCGTTTGTAGGTTGCAACAAACAAAGTGAAGAATACTTTTTCGTCATTACCTGATGCAATTTCACGGCAAATTAGATAGCTGTCATGAAATACATCTTCACAAACTGAATTGTAAAGCTCGCCAAATAAATTCATAGGCAATACTTTAGCCTTAACTTGCTGATAGTTAGCGGAAAACCAACTATCAAACATTCTTACTTGTCTTGATTTTTTCATAATTCGTAATGTATTAAAACTGTT
>JAEEGK010022804.1_pt1 | contig 13115 bp, 4 predicted proteins | sample 8958771 | NCBI WGS metagenome assembly JAEEGK01 (sample SAMN16246547, study PRJNA631951) | gut metagenome | biome: gut microbiome; feature: rumen; material: SC-attached | host: Bos | place: Iran: Karaj | collected 2018-10 | reverse complement strand
ATAATTATCTTCAAAAAATTTTGATAACTAAACTTATTATATTAATCTGAGATTCATGAAAAAGATTATTGAATTATTTGATAAAATATTATAAATTAAATAACTTATAATTCTTTGTTTTTTTAAATTCCTTTAAGAATAATAAATTCTATAAATTAATATTACCCTCTTTAAAATAAATTTTTTTTAATAGTTATAAATTAATTTAAAAATTATTATTCAAATTAAATTCAATTTCAATTAATAATACCCGATATTTTTTTTAATCATAAAGAATATATACTAAAGTCTTTATAATAAAAATTCATTAATTTACATTCTTATATTGAAAAAATTATTAGATGATATAATTTTTCTTTTAAAACAAGTTATATTTTTTTGAAAATTTCACATATTCAATCATTTAATTTCTTATATTAAAGTTTTAATAAATCTTTTGTAAAATTAAAATAACAATTATCTTTTATAAAAATAAAAAAATGGGATTTCTCATAACTAAAATATTAGATTTTTTTTCAGGGAGCAAAAACAATTTCAAAATATTAATTTTAGGAATTCAAAATGCAGGAAAGACTTCAATATTATATAGATTATCTTTAGGACAATTTGTAAAAACAACACCAACAATAGGATCAAATGTAGAAGAAATAAATTATAAAAATGTAAAAATGCAAGCTTGGGATTTAGGAGGACAAGAAAAAATGAGAAGTGTATGGGATGTATATTATTTAAATTCAGATGCTATAATTTATGTTATTGATTCTAACGATTTTGAAAATTTTGAAGAAAGTAAAAATCAATTTTATCTTCTTTTAAAAAATGAAGCTTTAAAAAATGCAATTTTATTAATTTTTGCAAATAAACAAGATTTAATTACTTGTAAAAAAATACCTGATTTAATTCAAATTTATGATTTTGATAAAATTAAAGATCATATATGGCATATTCAACCTTGTTCAGCATTGACTGGAGAAGGACTTGAAGTTGGAATTAAATGGTTAAGTGACCAATTAACTGGAAGAACTAATTTCCCAAAAAATCCTTATGTTAATAATGATAGTATTAATAATACTACAGAAAGTAATAAAGTTATTACTGATAATAGTAGTGGTGTTATTAATTCTGGAAATAGAAATGATGAGTTAGAAGGAAAAAGTAATAATAATGAAATTAACAATAATAATAAGAGTTGTGAGAATATTAAGATGGAAGAAAAGAAAACTGAAGAAAAGAATTAAAAATGTTTTATATTTGTTTTAATTCTTTAATTTTTGGCTTTTGCTGTAATTTTTTTTTAAGAAATGATATATTATAATTTATGAAAAAAAAAAAGATTTTAAAAGGATGAAAAATTTTTCTTTTAAAGATAATTTCTATTGTAAAATTGTTCAAATATAAAAATATAATATGACTTAAAAAAGATTAAATAATAATTAATCTTATTAAAATATTATTTAATAAAAAATAATATTTTTTAAACAAAAAAATCTTTTCATAAAATAAATAGTTACTCTTTATTAAACCTAGGGAAAAAATCAATAGAATCAGAATTAATACAATCATTAATATAATATTGATCTTGATCCATATCACTTTGTTCCATCATTAACAAAGCAATTAAATATCTTAAATATAATTTAACATTATGTCTTTTACAATGATCATCAAAATGTTCTTTTCCTAATTCAATTTCATCTCTATGTGCATTACAAATAAAACATACATTTTCAATATCATCTTCTCTTTCATTAGCTTCTTCTCTTAATTGACCAAAAGTAGTAACAATAACTCCATTAATCATATTTGTTAATATTAAAATGACAATAATGAAAAATAACATATCATGAATATATCTTGAATAATATCTTAATGAATGAAATGAAACTTCAGGTAATATGTCTGCTATTCCTCCTCCTGATCTTACACCATTATTAAATAATGTTATATAACATTCTAATAAAGTTGAACATGCTTTTAATATTTCTCCATTTTCTTGTTGAATATTATATTCTTCTTTAAATAAAAAGAAATCTAAATTTGCAAAAAAAAACATTAATATCGCTAAGAAAACTATCATTGAAAATAATTCCCCTAATTTTTTTATAAAGGCAAATAATATATCTTTTATTGTATCTAAGAATTTTCCAATTATTAATAATTGAATACTTAAAAATATTATATCTGCATTTGTAAATATTGATAATAGTCCTACTATTGAAACTAAAATCATTAAATTTGTTTCTTGATTATTTAAAAATGAATTCCATATGTAAATTTCCCAATAATAAGAAAAATTTTTTTTTATTTCTTTTGTTTTTGATTCTTCTTTAAATGTTTCTTTATATAAGTAAACATATAATGGATACTTTATGAAAAAGAAAATTAAAAGAAATATTATGTTTATAAATACTAAAATACATTCTATTGTATTTGTTATTCCTAATAAAAATTTTCTTTTTAAAGGATCATTGTTTAAAGATGTTAGAAACATTAAATTTAAAATCAAGCATAAAACAAGATTTAATTTATCAATATTGTCGTAATTAAAATTATATAAAAAATCATATTTTGGATTATTATAATTTTGAGTTTTATACATTACTATTTTTTTAATATATTTTAAGTGTTCTAATAAACTTTTTAATTTATCTGTTCTTGTTTCTCTTTTTGCAATAGTGTTAAATTCTTTTATTATTTCTTTGTCAATCATATAAGTTTGTTGAATTTCTTGATAATAAACTGTTTTATTAAAAAAAGTTGGTTCTTCATTATTTTTCTCATTTTGAATAATTCTTCCAATTTCAATTGGTTTTAAAATTTTATTATAAAATTTAAATCCAAACATTCTCATTCTTTTAATTTTTTCAAATAATATTTTTTTCCTTTTTGTTTCTTCTTCTTCATTTTTATTTTTCTCTTTATTTCCTTCATTTTCTTTATTTTTTTCTCTTTCTTTCTCTTTCTCTTTTTCTTCTTCAGAAAATTTAACAATATCACTTAAATATTTACTAATATTAGTATTTGTTTTTCTTTTATTAATAATAAGTCTATTAAATAAACAATAATCTTTTCTAGTTAATTTAGCAAAAGATCTTAAATTAACTTTTTGTTTTTTTTCATTAGTTGAAATATGATTACCTCCAATAATAAAAAAATTAGAAATTTCATCGCCATGATTAATTGCATTATCAAAAGTATCATCAATAAGTTCAAAATATTCAACAACTTCTGGTATATTATATTTATCTTTTAAAATTTCTAAAATTAAAAATATTAAACTTCCCATTTTAAGATAAATATCTTCTTTTATTTTAGAATTATTTTTATAAGCATTACACATATCTTTTAAATCTTGTTCTTCATATAAATAATTTATAAATTGATTGTCTATTTTATCTTCTCTTCCGTAATTTAAAATATATCTCCAATGAATATCTGATATAATTCTTCCTGGAAATTTTTCTAAATCTCTTATTGGTAAAAAGACTTTTAAAAAGTTTATTTTATTAAAATCGAAATAATAATCTTGTTTTAATATACTTAAAATGATTTGAAGGAAATAATATCTTATATCTTCAGTTAAAGAATTAAATGTATTGAGATAATTAAATAATATTGAAAATTGAGAACATAAAAAATAAAATTGACAATCAATTCCATTTAATTCTTTATATATACTTTCTGAAAAAATATCTTCTTTAAAATCATATCCTTGAATCATTTCTATTAATAAATCTTTATATCCTCCAAACATTTTTGTAATATTTTTGAAAAAATATTCATTTGTTTTTTTATTTATCAAAGGAAGAAGAGTTGTTCTTTCATCTTGATTAAAATTTTTTACTAAAAATACCATATTTTGACTTAAAATATTAAAAAAATTATATTTTATTGAATCATCTATTTTTTGTTGTTCAAATATAGTTTTTTTCTTTTCCATACTTACCTTTTTCTTTAATTCATTATCATCTAGAATAATATTAAAATAAGCTTCATTAATATTTTTATTTATTTTTAATTTTAAAAATTTTTCTATACTTTTTTTATCATTAATATTTTCTTCTTCAACATTTAATTTTTGTTCAAATAAATATTGTTTCATAGAAATCATATTTCCTTCACATAAAATTTGAAAAAATCTAGTCATTAACACATTAATATGACAATGAATATTATATGAATGTAAAAATCTTGGTAATTCTAACATTTTAACATTTTCACATAAAACACTAAAACACATTAAATGAAGATAAGGATTTATTATTTTAGAAAGAGATTCACTCATTTCATCTTTTAATTTTTCTTTTTCTGAAAGTGATTTCTTATAATTTAAGTCTGAGAAATGACCAAGTATATTAATTAAATAATGCAAACAAGGGATTTTTTCTAAATTTAAAGAAGATAATTTTTCATTCTCAAATATTTTAAAAATAGCATAATCTAATATTATATTAATTCCAATTGAATCATCTTCAAAATTAATAAATTCATTTTCTCCATTTAAAGCTTCTAAATATTTATTAGAAATATTATCTATAAATGGATCATCTATATTTAAATTTACTAAATCTCCAGCGTCAAAAACAATTAATTGTAAAACAGATTCAAAATATTTACAATAAGATGAAACTTCATAAAAATCAAAACTAGCAATTTTACTTGAAAGTTTTCTTATTTTTTTAATTAAATTTTCATGATTTGGATTTAATATTATTGAAAATCTTTCTATATTATGAAATATTTTTGAATTTTCAAAAATTCTATATTCAATATGATTTGAATCTTGAGTTATAATATCTTCAATTTTATTAATATTTAAATAAAATAATTCTATTACATATAACATATTATTTATTATTTCAAATAATAATTTATATTTTTTTCCTTCTATAAAAGATAAATAAACTTCTAAACATTTAATTCCAAAAAATAAGTTTTTGATTAAGAATTCAAAAAATCTAAATAAAAATACTTTTAATTGAAGATAAGAATTAAAGAATGTATTTCCATTTTCAATATATATTTGCATATAATCTTTAAAATGAATTAAAACACAATTTAAAAATTCAAAGAAATTAAAAACAATTTCACATTCTTTTTCAATAATTTTAGGAAAATTATCTTCATTAATTTCACTATAAGGATATTGATTAATAGCAACTAAAAATTCAACATTTTTTGATTTATAATTTATAGCTTTATCATTAAAAGCCGTAAAAATATGTTTCATATATTCTTTACTCATAATAAAATTCAAGTAAAAAGGTTTTTTTTTTAATATAGTATATCTTATAATAGGATAAATAAATCGAGGATTAAAATCAATTTCATTTTTTCTTATTTTTTCAATGAAATTTTTATTTAAAATATTAAATGAAATATAATCAATTGAATTTAAATTGATAATATATTTGGAAATATCTGATTCAAGAATACTTCCTGCATATTGAATATAATTTATAACTAATTTTTCAACAAAAGAATTACTATAATTATCAGGATTATATTTTTGTTTTTTTGGATCTTCTAAATAATCAGTAATTAGTTTAGAAATTTTTTTTGTTCCTGTATCAAGAGAAAGACCATCTTTAAGAACATCAGAAAAATCAAAATATAAATTTCTATAATTATTTAAATTTTTTAATACATTATCTATTATTATAATATAATCAGCTAATAATGATATAAATTTATCAGATCTAAATTTACAAATTGAAACTTTTAATCCTTTAATAACTTTAATTAAAAATTGCATATTTGCAAAATAATATTCTGTTGAAAAACATATTTCAATAACTCTATTCATAAAATCAAAAAATTCTTTTTGTGCAAAATCAAAAAAAAGTGCAAAGGAATTTCCATTAAAATTTAATATTAAAGTTGTATTATCATAATTTCTATACATCATTAAATATAAAAATTTTAATAAAAATTTTCTTAGTTTTAAAGAAGGAATTATGTTCGTATTTTCAGAAAATTCCCTATTTAAAAAATTAGAAGCTTGACCTATAATTTGAATTATTTCTTCTAAAGCAATAAATAAATTTGAATTATTTACAATTTTCTGAAATTCTTTTATTTTTTTCATTGCATGAGGATTTGTTTTTTTTACAAAACATAAATATTCCAATTCTAAATTTTCTAATTTAAAATTATTTAAAATAAATAATTGAAAATCTTGTAAAATTAATTCTATTCTATCACAATAATCTTTATATGTAATTTCATAAGTAAAATATTTTCTTGAATTCATCCTTAATTGATCTATAATTTTATCTAAATATTCTTTATGCTTTTGATTTAATTTATTTAAATCAAAATTTTTTTCTTGTTCATCGATTATTTTCAAATTATTAAATTGAAGATAATAAAAATTATTTTCTTTTTTAAACATAAAAGAAAATATTAATTTACTAATTTCATCAAAAACTTCTTTATTTCTTCCTTCAGCAAGATTAGGAAATTCATTAAAAATTGAATAAAATATATTTTGAATATTATTGATTTGATTAGGGGGATCATTAATAATACAAGAAAAATTTTTAGTTTTTTTATCTAATAACTTTTTAATACTTTTATCATTAGAATACAATAAAAAATAAAATATTGCTTTTAAAATTAAAGTTGGTGATGAATCAGAAAAATTAAAACTTTCATCTTTATCATTAACAATTAGTTCTTTAGATTCTTTATTTACATTATTAAAACTTCTTAAAGAAAAATCATTAAGAATTTTATCAATATCTTCTTGTGGTAAATTTAATTTTCTATTTTTAAAACATGTTTCATTTATACCTAATTCTTTATTATCACCATTATCAATATCACTTTTTTTTGCAAGTTTTTTTTCATTTTTTTCTTTTTCTTCAATTTCTAATTCTTCTTTTTTTCTTATTTCTCTTAATATATCAATTGTTTTAGAAATTAAATCAAAAAAAATTGTACAAACTTGATCATAAAATGAATCATCTTTTTCATTTGAAAATAAATGATATTTAATCACATATTTAATTGTTTTACAAAAACAAGGAAGAATTTCTTTTTTCATATCTTTAACTAAATTATAATCTGAAGAATGTTCTTTTAATATTTTTTCATAAATATCTAAAATTATATTAATTATTTTTTTATAATCTTCAAATTCATCATTATTTACTTTATTCGTTGAATTAATTATTAAATCAAATCTTTGATAAATATTCATATTTTGAATAGTATAAATATTCCATTTATTGAAATTGTCAATATGAAATTTCCTGATTTTATAAGAAAAAAGTAAATTTGCTAAATACATTTGAGCTTTTAATCTTTTATATTTATTTAGACTTCCAGGAGGAGAAGGAATTGATGATAAAATAATTTCTTCTTGAAATAATTCTTTATTAAATTTTAAATTAGATTCATCATCATTTTCAATATCATTGTATTCAATTAAAGAAGATAAAATATAAAAATATTTATTTCTAAAATGCATTGAAAAAATATAAAATAAACGTAAAATATCTTGTGTATTAGAATCATCTAAAAATTTTAATCTTATATTATCTAATTTTGCATCTTTACATTTAATAATATTATTAACTAAATAATCAATACAAATTTTTTTTAATAAATCATCTTTCCCAAAAATATTAAAATTTAAATTTCTAACACTTCCAGTTAATTTCTTATGTCTGTACATATCACTTTGGATTAAATGTGAATTTCCCATAATATGATTTTGACATTGGCAAATTTTTTTATTATTATTAATTAAATTTTCAACTTCTTCATTTTTTAATTTTCTTTTATTTTTAACTTTTTTAGTATTACAAGCAAAAGTACAAATAGGACAATAATTAATTCCATCTAAATTATAATATCCAATATTAGGTAAAAATTTACAAATTTTTTGATAAAAACAAGAATTTGCTTTTTCACATTTTTTGTGATTATCAATTGCACATTGACATTTATGTTCTCCACTTTCATTAATTAATCTATGAATACTTTCATAATCATGATCTCCATGACATTTTTTTTTACAAAATTCACATAATATATATGTTGAAGAATCTTGAAGTGAACAAATATAAAATTTTAAATCTGTAGTATCTTGATTTGAACTTGAACAACCTTCATATTCTAATAAATTTTGTTTAGATAATAAAGATATATATGGATGCCTTTTTTTTTCGGTTGACATTTTTTAAAAGTTTTTTTTTTTGTATATTTAATGTTTAATTATAATTTTTTTTTTATTTGTTGCTTAATTTATATTTATTTGTTATTTTTTTATTTAGTTTAATTATTTTTAATAAGAACAGAAGAACAATAATTTATAAATAAATTTAAGAAATTTAGAATAAACAAAATAATAAAATAAATTAAATTCCAAAAAAATAATATAGATTCATTCCAAAATCCAATAATTAAACATTTCAAAAGCAAATTTTGAATATGTGTTTTATTAAAGGAAATAAAATTATTAATTTATAATGATAATTTCTTGATATAAATTTTTTTATATATGAAAAAATAATAAAGGTTTTAATTATCCTTTTTTTTCGATTTTTTTATTTTTTTTTGAATTAAATAAATTAATTAAATGAATAATGAAGATTATAAAGGAATTTATTATAAAGAAGAATCTGAACATCATTTTTATGAATATGGAGCTCATTTTAAATATTCTTCTCTTTATAACATTTTAAAACAACTTCAAAAATTTCAAAAAATTGAAAACAAAGAACAAAAAGAAATTAAAGAAAATAAAGAAGAATATCCTTTAATAAATTTCCCAAAGAAAATTGCCTTTTTTCATATTAGAAATAATTCTGATGTAATGAATAACAAAAAAAAAATTAAAATTAAAAATTCATTTCATTCTATTGATGATATATCTAAAGATAAAATTAATAATAAGTCAAGTAGTTTATCTTTAAGTAAAAAAAAAGATTTTTCTTTTAAAAATAATTCAAAAATAAATATTAATATAAATAATAATATCAATAATTATTTCAAAATAAAAAAGAATCAAAGCATAAAGAATTTTATACAGTTAAAAAATGTTAATAATAAAAGCATAAAAGATTATGATTCAAGAAAAAATAGTTTTATGGTTTTAATTAATAACAGTTTAGAAAAGAATAAAGAATTAGATTCAAGAAATAAAAAAACTATTAGTTATAAAACAATAAATCAAGGAATAAATACAAATAGTATTAATAATAATAATTTTCAAATAAAAGAAGTAAGAATATTTCATTCAATTGGAAAAAAAAATAATTATAATATTAATTATAATATTATGAATTATAATAATAAATATAAAATTAATAAAATAAAAGTAGATTTATTAAAAGAGAATTCAAATATAAAAACAAAAAATCCTTTTATAAATTCTTATTTAAATAATCCAATTTTTAATAATTATATTTTAGAAAATAATAAATTTAACTCAAGAAACATTAGAAAAATAAAAAAATCAAATTCACAATTATTTAATCAAAAAAGGATTTTTGATAAAGATTTTTTTCAAAAATTAAAACAAAATAAATAATTATTTTTATTTATTTGATTTGTAAATATTATTTTTTTGAAGAGAATAAATAATTTAATATTAAAAAATTTTTTAATTCATTTATCAGTTGAAAAGTTGATGAGTAATAATAGTTTTAATTTTTTTTTTTTCAATTAAATTTGAAATGTTTGCATCATTAAATATTTTATCCATAAAAATTCTTCTATAAACAGGATCATTGTAATAATCTTTTAATTCAGTTTCATTTTTTTTTTTGATATGAAAAATACTATTATAATTTTTATTAGCATTATCAATTTTAACTTTACTACTTTCAATATGTTGATAAATAATATTATTTAATTTAATTAAATTTTTTTCATTTTCATTTTGTTTTTTAATAACTTTATTATCTTTTTCATCAATAAAAGTAGAATTTTTTTGTTGTTTAGTAATAAAAAAAGTTTTATTTTGAAAACTATTTAAAGTTCTTCTTAATAAATTATAAGAATTATTAAAATTTCCATATTCACCACTTGATGAAATTGTAGAATAATGAGTATTTCTTTTTGGATCTTGACTTTTATTCACATAAGAAATTTGAGGAAAATTTTTAAAAACTTTTTTTTTTATATTTTCATCTTTTTTTTCTTTCATTAAATCCATTTTCATTTCTAATGATCTTATATTTTCCAAATAATATTTTAAATTATGTTTTAAAATTTTTTCTTTTTCTTCTTCAAATTTTATTTCTTTTTTTATTCTTTCATTTTCGGTTATTATTTTATTTATTTTTTTCATTATAAAATCATAAGTTTTTAAAATATGTTCTATTACTTCAATTAAATTATAAAGAGAACTTAAAATTGATTTATGCTTGGTTAATTTTTCTAATAATTCTTTATCATTTTTTTCTTTTAAATCTTGTAATTTTAAAGTTAATTTAGCATTTAATGATATTTTTTGTTCATCTAATTCACTTAAAACAAAATTTTGAATATCTTTAATTTCATTTAAAATCTTATTATATATTTCAGGATTAAAAATATTTCTTATTTGTCCTAATTCATCTTCAATTTTATCTGGTCCAGTTGACACTGTATTTTGATAAAGAATATTAAATTGAATACTCATATTATTTAAAGATTTTGTTACTTGATTTAAACCTTTCTGATATGGATAATGTTCAAATTTCATATCAAAAGCTGTTCTTTTTTTTGGGATTAAAAATTTATTTTCTTTTATTAAATTTGCTGTTCTAATAAATCTCTCTTTCATTTTTTATTATAATTATTGTCTAAATTATTTTAATTTAAATAAATTAAAAAATATTATATTAAAGAATTTTAAAAAATAGAATTTAACGTCCAAAAAAACCCATTAGTATAAATATTAAATTTAAAATATTTAACTTACAATTTTTTATTCTAAATTTATATTATCAATTTGTAAAAAAATGATACTGTTTAAAAAAAAAAAGATATGGGATACATATAAAAAAATTGGAGTATTGAGTTCAAATGATTTTGAAATAGTTTATAAAGCAAAAAATAAAATGAATAACGAATATGTAGTAATTAAAGAAATGAAGAAAATAAAAATTGAAAAAAAGATTTTAGAAGAAATAGAAATAATGAAAAAAATAAAATCAGAAAATTTAGTGAAATTAATAGAAATAAAAGAAGAAAAAGATTTATTTTATATTATATCTGAATTATGTTATTTAAATATTGAAGAATATTTAAAAAAAAGAAAAGATGGTTTATTAATTGAAGAAATAAAAGAATTTTTATTAGATTTAAATCAAGGATTGAAAGAAATGAATAATAATAAAATAATTCATGGAGATATTAAGCCATCAAATATTTTAATATCTTTAAATAACAATAATATAAATAAAATATGTTTTAAAATATCTGATTTTGGATTAAGTAAATTAAATGAAAAAAATATAAGTAAAAATATAAGAACATTTCAATTAATGTCTCCTGAATGTTTAAAAGGTGAAAAAAAAAGCTATAAAAGTGATATATGGTCTTTAGGTATTCTTATTTATTATCTTTTATTTAAACAATATCCTTATAATGGTACAGAACATGAAATAATAAAACAAATTGAATCTAAAAAGCAATTAAATATTATTAAAGATAATTTATTAGATGATTTATTAAAACAAATGTTAAATCCTAATATTGATGAAAGAATTAATTGGGAAGATTATTTTAATCATCCTTTCTTTAAATATACAAATAATGATTTACCTTATTTTAATATGGTATGTAATAAACATTCTAAAAATTATTATAGTTATTGTTCTAGTTGTAAGTGTAATATTTGTGAATTATGTGATCATAATTCACATAATGTTATTCCTTTTTATCAAATTTCTTTTACCCAAAATGAAATTAATCAAAAAAATAATTTATCTCAGTTAATAGAAAATAGAATAAATAGATTTATTCAAATTAAAAATAATATTGAAGAATTAATGAATAAAATAACATCAATTGAAGGTAATTCTTTAGTATATGAAGATGATAAAAATAATAATTATAAAAAATATTTGATTGATTATTTAAAAGGATTAAATCATAAATTAGAAATTAATGAAAATTTAATAGAAATAAATTTAACTCCTTTAAAAAAAAAAAATAAGATATATGAAAATAATATTATATGTGAATATGATATTAAAAAGGGTAAAGATGATAAAGATGATTATTTAAGCCAAATGATAATAAATTCTTATGAAGAAGCAAATAGGAATGAATCATTTTTAAATGGCTCAAACAATGAAAAAGAAATAAAAGAAAATTGTGAATTATATTTAAATAATAAAAGAATAGATTTTTGTTATAAATATGATTTTTCAAAAGATGGAAAATATATTATTCAAATTAATATTAAAAATCCTTTTGCAGATACAAATTATCTATTTTATGAATGTAAAAAATTAACTTCTTTAAATTTAACTAATTTCAAAACTAATGAAGTTAAAGATATGAGATATATGTTCTCTGGTTGTTCTTCTTTAACTTCTTTAGATTTATCTAATTTTAATACTAAAAATGTTGAAAATATGAGTGATATGTTTAAAAATTGTAAATGTTTAACATCTTTAAATTTATCTAATTTTAATACTCATAATGTTAAAGATATGTATGGTATGTTCTCTTATTGCGAATTTTTAACATCTTTAAATTTATCTGATTTTAATACTCATAATGTTAACAATATGAGATATATGTTCTTTAATTGTTCTTCTTTAACTTCTTTAAATATTAATAATTTTAATACCAATAATACTATTGATATGAGTCATATGTTCAATGGATGTTTTTCTTTAAAATCCTTAGATTTATCTAATTTTAATACTAATAATGTTAATGATATGAGTGGGATGTTCTCTTATTGTTTTTCTTTAACATCTTTAAATTTATCTAATTTTAATACTAAAAATGTTGAAGACATGAGTAATATGTTATTTAATTGTTCTTCTTTGACTTCTTTAAATTTATCTAATTTTAATACTAATAATGTTAAAAATATGAGTTATATGTTCTCTGATTGTTCTTCTTTAACATCTTTAAATTTATCTAATTTTAATACTAAT
>JAEEGK010022803.1_pt1 | contig 13115 bp, 9 predicted proteins | sample 8958771 | NCBI WGS metagenome assembly JAEEGK01 (sample SAMN16246547, study PRJNA631951) | gut metagenome | biome: gut microbiome; feature: rumen; material: SC-attached | host: Bos | place: Iran: Karaj | collected 2018-10 | reverse complement strand
CGCCGCCGAGCACCCCGCACGCGATATGCAGGACACCTTCTTTGTTGAGAAGAAATCGATGGAGCCCGACCCGCACGACATTCTGCTGCGCACACACACATCGAGCGTGCAGTCGCGCATAATGGAGAAACGCCAGCCGCCAATCCGCATGATTTTCCCTGGCCGCGTGTTCCGCAACGAAGCCATTTCGGCCCGCGCACACTGCATCTTCCACCAGGTTGAAGGTTTGTATGTGGCTGAAAACGTATCGTTTGCCGATTTGAAGCAGACACTTTTATATTTTGCCAAAGAGATGTTCGGCAACGATACCAAAATCCGTCTGCGCCCGTCGTACTTCCCGTTCACCGAGCCGTCGGCCGAAATGGACGTGTCGTGCTCAATCTGCGGCGGCAAAGGCTGCAACATCTGCAAGGGCACTGGATGGCTCGAGATTCTGGGTTGCGGCATGGTTGACCCCAACGTGCTGAAAAACTGCGGCATCGACAGCGAGAAATACACAGGTTTCGCCTTTGGCATGGGCGTTGAGCGCATTGCCATGCTGAAATATCAGGTGCGCGACCTTCGACTCTATTTCGAGAACGACATCCGATTCCTGAAACAGTTTAAATCAGCGTATTAAAGGACTACGGACTACAGACTACAGACATTGAGAATTAAAAATGTAAAGTTAAAAATGAAAAATGGGGTTGGAAATCAGGAATCAGGAATGCGATTCTTAACTTGAACCTTATAACATAAAACTTAAAACTTCAACAACTTATAACTTAAAACTTCGCCAACTTACAGTGGCAAATAATTATTTTCAAAAATTGTAAAAACGATTATTTTTGCCCCGTTTAATGAAAATTCATTTAATTATGTCGAAAAACGTTAAAGACCAACAACCTGACAGTTTTGAAAACGTTCAGGAAACACTGAATAGAGCCGAATTGTTCATCAACGACCACAAATCGGTAATATCATATGCAGTTATTGGCATCCTGGCCGTGGTGGCCATCTTCTTCGCTGTACAGCGCTTCTATCTGGTGCCGCAAAACAACAAGGCAAGCGCCGCAATGTTTGCAGCTGAGCAATATTTCCAGAGAGACTCGTTTGAAGTTGCTCTCAACGGCGACGGCAACTACGCTGGTTTTCTGGATGTTATTGACGACTATGGCATGACCCAGACAGGCAAACTGGCCAACTACTACGCTGGACTCTGCTATATGTACACAGGCGACTTCGAGAGCGCTATCAGCCACTTGAAGAAATTCAAATCGAAAGACATCACCTTGAGTTCAGTTGCTCTGGGCGTGATGGGCGATGCATACGTTGAGTTGGGCGAAGAAGCAAAAGGCGCATCGTACTACGAGAAAGCCGCTGCCAACGCCAAAAACGATTTCACAACGCCGCTCTATCTGAACAAAGCCGCACAGGTTTACGAGAAACTGGGCAACTACAAGAAAGCCCTGGCTCTCTACACCGCAATCAAAAACGACTTTGCCATGTCGCAGGAAGCAATGAATGCCGACAAGAACATTGAGAAGATGAACGCCGAGATTGCAAAATAATGGCAACAGCACTTAAAAACTTATCAGAATACGACGCAGCGACCATACCTTCGGGCAAAGGTCGCTGCTTTGTTATTGTTGTGGCCGAATGGAACGCGCAGGTCACAAACGCAATGGCCGAAGGCGCCATCAAGACGCTGAAAGAGAACGGCGTTGACGAAAGCAACATTATGCTTTACCACGTTCCTGGCACGTTTGAACTCACCTACGCCGCCGCCCGTTTCTCGCACGGCGACGTTCCATTCAACGGCTCTTGGAAAGCCGACGCTGTAATCTGCATCGGATGCGTTATCCAAGGCGAAACACGCCACTTCGACTTCATCTGCGACGGTGTGGCCAACGGACTTTCGGCACTGAATGCCGAAGGCAAAATTCCAGTGATTTTCGGCGTGCTCACCACCGACAATCTTCAGCAGGCACTCGACCGCTCGGGCGGACGTCTGGGCAACAAAGGCGTTGAAGCCGCTGTTACGGCTCTGAAAATGTTGCAGTTTGTGCCGAAAATGTGATTGCGGTATTTCCCCGTAATAGCCAGAATTGTTGATTTATGCGTGGCATAAAAGCCGCGTAGCGGATTGGTATTTTCAATTCACCGATTATCCGATTGACCAAATCAACAACAAAAATGCGTATCTTGCAACCGCTTTTTAGGAAAGGCTATGCTGAAACAGAGTTTACAACAGAAACTGCTTCAAAAACTGTCGCCGCAGCAGATTCAGGTCATCCGACTGCTGGAGGTGCCCGTTATGCAACTCGACCAGCGCATCAAGAGCGAGATGGAGGAGAATCCTGCGCTTGAGGAGGCTGAGTTTGAAGGGCGCACTGAAGGCGAGGAGCCGCTGCCTGAAGAGCCGAAGGACCAGGATGAACTGTCGATGGAGGGCTACCTGAACGACGATGACTATATTCCGTCGTACAAGTTGCGCGCAAACAACTTCTCACCCGACGATGAGGTGCGCGAAACACCACTCTCGCAAGGCCCCACTTTCCACGAGAGCCTGATGAACCAGTTGGGCCTTCACAAAATGAGCGACCGCCAGCACAAACTTGCCGAATATATTATAGGTAATATCGATGACGACGGCTACCTGCGCCGCGAACTTGAGTCGATTTCCGACGATCTGGCCTTCTCGCAAAACATTGAGGCATCGGAAACTGAATTGCGCGAGGTGTTGAACATCATTCAGAGTTTCGACCCTGCAGGCGTAGGCGCGCTCACTCTCCAGGAGTGTCTGCTGCTGCAATTGAAGCGTCGCAATCAGCAGTCGGAAACGGTGCAACTCGCCACCAAAATAATTGAGAAATGCTTCACTGAATTCTCGAAAAAACACTACGATAAGATTCTGGCACGCACAGGCGCCACCGAGCAGCAACTGAAAGAGGCTCTCGACGAGATTCTTCGGCTCAACCCCAAACCAGGCGGTGGATACTCGAATCCGCAGGAGCGCACGCTTCAGCCCATCACGCCCGATTTTGTGCTCGAGAACCACGACGGCATTCTCGAGGTGTCGCTCAACGAGTTCAACACGCCTAATCTGCGCGTCAGCCCCACCTACACCAATATGCTTGAGCAGTTGGCCGTGAAAAACAAGCGCACCACGCAGGACCGCGACACCATCAACTTTGTGAAGCAGAAAATTGATTCTGCAAAGTGGTTCATCGATGCCATTCAGCAGCGCAAAATCACCCTGCTCTCGACAATGCAGGCCATTGTCAACTATCAGCGCGACTACTTCCTGGACGGCGATGACAAGAAACTGCGCCCGATGATTCTGAACGACATTGCCGACATCACTGGCCTTGACGTGAGCACCATCTCGCGTGTGGCCAACAGCAAGTTCATACAGACCGATTTTGGCATTTTCCCGCTCAAATGGTTCTTCTCTGACTCAATCATGACCGACAGCGGCGAGGAAGTGTCGTCACGCGAGGTGAAGAGCATTCTGAAAGACGCCGTTGAGGGCGAGGACAAGCGCAACCCGCTCAACGACGACGCTCTGGCCGCCATCCTTAAAGAGAAAGGCTATCAGGTGGCCCGCCGCACCGTGGCCAAATACCGCGAAAAGATGGGCATTCCCGTTGCCCGGATGCGGAAAGAGTTGTAATAAAAAAAGCCCCCACCATTTAGGAAGGGGCTTTGTGATTTATCAGATTTCAGCACTCGGAAGTGCGGATTCAGTATCAATACAGTGAACCTAAAGCGAAATTCGAGTTCTTGCGCGGATTGACGCACATGACTGGAATGCGAGCGGTGTTGGCGATGATGTATTGCTCGCTGGCGCCAAGCACGTAGTCGAGAGTGCCGATGTTCTTGGTGGTCATAATCATCATCATGTCGGCCTCAATGCGTTTTGCGTATTCAATGGTCTGCTCCTCGAAATTGCCGCTTGTTGCGGTCTCAATCTCAAACTCAACCTCGTATTTGGTGAGATATTTCTTTGCAAATGAGAGGTTTGTGTTGACCTTGCGGACAAGGTTGGAATCGTTGACCTCCTGTTTGATGAAGCATATTTTTGCGTTGAAAATCTTGCCGAAATAGATGGCCCACACAAGTTTCTCGCGGTTCTCGTTTTTGAAATCCACAGGGAAGACAATCTTGCTGTAGGTTGAATTTTCGAGCGGTGGGTCCTGAACAACGATGAAAGGAGCGTAGCAACTTACAATCACCTTGAGTGCCCAGCTACCTGTCAGTTTTTGCATACCCTTCATTCCGTGGGTGCCCATGATGACAAGGTTGATGTCGTCGTGGTCTTTGGTGTACTCGCCGATGGTGTTGAAAATATTACCAACAAGAACAACGGCTTCAACTTTCAAACCGTTTGCTTTTTCGGCGTCAGCAGCCACTTGCTGAAGTTTTGGCAAGGCTTCGCCGGCTTCTTTGTCGGCCTTGGCAATGTGAAGAAGCACAATGCTGTTTTCCAACACTTTTGCAATCTTAACTGCGTGAGCCAATGCGTTTTGTGCCACTTCAGTGAAGTCCCACGGCACAATAATTCTTTTACCAGATTCCATTGTTAGAAGTCTTAATGTAGATTAACTACAAATATAGATGTTTTTTAAAAAATCCGCACATCAAAATTCGCATTTTTTTCAGCGCTCATTTTCCGTGCGGACGTCCGTGTTACTTTCTGTTTGTGCAGCTTGGAACAATGCCTCGCGAACTTTCTTTGATAAATTTCACAATATAGTCGCGCTCGGGGCTTTGCGGCAGAGTCTCCATTATGGTGTCGAGAGCCTGCGATGTGTTCATTCCGCCCTGATAGATAATGCGATAGACATCGTGAATGGCGTTGATGGTCTCGTTTGAGAATCCGCGACGGCGAAGGCCCACAAGGTTCAAGCCGAAGTAAGAGGCCGGCTCGCCACCAACAATCACAAATGGCGGAAGGTCTTTGCTGACTCTTGTGCCGCCCTGCAGCATCATATACGAGCCGATGTGGGTGAACTGGTGCAAAAGCGAGCCGCCACCGATTACTGCATAATCGTCGACGTGAACTTCGCCGGCAAACTGAGTGGCGTTCGAGATAATCAAGTTGTTGCCCAGAATGCAGTCGTGGCCGACGTGGGTGTAGGCCATCAGCAGGTTGTTGTTGCCAATGACGGTGCGGCCTGTCGACTGGGTTCCGCGGTTAATGGTCACAAACTCGCGGATGGTGTTGTTGTCGCCTATCTCGCAAGTGGTGTACTCACCCACGAATTTCAGGTCCTGCGGTATGGCTCCCAGCACGGCGTGAGGAAAGATGCGGCAGTTCTTGCCGATGCGTGTGCCCTCAAGAATGACAGCCCCGCTCATTATTTTGGTTCCGTCGCCAATCACAACATCTTTATCGATAGTTACAAAAGGTCCGATTTCGACGTTCTGTCCGATTTTGGCATCCGGATGGATTTGAGACATTTTATATTCCATTATTCTTCGGTATTTGTTTCGTTATTTTCCTCGTCGGTCTTGTTGTGCACGAGTTGCGCCATCAATTCGGCTTCCATTGCAAGGCTCGAGCCGATGAACATCTGCCCGCGCATGTGGCATATTCCGCGGCGCACGGGGGCCAGATACTCGAGTTTGAAGATGAGAGTGTCGCCCGGCACCACTTTGTGCTTGAATTTCACATTGTCGATTTTCAGGAAGTAGGTCGACCATTCCTGCGGTTTCTCAAGGTCTTTCAGCACCAGGATTCCGCCCACCTGCGCCATGGCTTCAATCTGAAGCACGCCCGGCATGACGGGTTCCTGCGGAAAATGGCCCACAAAGAACGGCTCGTTCATGGTTACGCATTTCACTCCCACCACCGAGTTCTCGTTGATTTCCATAATCTTGTCAACCAACAGGAAAGGCGGCCGGTGAGGCAGCAGTTTCATTATATCGTTGATGTCGTAGATGGGTTTCTGATCGGGGTGAAAGACGGGCGCAACGCCGTTTTTCTGCTGAAACTTGATGCACTGCCGAATCTGCTTTGCAAACTCGGTGTTGGCAAAGTGACCAGGCTTTTTGGCAATGAACTTGCCTTTTATCATTTTTCCGGTCAGGGCCAGGTCGCCGATGATGTCGAGCAACTTGTGGCGTGCCGGTTCGTTGTCGTATTTCAGGTCCTCATTAAGGATTCCCTCGCGGGCCTTGACGCGCGGCTTGTTGCAGAAGTCGGCAATGCGGTCGAACTCCTCTTGCGAGATTTTATTCTCGACAATCACAATGGCGTTGTCGAGCTGTCCGCCGCGAATCAGGTTCATATTGAACAGAGGAACCAACTCGTGCGCGAAAACGAAGGTGCGGCAGTTGGCAATGTTCTTCTCAAAATCGCTGATGTTGTCGATGCTGGCGAACTGCTGTCCGAGCACTTTCGAGTTGAAGTCGATGAGCACGTCGATGCTGAATTTCGAGTCGGGGTAGGCGATTATCTCGATGCCCTTTTCCGGATTCACGTAGCGGATGTTCTCCTTTACTTCAAAATATTGGCGCTCAGCGTCTTGCTCTTCAATTCCGGCTGTTTTCAGCGCATTCAGAAACTCGATTGAACTGCCGCTCATAATCGGCGTTTCAGGACCGTCAATCTGAATCAGTATGTTGTCGATGCCGAGACTGTAGACGGCTGCCATCACGTGCTCAATGGTTGAGACGCGTGCGTCGCCGCGGCCGATGGTGGTTCCGCGCGATGTGTCGATCACATATTCGGCCAGAGCCGGAATAGTTGGTTGTCCCTCTAAATCAATGCGTTGAAATTTGTATCCGTAGTCGATGGGGGCGGGCTTGAACGTCATTATCACGTGTGCCCCAGTGTGAAGTCCGGTTCCTTCAATCGAAACCTCGTTCTTGATAGTTTGTTGCTTTTCAATCATTTTCAGCAAGCGGATAATTCACTTAAAAAATCGTGCAAAAGTAATTGTTTTAGCAGATAAATCAAACGGCTGTTTGCGGATTGTGGAGGCTCTGGGATTTTGTTACTGCAAACGTTTGCTCTATAAAAACAAAAAAACCGTTGCGACAATCGCAATGGCTTTACTATCAAACAGTTCCCGAAAAGAACCGTGTGTGATGCCTGGCTTTGGGCCGGTGGCTGTTACTCCTCGTCCTCGTCAACGTTGATGCAGAGTCGACCATCTTCAACAATGACAAACTCCACATTGCTGTAGTTTGGATTCACATTGTGGAAGTCGCTGCTGCAAATGCCCATGCCGTACGTTCCAATGTTAGTTCCACTGACCGAATCAGTTGCATAGCAAACAAAATCATCGGTGGTGTAGTCAGGCGAACTGATCTCAACTGTGTAGCCGATTGCTGACTGCAGACTACCAGTGTAGTTCACGTTTTTCACGTTACCCTTGATGAAAACTGTCACTTTCGAGCTTTCAATCTTGTAGGCGCAGATTGCAGTTGTGATGAGCGCTGCTGCTCCAAATACTGCTAATGCCTTCTTGCTGATTTGTTTGATTTTCATGTTCCTTCTTCTTTTTCTTTTTCACGCTACAAAAATAATTCTTGTTTTTTGCCGCCCGCAAAAAATCCGCCGTTTGTTTTGTTAACACCCCATTGGTGATAATATGTGTGAAAAATACCATTATTTTTCAATTCTCTGTATGTGGTTATAAATCTGGCGGTTATACAAATTCGACAGATTTAAATTCGGGCATTTTCGGCGAAAAAACCATTTGCAAACGTTTTCTAACAAATTGCACTTTTTTAAACCTATAACCTTTTTAAATGTTTGTCGTAAAATGATTTTTGTGTGCTCCTAAATATGATTTCCGGGTTTTTGCTCTAACCAAACGAATCCGAATTGAGCCTAAAAAGGATTGATTTTGGGTTTGTTTTGGATTAGTTTGTTTAGAAATAGATTTTGCAACAAAAAAAAGGGGCGATTTTCATCGCCCCTTACGTTTTATATCTAACCGATTTAATTAATCATTTATCATTACCCGTTTGGCCGTGTTTCCCGTCTTGACAATGTAAATGCCTGTGCCATTGACGCGGATTTCTGTAGAGACGTCACAATGTGGCGTCTCTACAATTAGACGACCCATGGCGTCGTAAACGCGGATTTCATCTTCGGCGTTCTCAACCACAATGGTGTTGTGGTGGGCGTAGATGTTCACTGCTGTGGCGGCTACGGCGTTGATGGCCGTTGGCTTACCTGTTTCCTTCTCAATGTAAACCGTATCGGTGACGGTGACATAAACCGTGTCGGTTTTGGTGATGTAGACGGTGTCAGCCTTGCCAATGATGGTTGAATCGGCGGTGATATAGACGGTGTCTTTCACATAAATGGTATCTTTTAGATAGACATTCTCGTGGATGTAAACCGTATCCTCGCCTGAGCCTTCTATCTTCACCGTGTCTTTGATGATTCTGTCAATCTTAATGGTGTCGGTAATGACTTTCTCTACAATCTTTTCGATGATTTTATCCACATACAATGTATCGGTTCCGACAGCGGGCGCAAAGTGAGCCGTGAAGGCTGTGTCTTTTGTAATGCTCAGATACTTAATGTTATACACATCGCCATCGCTCCAACCTGTGAAGCGGAAGCCCTCGGCCGGTGTGGCGCGGAGAGTTGCCATGTCGCCGTAGTTGTAGGTGCCGCCGCCTGTCACTGAGCCGCGCTCGGTCTCGTTCTCGTGAGTAGCGGCCTTGACGGTGTAGGTGTTGATGGCGAAGGTCGCAACAAGCGATATCTCCTTGTCAACCACCACATTGCGCGGATTGTCGGTGTTGTTGTCGCTCCAGCCTACAAAGTGGTACGCGGCGCTCTCGGGTTTGGCTGTGAGTGTGGCCGTCTCGCCCTCAATGTAGAGGCCGCCGCCGGTGACGGTGCCGTGGGCGCTTGAGCCAAGTGTGACATTGAACGCGCTGTGGCCCTCAAGCGAGAAGACGGCGCGCATTTCAACATCCTTGGTCATCTTCACTATGCGTGGGTTCACCTTGCTGCCATCGCTCCAGAAGAGGAACTGATAGCCGGCATCGGGTGTGGCGGCGAAGGTGGCCGTCTGGCCGTGGGTATACTCACCCGCGCCGCTTACTGAGCCGTGAGCCGACTCGGCAACGCTGGCCGTGTACTTGTTAATCTCGAACAGTGCGGTGAACGCGGTGTCTTTCAAAACCACGAGTGTGCGTGTGGCGCTCTCAACGCCATCGGCCCATTTTACAAAGTGATAGCCATCCTCTGGATAGGCGGTGATGGTGGCATCGGAGCCGTGAGTGTAGGTGCGCAGACCTGCAACAGAGCCCTTCTCTGCAACGGCTGTAACCTTATAGGTGTTAATCTCAAACGACGGAGTGAACGCCGTGTCGCGTGTGGCGGTAAACTTCAGTGTGTCAGATGTTTCGCCTGTGCTCCATCCAGCAAAGTGATAGCCTGTGTTGGCTGTGGCAACCACTTTCACTGCATCGCCGTGGTTGTAAGTGGCTGCGCCAGTGACGGTTCCGTTATCGGCCTTGCTTACAGCCACAGTGTACTGGTTGATGGCGAACGACGGTGTGAGTTGCATATCAGCCGAAACGTTTTCAATAACGCGCAGAGTATCAGTGTTGCCATCGCCCCAGCCAACAAAGTGGTAGCCCTCGGCTGCGTAGGCGTGGAGGGTGGCTGTTGCGCCCACAATGTACTTGCCGGCGCCAGCAATGGTGCCGTTCTCAGGTGTTGCAACCTTGATGTTGTACATATGCTGACCCTCGCTGATGAAAATGGCGCGCAGGGCAACGTTTGATGTCACAACAGTGTCGCGCTCGGCTGTTTCGCAGTCATCACTCCAGCCGGCGAACTCAAAGCCCTCAGAGGCTGAAGCCACAAGGTGTGCTGTCTGGCCATGGTTGTAGGTGCCTGTGCCAGTTACCGAACCGTGCTCAAACTCAACGCTCACGGTGTACTGGTTGATGGCGAACGTTGGCGTGAGGTTCATATCCTCGCTTGCGCTGAACGTGCGGGTGGTCTCGCTGTTGCCATCGCCCCAGCCAACAAAGTGGTAGCCCTCGGCGGCTGATGCTGTGAGGGTTACGCTCTGGCCGTGGGTGTAAGTGCCAGCGCCACTGGTTGTTCCATTCTCAGCTTCATCAATGGCAATGGTGTAGGTGTTAATCTCGAATGTGGCCGTGAAGGTTGCGCTCTCAGTTACGGTGAAGTTGCGCGGGTTCTCGGTGTTACCATCCTGCCATTTCACAAAATGATAGCCTGGATTTGGATTTGCCGTGACGGTGGCGGGCTGATTGTAAGGAAAATAACCCGCACCATCAACAACTCCATTGCCAATTGCGGCGGTGCGTATTACCATATCGGGGGTGGATATGTTGAGCAGCACTTCGCCATTCGCATTTTCATCATGGAAACCTGCGCCTATATGATAAGTTTTGCCGGCCTCCAGATTATAAACTATTTTGAAATTATTGATTTCGCCGCCTAAATAATTTGTTTTTAAAATATTTCCCTCATCGTCAAGCAGATAACCGTGTGTTTCTGTGACATCATCGAAGGTTGATGTTATGGTGTAGCGGCCAGTGAGGGTTGGATGGAATGTGCAGTTGTCGGTATTGCGGCCAACGGCTTTAACAGTATTATCGCCAATGTTTACCGTCTGTCCTTCGAAAATGGCTGTAAGACTGACATCCTCAGTGGCAGTGAAACTATATGTTGCATTTGTGGAAACTGTTACCGTGCCGTTGCTCCAGCCCACAAAGTGGTAAAGGTTGGCGTTTGTGGGTGTTGCGGTGAGAGTAACCTGAGCATCTTTCAGATATACGCCGTCGCCCGAAACCGTGCCTCGGAGGTTGGTGGCGGTATTGTTGGTTGTGACTAATATTTCGTAAGTCTCGGCGGTATTGGGGTAGAAGGCGGCAGTGTAGGTATTCACTGTGGCATCAACTTCGTTGTCCAACACAACAACCTTGCGCGGATTGTCGTGGTTGCCATCGCTCCAGCCCACAAACTTGCAGTCGGTGTTAGGTGTGGCGGTGAGGATTGCCGTGTCGCCGTAAGCATACACAAAATCATTATGGTCGGCGGTTACAGCGCCATATTTCACGCCTTCAACTTCGGCGGCATCTGCTGTAACCCTTTTGTTTTTGCAATTCCAAACAAAATTGCAATTTTCGGGAAACCATAAAATTCCCCTCCAACTACATGCTTCTTGATTGGCAGCATCGCAAATCACTAAATTGGCTTCAGAAAATTCAAAACGATATTCAACCTCACAATTGCCTGGCAGGGTTACTGTAGTTAGTTTTTCGCAGCAATCGAATGCTCTTGAATATACTTTTGCACCATCGGGAATTTTCACGGAAGTTAGGTTTTTGCAATAAGAAAATGCTTCATGATCAATGTTTGTAACTGAACTTGGAATCGTCACTGAAACAAGATTGTCACAACTATAAAAAACACCACGGTTGATGCTAGTAATACCTTCTGGAATTGTTATTGAAACGAGATTGTCGCAACTCGAAAATGCATATTTACCAATGCATTTAACCGTACTCGGAATGGTTATTGAAACGAGATTTTGACAACCTTCGAATCCATCATCGCTAATACTTGTAACACTTTCAGGAATGGATATAGTAGTTATGTTGTTTTTCCAATGAAACGCCTGGTAGCCAATTGACTTGCAATTGTTGTTAATATTGACTGTTTCGGTATTTGCACTTGCTATCAAGACAAAATGCGGATTCCCCGCTATTTTCATATATTTACAACCGTCTTCATCTGTTGTATATTCTGGTGAATAACTGCAATCTTTAAACACCTCTAAACCATAATTCAAGGTTTCAATATATTCGGGAAAAGTTACTAATGAGAGGTTTGTACATTTCTGGAACGCATGAGTGCCGAGGCTTGTAATCGTACTTGGAAATGTTATTGATTCGAGACGATTACAATTGTAAAAGGCTGTTTCACCGATGCTTTCAACACCTTCATTTATTGTTACTGAAGCAAGACTGGTGCAATTTGCAAATGCACTATTACCAATTATTTTTACAGAACTTGGAATCACAATTTCAGCCAAATTGGTGCAATTCTGAAACGCATAGTCGTCAATTATTGTAACGGTTTCAGGAATTGTTACCGAAGTCAGATTGGTGCAATTACTAAGAGCACCATAATTTATTCCCGTAACAGTATATGTTTTACCATCTGTAAATGATGATGGTATATTCACTGAACTTTTTGTGGTAAAAGGTTCTTCATAATAATCATCGTGATTAATCAACCTAAGAAGGTTGTTGTCTTCGCCCCAGATTTCGTACCACAGGCCGTCATACTCAATAACATCTGCCCACGCATTTGCTGCGAGCAGGAAAGCCGTGAATAATAGTAGTACTTTCTTCATTTTTTTATACACTGGTTTGTGTCGTGCGCAACTTCTAAATTTTTGTAAATAATTAATTTATGAATTGAAAATTCTGTTTTTCGGGGTTGTGTTTTCGGGGCACAGCAGGTTGGCACACAGCCCATTGCGGGGCGTGTGAAAAAAACTGTTGCGTGAAAATATGGTGTAACCCTCTGTGCAAGAAGCGTTTACAAACCTGCAGGGGGGGGGGTAAATTGGTGATTTACAGGGAGATGGGTGGAGTTGTAAGTTATAAGTTTTTGAGTTTTAAGTTTTAAGTTTGTGGGGCAAAATGGCAATAAAAGGACTACGGACAACAGACTACAGACAACGGACAGCCGGTTCTGCAAAAGAGGTGATATGTTGGTGGTGAGGGGCATTGAGAGGCCGGAAAGCAAAAAGGCACACAACAAAACCAATATTATCTCCATAGTTGTTAAAATTAAGATTAGGTTAATCTTTCCACAAAGATAGAGGAAATATTGACATAATAAACATAAACATGGATTATTGAAAAAACAAATGACTCTTTATTGCTGCGGCGGGTTGTAATTATGCAAATAATCAGTAGCGAATTTGCGGAAATGCAATATCTTTGCCGCGCAATTACGGGTTCGGCCCGCAATGTTATATCGAAGAACGGAGAGATTAGGCTCGATGAAGTTCTAACAACCTTCCCTGAGTGGAAAGGTGCTAATACCTAACCCTGACGGAATAGTCCCGATGGGAATTATAACAAATTGAAAATGAAAGAGAATA
>JAEEGK010022801.1_pt1 | contig 13116 bp, 12 predicted proteins | sample 8958771 | NCBI WGS metagenome assembly JAEEGK01 (sample SAMN16246547, study PRJNA631951) | gut metagenome | biome: gut microbiome; feature: rumen; material: SC-attached | host: Bos | place: Iran: Karaj | collected 2018-10 | reverse complement strand
TGAAGCAAGGCGTATCCAGGGAAACAGTAACACCTCGCTTAACGAAGCGCGAAGAAAGATAGCAAGAGAATCGTCGGAAGGAATGAAAGACATCCCCTTCGATCACATCTATTCAAGCCCTCTTGACAGAGCCTACGAAACCGCTGTGATCATAAGGCGTGACAGAGACATTCCGATCATTAAAGATGACAGATTAAAAGAAGTATGCTTCGGCATAGACGAAGGGACCTGTCCGGGAGAAAGAACACCCGGCTGTGTATTGTTCTTTAAAGACCCCCCGCACTATGTACCCGCAGAGGGCGCCGAATCTTTCCAACAACTGATCGGGCGTACAAAATCTTTTCTTGATGAGGTCATAAGACCTTTATCTATAAAGGAACCGAACGCAACGGTCTTTGTATCCGGTCACGGAGCATTAAACAAAGCACTTGCCTTAAATCTTCTGGGAAGAGACCTTAAAGATTATTGGGCGGGAGCATGGCAGTTCAACTGCAGCGTTGCCATATACGAGGTAACGGGTGACAATGCCGTTTTACTTGAAGACGGCGTAAGTTATGCAAATACTGACGAAGTAACAACAGTCAGACCATAAATATTTTTCAACATGAGGAGGTTAAGAGAAAATGGGAGAATTACGTCCTGTGTCACTTGAAAGGATCACAAATGAAACACTGGCAAATGCTTTTATCGATGAGCAGGTGGCAGAGATCAGAAAACAGGTGGGAGACAAGAAAGTATTGCTTGCTCTTTCCGGCGGTGTGGATTCGTCGGTAGTTGCAGCACTTTTGATCAAAGCAATCGGTAAGCAGCTTGTATGTGTTCATGTAAACCATGGTCTTCTTCGTAAAGGAGAGCCCGAACAGGTAATAGAAGTATTCAAAAATCAGATGGATGCAAATCTCATCTACGTGGATGCGGTTGACAGATTCCTTGATAAACTTGCGGGAGTATCCGATCCCGAGAAGAAGCGTAAGATCATCGGCGCTGAGTTCATCGACGTATTCGCGGAGGAAGCGGCAAAACTTGACGGAATAAGCTTCCTTGCACAGGGAACCATCTATCCCGACATTTTGGAATCCGACGGAGTAAAAGCTCATCACAACGTAGGCGGACTTCCCGAAAGTCTTCAGTTCGAGCTTGTTGAGCCCGTCAAATTCCTCTACAAAGACGAAGTAAGAGTAGTCGGCAAAGTTCTCGGTCTTCCCGACAACATGGTATATCGTCAGCCCTTCCCCGGTCCCGGACTGGGAGTCCGCTGCGTAGGCGCCATCACAAGAGACAGACTCGAAGCATTAAGAGAAGCCGATGCCATCGTAAGAGGAGAGATCGAAAAGCTTCCCGAAACACCTTGGCAGTACTTCTGCGCAATACCCGACATTCAGTCCACAGGTATCAAGTATGTTAACGGAAAAGGCGAGCGTTACATGGGCTGGGCAGTCGTTATGCGTGCCGTAAACACCACCGACGCCGTAGCCGCAACCGTTCCCGAGATCCCCTTCAAATCCCTTTGTGCTATGCGCGATAAGATCGTTCAGATCCCCGGCGTTAACAGATTTCTTTGGGATATGAGCGAGAAGCCGGTTGCTACGATAGAATGGGAGTGATAACGAGCCAAAGTCGTTAGATATATTGCAACTTACACCGAAGGTGTCAAAAAAAGAAGAAGTAACATCCTCAAGCTCGCTTGAAAGGATGTTACTTTTCTTTTTTTGAGACGCTTACGAAGTAAGCGTTGCAATATATCTAATGACCTTGGCGACAACATACGCGAGGGAAAACAGAATAAACCGGAAGAGGAAATGGTCACATTTCCGAAGACGGTTTATTCTGTTTTCCCGAGAGGGGCCGGCGACAAACCCCGGAAGCAATTTCAATTTACTCATCAATCATTTCAATTTTATCATTTTACCCAAAATGATAAAATTGAAATTGATAATGATATAATTGACTGCCACCATTAATAAGTGGATATATACGTTGACAACGTACACAAGTTGATTTATACTTTAATAAAGTACAAAGATGTTTTTGGAGACGATGATATGGATATTTCAGAAAAAATAAAGGAGTTACGAAAGAAAACGGGATTATCGCAAAGTAAATTTTCCGCTAAATTTGGAATTCCCGTAAGAACTCTTCAGCAGTGGGAACAGGGAATAAGCGCCCCTCCGGAATATTTGGTCAGAATGATGGGATATATTATGCTGCTTGAGGAAAACGCGCAAATAAAAGATGAAGAATCTATAAGGGGGAAACATGCAGATGACAAATGATAAAGTTCAGTTATTTGAAGACCGGCCGATAAGGACAGCATGGGTAGAGGATGAGGAAGAATGGTATTTTTCAATTGTGGATGTAGTGCAGGCATTAACAGAAAGCGCGGATGGAAGAAAATATTGGAATAAACTAAAACAGAGACTTAAAGAAGAGGGCAGTCAGTTGGTGACAAATTGTCACCAACTGAAAATGAGATCTCCGAAGGATGGAAAACGATATAGTACTGATGTAGCAAATACGGAGCAATTGCTCCGTATTATCCAATCTATTCCGTCCAAAAAAGCGGAGCCGTTTAAGATGTGGTTAGCGCAGGTTGGCAGAGAGCGGATTGAAGAAGTAATAGATCCGGAACTAACTATCGAGAGGGCTCTTGAAACCTACGCTAAGAAAGGTTATTCCAGAGAATGGATCAATCAGCGCCTGCAGGCAATTCAGGTAAGAAAAGAACTAACAGATGAATGGGACAAACGCGGCGTAAAGAAAGGCGTAGAATATGCAATTCTGACAGATGAGATAACGAAAGCCTGGTCCGGGATGACAACACGACAGTATAAGAATCATAAAGGTCTGAAAAAGGAAAACCTCAGGGATAATATGTCCACATTGGAGCTTGTCCTGAACATGTTGGCTGAAGCCACCACTACGGAAATTTCGAAACAAAAGCAACCTGAGTCCTTTGAAGAAAGTCGAATGGTCGCAATTGAAGGTGGAGAAGCCGCTGGAGAAGCACGATTGGCGGTGGAAAAAAGAACCGGGAAGCCTGTAATCACGAATAAAAACGCAGCACAATTGCAGGATTTGGTTACCGGTCTCATTGTAAAAGAGCTCGAATAGGTTTTTTATGTTTTTATACTGACAAATACTGTTATGCAATTCAGAAATAATGTATACTTATCCCATCGATAACTGAAAACGGAGGGTTAAATATGGCTTGTTTTTTGGTTCTTACGGCTGAAGCGGTAGTTACTACCGTAGCCGAAAAGGTAATAGCGAAAAAAGAAAACGCCGCACTTGAGGCAAAACTTGACAGTACAGGCACAAAAGAGATTTCCGAAGTTAAGATCCCTTTGTCAAAGAAACTTAAGTGGCTTAACAATATGGCATGGGGAGGATGCGCTTTACTTGCTTTCGAGCATGTATGGCACGGCGAGATCGTTCCGTGGTTTCCTTTCTTAACAGCGGCTTCGAATGCAGAGGACGCCGCCGAAATGCTACATGAAATGGGTACCGTCGGAGTTGCGATGGCAACTCTTGTTACAACGGTCTGGCTTGGTATGTGCGGAGTTGCTTCATACGTTAAAAAGCGCGCCGTTGAAAGTGAAAACGCCAAGGCAGAAGTATAGGAGGTGCGCGATGACATTACTTGTTTCGACATTTGCGGCAATCGTCTGCACTGTCATCTGGTATACAAATGAGAAAAGAGACAGTCTTAAACTGGGCTTCCTGGCACTTATGTATTGGGGCGCATCACTTATGTGGTTCGTTGACGCGATCTTTGAGTATGCCGAGCTTAAAGCTGAGTATTTTACACCGGCTGCGGAGGATATGTTAAACGATCTGTTCCTCGGACTTTCGGTAGTTGCACTGGGTCTTGTCATCTGGCTTGCAGTCTTACTGATCAAAGACCCCAAGGGTATCGTTAAGGCAACCATACTTAAGAAAAACTGATCTTTTGGTATTTTTGGAAAAGCATCGCTTATGCGGTGCTTTTTTCGATTTCCTAACAATTCGTTATTTGACATGCTATATAATGCCCTCGTTGGTGTTTTATGATTTTACACGAGAGGGATCGATGAAACAGGGTAAAAAGGGAAAAAGAAAACTATTCAAAGAGGATATTAATCTGGCTAAGCAGGAGTACAGACGATATGTCCTGATAACGGCAGGCGGTATCGTGGTCTCGCTGTTTATCATCCTGACACTTTTCTATGCCGTAACAAGATTCAGTGCAAGACTTACCTATGATGTGGTCCTTAACATGAAAAAGGACATGCTGAAAGAAAACGTTGAAAACTTCATTTCATATATCGACGTCGAACTTAACGAAGCAGAGAACAAAGGCCTTGATAAAGACGGCGAAGCCGATTATGCATATGAAGTCGCTTACAGAAAGATTTACTCCGAAAGTCACGATGACGGTACTTACATGTGGATACAGAAGGTGCTTGACTACGACGGCGGAGACGATTACGCGATCAGGCTCATCCATCCGAATCTTAAGGATACGGAGGGAACGCTTCTTTCTACCAATGTTGTAAATGAAATGGGCATGAAAGCGTATGAAGAGGAGTTAAACGGTGTAAAAGAAAACGGTTCGACCTATTTAAGATATGCCTTTAAAAAGCTCAATTCCGATTCGGTGAGCGAGAAGATCACGTATTCATGCCTTTATAAGAGGCTGGACTGGATAGTGTGCATGGGCGTCAATATCGACGATCTTGAATTGTACAGAAGAGAAGCTTTCGAAGATCTGAAGATATATCAGATCACGCTCTTGTTTATCGTTATGCTGGCATGGACGCTGTTTTTCTCGATAATGTCTTACGGATACAGGAAGACCAAGATCGGTTCATACGAGAACAAGAACAAAGAGCTGATGGACAAGCTTGAATTTGACGTACTGACAGGCGCAAGATCGAGAGTGTTCGGAGAGGCTTTGCTTGAGAAAGCTTACGATTCATTTAAAGCGGGCGAAAGAAACATCCTCCTTCTCATGCTCGATGTCGACTATTTCAAACAGTTTAACGACGGATACGGACATGAGCTTGGCGATAAGGTGCTTAAGATGTTCGTTGAAGCCATTCACAGCGTTATCAGAAGTGAGGATGCGATAATAAGGTGGGGCGGAGATGAATTTGTAGTCGTATTTAAAAACGTTCCGAGAGAGTATCAGGCTGAAACCGCTGACAGAATAATCAATTCGATCAGAAACATCAGGATAGAAGAACTCGAAAAGGACAAAAAAGGCATTACCGCATCGATGGGATTTGCCTATTTTGAAAAGGACGACCCCGACGCCAAGACGGCACTTTCCAGAGCGGATGAAGCGCTTTACAGGGCCAAGGAAGCCGGAAGAAACAATTGGAAGATATAAATATTTTGGGCTTTTTCGCGGAAAATTAACGAATAATTAGTGCCTATTATCCGCGATCTGTTTTAACATATAAGTATATATTCCATGGGTAAAACCCAAGATCAATCATTTCTTTGGAGGGTAGAAACAATGTCTGAAATGATCTCAAAAAATGTAAATGAAGGAGAGAGCGGTACAAAGAAAAAAGGCGGACTCAGTCTTCGTCTTACGCTTCTTATGTTTGCCGTTATCCCCCTTATCGTGACTTCTGTCGTGATAGGAAGTATTTCCATCAGAAAGAGTAAAGCGGAACTTACTTCTTATACGCACGATTCTCTTGTTCAGATAGTTGACGGAATAGGTAATTCTTTTGATTCTATGGTAGGCAAGAATAAGGAGACTCTTAAAGGATATGCAACATCCCCTATTTTGACAGAGTATCTCCACGATCCCGAGAATGCCGAAAAGGCAGCTGCTGCTCAGCAGTACACGCTTGATTATTTCGGTTCTTTGGAAGGATGGGAAGGCCTTTATCTTGCAGACTGGAATTCGCAGGTTATGACTCATCCCAATGCCGGAGTCATCGGAATGATCCTTCGTAAAGATGACAGTCTTACCGGACTTCAGAATTCCATGCTTTCCGCAGATGGCGGAGTGTTCAATACAGGTGTTATGACAAGCCCCGCTTCGGGAAACCTTATAATGTCTTTGTATACACCGATCATGGAAAACGGAAAAGCCATAGGATTCTGTGGCGGCGCTTTCTATGTCGGAGAAATAGCAAGCTCTATCTCAGACGTTAAAGCTCTCGGTCTTTCGAGCGCATATGTTTATATAGTTGATAAAGTCGGCACCATGATCCATCATCCCGATGAGACCAAGATCGGAAATCCTGTTGAAAACTCAGCCGTTAAGAGTCTTGTGGCTCAGATCGGTGAAGGAAAACATCCCGAACCCGACATAATAGTTTATGAATACAAGGGAAAGAATAAATACGCCGCTTACTATATCGGTGAAGCTGAAAACTACATCGCGGTGCTCACCGCAGATGAGGCCGACGTTTTGTCGGGAATCAATTCCACTCGTAAGCAGATACTTATCTCATGTATCCTCTGCGTTATTCTTTTCTCGGGACTTGCAGTTGTACTTGAGCGTATGATATCCGTTCCTCTTATCAAGATATCCGCAGCTCTCGACCGCTTAAGCACCGGTGATGTTACGACCGACTGTGACGCAAAAGCACGTATCAGAGAGACCGCAAGTCTCCTTACTTCCTTCTTTGGATTAAGAGATGCCCTTTCTTCTTCCATGGGTGCGGTAAAGAATGCGGCGGATGTGCTTAACGATTCCATAGTCAGCGTAGATGAAAAGACACGCGATAACGTTGAATCCGTTTCACAGATCAATACCGCTGTAAACGAAGTTGCCGAAACTTCCCAGGCAGTTGCAGAAAACGCTCAGGATATGACCGAAAAGGCTGTGGATCTGGGTAACAACATTGAAAAACTCAACCATAACGTTCAGACGCTTTACGAAACATCCAACGCGATCAAAACAGCCAATGCAGAAGCTACGAACTGTATGAAGTCGGTATATGACGGCGCAAACGAGTCTGTTGAGGCTATGCACGAGATCACTTCAAAGATCAACGAGACCAACTCGGCTGTAGCGGACATCAATTCCGCCATCACCGCTATCGAGTCCATCGCAGCACAGACCAACCTGCTTTCACTCAATGCTTCCATCGAGGCAGCGCGTGCAGGCGAGGCAGGCCGCGGATTTGCGGTTGTTGCTGATGAGATCAGAAGTCTTGCTGATTCTTCGGCTGAATCTTCAAAAGAGATCAGACAGATCATTGAGAACATCATATCGCTTTCAAACGATACGGTAGGTATTTCGGAAAGAGTATCCGAAGTTATCACAAAGGAGCAGACCGACATTGAGGCAGCACAGTCCAAGTTCAACCTGCTTTCGGATTCGGTTGAAACCTCCATTAACGAGATCGATACCATCAAGGATATGGCAGTTAAACTTGACGCCATTAAAGAAGCGCTTACCAATTCGACTTCCGAACTCGGTGCCATCTCCGAAGAGCTCGGTGCTTCCGCTGAGGAAGTTGCAGCTTCCTGTCATACCGTTACCGAAAGCTGTATGGCTACCGAAGGAGCTACCGCTGAGATGCGCAGGATCAACGATGACATGGGCACTGCGATCTCCTACTTCACTCTTGAGTGATAAATAAAAAAAGCCGGTGAGGCTTACCTGATTAAGAAATAAAACCCCGAAGCGAAAGCTTCGGGGTTTTTGTGTCTCAGAATTTTATTTCTATGACAAGTTTATTGTTTTCGTAATAGCCTTTAAGCGGGCAATTCATCCGCTGGGCGAAGGTTCTTACTATGGAAAGTCCCAGACCGCCGGCGTTGCTTCTTGCCGTCTCAACCGTAAAGAATCTGTCGAAGAGTTTTTCGACGGCCACATCCGAAAGGGCGTAGGCCGTATTGGATATCTTAAACAGTCCGTCTTCTTTTAACTCGACACTTAAATCTCCGTCGCTGTATTTAAGGGCGTTGTTCAAAAGATTTGAGAATATCCTTTCAACATAGGACGGATATAGCATTCTTTCGATCCGTTCTTCGGTGATGTTTACCTCGGGAGTGACGCCTCGTTCGGTAAAGGAAGGATAGAAGTTCATTATGCAGTCTTCCAGCACTTTATTGACGAATACGTTCTGCTTTTCTTCAGTGATTTCTTTGGTGGTGATCACCGAATATTCAAACAGCTCTTCCGTGAGCTTTTTCATGTATTCCGCCCGTTCGCTTATGATGGAAAGATCGCGGCGTACTTCATCGCTCATCTCAAGCTTGTCCGCCATCTCAAGATACCCGCATATCGCGGTCAACGGTGTACGAAGATCGTGGGCGATATTTGTGATGGCTGTCTTAACCTCGGCATCACCGAGTCTGTATTTATGGTAAGCGTCTCTTAACAAAGAAAGGGTTTCGTTAAGGGTGTCCGCCAGTTCCCGTATCTCTTTGTCACGACCCGAAACACCTATTAGCGTATTCGAATCGAGCTTTGCCCGTTCCGAGAAATCGGTCTTAAGATCTCTTAGCGATTTCTTCATTGAGAGTATCTTCAAAAACAAAAGAACGTTAACGACGATACTCGCGATAAGTATATATTTCATATGGCCCCCGTTAAGGCGTCGGAGTAGGCTTAATAGTGGATCGTTTCGATAGGCGTAACGTCGTAATAGTAGATCATTGCATCGTATCTGTCCGCCACTATGAGCTTTGTCCTGTATGACTTGTATATGTCGACATAGAAAGTATAACCTTCGCCCATAACTCCTGTAAAGTTCATATGATGGATGATATCGTATACGTCGCTTTTTGTATCCGTTACATCATCGAAAACCAGAACATAGCGTTCATCTTCAAAATCCTTCGCCTGAAAGGCAAGTCTGTCGCTGGAACAGAAGTTGTGATTTTTTCTTTCGTACTCTTCGTCGTAGGTTCCGGCGGTATGGATGTTATCACATGAGTTGTAGAACTCGGTTCCGATGATGAAGTATTTGCCGTCAAAGAGTTTGTCGATGTGGCTTCCCATAGATATTTCGCCGTAGCTTTCGGCGGGGCCTCTCATAACGTGACCGTTGTGAGCGCTTATGAGCACCTGAGGGTATCCGCGTCTTTCTTCAATCTCCGAGATGGATTTAAAGTTCTTTGCCATGGAAGAGTCTCTGTGTTCGGCGTAAGCATTGGCATTTTCGGAAAAAGAAGGAGATGCGATGTCCTCAAGAATGCTTTCCGCTACAAGCGCTGCAACTTCGTGCCTTGGATCGTTTACCGATAAGAGTTTCTTTTTTAAATCTTTAAAAAATTGTTCGTCGTTTAAAGTATCCGTATCGGGATCTTCATCAAGGACGGTTAATCTTGTTATGACGCCCTCGTCAAACTCATCGGGGAACTCTTTGCAAAAAGAAAGAAGATATTTAACGCCCCAATGGGAACCCTGCATGTCCACTCCGTAGAAGGCTACGGAATCTTCATAGGAACGGCCTTCGTTGTATTCCTTCATCCATTTAAACAGGTTAGCCATATCCGGTGTGTCATAAAGAGGATAATCCAGTTCTCCCACCAGTTCTTCAAAGTCCACGTCGTCTTTATTGTGTATGGCGTCGTTTATATATGCGCCTTCCCCTACGCTTATTTCGAGGGATAAACTCTTGCAGTTCCCGGTTTCAACAAGCTTTTGCAACACTTCAAGCTTTGCAACCTGAAATTCGTGGTTACCGTGGGTGGCTTCACCTATACCTATGGCTCTTGCATCCGTGGGGATCGTAAAATCATCAAAGGATAAAGCATAATTTTCGATATCGTCGATCTTTCTTTTTTCCGAGCCGAGTATTCCCGTCATGTATAAAACCAGCACCGCCACGAAAAGTATCGGCAGAGCCGTTACGGCTATTATCTTAGAGGTTGTTTTCTTCATACTCAAACTCCTAATTTGTAATATCTCTTTTTGATACTTTGAGTATCGTAAATAAGATGGACAATGCGGCGATCACGGCGCTTATGAGAATCTGGATACAAGCTCCGGGATTGGCATAGCTGTCGGCAAAAGCCGTGTTCGCAAACCACTGTCCCACGGGAGTGATGTTGTAAAGTATCCTGAAGATCTCAAATGCGGTTCCTTTCGAGAGAGTCAATGCAGCGTTACCGATGAGCATCAGGTTAAAGGAAAGGAAGAAGATCACCATACCGTATACGGTGTTTCTTATCATCTTTTTGCCCGTAAAGGAAAGGGCTGTAATAAAGACCGTATATCCCAGCAATGCAAAAAGGATTGATATAACGTTTACGATCACGCTTCCCACACCTGCCCCCGCTATGACGCCCGCCAGAACATACACGAGAGTCATTATCGTCACGATGGTCATGTTGGAAAGCACTGCTGCGATGAAGCAGTCTTTCTGGCTGTGACCGGCGATGATACGGTTTTTAAGTATACCGTCGGAATACTCCGTGCTGGTGTAAACAGGTATGTAGATTGAGAAGAACAGCACCATTGCAACACTAACAAAGAGCATGCACTGTGCGGGTTCATATTTTTCCAAAAATATAGGAACCATTGCTTTGGTTGATACCGTAAATGTTACTACGAGGGCTATCAAAAGTCCTCCGAGGTAGCAAACGTTTTTGATATTTCTTAGTAAGTTGGCTTTATATATGTTGATCATTTTAATTTCCTATTTGAGTTCCTTTCTCTTAAATACAGGTAAAGTGATAAGTATCGATATTGCGATCAAAACGCCGCATCCTATGAAGCAATCTTTCAAAGGGTGGTTAAGGGTTCCGGTAAAATACGAGAAGGGGCAAAACTTGTCATAAATGTTGTAGATCAAAAGCCTCATTCCCGTGATCATCACGTGTCCGTCCTGGGGATAAAGCTTATCCGTTACCATGAGGTTTGCGACTCTGAATAAAAATGCGATCACGAGCCCCAAAAAGTAAGGGATTATCGTTCCTCCGAATACGATCACGATGGAGGACATCAATACTCCGACAGCTATCGATACCGCAAATTGTGCAGTGTAGTACAAAGAAACATCTCTCGGATTAAGGGAAGAAAATCCGGTGGTGAGGAATCGGATGACGATGGTTTGGGAGATGCACGTGCTCATGCACATGAGACCGCTTATGATGGCTCCCGTAAGTATGCTTGAGAGAGCGATGTGGTTTCTTTTTACCCCGTTGATGATCTTGTTTCTTATGGCGCCGTCCGAAAAGTCGTTTACGAGTAAGAAGATTATCGTGGCGGTTATAACGATCGAAGCGATGGAAGAATAAGCGGTTATCACATCTTCTCCGGGGAGCTCGGCGTCAAGGAACCGGTATATCAGTTTAAAGAGAAGTGCCTCCATGAGCGGATATAAGACTGTCAGAGCGATGGAGCCCTGAAATATCTTGTTTTTGAATACATTGAACATATCCGCATATAAAACTCTACGCATGTTCTTCGCCTCCTATAAGCGAAAGGTAGAAGGATTCGAGACTTTCGTCGCGCTCTTCCATAGTGAATATCGTGCAGTTTTCTTTTGCAAAGATCTCTGCGACTTTCGAGAAGTTAAGGTCTGCATAGACGTCTGCGTAGGACTCGTTGAGAACCGAGTATTCGATGCCCATGTCGTCCATGATCTTGGCAAGTATCTTGGTGTCGCTTACTTTCATGCGTACCGACTTGCGGCATTCGTTTCGAAGTTCTTCGGCACTCATCTCTTTTACGATGCGGCCGCTGTCGATGAAACCGTAATCGGTGGCAAGTCTTGAAAGCTCGTCAAGGATGTGGCTTGAGATCAGGAATGTGATGCCCTTTTCTCTGTTTAACTTAAGTATGAGCTCTCTTATCTCGATGATGCCCTGAGGGTCGAGGCCGTTTGTGGGCTCGTCGAGTATTATGAAATCGGGATCGCCGCAAAGCGCAACCGCAAGGCCCAGGCGCTGACGCATACCCAGTGAAAAGTTTCTGACTTTCTTTTTTCCCGTATCCGCAAGACCCACAAGTTTCAAAAGATCGTCAAGTCCCGCAAAGGAAGGAAGACCGAGCATGAGATACTGCTGAATGAGGTTGTCTCTGGCCGTCATGTCTTTGTAAAGGGCGGGAACCTCAACTACGGCACCGATACGTCTTCTTTCTTTTAAGAGGGTGGGATCGGAAAAGTCTTTGCCGAACAGTTCGTATGTACCCGAGGTGGGTTTCTGCAGTCCTGTAAGAAGTCTTATGAGTGTTGTCTTTCCGGCTCCGTTCTTTCCTACGAATCCGTAGATCGAACCTTTCCTGATGTTCATGCTAAGACCGTTTAACGCCGTGAAGCGTTTGTAAGTTTTTGTAAGGTTGTTTGCTTTAAAAATGTATTCCATATTGCTCCTTTAGCATCCTCTCGGATGCATGCGTGTTTGTTTACAATGACGATATTACATTATGGGTGTCAAGAAAGCGGACAAGAAATCGTCAAGATTTGGTCAAGAAAAAACGGGCAGTTCTCCTGCCCGTTTAAGATCATCCTATGAATTTGAAACCTATGCCGTACACCGCTTCAATATGATCGACGCCGGTTGCACCTTCAAGCTTTTTACGAATGTTGCTTATGTGCTGTTTTAACGACCTTTCCGTACAATCGGGAGTGATGTCCATTATACGGTCAAGTATTGTATTTCGTCCGATGGGACGGTTGGGATTTAACATAAGTATCTGAAGTATGGCGCCCTCGGTCCTCGTAAGCGCGATCTCCTCGCTTCCGACTTTTACGGTAAAAAGTTCCGTATCAAGAGATATGTTTCCCACCGTAATGACATTTGAATCTTCCTTCTGTGAGGTTCCGGCGCTTTTCCTCAAGTTTACCGCTATACGCGCCAAGAGCTCTGATATCACAAAAGGCTTTGTGACATAGTCGCAGGCACCTTCATACAAAAGTTCCACTTTGTGGTCGATATCGGTCTTGGCGCTTACCACTATGACCGGTATGCCGTTTACTTTTTTAAGTACTTCCTCGCCTGTTATTCCCGGGAGCATGAGATCCAATATGATCAACGAAGGGGTTTCTTTCTCCAGTACCATCAAAGTTTCCGTGCCCGAATATGCGCGAAGAACGTTGTAGTTTTCCGCTTTGAGAGCTTCCTCAAGCATGTTCCCGATGGAAACGTCGTCGTCCACCACCATGATCGTGTATGTCGAATTGCTCACTTTACAATACCTCAAAATGC
>JAEEGK010022800.1_pt1 | contig 13116 bp, 5 predicted proteins | sample 8958771 | NCBI WGS metagenome assembly JAEEGK01 (sample SAMN16246547, study PRJNA631951) | gut metagenome | biome: gut microbiome; feature: rumen; material: SC-attached | host: Bos | place: Iran: Karaj | collected 2018-10 | reverse complement strand
TCTTTTATATTTTTTAAAAAAGATATTATTTAATCAAATCTAAAATCATTATTATAATAAGTATATACTACTGTTAATTATTATCAAAAATTGTATGTGTAAATCTTGTTTAGTTAAGAATTAAAAAGTTTATCAAATTTGAATTAATTTTGATATATTTTTTATCTTATAGTTATGAACAATACACTTTGGAGAAATACTCCTTTTATAATATAATGATTAAACTATTGATAAAAACAATTATTTTCAACATATTCATAAAAATGTATTATGTAAATATTTATTAAAGGATTATTCTTCCAAAAATGTTTTCATTTAAAGAGTCAAGATAATCATAAACTATTATTAAAACAAATATTCATAAAATGAAAATAATATTAAAAAGATATAATCAAATAAATAATATCACCCACCATTTAATAAAATATTTTATCATTTCATAAATAATTTTATTAAGTTTATCTTTATAATTTAAGAGAAAATAAAAATAAGGAATTATTTTTCCTATTGAAAATATACAAAATATCATTAATTTTTTATTTTAATATACTGATAAAAAATATAAGTAAAATAATTATATAAGGTTTTGTCATAGAATTTTTTTATATTCTAAAAATATTCTTTATTAAAATAATACAATACATTAATTATTTATTTTAACCAAATAAAAATTCAAATTTAATATTCAATTATAATGGAATTAAATGATAATGTCATTTATAGAATAATTTTTAAAAATGAAGATAAAACTTTTTGTAATTGGGAAAAAATGTAAGCTTTTCATTTTTATAACATAGAAAAAAAGACAATAATTCTATTCAATTATCTTTCATTGAAGTATTTAATAAATGTTTTAATAACAAATTGAATGATAAAAAAATAAAAGAATATTTTATATTATATACTAATTTACTAAAATCTTTTATTGAAAATGAAAAATATATTCAAGAAGATTTTTTGATTACATGGCATAAATTCATTAAACCTTCAATTAATAAAATTAAGCCTCAAAATTCAAATATTTTTACTTCTTTTGTCAATATAGATGATTTAGAAAAAGAAATTCAGGAAAAAAAAAAAATTGAAGACAATAATAATAAAGAGGATAATATTAAATCTTCAAAAGAAGTTTTAAGTTCATTATTAATAAAAGAAGATATAGATAATTCTGAGGGTCCAAAACTTTTAAATTTGAACAGTAATATGAATAAATTTAAAGAAAAAAATAAAGATAATCAATATATAGATATTATAAAAGAAAAAGATGAAAAAGATGATGTTATAATAAAAAAACTCAGTAGTTCATTTGATTTAGAATTAGAAGATCATGATTTCAATTCATCTAGAGAATCATCAGTTTCATTTATTAATTCTAGAAAACAATTAAATTTTATAGATGAAAAAGAAAATAAATCAAATTATATAATATTGAATGGTAAAATAAAATATATTTCAATTGATTTATTTATTAAAAAAATTGCATTAGAAAACTTTACTAATACACATAGTTTATTAGTTTCTGCATTTTTAAATCAATTTTGTTCATTTATGGATTTAAGAATATTTATTAATAAAATAATAACTGGATATAATTATTTGAATCAAAATTATAAAGTTCAATTAAATAGTTTAATTTTATTTTTAAATAATTGTGTAATTGAAATATACGAATATTTTAAAGAACTAAAATTCTCGGACCCAATTTATCAAATTTTAAAAAAATTTTATACTCAACTATTAAAAGACAAAAAAATTAAATTAAATAACATTGAAGATATATTATCTTTGTTAGAAGATGAATGCCCAAATGAACAAGATTTAAAATATGTAAAAAATCTAATTCAAGAAAGAAAAAAAAGTAAAGCCATTGTTGTGAGAAACTTTAATAAAAACAATAACTTTACTTTTTCTTTAAAAAAAAACATAGGTTGTAAATTTTCTGTTTTAAATTATACAGAAACAGAAATATCATATCAGTTAACATATATATCAAAATTATATTTTAATAAAATAGAAATAAAAGAAATTTTATCAACAAAGTTTACAAAACAAAATAAAGAAAAAGATTCTCCCAATATTATAAAATTAATTAATAACTCAAATAATTTAACCAATTTTATTATAGAAGAGATATTATCAGAATCTAAAATAGAAAAAAGGGCAAAAATAATTGAACAATGGATAAAAATATGTGATTCTTGTCGAAAAATTAAAAATTATAATGATTGTGTTCCAATACAATTTGCACTTTCAAATTATTTTATTTCAAATTTAGATAATACTTGGAGATATGTAAAAAAAGAATATACTTCTATGTTAGTAGATTTAAAAAAATTTTGTTCTCCAAATGAAAATTTTAGAAAATTAAGAGATTCAATTAAAAATTGTAAGGATTGTGCATATATTCCATTTTTAGGTATATTTCTTCGGGACATTAGTCATTATGAAGAAAGATTTAAATATATTAAAAATGAAAGATTAATTGATTTTCATAAAATTCTATTAGTTGAAAATATCATAGAAGATTTCTTTAAGTTTAAGTACTATGCTTTTAATATTAATCCAATTGATACTTTATATTTTTTTAATAATATTAAATGCAAAAATGAAGAAGAATTAGATGAATTATTTCAAAAAGTAGAGAAAAAATAAAAATGATTTAGGGAATAAGATATATAATAAAAATATAAGTATAATTTATATATATTGATTATATAAATTATATTTTTATTGAATAAATTTTTTTTTATTTTATAAAACATTAAATAAAAAATGATAATTAAAAATTAATCAAATAAAATATCCTAATTTCATAAAAATATATAAATATCAAGAAGCATTTAAAAATTAAAATTAAATAAATTAAAAATGCAAGAGAGAAAAGATAAAAAGGATTCAACTAAAATTATGAAAAGTGTAAAAGAAACACCTGAACACTTAGAAAATACAATAAAAATAACATCCAATAAAACAATAAATAACCCAAAAAAAATCCAAAAAACTTCAAACATTATTTCGACTTCATCTGATCAAAAAAAAATAAATGAAACCATTGAAGAAACCACAAGTTCAAAAGAAGAAAAAACTTATGAATTTACTACAATTAAGCCTAAAAAAGCTGAATTGAAAGATAAAAGAAAACAACTAACAACAATAACATCTACTAAAGAAAATAATTATATGATACCTAATAAGAATATTTATTCTGGTTCTTCAGAAAAAAAATCTTCAGGAAAAAAGAAATATAGTACTCATACTGAGAGAATCAACAACTCAAGTCCGGGAAACGAAAGTAATTCTTCTTACAATCGTATAAATAATTATCAGCAGAATTATCCTGCTTCTCCTTTTAATTACCATACATACAATCAAGAATATGATTATTATAACCAATATAATTCAAATCAATCTTTAAATTCTCATTCTCATAAAAATTCTAATCAACTTGTTTATAATGATCAAACTTATAATACAGATAATCCTTATAATACTTATAACATTAGAACTTACAATCAATATTCAATAAAAAGTCCAAATGAAAGAAATCTTCATTTATATAATCAATATGAAATTAATACTCAAAGAACGATGAAGTATTCAGTTCCAATGAAAACAATTGACAATGATTTTTTTTTTGACCAAATTAAAAAAAAAGGATTATTAGATATTAAAGATTCTCAGACTTATGAAATTCTAAAGGAGACAAGTTATTATAAAAAAAAAAGTAATTTTGGAAGGAAAAATAGATCTGTTGGCCAAGTTATAGTAAATTCTCGTTCAAAAGAAAATTTAAAAAATAAAGGTAATAATAAAAAATCAAAAAGTCAAAATGAAAAATATTCAATAATAAATGAAACTTACATTAATAAAAGAAAAGGAAAAATATCTAATTTATTTAATATATTTAAAAAAAATAATGATAATGATAAAATTATAACTAAAGGAATGAGAAATGAAAAAGGTGGAGTAGTTGATTTTGTTTATGGGAACTTAAACAAAAATCAAAATTATACTTTTGTGAAATTTAAAAATCATATTCAATACAGTGAAAAAAAGAAAAGAGAATCAGCAAAAATTATACAAAAATGGTGGAGAAATTTATTACTTATTTTTCATAAATATGAAAGATTAATAATAATTATTCAAAGTTTTATTAGAGGATTTTTAATAAGAAGATATTATAAAAGAATATTAAAAAAAATAAAAAAAATTTTGAAAGAAAGAGGGTTGATGAGAAAAAATAAAATATCAGAGAAATATAGAGAAGTTAATGAAGAAAATTTAAATTATAATTATATTATTGAAAATACTCCAAAAAATATTATTAGAAACAAAAAAAATGATGTCCCTATTGAAGAAGAAGATCATGATATAGAAGATTATTTATATGTAAGAAATTTAGCGACTTTACTTATTTTGAGAATAATACAGAAAAAAATTATTAATAAATATTTTGATTTCTTATTATCTCTAAAAGAAAATAAATTTGAAAATAATGAAAGTATAATTGAGAATTATATCAATACAATTTTAAGAAAGATACTAAATAAAAAAGAATTTAATATTTCAGAAATATTAAGAAATAAAATGAATAAATGGAGAAATTTTAATGTTCAAATAAATTTGAAAGAAAAAGAAGAAAAAAACAATACTATTTTAAAGGCTAAAGCTAAAGCCATCAAAGATATGGAAGAGGAGAAAACAAAATTTTATGAAGAACAAGATAAAATTTTAAAAGAAAAAGAAAAAGAAAAAAATAACCTTATATTAGAAAAAGAAAATTTAATGAAAAAATTTGATGAATTGATAAAAGAAAAAGACAAAGAAAGAGAAAAATTAAAAAAAGAAAAAGAAAAACTTTTAAAAGAAAATAATATGAAATCAAAAGAAAAAGATACAGAATTAAAGAAAAAAGATAAAGAAAAAGAAGAATTAATTAAAAAATATGAGAAACTATTAAATGATAAAGAAAAAGAAAAAGAGCTTTTAATAATTGAAAAAGAAACTTTAATTAAAGAAACTGAACAATTAATTAAATCAAATCAAGATGATATCTCTAAATTAATAAATGAAAAAGATAATTTAATTAATGAAAAAGATAATTTAATAAAAATCAAAGAATTTGAAAAAATCAATTTAATTAAAGAAAAGGAACAATTTATAAAAGAAAAGCAAGATATTATAAAACTAAAAGATTTAGAAAAAGAAAAAGCTTTAAAAGAAAAAGATTTAGAAAAAGAAAAAGCCTTAAAAGTAAAAGATAAAGAAAAAGAAGTTATAATTAAAGAAAATGAAAAAAGAATAAAACAAAAAGATAAAGAAAAAGAGACACTTTTATTGGAAAAAGAAAATTTAAAAAAAACAAATGAAAATTTATTAAAAGGAAAAGATAAAGAAAAAGAAACTTTAATAATTCTTAAAGAAAAATTAATAAAAGAAAAAGAAACCTTAATCAAAGAAAAAGAAAATCTAATCAAAGAAAAAGATAAAGAAAAAGAAAATTTAAAAAAAGAAAAAGAAAAATTTACAAAAGAAAAGCAAGATTTAATAAAACAAAAAGATAAAGAAAAAGAAAATGCTTTAAAAGCAAAAGATAAAGAAAAAGATAATTTAATTAAACAAAAAGATAAAGAAAGGGAAAAATTAATTAAAGAAAAAGAAGTTCTATTAAAAGAAAAGACTATAATGGAAAAAGAAAAAAAAGAAAGAGAAAAATCAAAAAGTTTATTTAAAAATTTAAAAAGTACAAAACCTTTGAAATTTGACATTTTAAATTTTGAACCAAAAAAAAAAGAAAAAAGTTCATTTGAACAACTCAAAAATGTAAATAATATAAAATATGAAATAAAAAGTAAATCATTACCAAGAATTATTAAAAAAGAATTTGCAAATTTAAAAAGTTCAAAGCCTATGAAATTTGAAATTAAAAGTAAAATAAAAAAAAATAAAAATGAAGAACCTAAAACTTCCTTCATAAACCTAAAAAATGTAAAAAATATAAAATATGAAATTAAAGGAAAGTCACAACATAAACAAAATGAAAAGCATATATTTAAAAATTTAAAAACAATTAATACAATCAAATATAATATCACAAGCAAAGAAAAAGATAATGATAAAAAAAAAAATATTACAAAATCAAAAAATGAAACCTTTCAAATTGTTTCTAAAGTAAAAAAAGAGAAAAAGAAATCAAATATAATTCAAAAAAAATTAAATGTAATCAATATTTTAGCAAAGCAAAAACCAAAAGTTATTTTAAAAGAAATTAAAGTTGATAAAATTATGATTCCTTCAATTGAAATTAATGAAAAAAGAAAAGATAAAATTGATTTAGAAAAAGAAGATATATTACATATCGAATTAAAGGGAAAAGGAAAAATATTTGAACAAAATTTTCTTGAAAAGGAAGAAATTGATAATATTGAAATTTTAAATCAAAACAAAAAATTGAAATCTTATAAACCATTTAAAACTGAACATATAAATCAAATTCAATTAGATTCAAATAAAAAAACCAAAGAAATAATAAATTCCCAAAAACGAATTCTTGAGACTTACGAAATAAAAGGAAAAGTAAATAATTTTGAAAAAGTCGAAAGAACAAATCCTCAAACATTAGAATTGTTATCAACAAAAAATAAATACAATATTAATAAAACAAATCCATATTATTTTGAATTTTTATCTTCAAAAAAAGATAAAATTATTCAAAAAAATAAAACTTATAATTTAGAAATATTAGCTCCTAAAACTAAAAAGTTCCACAGAATAGAAACAGAATCTAATAATTTTGAATTATTAAACAAAAAAAAACAAAAAGTTGAATTCCAAAAAACTCAAATTTCATATATTCAGTTATTATCTCCAAAAAAAGAGGAAAAATTGGAGAAAACAAATGTTTTGGAATTTGAATTATTAAAAAACAAAAAAGTAAATCAATTTTTAAATTTAAAAAATGAAAAACTTCCTTTTTTCCAAATTGATAAAACATCAGAAATTTTTAAGAAATCCTTTGATATGAATGAAGAAGAAAATGAAAAATCAAATAAATTAAAAAGTGGAAAAAATAAAAAAGAAAGTGATGAAGATATTCAGATGGATATAAATAAAACAATAAAGAATGGAATTTATCATCTATTTTTACTAAATTTAAGTCAATTATTTAGAAATAAAATTATAAATTACAAGAATAAATTTCTAACTAATTTAAAAAATTATGACAATATTTATGAAAAAAAAAAGAAAAAAAAAGAATTTGTAATAGAGGAAATTCAAGAATCATTTAATATTGAAAATGAAAAACCAACTTTAAGAATAAGAAAAAGGAATTTACAATCTTTATCCTTAAATAATAATAATTCCGAAAATTACACGAATATATTAGTAGATTATTTAAAAAAAAGAATAGCTTTACAAAATTGGTATAATAAAATGATGGCCGTAAGAAATTCTAAAAGAATTAGAATTATAGGAAGAAAAATTGGGGAAGGAGTTGAGAGAAAAGTATTAAATAATATTATTTTGAAAAAAGGTTCTTTTAAAACTAATTTATTAAGATTCCCATTTGAGCAAATTAGACGTGAAGCAAAAAGAAGGATTTTAATCAAAGCATTATTAAATATACAAAAATTAAAATATCCTTCTTTAGAATACGGATTTCTAAAATTAAAAAAATATACAGAAGTTAAGTTACAAGTTATGATAGCTTATGCAACTTTAATTCAAAGATATTATAGATTTTATATTGAATGTTTAAAACAAAAAAAAAAAGTGATTGAAATTATTGAGGAGTCTAATACTATCATTGAAACATCTCAAAGAAAAAGAATACCTATTAATTATAATTTAAAAAATGAGCAAAATATTCAAGTCATATTTTGGTATTTTTATAAAAAACTTTTTGTTAAAAGAATTAAGGATATTTTTTCATTTAAATCATATAATTAAGATAATTTAAGATTTTTTGAATAAATTTAAATGTTTTTTGGATATTAAAAAATAGAAAAATATTATTTAGCTATAATTGTTTTTTTGTTTTTTTAAGTCTATATCATTAAATGAAAACTTTTTTACTTCTTTTTTTAAAATTGATTTTATAAATTTTTAAAATTTATTTTAAAAAATTTTAAGAATAAAAACAATAAGATTTCTTATTTATTCTTTTGATTTTTAATTATTTTTATAAATTTATTCTATGTTTTAATTTTTGATAATATAAAATTAAAAGATATTTTAAAAGACCAATCTATAGATATTATTTAATCAAATCTAAAATAATTATTATAATAAGTATATACTACTGTTAATTATTATCAAAAATTGAATGTGTAAATCTTGTTTTAAAAAGTTTATCAAATTTTAATTAATTTTATTATATAATTTTTATCTTATAGTTATGAACAATACACTTTGGAGAAATACTCCTTTTATAATATAATGATTAAAATATTGATAAAAAACAATTATTTTCAACATATTCATAAAAATGTATTATGTAAATATTTATTAAAGGATTATTCTTCCAAAAATGTTTTCATTTAAAGAGTCAAGATAATCATAAACTATTATTAAAACAAATATTCATAAAATGAAAATAATATTAAAAGGATATAATCAAATAAATAATATCACCTACCATTTAATAAAATATTTTATCATTTCATAAATAATTTTATTAAGTTTATCTTTATAATTTAAGAGAAAATAAAAATAAGGAATTAACTTAAAAAAATTTTATGTAACTTTATTTAGATATATTAGTACAAATATATTAAATAAAAATTCAACAGAATTTTTGAAGTTAAATTAATGATATCAATATTATTCTGGAAATGAAATATTATTATAAAATATAATCTTTTTTAGATAAATGAATGCCATTATTCGATATTACGGAGACACAAAAGATGTGATACTTCCTTTAAATTATTTGAATTTTACTAGAAGTTTATCTGAAATGTTACAAAATTCTGATGAATACTTATCTAATGTTTCTGTTTTTTATATAAAAAATAAAAATAAACATTTTGTCAAATCATCAAATGATTATTCTCAATTATTGGAAAAATTAAAAAATGAAGAAGTTAGGGTGATTGATATAGAAATAGAAATTGGGGACAATAAATCAAAAACAAAGCATGAAAAAAAGAAAGACAATGTTAAAAATGATGAAAAGGATTTAATGGCAGGAAAAATAAAATCAAAAAGTCAAATGAATGATAAAAAAGATGAATTTCATATTCAAATAGAAGAAACAAAAAAATATATAAATTCATCTTATAATGCTTTAGAAAACAAAGATATAAATTATAATGAAAATTGTGAAATTTGTAAAAGTAAAATTATTGAAACATTATTTAAATGTCTTGAATGTCAAAATTATTTTTGTGAAGATTGTGAAACTAAAAAAGGACATAAGCATCCTTTATTGAAAATAAAAACTTTTGAAGATTATAAGAAATATAAAACAATACTTTTTAAAAATCTCAATAATAATTTAGGAATGAATTCAAATTATAACAGAAAAAGTTTATACAAAGATAAAAATAATTTAGATTATATAGAAAACTCAAAAAAGAATTTTGATAATAAACAATTTGAAAATAATTTTAAACAACCTTCTTCAAATATTAAAAGAAAAGATAAAGATAATAATAGTTATAATGAACTTCAAAAAAAAGAAAGAGTAGTTTCTGACTATAAAATTGAATTATATAAAAATTTAGATGATTTGATTGTAGAAGCAAAAAACAATTATGATATAAAAAATATTGATGATGAAAATTTAGGAAATGCAATAAAAAATGCAAAAGGAAATATAGATGATGCAATTTGTAATTTATTCGAATAAATAATAATTTGTTAATTTAGAGATATAAAATAAAAAAAGAAATAAAATTTATTAAAATTCATTAATTCATAAAACTTTTTTTAATTAAATAATTGACTTATGATGATAAAAAAGTTTTTAATGAATATAATAAAAAGGAAAGAATTTTAACTAACACAATTCAAGTTTTGAAAATAAAAATTGATATTAAATTATTATTATCTTCGAATGTTGATCATGAAGAAAATCCAAGTGATAAATAAATTTCAACTTTAATATTTTGATGTTGATACTTTTGAATTAAATTAAAATTTTTGTTAGAAATAATTTAAATTCATTGAATGATTTTAATTTTGGTAAATAAAATATATAATTGAAAAATATAAATAATCAATGATTTCATTTGATAAATGAAATTTATTCAATATAAATTAGGAAAAGATTTAAATAAAATACTTTTATTTTTGGAGAATTCACAAAATTTAAAAATTATTGAACCTTTTTTTTTAATAGAAGTTCTTTTGTATGATATAAAGAAAATTATTATATTCAATAATTTATTTTCCTTTAATGAATTTTATATATGTTATCATTGTTTTCATGCTGAAAACAACAGATAACAATATATTAAAAACAAGAGTAGATTGTAAATGAATTTTTAAAAGAATCTCTTATAAATATTAATTATTAATAAAGATTAATTATTAATAATGATTTATTAGAAGAAAAACATTTTGAATTTTTTAATATTGAAGCAAAAAAGAATTGAAAAATGAACTTAGATTAATGAAAAAAAGTCATAAATTATATTAAATTGTTTAAAAAGAAAAATATATATATAACTGAATAAAGAATTAATTTTTTTTATTTTTATAATATTAAAACAATAATTTTCATTTAATTTGTTATGTTGATAAAAATTTTGAGTAATTCTAAAAGTTTAATTTAATATAAGTAATTATAATCCTAAGAGGTAAAAATAAAACCAAAAAAAACAAATTAATTAATCAAATTTTCATAAAATATAATTCACATTATGAATATTAAATATAATAAAACATTCTAAAAAAATAAATAAAAAATAGTCATTCCTAAAAATCATAAAAAAACAAAAAAACTTCGAAAAAAATATAAAATCAATTTTTTCACCAATCTAGAAAAGGGTCTTTATCTGTAGTTAAAGCATCAACTTCAGTGTCTGAATCAGGATAATCTCCAAAATTTGAAGTATCGCTGTTATCTTTAATAGGTGGAAAATAAGGTGGATCCATTTTTAAAAAAACAAAACTTCTCCAATCAAATCCATTGAAAAATCTATGATTAACAATATCTTTAACTCCATTTTTTAAACAACCAAATCTTTTAGTAGTATCTGCAATTAATAAATGCTTAATTAAACTTTTTGCACTTTTATCTATATTATTTGGAAATCTAATTTTACCTTTTATTATTTTTTGATAAATCATCATTGGATCATCATCACTAAAAGGGTCAATTCCAACTAACATTTCATATAATAATATACCCATTGTCCACCAGTCAACGGGTTTTCCATGGCCTTTATTTAATATAATTTCAGGTGCTAAATATTCTGGTGTTCCACATAAAGTATATGTTTTATTATTATTTATTACTTTGGCAAAACCAAAATCTGTTAATTTTAAATAACCATTTTTATTTACTAAAATATTTTCCGGTTTTAAATCTCTATATATTATATTTTTACTATGTAAATATTCGAATATAGTAATTATATGAGCTGTGTAAAATTTTGCTTGTTCAACTGGGAAATTAGTGTTATTTCTTAATAAAGTAAACAATTCTCCTCCAGGGACATATTCTAAAATTAAATATAAATATTGTGAATCTCGAACATTAACTCCTTTTAATTCAACTATAAATGGATGATTTAATATTGATAATATATTATATTCTGAATAAACGTGATCTACTTGTTTTTGCTTCACTATTTCTGCTTTTTTTAATATTTTCATTACATATACTTTTGTATTTTTTTTATGACGACATAATCTTACTCTGCCAAATGATCCTATTCCCACTGTTTGAAGAAGTTCAAAATCTTGTAAATTTACTTTTATTATTTTTCCCTTGTTTTCTTGAATTTCTTTTTCTGTTTCACTTTCTGCATCCATATTTTGTGGTTTATTAAGTTTTATTTTTTTTAAATTTTAATTTTTATTTTTTACTTTCTTTTTGAACAAAAATAATTTTTTGAGAAATTAATATAAAGAAAATTAAATAAATCTAAATTCTAATATGATTTCTACATCACGATTATTTTATGAATTTTAAAGAGAGAAAGAATTCTTCAATTCAACGATTTAAAAATTTTATTCCTTTGGTCTTTCCCTAGTGTAATATAATTTTATTGTTTCACATTTAACTATATAATTTTTGGAATTTATTTATCATTTTTATTAATATTATTTTCTCATTAGGAAACAGTATTAATTAATCAATTAAAGATATAATTAATAGAATATAATAATTATATGAATTGACTGTTTAGTACTTTAATATAATAAAAATAATTATGAAATTATAAATATTCATTCTGAAAATCATCATGTTCATATTGACTGTTAATTATCATCACAAAATAATATTAAAAATATTAAATTTTGATTTTTTTAATTAATTATTTATTAAAAAAAATAGAATTAACTCAAAGATGAAAAAATATGACTCAAAAATTAACATTTCTTGCTTAATAAAAATATTATAATAAACTATTTATTAAATAAAACAGAACAAATGTTATACTTTAAAAATAAAAAAAGAATTTAGAAGAAAGTGATTAGAAGAATATGATATTTATTAAATAGTGATTGATATTATTTATTTGATAATCATTTTTATCAGATAATTTATTAAAAATTATATGTTACTTGTTACTCATTTTTTATTTAAAAAAAATTTTTGTGTTTTGGTATGACAAAACCTTATATAGTTTTTATCAGTATATAAAGTTATGTTTTTTAGTTTTTTTTTTAAATAAAAAAATAATGGATTTTTTACACTTTTTTATATTATTTTAATAAAGAATAGTTTTAGAATATAAAAAAATTCTATGACAAAACCTTATATAATTATTTTACTTATATTTTTTATCAGTATATTAAAATAAATAATTTAGGAAAAATAATTCCTTTTTTTATTTTCTCTTAAATTATAAAGATAAACTTAATAAAATTATTTATGAAATGATAAAATATTTTATTAAATGGTAGGTGATATTATTTATTTGATTATATCCTTTTAAT
>JAEEGK010022799.1_pt1 | contig 13117 bp, 20 predicted proteins | sample 8958771 | NCBI WGS metagenome assembly JAEEGK01 (sample SAMN16246547, study PRJNA631951) | gut metagenome | biome: gut microbiome; feature: rumen; material: SC-attached | host: Bos | place: Iran: Karaj | collected 2018-10 | reverse complement strand
AAGTAAAAAGCCGTTGGTTTCTACGTCGCGTAATAGCTGTCGTAGTTCTTTATACTGCTCGTTTTGTGGTATCATAAAGCGATATATTTGCTTATACGGTCTTGTACGTACGTCAAGTTTATCATACCGACCGTATAGCGTGCGTGACGCGTCTATCTGTCGCGCAAAATCGCTTTCGTCGTGTTTCAGCACTATTTGCACAGCCTCGTCACAATAGGCGCTCTCGTCGTGCCAGTAGCCGAGGTATATATACAATTTGCGTCTGTACTCCTCGCGCGCTATTACCGGCGTTTCAAGTATAATCTTGTATTTAACCTCTATGCACTTTGTACCGAGTTTATCAAGCTGCGGGTAACGCTCGGTCACCACGTCACCGGTAAGCCGCATTTCGCCTTGTGGCGTATCCCATATATTAGCCGTGTACTCGTTTAGATAGCTGGTACCGTCGCCGGTGTTTTCATAACCGGATAGCTTTATAAAACATACGTTATTAGCTAATATACGGCCCGTAGGCGATACTTTATCATAGTAGTATACCGTGTTAGCCTGTAAATGCTCGTAGTCAAGATTTAACGACTTAAAATACGGCGACGCCTCAATATTGCTATCAGGATTACCGCAAAGAAAAACTAATATTTCGTTACATGATCGACCCACGGTATTTACGATCTTATCAAAAGCGCTCGCCTCTCCGTCGCCGTGTACGTAACCCTCGTCGGTTATACACTCGTCTTGCCACACCGACCGAAAGTTATTATATGTACCTCCCTTAAATGTGGTAGCTTTGGAAAGTGCGACAGCTCGGCCGACCTTTGCTATTTTTTCTATTTTCGTGTCGTTTTTTTCGCCTACCAGCCAAAACCATGACCCGAACGGTAATATATGGAAAGTTTCGTATTTATCGTAATATTTCGTACCTTTCCATGCTTCTATTACCTCGTCGTCGCTTTCCGTGTCTGTAAATACGGTATCAAGCGTTTCTAATTCTGTAGTCCAGCGCCGTACATACACAAACTGTCTGCCGGTTTCGAAAAAGTCAAGCAATACAAACCGTTTTACACTATATGACTTACCGACGCCACCCTGACCGATAATGTTAAATATATGTGTGTTCGGGCTTTCTGCTATCACGTCGCGAACGTCAAAATATTTCTTCATAAAGCGCTATATCCTCCGCTGTCGTTATTCCGAAAAGCTGTAAGTATTTCTGATACAGTTCAAGCGACCGCTGAATTACGGCCACAGAATAAGGTTTTATAAACTTATAGCCGCGCTCCTCTACGGCCTTTGCTATTGTGTCAATGATTGCTATAAACTCCTCGCGTTCGTCTTGCATTATACGTCGTCCTCCGCTGCTAAAATATTGCTGTAGTCTTGCGTCGTTAAAAACCATTTTAACGAACCATTTAACGATAGGTTTATAGACTGGCCGAAAAGCGTATAACTACACGGTCTTGTCACGCGGTACCCGAAAGCGTTTGATACAAAATTAGCGCGTACGTTATAGTGTCCGAGCTTGTCTACACCGTCTACGAACGGTAAACTTACTTTATCGGACTTAATAGCATTAAACGCTGCGTTCAAGGTACCGTATTTGTCTATTAGCCTCTGCGTGTTATAACCGTTATACCATAAACCGGTCTTTTTATCAAATTTACGCTTTGTAGCTCGTAGGCCCGAAAAAGTTATTTCGTATGTACCGTCGGAATACCCGATATAATACCGTTTAGCGCCTATGGTACAGAAACTCACGGCGTACGGTTTATGTATAGTGTCCTCGGTTACGTTACACTCTTTTTCAATATCGAAAGTACCGAGTATTTGTCGCTTACCGTTCGGCGCTGTAGGCGTTACGTCAAAATAGAGTTTTGATAAGTTTTCGCTTTCCTCTATCCGGTCTTTATTCCACGCGTCAACGTAAGCGCGCGCCTCCGGAGTATCACGGCAAAAAATACTGTCTGTGTCACAATACCAAAACTGGTTTCCGTCCGTTTCAGAAAGAAAGTTACACATGTTAACAATAGCCGCTCGTACGTAAGCTGTAATTTGTAACGCGATCTGGTACGGTAACACGCTGGCGGGTTTATACTCCGGTTCCGGCGACGGTACAACCATTAGCGTTTTTTCGTCTACCTTAAACTCGTAGTTTTCAAGACCCGTAGCGAACAGACCGTATATACCGTTTAGTTTTTGTTTTTCCAGCATATACAAGTATTGTAAATAAGCGTCTACTTCTGGGTCGCCTGTGCTAACGTCTTTTAACGTAGTCTTACTGTTAAAATATGACACTACGGTAGCTACTATATTATAAGGCAACCGCTTTTTCGTGCCGTAATAACACCGTTTAACCTCTATGCTGTCTACGTCGTAAGTGCTTAAAAATAACCTCAGGTCGTCGTCACAAACTGTAATCTGTAACGCCTCGGCTGTAACGAGTTTGCCGTTTTCCGAGGTACTCTCTAACGGTATGTTTTTTACGCCGTACGCGTCGTAGGGTATGTACGGTATATGTTTCTTTTTAAGCTGTACGCCCCGTAGCACAACGTCCGTAACAAAACCGAAATTCTCACGGTATAACCACGTTACAAGCTGCTCCTCGGTCACGTCGTCCAAGCACTCGGTAAGCCTAAGCATAAACCGTTTAGTTACAATGGCCCACGGGTAAGCGCTTTTTAAGTCTACGTGCAGTAGTGCGTTTCCCTCTACCCGTAAAAACTCGTACCCGATAATACGGAAGTTAGCATGTGTATAACCTCCGTAAAACGCGGGCCGTATAAAATGATACTCGTTTTCTGTTAACTCGGTATTTTTCAGCAAAAGGTAACCGGCGTTCGTACGGGAAAAATTTTTCTTCACGTCGTTTCGTACGTACCCTGTCTGGGTAAGCGGTAACGCCGCTGGGTTCTTTTCCTTGTGCGTACGTTTTGCGTAGTTTTCAATTTCGCGCGTCATATACAAGTAAAGTATGTAAACGTCGCGGTACTGGTAGTTATAGTCGTTTTCTCCGAGTTTGGAAGTAGGCGACAAAAGCCGATCATACGCGAAGTCGTCCAGCTTATCAAGTTCAATTTCTTTACCGATCTGTGCAAGCGACTTGTGCGTAAGCTGCGCGGTACACCGAAACTCAAAACCTTTTAACCGGATATACAACGGCGTGCTGGCGTTTCGGAAAAATCCGTCCTCGTACTCCGTCTTTGTAAAATAGTCTACATTGTTAAAATACTCAAAAGCCAGATTATGCACAAATGAAACGATATAACCGTCTATCATTTGCTGGACCGCGTGCAGCATAGAGAAAAACTCGCTTATTTCCCGTCCGCATATAAACTTACCGTCACAGTACGCGCCCCAAAGATAAGTATAATTGAAATACTTAAACTTGTTAGGCATTTTGCGGTTCCAGTTTTCGTTTAATAGTTTTGTCGTTTCAATATCGAACGTAATAAAACTATTGTAATACTTCCGCGCGTTATGCTTACGTCCGATAGTACAAAAGCCGTTTTCATGGCAAGCGGTAGTAATAATCTTTACTCCCTCTTGCCACGTGTAAACGGCTATATTTCCGTCTTTCGGCATTGTCATAACTTGCATAATGTATTACCGCCTGTATTTTGATATTACGCGCTTTTTGGCCCGTTCCTGTGCCTTTTCCATGCTGAATTGACGTTCTAACGCCGCGCGCTGCGCTTTACTGTTCTTTCGTGCCTGTTTGCTTTTCTTTAGTACCGCCTCGTTTATACGGTCAATAGTCTGCTGCATAAACTCACGCCGGCCGGCCGCGGTTTTTGTCTGTTCGGCCATAGCGTCGGAAGTAGTACGGAAAAACTGTGTATCGTCCTCTATTCCCTCTTCTACGGCCCGTGTAAGCACTTCATAAAACGCCGCGTTTTCTGTTTCGGCTTGCTGTATTGCCTTGTGCAGCTTTTGTAAATCCTCGGCTGTTATGTTTTCCTCGCTTGTATTAAGCTCCTTTGCCAGCTCGGATTTACGCGCACGCGCAGTAGAAATACCTTTCTTTGTAAGACCTCCGAAAGTACAGCGCTTTTGTGCCTGTTCGTATACCCTCATAAGCTGTCGGTCCGTCATTTTAGCGAGTGACGATACCGGTAAACGCTTTAGGCTGGAAGTAGGTACAACGTCGCAGGCTGTAGCACCTCGCGCCTTGTATCGGGTAATCTGTTTGTTTACGCGTTCCACCTCACGCCGGACGACCTTTAACAGATCTGTTTTTGTCATGTCGTTTAGTTCTGTTTGTGAATAAATCGTTACTCTTGGCATAGTGTCTTGAATACCTCTCTTATTTTAATCTTGCTTTTCGGCTGCCCTGTTTCCAGCTCGACCGCGTTTATCTTTATAGCGTCAGCAACCGGTACCGTAATTACGATACCGGCGCTGTACTCGCTTACTTTGTAAGTTTCGCGCGCGGCCACATAATAGTCATAGAAAGTCTTTCGATAGACGCCGTTCCAGACGTCGGCCCACGGTACTATAAATTCTGCGTACTTTGCGCGTTTCGTGCTGTAAATCAATCTGTAAATCATATAAGCCGCCAGTTTTCGTTATTTTTTAGTTCGCTGTCGTCTTTCGGGTACACACCCTGTACGTAAGCTCGTAACGTAGGCTGTGCCGCGCAGAAATTAGTATATATGCAATTCTTACAGCCTAAACCCGAGACAGCTCGCGCGATATGTACTTGTGATATACCGCGCTTTGGTACCTTGTTTGTATAGTCGGGTTTCTTGTTACCTTTAACCGTTTTCCTGTTCGCGTTCATTGTTTTTACCTTTAAAAATCCTTTCTAATATGTTTTCTAAAAGCGTATCGTTAAAATCGTACATACAATTTTTACACAATGTAATAGTTAGATGTTTCATAAAGATTTTATCGGCTTTTGTCGTTACAAACGTTTTACCACAACGCCGGCATTTACATTTAACCTTTTTCTTCATACTCATTTTTTAACCACCTCTTAAAATCCTCGAGCGCTGCGTCTACTACAATCAGGTTTATAAAACTCATTATTAAGTTTATAACCAGAATTGTAAATATTACAAAGTCGTATTTATTCATTCTTTGTTTCCTCCCCATAAATAACAGAAAGCGGACTATATGTATATTTTATTCTGTGTTTAATTCCTAACTGACATAAAAGCATATCACATATACACGCGCAATTTCTAATTTGTTTTTCGTCGTGCTGGTTAGGATTGTAAAACTCTAATCTGTAACCCATTATTTTTACCTCCTTAATCAAAACGGCGTAGAGTTTACACCCTACGCCGCCTGTTCGCTGTCGCGTTTAACCGACTACTTCAAAACTTGTAAAGTCGCGGCCGTTTTTCGTCTTACCCTTTGTAAGCCTGATTTTTACCGGCTCGTCTGTAAGCTGCATGTTTACAACGTCGATACTACCGTCGCACGTCGCGATAAACCCGTCTACCATACCGGTAATAGCCTTACCTCCGAAAAAGTACACTTTGTCGTCCTCCGCGATATTTACGACAGCGTACCGGTCGTCGCCGGTACCAAACATGTCAACCGCTTTAATCGTGACGCCGTTCGGGTACCTCTTAATTACTTCCTCGGTGGAAATTTTCGTCTTTCCCTCCGTGATTGCGGAAACACCGCTTGCCTTTTTTGCCAGTTCGTTTAATTTGCCCATTATGTGGACCTCCTTATAATTTATTTTCCGGTCAACATTGTGCCGGTAAGGAATACCGCGTAATAGGGAAACGCGGTAAACCTTAGTGGTACAATTCTAAATGAAGAAAGCCTACCTATTATAATAGCTGGGTACCTTTACGACCGGTACCGTTTCGCGTAAGTCGTCCAGCGTAATTTCTGCGTCTATGTCTGCTACGGCCTCGCTTAATGTGTCGGCGCTTTCGTAGAAATTACCGGCCGCGCCTGTTACCTCTATGTGACCGCTGCAAGCGGTAATTTTGAAACCCTGATAATATGTCATTGTCTTAACCTCCGTATCGTTACTTTCTGTAAGTGCGAGGTGTCGCCGGAGTACGTCACGCGCAGCATACAAAATACAGCTTTTAACGTGCGCGCTTGTGCGACAGCTTTTGTACCCGAGGCGAAAACCGTTTCGATTTCGTATTTAGGCTTGTTGGTAAACTCGCCGGTTTCGTCGTCAATCTCAAATACCATACCGTGTACCTCCTTTCATTTGTCCTTATCTTATCGTACATATATTAACGTGATATGTCAGAAAATTTAATAAATTGTAAACAAATTATGAATAACCTATTTACAATTTATTCATAATATGTTATTGTCGAAACGGAAAGGAGGTAAAAGCCATGCCTGAGGAAAATCTTAATGAGCAGACTAACAACCAGCCGGACCCGCCGGAAGTAGACACTTCCCACGACGTAGACGAGTTAAAGTCTATGATTAGCGCGTTGCAGACCCAGATTGACACATTAAAAGACGAGCTGCACAAGAAAGAACCCGAGCAGCAAAAACCGGCCGACTTCGGCGCGTATTTCGCGCAGTACATGACCGGAAAAAAGAAACAGTAAGGAGGTATAAACGTGGAAGTAAAGAACAGACGCGAGGACCTTTACACCGAGGTAACGCCGCCAGTAGTAGAAAAGGCAAAAATTACCCAGCTTGTAGCGTCGGACCAATGGACAAAGAGCGCTGACACCCTACGTACGCAAGACCATAATGTGTTAGATTATGACTTGCTTTTGGTAAGCGTCGGTAGCGACTATAGCGAAGAGTGTATCGGTATTATGCCTACCTACAAATTAGCGGACGTTACAAAAAACGTAGAGTTTGTGCTGGTTTCCAGTACAAAGTTAACCGTGCTACAATCCGTTGTCAATAAAAAGGTATACTGGAATTACAGCGTAAACCAGATTTATAACAAAAAGGTATTTGTGTACGGTATCAAACTCTAAAAGGAGGGAGGTAAAATTTATGGAAATTTTGAACAGGCGCGAGCAGATTAAAGCCGCAGCTATTCCGCCGGAAATTGCAAACCCGACAACGCTTGTAACTACGTCGGATAAGGCAACAAAGAGCAAAGCTGGTATTGTCAAAATCGGAGACGGTATCGACGTTTCGAACGGTGTAATTTCTGTTCCGCAGAACTCCGGTGGTACGGAAACTCTTTACTCGCAACCGGAAACTCCGGACGTAATCGGTACTGAAATAACATTGTCAGCAGCCGTTTCAAGTTATAAGGCGCTTATTGTTATAATTGATTCCGACGATTCCACCGCGGGTTTTTCTCTTTTGCTACCGACTACGGCGCCGTTTAAGGCTGTAGGATTGAATTACGGCGGCACAGCAGCCGCTTATACGTTTACTGTAACTGACGGAACAAAAATTAAATGTACGTCGGGTACAAATACCCATTTGCGTTGGAAAAATGTATATGGATTAAAATAATTTAAGGAGGCATTAAACTATGGTAAACACTAACTTTTACGCAATCACTAATGAACTTTTTAGCCGTGCGTCCGGTGGCGGCGTTTCTGCTACTCAGGTAGTAGACTATGATACTTTCATTGACGCCGGAAAGCTGCTTGCTAACATGCAGGCGTCCGACTTGCAGAACACGGTAATTTCTGCGATTATGAACAAAGTACAGAAAACTATCAACGATAATCCGTCGTACAGCGGCGCGCTCGTTGATATGTACGTAGGTAAGCTGGACTACGGCGTACTGGAAATTATCATTAACGACTTTTACGCTGCTACGCCGGCCACTTTCGACGGTGCTACTATCGAAAACGGGCAGTCTTACACCGATCAGTTTAAGGTACAGAACCTCGGAAACGAAAGCGCAAAGTATTGTACTATTTCCGACAGTTTCCAGTTTGACAAGACCGTGCGCGATACCGACCTTAAAGGTATTTTCGATACGCCGGAGAAATTCGACGGTTTTATCCGTTCTCAGTTTATTTCTATTGCGAACTCTATCGAGGCGCACAAAGAAGTAAACCGTATGGCCGTAATCGCTGACCTTATCAAGAAGTGCGCAGCGGAAACCAAGAACTACACCGACGAGAACGCGCCGGCTATTTATTACGACTTGCTGGCGATTTATAACAGGGCAAAGGGTACCACTCTTACACAGGCTAATTGTCTGTTGAATAACGATTTTTGTTCTTTCGTTGCATCTGTTATCCGCGACGTTGCTATGCTGACCGAAAAGCCCAGCAAGAGCTTTAACTGTACCGGTTCCCGTATTACCTTTACGCCGCCCGAGTATCGTAAGCTCGTTGTAAACGGTGTGTTCGACAAGAACTTGCGGCGTTCGCTGATTGACGCGTACAACAAGGAGTACGGCATGATTGACTTCCCGTACGAGGTGGTACCGTACTGGCAGCTTGAAACCGACCGCTTGCGCGTAACGACGAACACAACGCCTGCCGAGGGTGCACCTATTGTACCGACCTACAGCCCGTACGTACTCGCGGTAATGTACGACCGGAGAGCTTGCGGCGAGCTGGTACAGCTTGACGACGTAACCACGGACCGTAACGGCGGATATCGTTACACTAACTATCACTGGCAGCTTAACAGCATGTACTTTGTAAATGAGGACGCTAACACCGTTATCTTTACTATCGGTGCTGCTGCCTGATAGCGTTAAAATCAGTGGCGGGTATACCAGACGTGTACCCGCCCTTTTTATAGGAGGTAAAACCTATGGCAAAAAATAAAAGGTATACCGTGCTTTTCGAGTATTTCAGGCGACACCTTAAGAACCTATTACGTAATTACTTTATATGGGAGGGTTTACCCGAAACGATAGACTCGCGCGCGCTGGAAGAAATGCTGCTGTTCGAAAGTGGTCATTGTATCGGGTTTAAGTGGACCGAGGCAAAAGACCCTGATTATAAAGATAAAGTTATTGTAGCAGACGGAGCGCTTGCCGGTATCGACCTTTACCAGCGACCGGTACAGTTTGTAAGCGCCAACCCTGTAATAGTACCGGCCGTATTACGTACGGTGGGTAAAGACTGTGTACCGCTTTTTAACACGCGTAACTATCGTTTCGGTGAAACGTGCAACCAGCTTGTCAACATGTACGCCGACCTATTAGCGCACCAGACTATATCAATGAAAACAAGTATTGTTAACTCGCGTGTGGTTCTTATTCCTACCGTTAAAGACGATAAGGAGGCGATCAGGGTAAACGAGCTGCTGCAGCAGATTTACGACGGCGAGAGTTACGCGCTTAAATTCAAAATTTCGGAGTTTGACGGTAACACGATTTTTCCGATTAAAGCGCGTGATAATATCGTTGTTTCCGAGCTTGCAGACGCGAGGCGCTGTATCTTTGCTGACTTTTACGCGGAAAGTGGCGTAAAGACTGTAGCCGTGGATAAGCGCGAGCGTACCAACCTTGCGGAAATGTCAAGCAACGATACACAGACGAAAATTGCATGTGACATTATGCTTTCCCCGCGTCAAATGTGGGCCGAGGAAATGAACAAAATGTTTGGAACTAATATTTCCGTACGTTTTAATGAGGACGTAATGGACGATAATGTAATCGAGGAGGTGCTTAACTATGGCGAGAGTATGGGAGAAACCGACGCTAATAACGGCGCTACAGCATAACGTACAGTTTGCTACAGACGAGATTATAAACCAGCATTTAACGACGCTGTACCGTAATTATGATTACCTCACGGAAAGCGACACAGCAAATCATTACATTTTACAGTCTATTATTGATAGCTGGAAAAACTACGCCGACAAGCTGTACGCTACCACACTGTTAGAGTATAACCCGTTAGAGGATTATAATATGTGGGAGGACGGTGTTATTACCGACGAAAAGCACAAAGGCACGAGAGAAAGTACCGGCGTTGACATTACCGTTACCGATACGCCGCGCGTCGGACGTGTTACCGAACAGTCCGGCTACGGTTTCGACAGTACCGCTGCCGGTGTGCCTATCGGAAAGACTACGGAAAACGCGCCTACCGGTACCGACGAAAGACGTACACAGGGTAACGCGGCTAACAATACGCGTACTACCGAGGATATTAGCGCGACCGTATTTGACAAAGACGTGCGGACGTTTGACGAGTATCACAAACACGGCAGCCTTGCTAAATCACAGGAACTAATCGAGTACGAAAGAAAGATTATTGTAGACGTGTTAGAGTTTTATTGTAGCAAGTTTGCGGAGGCTTTCAAGCTGTCAAGTCATATCGCATTTGAACCTTTCGAAAGTGAGGTGTAAGCTATGGTAGAAGTAACATTATATTATAACGCAGATAAAAACATAGTAGCGCAAAAGCACTTAACGCCCGAGGGTACGTGTACCGGAGACTTTCGCGCAACCGCTGACGTGTTACGGCCTACGCTTGTATTACAGGGTACCGTACCGCCCAGCGTAAACTACGTATATATACCCGACTTTAGACGGTATTACTACGTTTCCGAACGTCGGGAAATTACAAAGGATTTAACGCAGCTAATGCTTTACGTAGACGTGCGGAAAAGTTTTTATAACAACCTGATAGCTAATAAGGGTATCGTAGCGAGAAACACAAACAATTACAACATGTATTTACCCGATAACAGAATACCTATTAGCGCACGGAAAGCGTTGTCTATAAAAAAGTTTACAGGCGACGGGCCTTTTGCCGCCGGTGCAAAAAGCATATCAATGACGGTTTTCGGTGGCGGGCCTCAGTTTGGACCTTTGCCGTAGGAAAGGAGGTATAAAAAATGGGTGAATATAATATTAAAGGTTCTGTTCCTTTTCCTATTTATCAGTTTGCAGACGGAGAGGAAATCGACTTTACCGGAAAACCGTATACAAAGCTGGAATATCCCTATGATGAATTTCCGATACCGTCAAGTGACAAGTTTACTCTATGGGAGGGTAGCGGAGGTTATCTAAAGATATTCGGACATAACAACAATAACAATCCGTGGAATATTGAAATGTCAACAATAACCGGCAGCAATCCGGCATATACAGGTACGCTAATTAGCCGATATAATTTTCAGCGCGGTGCAAGTGCTTTTATATGGGCCTTTACGCTACCTGACGGTACTTTCCGTGTGCAAGTATATCCGAGGTGGGAGGCGGACGGTTACGACGACGCGTTAGGACAAATAAACAGCGACCCTACATACAACGGTAACGCGCTTTATATCGGCACGTGGGATCCTAACTCAAACATTGTAGAATATGTAGACGGCTGGGACGAAACGCCCAGCGAGGACGAAAACAATCCGTTTAATGAAAACGCTATAGGCGGAGAATTTGCGGACCGCGGAGATTTTGACGAGACTTTTTTACAGGACGTTTTACCGGACCCGGAGGATATGGAAAACGTAGACACAGGCGGTGTAATATGTTGTTACAGTCTTGACAGCAGTCACATGTATTTACTTAATCAATGCTTATTTGAGGCGGATTTTTGGCAAAACTTAGCTAACCGCTTTTCGGGATTGTCGGACCCGCTGTCTATGATTTTACAATGTGTAGAGTTGCCGCTAATACCCGCGCGCGGTTCTGTCGCTGTAGCTAAAATCGGCGGTATTTCGATTATGACGCCGGCCGAGGGAGGTAGCTCGCACAGTATCGACTTACCTTGCCCGCAAACAAGATACGGTCGCTATTATATAGGTAACCTTATAAATAAGGAAGTCTGGGGTAGCGAGAAAGACTACAGCGCTACGTCTGTATCAATCTATTTGCCGTACGTAGGCGTTAAAGAGCTTGACGTTGACGTGGTAATGGATAATACGCTCGAACTTTGGTTGTATGTTGACTACTGGACCGGAGATATACTCTATCTGTTACGCGTAAGTAATAGTATCAGGCCCGCAAAGTATTACACGCAAACAAGCGTTGTATACCGCTGGACCGGTAATTGTGCAAGGGAAGTACCGCTTGGAAGAATTGATAATACCGGACCTATCTTGCACGCCGCGTCTGCAATCGGTAGCGCCTTTGCTGGTTTTGTCGGAGGTGCAAGCGTCAGTACTGTAGCGGCGTCGTCTGGACTTGACATAGAGGCCGACACGACACAGATACAAACCGGTTCGCCTAACGTGCCAAAAAACCTTAACGGTTTTATTAACGGTTTCACGCCGACTATACAAACGTCGGGTAATATTGCCGGTAACGTAGGTAGCATGGACTACCAGTACCCGTACTTGATCATTAAACGCGGTGTTCCGGAATACCCGAACGGCTGGCGCGGAGAAATAGGCGCACCACGCAATCAAATGTTAACTATCTCGTCACTTTCTGGGTATACGCTTTTCAGTACCGTATATCTTGAAAATATCGAGTGTATGGCCGAGGAAAAGGCCGAGCTTGAAAGACTACTAACTACGGAGGGTGTAATACTATGAATGATTTTATCGACGTTGTATCAAAACTCGGTTTTCCTATCGCGGCGTTTATTGTTTGCGCATGGTTCCTAAAGTACGTATACGATAGGAGTTTAACGCAGCTTGACAAATCACTTACCGAGGTAGGTAACCTTGCTAAATCTGTAGCAGAACTTACGCTAGCCGTAAACCATAATACCGAGGTTTTAGCCGAACTTGTAAAGGAGGTGAGTAAAAATGATAACAGCCGAGCAGATATGTAAAAATGCTAACGAGTATACCGGCGTTACTACGTGCTACCTGAAAGGTTTTTTTGGGCAACCGCTGACCGAAGCCGAGTATGCGCGGGTATTAAAAATGTACCCCGATAACGCAAAGTACGATAACGGTAAATACGTCGGTACTAACGCGTACGCTTTCGATTGTATATGTTTTATAAAGTCATTACTTGCCGGAGGTAAAGTAGGTACCCGTGTTACCTATGCGCAGCTTTGTAAAACCGCGCTCGGTGATTGCACTACACAAGCGTTTCTATCCTCGCTTTATGATTGTTGCGACCCCAAAGACGCGCCAGCCGGTTACGGTCTCGCTACAGCCGGTCACGCTGCGCTTTCACTCGGTAACGGTATGTGGATAGACGCAAACAAGAACGCCACGCAAAACGGCGTAAAAATCCATACTACCGGTATCGAGCGTTTCACACGCGCGGGTAAGATTAAAGGCGTAGACTATGCAACGCCCGAGCCTATCATACCTACCGAGCGCGGGATACTCACAC
>JAEEGK010022798.1_pt1 | contig 13118 bp, 12 predicted proteins | sample 8958771 | NCBI WGS metagenome assembly JAEEGK01 (sample SAMN16246547, study PRJNA631951) | gut metagenome | biome: gut microbiome; feature: rumen; material: SC-attached | host: Bos | place: Iran: Karaj | collected 2018-10 | reverse complement strand
GAGAATGGGCTCCGCAATCCTTCTCGTCCGGGATTCCTCCCCCCGGATGCAGGCGTCGATCACGACCAGTTTCTTCATAAGAATCAATCTTTTCTGCAAATATAGCGAATATAACGAAAAAAACGCCCCCGGAAAAATCCGGGAGCGCTTCTGGGTGGATGATGGGGCTCGAACCCACGACACTCGGAACCACAATCCGATGCTCTACCAGCTGAACTACATCCACCATGTAATGGACTGCAAAGGTACGAAAAAAATCGTTCCCTGCAAGGGTTTGCGCAAAAAAATCAGTCGACCTGCGACGGCATGTAGGAACCCTTCCGCTCCTGCAGGGTCAGGGGACCACCGTCCAGGGTGCGCGCGGTCCACTGCAGCAGGACCGGGATTGGATGGATCGGCTTCAGGGATTGGGACTCGGCGAACTGGTCGAAGGCTGCGGCGGGATCGTGGATCGGGATGCACAGGAAAATGCTCAGGGGGGTGTTCCCGGAGGCCGTGTCCTGGGTGCCGTCGTGGTCGAGGCGGAAGGTCAGATTCTTCTCGTCGACCGTGTAGGCGGCGCCGAAAGTGTGCTTGTCGGCCTCTTTCCCGTCGAAGGTGGCCAGGATGTTCAGGTAGGCGTCGCTGAACCAGGCGTCACTGACCTCGAGCGGAGTCCCGGCTGGGTCGGCCGGCAGGGACCGGGCGTGGGTGGGCTGGAGGATGCCGGCGTCCATCAGGCCCTTGAGGTCGATGTCGATGTGGACCGGATCCGTGATGGGATGCGTCTGATAGGAGATCAGCACCCGGCGGGTGGAGGTGACGTCGTATTTTCCCTCGTTGCCGACGACGGTCATTTTCGTGCCGTTGTCGGACGTGAACACGCCGCCGCCGATGGTGCCGGCCTCGATGCCGGAATAGAGGTAGGAATCCTCCTTGTTGCACCCGGAAAGGAGGACCAGGGCGGAGAGCAGGGCGAGAATCAGTTTTTTCATACGGTTTTGGACTTGCGGGTCGGGCGGGCGATCAGCTGGATGTCGATGTCCTCGACGGTGAATCCCCTGAACTTGCGCCGCTTCAGGTGCGCCTGTACGAGTTCGGCAAGTTCGTCGTCGAAGATGTCGCGGTACTTGTGGTTCTCCTTGTCGTACAGGTGGATGTGGCGGAAATTGTTGATGTCGAAATACATCTTGTTGTTGCTGCTGAGGCGGCGGCTGTAGATCTTGAGGTCCGCCAGCTGCGACAGGATGTTGTAGACCGAGGCGACCGTGACCTTCACGATTCCCCGTCGGGCGATTTCCTCCTTGACCATGTCCGCCGAGGCGTGGCCGAGGGCCATCATCGCCTCGTGCACTTCCAGCCGCTGGCGGGTCGCCTTGAGGCCGTGGCGCTTGAGCCGGGAACGGAATTCGTCCAGGGAAGGCATCGCGGTATTTGTCTGGGTGGCCATGGATTGCAAAGATAGGATGAATTTGGAAGGATTCAAAATGACAGGAGCGCCCGGGCGTTCGCGACGGCGGCGTCGGTGATGACGGACCCGCTCAGGAGGCGGGCGATTTCCTGCACCCGCTCCTTCTCGGAGAGGAGGCGGATGTCCGTGACGTCGTTTTCCTTGGTGACCAGGTAGTGGGCTTTTCCCTTGGCGGCGACCTGCGGGAGATGGGTGATGGCGAAGACTTGCATATCCTCGCCCATCCGGCAGATCATCTGGCCCATCCGGTCGGCGGCGCTGCCGGACACGCCGGCGTCAATTTCGTCGAAGATGAGGGCGGGCATCGCCGTATAACGGGCCATCATCGCCTTGAGGCTGAGCATGATGCGGGAGAGTTCGCCGCCGGAAGCCACCTTGGACAGGTCCTGCGGGGCCTTTCCCGTCGACGAGAACAGGAAGCGGACGGCATCCCGGCCGGCGGGACCTTCCGGGGCGTCGGCCAGGTCGACCTGGAAGACGGCATGGTCCAGTTCCAGGAAGGCCAGCGATGCCAGGATGGCGGAGGCAAAGCCTTTCGAAGCCTTTTCACGGGCGTCGTGCAGGGCGTCGGCCGCTGCTGCATAGACCTTCTCCGCCTTGCCCAGGGATTTCTCCAGCGCCACGCGCCGCTCTTCCAGGGCCGTGGAGTCGAACAGGGCCTCGGAGAGGCGGTCCCTTTCGGCGATCAGTTCGCCGACCGACTGCACGCCGTGCTTTTTCATCAGGTCGTACAGGAGGGACATCCGGTCCTCCACCTGCTCCAGGCGGTCGGGGGAGACGTCGATGCGCGCGTTCGCTCCTTCCAGCTCGTCCGCGATGTCCTCCAGCTCCAGCCGGGCGGATTCCAGCCGCTGCACGAGCGGTTCCAGGGCGGGGATGAAGCGGGCTGCGCGGGCGGCCTGCTTCTCGGCCTCCTTCAACTGCGCCGTAAGCGGGGCGCGGTCGTCGGCCGGGGCGAGGATGTCCTCGCAGCCATTCAGGTATTCCTTGAGCTCTTCCGCGTGGGCGAGCTGCTTCTGCTCGGCTTCCAGCTCCTCCAGCTCGCCGTCCCGGAGCTTCGCTTCGTCCAGCCGGGCGAAAAGGGCCTCGTTGTAGTCCTTTTCCGCGGCCAGGCGCCGCAGCCGGTCCGTCACTTCGGCCAGTTCCTTCCGGAGGCCCTGGAGGTCGTTCCAGGCCTTCCGGCAGGCGTCTGCACGCGCTGTGTTCCCGGCATAATGGTCCAGCAAGGACATCCGGAAGGCGGGATCGCCCAGCCGGAGGGTCTGGTGCTGGGAATGGATGTCGATGAGGTGCTCCGAGAGGGCCTGCAGGACGGGCAGGGAGACGGGCTCGTCATTGACGAAGCTCCGGGACCGCCCGGTCCGGTTCAAGGTCCGGCGGATGAGAAGGGTGTCGCCTTCCTCCAGGTCGTTCTCGGCCATCAGGGCCTGCAAGGGCGCGTTTCCGTCCACGGAGAACTCCGCTTCCACGACACAGGTTTCCCCGTGCGCCCCTACGAGCGAGGCGTCGGCCTTGCCGCCCAGGGCGAGGCCCAGGGCGCCGAGGAGGATGGACTTGCCCGCTCCGGTCTGTCCGGTTATAATGACGAGACCCTCCGGAAAATCAATTTCCAGAGAGTCGATCAGTACGTAGTTCCGGACGTGGAGCGAGCGGAGCATTACTCCTCGCCGTTGATGTCGATCGGGTTCGCGCTCTGTGCCCGGCGGTAGTAGAGTTCACCGTTCTCGAACTCGGAGATGGCCACGAGGTCCGGCTTGGGCTGACGCTCGTAGTACTTGGAGATCTCGATCTGCTCCTTGTTCTCGAACACTTCCTCCATCGTGTCGCGGTCGTTGCGGAAGTCTTCCAGTTTCTTGGTGAGTTCCTTCTTCTCGGCGGCGGCGATCTGGTTCGCGCGCTTGTACAGGATCACGACGGATTCGTAGATATTGCCGGTCGGGGCGGCCAGGGTGCGGATGTCGCGCGTGATGGTGTTGCCCGGTACTTTCTTCTTGCTGTTGGCGTCCATTTCTTCTTCTGATTTTTTAGTTTCCAATTATTATTACTGCACTTTCGCCGACAGGGTTTCAATTATTTTTTATCCATCGCCTTGCGCTCGCGCTCGAAGTCCTTGGCCTTGAGCTCCAGCTCCTCGTCGACGCCGTCGTAGCGGCCCAGGGCGCGCTGGGCGCGACGGTACATCGCATCCAGCTCGCGGCGGTACTTGGATTCCGGATTCTCGCCGATGAAATTGAGGTAGTCGTCCACGAAGACGAGGTAGCGCTCCTTCTGCTTGGCCGGGACGCTCATCCGGGCGTAGTGGTAGGAGGCCATGGCGGTGTAGTACAGGATGTCCTCGCGGTAGGCGTTGTCGGCATTGTCCTTCAACACGTTGCGGAGGGCGACGCGGGCGGCGAGATAGTCCTCCATCTTGTAGTAGAGGCGGGCGTTCTCGAACGCCTTGCGGTCCAGCCGGTCGCGCAGGTCGTTGATCATCTCGACGCAGGCTTCCACGTGCGGGCCGTCGGTGGGGTACTCGGTCAGGTACTCCGTGATCGTCGCCAGGCAGGTCCGCGTGGGGGTCTGGTCCAGCTCCCAGCGGAGGGTGGCGCGGTACAGGCAGTCGATGCGCATGAAGCGGGCGTCGCTCGTGAAGGGGCTCTGCGGATACTTCTCGATGAACTTGGTGAAGTTGGATTCCGCGGTGTAGAAGTCCTTGTAGCGGTAGTTGGACAGGGCCCAGTAGTAGCGGACCGTGTCGTCCCGCTCCGTGCCGTCGGTCAGGATGGCCATCGACTCGAAGAGCTGGCCGGCCTTCAGGTATTTGCCTTCGTTGAACAGGTCCATCGCGGCCTTGTATTTGGCGTCCACGTCGTTGGACGAGAGCAGGGTCTCGAACTGGGACTTGCAGGCCGCCAGGGCCGCCACGGCCGCGAGGGTGAGGACAATCGTTTTGAGTTTCATGTTCATGACTCGGTGTTTCAGATCTCTAGCAGGAACTTCTCCGCGTCCCGGGCGGCGGCGCATCCCGACGCCGCGGCCGTGATGGCCTGGCGGTAGGCGGGATCCTGGACATCGCCGGCCGCGAAGACGCCCTCCACGCGGGTGCGGGAGGATTTCCCTTCGGTGACGATGTAGCCGGCCGCGTCGGTCTCCACCCAGGGGGCGAACAGCTCCGAGTTGGGATGGTGGCCGATGGCGAGGAAGAAGCCGTCGATGTCGATATCAAAGACAGTGCCATCCTTGCGGACGAGGCGGGCGCCGGTGACGCCGAATCCGTCCCCGAGGACTTCCTGCGTGTTGCAGTTCCACAGGATTTCGATGTTCTCCGTCGCGAAGACCTTTTCCTGCATCGCCTTCGAGGCGCGGAGGACGTCGCGGCGGACGATCATATAGACTTTCTTGGCGAGGGAGGCGAGGTAGACGGCCTCTTCACAGGCCGTGTCGCCGCCGCCCACCACGGCGACGGTGCGCTTCCGGTAGAAGAAGCCGTCGCAGGTGGCGCAGGCCGACACGCCCGCTCCCTTGTATTTCTCCTCCGAGGGAAGGCCCAGGTAGCGGGCCGTCGCCCCCGTGGCGATGATCAGCGCGTCGGCGGCGATTTCCTTTTCCCCGTCGATGACGACCTTGAACGGCCGTCCGGAGAGGTCCACGGCCGTGGCGACGCCGCTGCGGACGTCGGCCCCGAAACTCCGGGCCTGCTCACGCATCCGGTCCATCAGGTTGTTGGCGTCCACGCCGCCCGGAAAGCCCGGGAAGTTCTCCACAAGGGTGGTGGTCGTGAGCTGGCCGCCCGGCTGGATGCCCTCGTACAAGACGGGGGACAGGTTCGCGCGGGACGCGTAGATGGCGGCGGTGAATCCGGCGGGGCCTCCGCCGAGGATGAGGCAACGGACACTTTCCATGGCTATCGGACGAGTTCGGTTGAATAATCGGTATTGTAGACGATCCGGCGGATGGCGGTATTCCGGTAGGACCCGTTGCGCGCGGGCACGAAAAGGAAATCCGTATGGATGCCGGAGCCGGTCACCTGGCGGAGCGCATGGGTCCACCGCGAACCGTATTTGGCGACCAGGTTGGCGAAATAGCGGGTGAGGTCGTATCCCTGGAAGGCGAACTGGCTGGGCTCGGTCCGGTACAGGGCGCGGTAGCTGCGGACGAACGCCTTCACGTGGCTCAGCTCATAGTCGGCGAAATACGGCGAGCAGATGTGCAGGAAGCACTGGTGGTAGAGGCTGCTGTCGATCGTGTCGAAAGTGCGCACGCGGGAAGGCGCGTAAAGGACGATCTTGTAGCCCCGTCCGAGCAGGATGCCGAGGTTGCGGACGAGGTCGCTCACGAACGCCTCTTTCTCGGAAGCGACGATGATGCGGTTCACGCCGCCCTTGGTCAGCCGGGACGTGAGCGCGGCGGGGAGGGAACGTCCCTCGCCCTGGGTCCAGCTGACGCCCTCGAAGGACGTTCCTGCGGACAAGAGCGCCTCACGGACGCCGACGGCGGCCGCCGTGCTGCCGTTGGTGGACTTTTCCGTCACCAGGATGATCTGGTCGCCCCGGACGCTGTCCTCGGCCGCCCAGGCCGCCAGGTCGGCGTACTGGCTGTCGGCGGAGGAAGGCGCCTGGATGAACCCTTCGTACGTGTCGGCCAGGTCGCCGGCCCGCTGGTCCAGCGGGGAGACGACCGGAACCCGTCCGCCCGTCACGCCGAGGATCGTCGTCAGGTCGCTCGTGGTGATGGGGCCCAGGACGAAGTCGTTCTTGCCCAGGTCATAGGACGAGGGGATGCCGGCCTGGAGGTCGAAGACGTTCAGGGTGGTCTTCACGCCTTCCTTCTCGAGGTCGCGCAGGGCCATCAGGACGCCGGAGTAGAAGTCCATGTTGGTCTCGCTGGCTTTTCCGGCGGCGTTGAAGGGGAGGATCAGGGCGAGTTCGGCCTTGCCGTTCCCGGTCGCGCCGGTCAGCCAGTCCAGGATGCCGTTCTCCGGCTCCGGGACGGCGGCCTCCTCGGGTTTCGTCACCACGGGGGCGGGCTGCTCCACGACGGGGTTCTCGGCCTGGGCCGGGACTTCGGCCCGGACGGGCTCGGCCTGCGCCGGCTTCTGTCCGGCGGGCTCCGTCACGGCGGGCAGGAGGCTCTTCAGGCTCTCCTTGGCCTTGTCGGTGTAGGGGATGCGGAGGGTCTGCCGCTTGGAGATCCGGCTGGATTTGAGTCCGTTCGCGGCCATGATCTCCTCCGCGGTCACGCCATAGTTCTTGGCGACCGCATAGATGTCCTCGAACCACTTGACCGTATGCTGGATGAATCCGTCCGCGTCGGGGGTCGGCGCGGGCTTGGTGTCCACCACGGAGGGCTTGTTCTCCTTCGGGGCGGGCTGCACTTTGGCCGCGGCGGGTTTCTGTTCCTGGACGACGGCCGGTTTTTGCTCCTTGACCGCCGGCTTCTCCTGTTCAGCCGGCTTCGGCGCCGCTTTCTGCTCGGATACGGTCGGGATATAGATGACCGTACCGGCCTTGAGCCCTTCCTGGGCCAGCATCGGGTTCGCGGCGTAGAGGTCCGCTTCGGTGACCTCGTAGGCCTTGGTGATCCCGTAGATGGTCTGACGTTCGAGAACGATATGGACGTAGTAGGTCTTCCCGTTCATGTTCACCTGCGACCGGGAGACGGTGACAGGGACCGGCGGGTAGTCCTGCGCGAAGGCGTCCCGGGCCGGGACGGCCAGGAGCAGGAACAGGAGGACCGGAAGGCGGTGTTTCATCTTGTTCATCATTTACAGTTGTTCCGCGAAGCCGGTGAGGCCCTCGCAGAAGCGGTCCCAGCTGAGACGCTCCTTCTCGAGGCGGATCGCCCGGACGCAGTCCGTCCGGACGGAAGGGTCGGAAAAATAGCGGAGGATTTCGCCGCGGACGGCGTCCGGCTCCGCCGCAGGGGCGACAATTCCCGTGCCACGGTCGCCGATGGTGCCCTTGAGGCCGCCCACGTCGGTGACGATCATCGGCACTTCGAAGTGGTACGAGATGGAGGAAATGCCGCTCTGGGTGGCGCTCCGGTAGGGGAGGACGGTCACGTCGGCCGCGGAGAAGAAGGTCTTGACCTCGGAATCCCGGATGTAGTCCGGGAACACGTGCACCCGGTCTTTCCCGGGAAGGGTGTCGATGATCGCCCGGTACTTGTCAAAGGAACCGTACGGCTCGCCGGCGACCACGAGCTGGTAGTCTTCCGGCAGGTCCCGGAAGGCCTCCAGGAGGATGTCCAGTCCCTTGTAGTCCCGGATCAGGCCGAAGAACAGGAGCGTCTTCCGCGCCGGGTCGATGCCGAGCGCCTGCGCGGCCGCCTCCCGCGGGAGCTTTTCCCCGAAGTGGGAATAGAGCGGGTGGGGGAGCAGGACGTACCTGGCGTCGGGCTTCAAGGTGAGGAGGTCGTCCGTCACGCTCTGCGACATGGTCACAAAGCCGTCACAGGCATTGAGGAACCACTTGGTCAGCGGCTTGTCGAACCAGTGCGGCTCGTGGGGGATGACGTTGTCCAGCACGGGCACCACCTTGCAGCGGGCGCCGGCGTGCCGGGCCACCCAGCCCAGCGAAGGGGCGAACCACGACATCCAGTACTTCATCACGAGGAGGTCCGGACCCCAGGCGCGGACGGCGCGGGCGGTCTTTCCCCAGGTGAAAGGGTTCACCGTGTCCAGCAGGGCTTCCGCCTCGACGGGCACGGCTTCGTCGTCGGGGGTCACATACTGCGTCTTTCCGGGAAAGAGGATCTCAGGATACTGCCTTTTGAAGGAATAGGCCCTGACATCGTGCAACTTTCCCAGTCCCGCGAGCAAACTCGCGTTGAACTGGGAAATGCCTCCCCGGAGGGGATAGAAACTGGACAGTATGGCGACCTTCATCGGGGCCGGAACTTACTTCGTCTCGGCGGCCTTGGTCTTGACGTACTCGGCGTTCAGGCCGGCGAGGATCTCGTCGGTGATGTCGAGGGCGGCGCTGCCGGTCACCACGGGAGCCGGGAGGATGTCGCCGGAGGTGGTGAGGATGAGGGCGTACTGCTTCTCGACGTTGTAAGCCTGCACGAACTCCGCGATGGCGTTCATGATCTGGTTCAGCATCACCTGCTGCTCCTCCTGCATCTCCTGCTGCTTGCGGACCACGTACTGCTGATAATCGTTCTGCTGCTGCTGGAGCTTCTGGTACTGGGCGTTGGCCACGGACGTGGTGAGCAGGCCCTTGTCCATCTTGTTCTGGAAGTCGTTGGCGTCTTTCTGGAGCTTGTTGCCGCGACGGTCGATCTCGGACTGGATGCCGCTGACCTTGGTCTCCACGACGGAACGGAGGTCGTTCGCCATGTCATAGCTCTCGACGACCTTGTCGATGTTGAAGAAGACGATGCTGCCGGCGGCGGCGGTGGTGTCGGCCTGGGTGGCGGTAGCGGCGACGGGGGCTGCGTTGTTGCAGCCGGCGATCAGCAGGCCGGCCACGAAGGCGGCGCTGAGGAGGGTGATGATTCTTTTCATGTATGTTACAATTAATATTTCCAATACAAGAATGCAAAGATAACTATTTTTTGCGGATTTCCGCAAGATAGGCCGCAATCGTGCGTTCCAGACCCATGTAGAGGGCGTCGCAGATGATGGCGTGGCCGATGGACACCTCGTCCGTCCAGGGAATGGTCTTCACGAAGTACGCGAGATTCTCCAGGGACAGGTCGTGCCCGGCGTTCAGGCCGAGCCCGCAGGCGCGGGCGGCCTTCGCCGTCTCCAGGTAGCGGCAGATGGCGATTTCCGGTCCCATCGGATACTCGGCGGCGTAGTCGGCCGTGTACAGTTCCACGCGGTCGGCCCCGCAGGCGGCGGCCCCTTCGGCCATCAGGGGATCCGGGTCGATGAAGATGGACGTGCGGATGCCGCGGGACTTGAATTCCCGGCACACTTCCGTCAGGAAGTCCTTGTGCTTCAGCGTATCCCAGCCGGCGTTGGAGGTGATGGCGTCGTGGGCGTCGGGGACCAGGGTCACCTGGTCGGGGACGACTTCGTCCACGAGGTCCACGAAGGAAGGGATCGGATTGCCTTCGATATTGAATTCGGTCGCGACCAGGGGGCGGATGATCCGCACGTCGCTGTAGCGGATGTGGCGCTCGTCGGGGCGCGGATGGACGGTGATGCCCTCCGCCCCGAAACGCTCGCAGTCGAGGGCGGCCTTGGTCACGTCGGGCATGTTGCCGCCGCGTGCGTTGCGCAGGGTGGCTACCTTATTGATATTTACGCTCAATCGGGTCATGTTTCGTCGTTTTTTCGCGACAAAATTAGTGATTTTTATAATTTAAAGTGTAATTTTGTCGGTTGATTTGATACTGGCGAATGAAAATAGGCTATTTCATCCTGAACGAGGGACTGCGGGAGGACCCTTCCGTGACCGGGCTGCTTTCCGACCTGGAAGCCGCCTCCTGCGAGGTGTATGAGATCCGGAGCAAGAGCGACGTCCTCCCCGAGACGGACCTGGTCCTGTCCATGGGCGGCGACGGCACGTTCCTGTCCGCGGCCCATCTCGTCTCGGACATCGGCATCCCCATCCTGGGCGTGAACTACGGCCGCATCGGTTTCCTCTGCGAGAACCGGCCGGACGAGGTCCTCAAGGCCCTCATGGAAGGCGATTTCAGCATCGAGTACCGGACGGTCCTGAACGCCACGCTCAAGGGGCCGAACGCCCGCCGCAACATCGGGATGCTCCCTTATTCCGTCAATGAAGTGGCCATCCACCGCAAGGGCCCTTCCGTGCTGGGCATCCGCGTCACCGTGAACGGCGAGACGCTGCCCACCTACTGGGCCGACGGCCTGATCGTCTCCACCTGCTCCGGCTCCACCGCCTATTCCCTCAGCGCCGGCGGTCCTATCTGCATGCCGGACACCAAGGTCCTCGTCATCACGCCGATCGCCCCGCATAACCTGAACGTGCGTCCCCTGGTGCTTCCCGAAACCACCAAGGTGGACATCGCCTTCGAAAGCCGCGACGGGGTGGCCACCATGTCCACCGACAACCAGACGATGGAAATCGAGCAGGGTTGGACCATCCATGTCGAGATGGCACAATTTTCGCTCAAGCGTATCCGGCTCGCCGAGTCCGGGTTCGTCCGGGCGCTTACTTCCAGGCTTTTCTGGGGCGAGGACATGAGAAACAACGGATAACGAACGTATGGACAACGTACCGCAGCACGTCTCCATCATCATGGACGGCAACGGGCGCTGGGCGAAAGCCCGGGGCAAGGAACGCGTCTATGGACACATGGAAGGGGTGGAGAGCGTCCGCGCCTGCACCGAAGCCGCCGTGGAAGCGGGGGTGAAGTATCTTTCCCTCTATGCCTTCTCCGAGGAGAACTGGAACCGGCCCGAGGCGGAAGTGAACCGCCTGATGGAGCTGATGATGGAGGCCATCCACAACGAGGTGAAAACCTTGATGGACAACGGCGTCCGCTTCGTCGTGCTCGGCAACCGCGCCCGGCTGTCCGACCGGCTGAACGCGGCCATCGACGCCCTGATGGACAAGACCGCCGCCTGCGCGCGGATGACGCTCATCGTCTTCCTCAGCTACAGCGGGCAGTGGGACATCCTCCAGGCGATGAAGAAAGCCGCGGCCGAGAAGGGTCCCGAAGGCGTCCAGGCGATGACGGCGGACGATTTCGCCGGCTACCTGGTGACCGCCGGGATCCCGGATCCGGACCTGCTGATCCGTACGTCCGGGGAACAGCGCATCTCCAATTATCTCCTCTGGCAGTGCGCCTATACCGAGTTCGTCTTTTCCGATGTCCTCTGGCCCGATTTCCGGAAGCCGGAGTTCCGCGCCGCCCTCGAAACCTACGCCGGTCGGGACCGCAGATATGGAAAAGTGAAATAAAAGAATTATCTTTGCAGGATAATGAGAGAAACGATGATGATACGCAAGATAGCCTGCCTCCTGCTGCTCGGCCTCGCGGGGATGTCCCTCCGGGCCCAGACAGGGCGGGAATCGATCGAGATAGATTACGCCAATCCGAAGACTTATGTCGTCGGCGGCGTCGGGGTGGAAGGCAACCAGTACTTCGGCGAGAACCAGGTCCTGCAGCTGACCGGCATCCGTACCGGCATGCAGCTCACCGTTCCCGGCGAGGACGTGACCGGCATCGTCAAGCGCCTGGTCGCGCAGCGTTTCTTCGAGGACGTGGCCATGGTCGTGGACTCCATCAACGTGGCCCGGGACACCGCCTGGTTCAAGATCATCGTCAAGGAGCGCCCCCGCGTATCCCGCTGGACCTATTCCGGCGTCAAGTCCGGCGAGCGGAAGGACCTGCAGGAGCGCCTGAACCTCCGTCCGGGCCGCGAGTTCTCCGACTACGTGCAGCGCACCTCCGAGGACATCATCAAACGCTACTACAAAGAGAAGGGCTACCTCCTCTGCGAGGTGGACACCCAGGTGCAGAAGGATACCGTGATCCGCAGCGCCATCCGGGTGAACTTCGACGTGAAGAGGGGCGAGAAGGTCCGCATCAAGGACATCAACTTCAAGGGCAACAACGAGGACGTGTCGGAGTACAAGCTCTCCAAGGCCATGAAGGAAACCCACTCCAACAAGTGGTACAACTTCTTCAAGTCCAAGAAGTTCAAGGAGAAGGAGTACCAGACGGACCGCAAGACCGTCCTGGAGGCCTTCAACGAGGCCGGCTACCGCGACGCCCGCCTGGTGAAGGATTCCGTCTATTACTCGGACCCCAAGCATCTGTCGATCGACATGGTCTTCGACCAGGGCCCGAAATACTATTTCCGCAACGTGACCTGGACCGGCAACTCGGTCTATCCTTCCGAGGTCCTCGACGAGATTCTCCAGATCAAGAAGGGTGACATCTATGACATGGTCACGATGGACAAGCGCCTCCACGGCGGCGGCAAGCAGACGGACTACGACGTCTCCAAGCTCTACAAGGACAACGGCTACCTGTTCTTCCAGGTCACTCCGGTGGAGGTGAACATCCAGAACGACTCCGTCGATGTGGAGATGCGCATCTCCGAAGGCAAGCCCGCCATCCTGAACAACATCGTCATCAACGGCAACGACCTCACCAACGAGAAGGTGGTCCGCCGCCAGATCATGACCCGTCCGGGCTACCTGTTCAGCCAGACGGACTTCGAGCGCTCCATCCGTGAAATCGCCTCCCTCGGCCAGTTCGACGCGGAGGCCATCATGCAGTACGGCAAGGGTTACAACATCATCCCCAACCAGCTGAACAACACGGTGGACCTGGTGTACAACGTCACCGAGAAGCCGTCCTCCACCCTGGAGCTCTCCGGCGGCTGGGGCGGCCGCACCTTCGTCGCCACCGCGGGCGTGAGCTTCAACAACTTCTCCACCCGCCGGATGTTCGAGAAGGGCGCCTGGCGCCCGGTCCCGCTGGGCGACGCGCAGACGCTCTCCTTCCGCTTCCAGACGAACGGCCGCTACTACACGACCCTCAGCGCCAGCTTCATGGAGCCTTGGCTCTTCGGCAAGAAACCGACGTCCCTCAGCCTCTCCGGCTACTATTCCAGGATGACGGACTCCTACCTGTACATCGGCCTCCTCTCCACGGACCGCATGTTCGAAGTCTTCGGCTTCAACGCCGGACTCGGCAACCGCCTGAAGTGGCCGGACAACTACTTCGTCCTGTACAACAACCTCAGCTGGCAGAC
>JAEEGK010022796.1_pt1 | contig 13121 bp, 8 predicted proteins | sample 8958771 | NCBI WGS metagenome assembly JAEEGK01 (sample SAMN16246547, study PRJNA631951) | gut metagenome | biome: gut microbiome; feature: rumen; material: SC-attached | host: Bos | place: Iran: Karaj | collected 2018-10 | reverse complement strand
GTTATAAACAGAAAAATAAAAAAAAAAAATAAAAATTTAAATCAGATGTTCTATTCTTTATTTTTAAATTAAAAATTATATATTCAAAGATATAGAAAAATAATGTAATAAAAAAAAGAAAAAATAATTTTTTTAAAATTCATTATCTTTTATATTTAGTATATTTTATTTTTCTTCTTTTTCAACATATCTTTCCCAATGTTTATTTTGTTTTTTATCAAATTTTATTGCTCTTCTTCGATTTTTTAAATATTTTGCATTTACACCTTTAAGATTTTGATATCTATTTCTTCTAGGTCTTTTAATACCATTTCTATGATTTTTATATCCTTGATTATGATTAGTATGATTTTTGCTTTTTGCCATTTTTCTATTTTAAATATTTAGATATATTTAATTTATTTTATTAAAAAAAAAAATAAATAATGATAATTAAATATATCGATAAATCAAAATTATTTAAAAAAAAATAGAAATGTTTAATAAATCATTTTCTCCTAAATTTTCCTTTTATTATTCAGATGGAAGCGGAAGAGATGATTATATAACAGTAAATAATGGTGGATTTATTAAAAAAAATAAATTAACGAAAAGCTTTAAACCATTTAATGCACAAATAAAAACTCATTATAATGATTTATTCTTAATGAGACCTTTAAATCATTATACTTTAGATGGAAGTGGAAGAGATTTTTATATTTATAGAGGAAATGCAGTTAATCATCTTTATGAATCAAATTTAGTCGATTTTAAAAAATTATTAAGAAGTGAAAGCTGTGATTTTAAACCTTATTCTACGAAAAATAAATTTAAATTTAAATTAAGTGAAAGAGAAAAAGAAATGAGGAAAAAATATAAAATTTTTGAAAATAGTTTATTAGAAAGAATTTATTATAAGTTTACTTTTTCTCAAAATAATAATAGTAGAAATTTAAATAAAATTAAATCAAATTCTTTAAAAATTAATTCTAATGATTCAAAGAATAAATTAAAAAAAAGTTCAAGTGTTGTCCAATTTAATCCTATTTGCAAAAATAATAAACTTCCTTTAAACATTAAATTATTTAAAAAAAAATATAATCATTTAAATGAAGCTAATGAAAACAATAATAACTTTAAAAATAATTTAAGAAAATTATATGAATGGAATTGTTATTCATAATTAAAAATTAATATATTTAGAATTAATCAATCTGATAAATTTTTAACTTTAATTTCTTTAATTTTTTAATGTACAAATAAATAAAGAAAAATTTATAATTTTGAAGAAAGAAGAATTTTTATTTCTAATTATTTTTAAAAAAGCTTTTCTTTATTTCAAATCAAATAAAATTAGTAAAAATATATTTTTAATTTTCTTTCAATTATAATTAATTAAAAGACAATCTAATTTATTATATATTTCTAAAAATAAAAAAATCATTAAACTATATTAATATAAAGATACAATTAAGTTAAAACACTTATGAATACTATATTATTTGTTTTTTTTTGATTTGATAATTAATTCTGGGGAACTTTGATTATTTTTGATATTTTTTAATATTTTTTTTTTATTTTTTAAATTGGATGAATTTGATAAAATATTAAAACTCATATTACCTGACATTTCAATTATTCTTTTTTTCTTTTTATTATCAGATTTATTAATTCTTTTAAAATAGTTATGTAAATCTTTTTGATCTTTTATTTCTTGTTTTTTTCTTTTTTGTTGAATATCTTTAAATTTCATTTCTTCTTTTTTTTCAATTATATTTTTTTCAATTTCACTAATTTTTTTTTTTAAATATTTAATAGTTTGATTATAACTTTTAATTTGATTTTGACGAATATTAAATTCTTGTAAAATTTTAGCATTTCTAACTTCATTTTCTTTTAAATTTTTTTTATAATTTTCTTTTCTTTTTCCTAATTCACTATTATTAAGATTGTTTTCTAATTCATTTTTTTCTTTAGAAAGAATATTAAATTTATTTTCATATTTTTCCAATACATCATTAGGAATAAAATTTTCTAAAACTTCTCTTTCTTCAGGTTTAAATAATATAGGAATTATTTTTCTTTGATTATAATTTTCATTTTGTAAATTATCATTTAATAATTTTTTATAAAAAGACTGAATTGTATTTTTACTTTTTGTTGTTAAAGGTGAATTTGCTCTTGTTGAATTAGTTTTAATTAAATTTATTACAGAACGTGATTTGATTAAAGTACTATTATTCATCGATTGTAAATGAGTTCTTCTATCATTTACTTTATTTAATTCTTTTTTAGATTCTTTTATTAATTTTTTTTTATATGCTAATTCAAATAATTTTTCTTTCTTTAACAATTCTCTTTTAATTTTTAAATTTTCTAAATCTTTTAAACAATTATTTTTATGATAAAGTTCTAATTGTTTTAATTCTTTATTTTTTTTTTCTGTTTCAGTAATTTCATTTTTTAATTTTCTTAAATAATCATTTAATTCATCTTCTTTACTTTGAATAATTATTCCTTCTTCATTAATAATTTCTTCATCATCATTTTTATAATCAATATTTTCTTTTTTTAATCTTAAAAACAATTTAATATCTTTTTTAACAATTGATTTTTCTTTTTCAATATTATTTAATTGTTTATCTTTTACAAATAATATTTCATCAACTGAATCATATTGAAATATTTCATTTATATGTTTTTTATGTTTTATTGAATTTTTAATAAAATTTTTCTTATTGAATTTATCCATTTTATCATTTATTTCATTTGTTAAATTTGATAAATTTGAATATATTGATTTTTTTTCTTGTAATAATTTATTTATTTTATTGTTTTTAATATTTATTTCTGCATTTAATCTTTCAGCTACATTTGGAAATTGAGTTTCAAAATATTTTATTTGATTAAGTAAATTTGATAATTTTTTTTCTAATTCATTATTTTCTGATTTTAATAAATCTAAATTATATAATGATGATATTTCTTTTTTTTCATTATTTTCAGGTGATTTATTTTCTTCTTTGTATTTTATTTTTTTTATTTTTTTATTTTAAATTTTTTATTTTTTTTTTTTTTTTTTTTTTGACTTAAATTATTTTAATTTTTTTTTTTTTTTTCTTTTTCTTTTTTTTTTTTCTTCTCTTAAAAGTTTTTCTTGTTCTTCATTTTCTTTCTCAAAAAAATTTTTAACAGATTTATGTTTAAAATCTAAATCAGAAGAATATAAAGTATCTAAACTAAAATCATTTTTTATTGAATCACTATAATAAATAATTTCTTTTCCTTCTTCTTCTTCATTATATTTATCTTTATTTTCAATTTTTTTTTCAATTTGTTCTATTTCATCAATTAATCTTATTCCTTTTGTTTTATCTTTATTATTATTTACTTTAAAATCATCAAAGTTTTTATAATTAATAAACATAGATTGTTCATTATCTTTTTCTTTTATTTTATCTTCTTCAAATACTTTTTTAATATATTTAGAATTATCTTTTATTAAAATATCTATTCCATTTAAAGAAGTGTCATTTGTTGGTGATAATAATTCTTTTTTAGATATTTTAGGATTTTCTTCTCTTTTTATTGTGCTTGATATAATTGAATTATTACTACTACTTAAATTTCCTTTATTCTCTTTTCTATTTGTTGAATAAATCTTTATCATTTTATTTATATTTTAATTATTAATTTAACAACATAAAAATTTCTTAATATGAAAATTTATTAAGTGTTTAAAACTTTAAACTAAAATTTTTCTTTTTTTTTTTTAAAAAATTTAGATAATTATTACTTTATTAATTATTTTCCAAAAGAAATTTTAAAAATATAAATTTTTAATTTTTATTTAATATTAATTCAATGGTATCATCTTTATCTAAGAAAATAATACAAGGTGTGAGTTTTTGATTAGAATAAAAAGGTTTAACATTAGTTAATTTTTTAATCAATTTATTTTCATAATAAAAAAATAATTCAAAAGAATTTGGATTGTAATTCATACAAAATAATAAGAACGGTTCATTATAATTAGGAAAATAAATAGCTTTATTATTTTCAAATTTATTATTACAATTCCAAGAATAACCATTACTAGAAATTAAATAGCATCCATTATTAAAATTTTTTTCTTTAATAGAAGAACAAAAAATTTGATTATTACTTAAAACTAAATTTTTATCACATAATCCAAAAGCAATCCATTTAGATTCATCAAGTAATTTTATTTTCCATTCTCTAATTTTATTTTCTCTTAAATCAATATCATATTCTGGATTTGCAAATAAATAAACATGCTTTTCTGAAAATTGACTTTTATATAAAGCTTTATTTCCTTTTATTTTAATTGATTTATTTATATTTGTTAAATCAAATATACTTTCATTTATTAATATATTTTCCATATTTACTCTTTCTCTTTTTTTTGAAAGAATTTTATCACTTGAATCATTTGATGATAAATTTATTATTTCTGTTATTGTTTTTTTCTTATTTGATATATTATTTTTATTATTTGTATTTAATAAATCTTTAATATTACTTTCTAATTCTTCGATTTTTTTTTCTTTTTTTTCCAATTCAACTTCAAAATCTTTTATTTTCAAATTATTACTTTCAATATTATTTTTAATATTAATTAACTCTTGAGCAATAAAATTTAAATGCTTAGCGCAATCTTTTTCCATTTTTAAATTTAATTCTTTCTTTTTAAATTTATCTTCACAACCAAAAAAATGAAATGAACAATTAATTTCAGTTAAATTGCAATTTTCTTTAATATGATTTTCCATTAATCCTCTTTCAACAATTAATCCACAACCTTGAATACATTTCATTTTTATTTTAGGGCAAATTTTAAAATGTTCATTAATATCTTTATGAGGAAATAAATTATTACATTCATGACATTTTTCTTCTCTATATTCACAATTTAATTTATGAAATTCTAATTCTTCTCTCATTATTTCTTTATTACATCCTTTAAAAACACATTTAATTAAACTTTTTATACAATTATTCTTAATATGATTTTCTAACTCTGATATTTTTCCTATCCAATTACATCCTTTATAATAGTTTTTACATTTCATTTCTTTTTTTTCAATACTTTTAGATAATACATCTATTGAAATGTAATCTCCGTTTATTTTTTCTTTTGAAATTGGACATTGGTGTTTAATAGAATAATATTTTAAAAAACATTCTTTACAAAATGAATGTCTACAATGATCGATTATTGGATTTAAAAATAATCCTTTACATAATGGACAAATGTAATCATCTAAATCTGAGGATTTATTTATTAAAAGTTCTGGATCTATTTGCATTTCAAATTTTATTCCTTCTATTACATTTAGTTTTAAATTTCCTTTTTTCTCTTCTACTTCTTCTAAACTTTCCTTTCTTTTATTCTTTGTGTTATTTATTTGACTATTTTCTTCTTCAGAAATTAATATTAATTTTTGCTCATTTGATGATTCGGTTGATTCCATTATTTTTTTTTTATTTTTTGTCTTTCACTTTTGACTATTTAAAGGAGACAATTGTTTAAAATATTTATTTTCATTTTTCTGATTTTGGAAATTTATTTTTAATCCTGCATTTTAGGAAATGTTTAAAAGTTTTTTATTTTTGAAAAAATAAATTTTTATTAATTTAACATTATTCTTTTATATTAAAAATAAAAAATTTAAAATAAATTAAAGATTTGAAAATATAATAAAAATAATATTGATTAAAATACTAATATGATAATTTAATGAAATAATAAAATAAATAATTAATATCATAAAAAGGTATTTTTAACTTAAAAAATTAACTTCAGCATTGACAAGTCTTAATAATTTTAAATCCTCAAACAAAATATCATTTTTTTTTTTAATATTATTATATGATTTATATAATTGATCAATTTCTTTTTTACCAATAGATTTATATGTGACTTGTCTATCTAAAAATTCATTATAAATATTAGATTTATCATCTTCGTATTTAACAGGAGGTTTAGATAAATATTCAAATAATTTATATTGATCATGATCTAAAAAACAATATGTTAATAAATCTATTTCTTGCATTTTTTTAATATAATTAAAAACATCTAAATAATAATGAACTCTATCTTCTGCTTTTTTAATTCCTAATTTAGTCTTTTTTAAATCATCATTAATCCAAAAGCATAATTTTGCACAAACATTTTTACAAAAATTAACTCTCATATAACTAACAGTATTTTTTCTTTTATTTTGATTTATTGTTTCTGTTTCAATTATAGGAGTTAAATTTTCTAAACTTTTAGAAGTAGCAAAAATTCTTTCAGTATTAGAATTAATATGATCTTCTCTTCTTATATCATGAGTAATATCACTAATTTCAGATATACTTTCTATTGATAAACTATTATTATTTGTTTTTCTCTTTGAATGAAGTAATAAATTTATTCCATCCATTTCTTTTGCTTTTACTTCAATATTATCATTTCTTTTATCATGTTTATTATGAAATTCCATTGTTGTTTTTAAATTGTTTAAATCTGAATTACCTACAAAATTATTTTTTTTACCTTGATTATCTAAAAAACTTACATTTTTTTGTTTTTTATCATAAGATTTATTCTCTAATAATGTTATAATACTTCTTCTTTGTGATCTTACACCACCTAAACTATTTTTCATAATATCTAAATTTTGTTTATTTATTATTTTCGTAACATTATTATTAATAATATCTTTATTAAAAGTTTTAGTTAAATAATCAATATCATAATATTTACTTCCTTTAAATTTTAACATTTTTGATATTAATTTATGATCAATTGCAATTCTTTCAATAATATTTACAGTTAAAAGAAGGAAAATTAAAATATCTTCTAAAATTCCAGTTAAATCAGCAATAAATATTGGTAATTTTTCATAAGATCTTCTTAATTCAATGATTTTAGAACTTGTTTTTAATAAGAATTGATTAACTAAACTTTCATGTTTAATATTTCTATCACTATTTCTAAAAGAATCAACACAAGAATCAATAGTTAAACCTCTTGATAAACTTGGATTATCAATAATAATATTTTCATCATTATAAAACTCAACAGGAGAGAATAAAACTTCAGTTGTTTTTTGATAATTAAAATCCATAGTTCTAAAAAGATGACCTAAAAATAAAGGCATTGGCTTTGATCTATTATCATAATCTATTGCATTATCAAGAAAAAAAAATGCCATTTCAAAAGGATTAGTTATAAATAATTGTTTAGTTAATTCTAAATGAGTTAAAGCATATTCTGTTAAACCTATTTGAATCATTATATATTTATAATAATAATCCATGTATGTTCCTTCTAAAGTATAATTAATTCCTGTCCAATCAGGACAAAATAATTTATCTAAATCACTTTTTTTAAATGAACCATCTATTAAATGATGAAAATCTTCTTTTGTACATGATTTTGTAGGAATTTTAGTTTTAATAATTTTTTCATGTCCAATCCATTCAATTAAAAAAATTGAATAATTAAAATATTTAATATCTCCTTCTATATAAGGATTTTCAGTATCTGCAGATTCAAGTCCAAAAGCAAAATTAAATTCAATATCAGTTAAATTAATAAAAGGTTCTGATTCTACTATTCTATATGCATTTATAAATTCTATTTTTTTTCTTGCAATAAAATGATAAGACATATATGATACATAAATCACTGCTAATATCGTATATATTATTGTTGAACATCCTCCAAAAAGTGATTTAAGCTCATTGTCTCTGTTTATTCTAAATGTTACAAATGTTCCAAAACAATCACATTCTTTTACTATTTTTTTCAAACATTTTAAAAAAGAAGACATTTTTTCAAATTGAATTTTTATAATTTTATAACAACTTTTATAGATAAATTATATTTTCAAATTTATTACATTATTTTTTTCTCTATTTAAATTAATTAAAGATTTTAATAAAAAATTAACTCAAAAAGATTGTGAAAATTCTTTCTGAAATTAGAACAAGAAAATATGAAAAAAATCAAAAAAATTTTTTATGATGTTAATTTGAAATAAAATACTTTTGAAATAAATTCTTATAAATTTTGTTAATATATGAAATTGATTCTTATGTTTTTTGATTTATCAAAAGATTTCGTTTTAATTTAATATATATTTTATTTTTTTTATTTATATTCTATTTATTTATATATTAAAATAAAGACTTAATTATAAATTAATGGGATTATTATTTTTTTAATATTATATTATTCAATATCTTAATATGTTTGATGATGATTTTTTTGATTTTAATAGAGAAAGTAGTTCAGAGAATGAAGGAAGCAGAAAGACAAGAGGAAAATGGAGAGGAAATTATAGAGGAAGAGGTGGAAGAGGAAGAGGATATAGAGGAAGAGGTAATGGAAGAGGAAGAGGATATAGAGGAAATTATAGAGGAAAAGGTAGAGGAGGTTTTAGAGGCAATGGTAGAGGAAATAAAAGAGGATTCAATAAAAATATAAGCAGAGATAACACTGTGTTTTCCAATCATTCAAATGATTTTAATTATGATTCGTTTTCTTCTCCGTATTCACATTTATCAACTGAATATCATTCATTTACTTCAAAAACAAATAATAAAAATACTTCAACAAATATAAATAAAAGTAATAATGATAATAGATCAAATCAATTAAATCCAAATAATTGGAGATATAAAGGAGGAACAAATAAACCATCTACATCATTTTCAAACAGGAACAACAATCATTCAAATCAAATGAATCCTAATAGCAGTGAATATAGAGCTAGAATGAATAATAGAGCTAATCAAATGAATCCTAATAATAAAGCTTATCATGGAGGAATGGGAAGTACTTTTAGTGGTGGTGGAGGAGGAAGTTCTGGAGGATCATCTTCTGGTAAAGGATGTATATTAATTTAGGAATATATTTTACCTTTGATTATGGAAATAAGAAATCTAGTTATTTTAAAATTAATTTCTCAATGAAAGAAAATCATATAGTTAATGTTATATAAATTTGTTAAATATAATCAATATTTCTGATGAAAATCATTTTAATAATTCTTTTGTTAATTTAGTTTATTTTATTTTGATATAGAATACATAATAATTTATTTTTAATTTATCAAATTCTTGATAAAATATATAAATTATAAAATATCTTTTTATTAATGATGTTTTTATAAAAGAATCAAACCCATTTTTATTCAAAAATAGTTTTCTATTTATAAAAAATTATAATATGTAATAAAACAAATAAAATGATTTTGACTAAAAAAAATTAGGTTTCCAATAGATTTAATTTTTAAATATATGATTTAAATTATTAAAATTAATTTAAAAATAATTTCACTTCCAATAAATATAAAAAATTATACTTAATTTATATCATCGTCATCTGATGATGACGAGTAATTAAGTAAATTACTTAATCCTTTTTCTCCTCTATTTATTACATTTAATTCTATATTTTCATTTAATCCACAACATTTGAAAACAATTATTTCTAAATATAATAAAGTTAATAAAATGGAAATTGAATTAAATATAATTTCTATTGAAAATTTATCAAAAAAACAATAAATCAACATAGCAAATTTTATACTTATTAAAGATTGAATTGGTCCTAATTTATATAAAATTTGATAAAATAAGAAATGATATAAAAAATGAATAAAAAATAATATAATTAAATATAAAAAATTGTATTCCATTATTAAAAAATCATCTTTAAGTTTAGAATTTATTAAAGAAAGAATTATATCAAAGATAAGATTAAATATTCCAACTATTCCTCCTATTAAATAAATATTTAAGAAATAATAAGTGTTTAAATATTTAATTAATAAAATTGAAAAAGAAAATGAATAATTTGTTAAAAATATTTTTGGTATTAATAATATATTTGTAAATTTTTTAAATTGATATATTCCTTTAATTAAAAAAACTAAAAATAATGTAAATAATGAAATTTTGTGATGCAAAAAAATTGTCTTTTTAAAAAATATTATATCAATAATAATTGTGATAATTATACTTATTAAATTATCAATTGGAGTTTCTTCTTGAATGTTTATAAATATAAATATAAAAACAAAAAAACTAATACAAAATAAAAATATTATTACTTTATAATTTATTTTTTCATTTCTTTCTGAAATTGTATAATCTAAATTTTCTTCAATCTTATATTCTTTGTTTTTTCTTCTACTTATTTTTTTTTCAACAAAATAAATAAAGAATAAACTCATTTGAGATAAATCATTTAATATATCATTATAGATAGAATTGGCCTTTATTTTATTTGACAAAAATATCTTTGTTATATATATAACCGAAAAAAAAATCATAAAAATAAATTCTTTTTGACAATTGACAGATACAAACATTTTTTAATTAATATTCTTTAATAATTAAATAATTAAAATGAAATAAAAAAAGTTATTGATTATAAAAAGTTAAGTTACCAATTTTTTTTATATATTAAATATTGTATTAAGTTTTATATTTAAAGAACAATCATAAAAACATTTTTTCTATCATTTAATTGATGATTTGAATGTATAAAATTCAAATCTAAAAAATGTTTTTTTATATACATCATATATTTATATATTTCTTGAAATAGTTTGTTAAATAAAGATACAGATGAGATTACAAATATTTTATTAATTTAATGATAATATGATAATTAATATATGAATTTTTTATAATTATCTGAATTACTTAATTTAATTAAATAAAACAAAATTTTACGATTATATATTGAATGTAGAATTATTTATAACAAATTTATTTATTTTTAAAAATATTGTTTATTATTTTATTTATAAATTCAACATCGTAAAATAATAATATTAGTTTAGAAAATAAAAATAATAATAAATATGTATTAAAAATTTATAATCTATAATGAAACAAATTAAAGACAATTTTTCAAATTCATCAAAAGAAGATTTAAAAAGAAAGAAAGGAAAAAAACAATATAATCAAGAAGAATTAAATCAAACAGAACGTGAGTTAAAACAATATGTAAATTATCTAAAAAAAAAAACAATATTTGATTTAAATGAAAACAATGATAATTTTCCAAAAAAATTATTACAAAAAAATTACACTGAAGAAAATAATAAAACACTTATATCATTAAAAGAAATAAAAGAAGGTTTAAGTAATAATGATGATATTGATAATAGGAGAATGAGTCATAAATTATATATAAATAAATTTCACATTCAAAATAAATATAGTTTAAAAAAAGAAAATAAAAGAAAAGAAGATAATAAAAAAAATAATAAATATGAAAAATCAAAATTTAAAACTTTTTCTCCTCAAAAAAGCTTAGAATCAAAAAGGAAAAATTACAATGAAAATAGAACAAAAATAAAAACATATGAGAAAAAAATAAATAAAAAACAATCACCAAAACATATAAAAGCAAAAAATTCAGATATTCATTCATCTGAAAAGAAATTATTAGAAAAGAAAATTCAATCAAAAAAATATTTATTAAAAAAAAAGGATGATTTTTCTTTATTAAAACACCCAAAAATATTTAAAGGAGAAAATGATTCAAATGTGTGTGAAAATGAAAATAATGAAAGATTTATAGAATTAAGTAATATGAATAATAAAGGTATAATTCATTTAAATGAAATAAAACAAGAAATAAAAGATTCATTAATAGGAAAAAGTGATATTAATAAAGTTGATTCTTTTAAATCTTACTTATCTGAAGAAAATAATGATGAAACTTTAATAAATGACTTTGATGAAAAAGAAAAAGAAAAAGAAAAAGAAAAATATAGAATTTTAACTAGAAAAGGTTATGTTTATGATTCATTCGACGATGAAGAAAATATTGATGAAATTAATTATAATTTTATTCATCCTAACTCTAATATTATAATGATTATTGATTGTTTTGTTTTTTTTTTCACATTTTATAATTTATATTATATTCCTTTATTTTTAGGAAAAAAAAATATTTATTGTGTTGTTTATAATGCTTTTTATTTTCAATATTTATTTAATACTTTTATTGATATTACTTTTATTATTGATTTTATTATCTCTTTTTTTATTGCTTATTATGATTTTGATGAAAAATTAATTTTTGATTGTAATTTAATTACAAAACATTATTTACAAACATGGTTTTTTATTGATTTATTATCTGCTTTACCTTTACAAACTTTATTTACTATTTTTAATAATAAATGCAAAAATATGGGATTTTTAGTTCAACCACTTTTTAGCAAAAATTTTTATTATATATGGATATTATTAAGATTATTAAAAATCTTTAAAGTAATATCAAAAAATAAATTTCTTGAAGTATTATCTGATGAATTATCTAAATTTAAAACTTTAAATAGATATGGAAAATTAATAGTAAGTTTATTTACATTTTTTATCTCATTACATTTGGTATCATGTATATTTATATTTATAGGCAAAAATGATTATCCAAATTGGATAATAAATTTTAATTTCAATGACAAAGATTTTAAAGAATTATATTTAATAACAGTATATTATATAATAGAAACATTAACAACTGTAGGATATGGTGATATAACATGTGTATCTTCTTCAGAAAAAATTTATGGTTTATTAATGGAAGTTATCGGAATTTGTGCTTATTCTTGGGCTTTAACAGAAATTAGTAATTATATTAAAGTATTAAATGAAAAATCTGAAGATTTAAATAATAAAATCCAAATTTTAGATGATATTAAGTTTAATTGTCCTTTTTTTCCTGATAATTTATATGATAAAGTTTTAAGGCATTTAAAATATAAATATTTATATGAAAAAAAAGATATACATTGCTTTATCAATGAATTACCTAATCAATTGAGAAATTCACTTTTTTATGAAATGTATAAACCTGTTATTAAAAGTTTTAATTTTTTTACAAATTTTTCAAATATAGATTTTATTGTAAATATTTTAATATCATTTAAACCAATTTTAGCTTTAAGAAATGATATTTTAGTAAAAGATGGTGATTTAATTGAAGATATAATTTTTGTTAAAAAAGGAAAATTATCTTTAGAAATTCCATTCATTAAAGAATCAAAAAAAAGAAAAAAAAATTCAATGTCTAATAATAATTCATTTATTAATAATAA
>JAEEGK010022786.1_pt1 | contig 13125 bp, 8 predicted proteins | sample 8958771 | NCBI WGS metagenome assembly JAEEGK01 (sample SAMN16246547, study PRJNA631951) | gut metagenome | biome: gut microbiome; feature: rumen; material: SC-attached | host: Bos | place: Iran: Karaj | collected 2018-10 | reverse complement strand
CATCGTTGAGGTGGCGGGACTCGAACCCACGAAGCCGAATGGCGGCAGATTTACAGTCTGCTCTCGTTGCCGCTGGAGAACACCTCATTAAAAAAGAGGAGGCTGAGGGATTCGAACCCTTGGGGCGTTTTACCGCCCTCTGGTTTTCAAGACCAGTGCAATAGACCAACTCTGCCAAACCTCCAATTTGCGGAAGCAGAAGGATTCGCGCTCGACCTTTGGTCGCTTTGCTCGCAAAGAACCTCCGAAACCTTTCGGTTTTACACGTTCTTGCTCTGGCAAGCGTCTCCTTCGTCGCCGAGCGAGCAGCGTGTCGCCTTACCACTCAGCCATACTTCCATTGGTTTTCGGGTGCAAAGGTACAATACCCCTATGCAGCCTTTCTGCGTAACTAGAAATAATTATCATTTTTCTTTGAAAACCTGCTGTTGACAGTTGAAACCACATATACTTTTTCAACTTGTCAACGTTAGAACTTGACAACACTCTGCAAATATTATCTTTTGCAGGATCAGTGGCTACAGATTCTGCAAAGGTAAGTTATGGAGTGGCTACAAATTGGCTACAATTTTGAAATGTATAAAAAAGAAAAGTCCCGTAAATCATTGATTTACAGGACTCTTTCTTGTGCGCTTCAGGATGGGCTTGGATTTAAGAAGATGAAATCTGTAGGAATCTTTAGAAATCATAAGAAACTGAAAAACAATAAGTTATAAACAATGTTAGAAAAGTGTTCAAAAGTTAAAATTTCGCTAACTTTCAAAAAACGGGTGCAAATTGGGTGCAACTTTCGGAGATAATGTGTATCTTTGCACCCAGTTAAACGTATAAGTTATGGCACAATTTTTTCTTAGAACGAAAAGAGAAACGGGGGAGTCTCCCCTTTATACCAAAATAAGACGCAATGGAATGCAGATGTATATATGTACGGGCATACGTGTAGATATACAAGAGTGGAATAAGGCGCAAAAGAGCCTTGCGGCTATGCGACGTTATGAGAATACTGAAGAAGGAGCTAAAGTCCATGATCTGCAAATGAAGGCAACAAAGACCATTGACACGCTTTATGCCGAGAACAAAATAAATACAAAGGAAGACAAGGCCATTATTGAGCAGGCTTTATCTGCCATTGTCAATGGCACCGTAGAGGAAATCCAGCAAGTAGCAAAGGTTGCCACTGCAAGGTCAAGGACAACAGTATTGGGCTTCTTTGATTATTTCTATGCAGGAATCTCAGATGGGTCCATCCGTCACGGCAACAATTCCGACTATTCTCCTGGCACAGTTGTCATATGGAAAGCATTTGGCGAGAATCTAAAGGAATATTGCAAGAAAGACATTCCATTTGATGATATTGACAAACCTTTTGCAGATAGGTTTACGCTTTATCTGCTGAAGCAAGGGTATATGTCGAACACCATCAATAAAAAGGTTTCCTGTTTTCGTAAACTCTGCAATCTTGCAGCCATGGAGGGTTACAACAAGAATGCCGTTTCCCTGAGAGTCTGGAAAGACAAAGCAGTAAAGGAGATAGACAAGCGAGCAGAGATATACCTGACAGACGAGGAGATTGATGCTATGTATGCGCTGGAACTTACAGGCGACAATGAAATCGTTCGTGATATCTTCCTGCTGGGTTACTTTAGTTGCCAGCGTTATAGCGACTACTGCAAGTTGAGGGAAGAGAATTTCATCACCTATAATAAAAGCGGCTTGATTACTTTGACGCAGAAGAAGACTAAAAAGAAGGTAGAAGTGCCTATTTTCGATGATCGCGTCTATGAACTCTGTGAAAAGTATCATTACGACTTCCCAGAAATAGATGTTCAGAAAATGAATTTGAAGATTAAGGCTGTAGGGTATGAGTTGTCAAAAACCGTTCCCTCTTTTCGTGAAAAGTATGTAACGGTATTGACGACTGTGGAGAAACGGTCGGAGAATACCTATGAAAAGCTGCTGGAAAAGAAGAACAAAGGCATCAAGTTTACGGAAAACGAACGTAAGTGGTTTCACAAACTGGATAAATGGGCCAAGATTAGAAATGGTTCCCCTCTTTTTGAAAGGAACAAGCATGGTGAAGTTGTGCGTTCCAAATACGAACTGATATGCTCACATACGGCACGAAGGAGCGGTACCACTAACCTATATAAATTAGGTGTGCTGTCGGACCTGGAACTCCGTAGTATAACCGGCCACGAGTCGCAGAAGAACTTTGAGGGCTACATCCGGATAGGCATCTCGGAGCAGGCCCAAAGAGTAGGCGATAAGATTAAGGCTGCTATGGAAGCGAAAAAACAGGTTGACAAGTAGAAAAACACTAAGCGGTTTCAACTGTCAACCAGTCAAATGATGAAAATATGCACGAAAAACAACTTTTTTACCAAAAAAGTATAAGAAAAAAGTTGGATTTCGTGCTATTTTTTGGGAATTAGTTGTATCTTTGCAGCAGTTATTAAAAAGGTGAGCTTATGGAAAATCGCAATATTATAGGTAGAGATAGTGAAATGGCAGAGTTACAACGATGCTTGGACTCTGATCGTTCAGAACTTGTCATCGTCTATGGGCGGAGACGTGTGGGTAAAACATTCCTGGTGGACCAATTCTTCAATGAAACGTATGACTTCACCTTTGTAGGTGGCCATAAACTATCACAACGTATTCAGCTTCGGAATTTTGCCAAAACATTAAAAAAGGCAATGAATGAGCGAGTCATGAGAAAGTTTGTCGACTGGTTTGATGCGTTTGACACGTTGGAGGAATATCTTGAATCTTTACCGCCAACGAGGAAGAAAGTGGTGTTTATCGATGAAATGCCCTGGATAGACTCACTGCGTTCCAACTTCACAGAGGCATTTGAAAATTTCTGGAATGGATGGGCAGCGCGCCGTAAAGACATTATGTTTATTGCCAGCGGTTCAGCCACATCATGGATGATTGACAATCTTGTGGAGAATCAGGGAGGCCTTCATGCCCGTATCACCTGCCAGATATACCTTCGCCCATTTACTTTGAATGAGACCGAGCAGTATCTGCAGGGCCATGGATGCTTGTGGGACAGGTTCCAGATAGCACAGTGCTATATGTTCTTTGGCGGAGTCCCGTTCTATTTGAGTCTTTTGGACACCAAAGAAAGTCTTGCACAGAATGTTGACAGGCTTTGCTTTGCACGTGGTGGAGCACTCAGATTGGAGTTTGATGAACTTTACAATGCCCTGTTTACCAATGCCGATAAGTACGTGGACATTGTACGATTGTTAGCAGAGCGACGTTGCGGAATGACAAGTAGTGAGATTGCGAAAACGACCTCAATAGATGGGAAGCGACTTGCAAAGATGCTTAACAATCTTGAGCGTTGTGATTTCATCATGAAATTCAGATATTATGGAAAGAATAGCAATGATGTCATTTATAAGTTGACTGACTTCTACACCTTATTTTATATTAAGTACATTGAGATTTATAAGGATTCATATGATGAGCAGTGGTGGCAACATCATCTAGCCTCGCATAGTGTGGAGTCGTGGCAAGGGCTTACTTTTGAGTTGCTATGCCTAATGCATATCCGTCAGATTCGTCAGGCACTGAATATTGGTGGTGTTGCTACTGAGGTTTCTGCATGGTTTGATCAGGCAGACAAAAAGAAAGCTGTTCGAGGCTCGCAGATAGACCTCATTATCGAACGGGCCGACAGAATTATCCATCTTTGTGAAATGAAGTTCAGTCAAGGTGAGTATAGGATTACTGCCGATTATGAAGAGAAACTTCGTACCAGAATGGCACTATTCAAAGAAAAGACCAAGAATAAGCAGACGTTAGTACATACTTTCGTTACAACATTTGGTGTGGCTAATGGCAAGCATTCAAGCCTGGTTCACAGTGAGGTTATCTTGGATGGGCTTTTTATCGCCTAAGAATGGATCTGCAGAATTATCACGACTGGATAATAGAGCGCCAACGACTTCTTGAACGTATCAAGGAGTTGGAAGATGAGAATACCGAGTTGAAAAAACGGCTTGGCGAAGATGTTGTGCCTGTTGTTCAGAAACCAACAGCTATGCAGAAATTGTCGGTCCAAGAGAAGGTCGGGCTATTCCGCAGTGTGTTTAAGGGACGTGAAGATGTGTTTGCCAAAAGATGGTATAGCAAGGCAAGTGGGAAAGGAGGCTATCAGCCTGTATGCCAAAATGAATGGAATCGTCAACTTTGTGATAAGCGAAAGTTCAAGTGCGCAGAATGCCCTAATCGTCAGTTCGCTGCTTTAACTGACAAAGATATCTATCGCCATTTGGAAGGAAAGGACACAGATGGCAGGGATGTAATAGGACTCTATGTACTCAATGAGGACAACACATGCAACTTATTGTGTACCGATTTCGATGACAAGAACTGCGAGCATGGCTATCAGGAAGACGTAATAGCTTTTGTTGATGTCTGCAAGAGTTGGGGAGTTCCTTGCTCTATAGAACGCTCGCGTTCTGGCAATGGTGCCCATGTGTGGATTTTCTTTGAGGCTCCTGTATTAGCCGTCAAAGCTCGTAGGCTGGGTAATGCAATCCTAACGGAAGCGATGAATAGAGATGGACGGATTTCCTTCAAGTCATATGATAGGTTCTTTCCTAACCAAGACACTTTGCAAGAAGGAGGACTTGGAAATCTCGTTGCACTACCTCTGCAAGGTAATGCTCGAAAAAATGGCAACAGCGTTTTCGTGAATGAATACTTTGAGCCTTTTCGTGACCAATGGGAATATCTGCTTAATATTAGTAAACTCTCAGCATTTGCTCTGGAAGAGATATTGAAACAAACAGCCAACATCATGCCACTTGGCGATTTGTCAAAGACCAGTGAAAGCAAGCCTTGGGAAGTGCCAGTCACTGCTAAGATAGAAAAGTCCGACTTCTCTTTTGAGGTAGTCATCACGCGGTCAAACATGCTATATATCCCACTGAACTTGCTTTCATCGAAAGTCCTCAATCACCTCAGACGTATTGCATCGTTCCGAAATCCTGAGTTCTATAGCAAGCAGGCACTACGACTATCCACCTACCAGACACCTCGAATTATTTCCTGTGCAGACCTGACGGAAGAGTTTCTTGCACTTCCGCGAGGATGTGAAGATGCTGTCACGACACTGCTGAAAGAGAAGAATGTTGCCTATCGGTTTGAGGACAAGACGAATCATGGTAGGCCCATATCTGTTCATTTTAATGGTGAGTTACGCGAGAATCAGCAAAAAGCCGTCAACACCTTGGCTATGAACAACACTGGTGTACTCTCTGCAACAACTGCATTTGGAAAGACTGTGGCTGCCATAGGCCTCATTGCAAGACATAGTGTTAATACACTGATACTTGTTCATACGAAAGCACTGCTTGATCAATGGGTGAAGAGACTTGAACAATTCCTTGTTATTGATGACGTGCCTGTAATTGAGAAAGGCAAACACAAGAAGAATCTTTCGTCTATAGGCACATTATCCTCAGCAGGTAACAAACTTCGTGGCATCATCGACATCGCGCTCATGCAGTCGTGTATTTCAGATGGCGAAGTAAAACCCTTCGTCAAAGACTATGGACTGGTTATTGCCGATGAGTGTCACCACGTTTCTGCAGTCAACTTCGAGCAGATTCTAAAAGCCGTCAATGCCCGATATGTTTACGGCCTGACAGCTACCCCTATCCGAAAAGACGGTCATCAGCCCATCATATTTATGCAATGCGGCCCAATTAGGTATAATGCTGATGCCAAGGCTCAGATGCGAGACCAGACATTCCAACGGTTGCTGGTTCCTCGCTTTACGCCATTCAGAACTGTAAGTGGTGAAGACCTTTCGTTTACCAAGGTGGCCCACCAACTGGCAGAAGACGAGTATCGAAATCTGTTCATCGTCAAAGATGTCATCGAGGCATTGAAAGAGGGGCGTTCACCGATAATTCTAACGAGCAGAACTGCTCATGTTGAGATTCTTGCAGACCTTCTCAAACCGCATTGTCCAAATGTTATCACCCTTGTTGGTTCAGAAAGCATCAAGGAGAAACGTCAGAAGATGGAATATCTGCAATCCATACCCTCCTCAGAACCGCTTGTCATCGTTGCCACAGGCAAATATGTGGGTGAGGGCTTTGACTACGCACGGCTTGATACTTTATTTCTAGTTTCACCTGTTGCTTGGAAAGGTATTGTGGCCCAATACGCTGGTCGATTGCATCGAGAGTTTGAAGGCAAACAAGATGTGCAGATTTACGACTATATCGACATCCGGGTTCCTGTTTGCGAATCTATGTACCGCAAACGTCTGAAGGGCCATGTCTCTATTGGCTATAGGATTCGGAACAACGAGATGTTTGATAATCTGTTCCCGACAACAGACCTAATTTATGATGGATTAAACTTTGTTTCACCATTTATTTCTGACCTTTCACAATGTAAGCGTTCTGTTGTCATTTCATGTCCGAAAGTCAGGATTGGCAGACAGACACAAATCGCAGAGCGACTTATTGATTTAGCCGCTAATGGTGTGGAGGTTGCACTTTTCACTAAGGAGGAAAATGACGACACCCTTCATTTGCAACATCAAGGTATTAGTGTTATCACCATCAACCACCTTTCACTACATACTGCCATTATCGACAAAAATAAGATATGGTACGGTAGCGTAAGTATTCTCGGCTATCATTCAGTTGAGGATAATCTCATCAGGTTCAGGAATCCAGAGATTGCCACGAATCTATTGGAATCTATAAAATAATAACGTTGCTCGATGATCTAAATCAATAGTTCATTGATTTGTGAGATTTCTGCAAAAACGGCAGTTTTCTTTTGAAAATCCATGAGATAACTCGCTTTTATGCAGAAATTTCACAAATAAGCGAGTTATCTTTCAAAAATACTATAGATAACTCTATTTCCTGAAAAATATTGTGGGCAATTGTGATTGCTCATGATCTACCCATATCGCCATATTTTCTGTTGGAAACAGTCGAAATGACCTCAAATATGAGACTTCGACAGATTCTGACAGAAAATCTTTTGTTCAGGCGACTGAGAAAAGAGCCCAAAAATCATCTTTTTCTCCATTCTTGAATCAAGAAAAAGTTGATTCTCGTGCACTTTAATTTTCTGTTTTGTACTTTTTCTATGTTAATATTTCAAAATCGCAATTTCAACTTTTAAGCCTGAGACAAATAAGTTGAATTTGGGGACGAAGTCGATGTTATAAATTGCTAAAGCAAACACAAACAATCATAATTTCTTTCGTGAGAGTTTTTGAAATTAAGTAACTTTGTGCAGCAAAAATAGTAACATTTCAAATTATTATTAGATGAGAAATAGAAAACAATTAGTATGGCGAATAGCTGATCTAGCAGAGAGCTATTGCACAGATTTGGAACCTCAGCACATTTTAATAAGTGGTGCTGAAGGTTCAGGTAAGACATTTATGATCGAGAAACTTGCAGAAGAATTTACTGCACGTGGATTCTTGATAGTGAAATACCTCTATCCACATAGTAATATTGTGGGGACAGAATCTCTTATCAAGGATTTAGGTTATCTCTTGGGAAAACAAGCAGTAGTCCTGATTGATGACTTCGACAAGCTGCTCCTGTCTATGACTAAAGGCGAACAGAAGAAATTGATTACCTTTTTCTCCAACATGCATTCACCATTCCTAGTGGCTACATCAACAGGTCTAAGCGAAGAATTCTCAAAGCGCTACCCATTGTTCGACCAATTCTTTTATTCATTCAAAATCCCCAGTTTTGAGAAAGAGGATATTGAAGATCTGTTGGGAGAGGATATATATAATAAGGTAAAGGGAAATCCAGAGTTCCAAGAAATAATAACGAGACTTGGAGGGAACCTCAATTACATCAAGTTCTTCGCTAGCGTTATCTACCCAAACTATGGGACGGAAGATTGTCTTGACATTGTTATTGATGAGAATGAACGTTTTTTCAGCTATAAGTTCAGTACATTACCTGGTGTACAGCAGCGTGCATTATATGGCCTGGCTCGTGCCGGTGAAATCGCTACAGCGGCCGATGTTCAGCGGGAAAGTGGCCTTTCTGCTACTAATACATCCTCAGCATTGTATCGGCTTGAAAAGCGTGGTGTTATCACGAAAGCAGGTGGTAAGAAGCGAAGTGTTGAATATAGGATCACGGATTATTTGTTTGGTAAATGGATTGTTGGATAAGATAAAGGGATAAGTTCAGGATAACAAAGACACCCTCAAAAGCTTAGAAAAACTTCTGAAGATTATCGGAGCCACAAAGTGTTTTGCTCAGTGGCTTTCACTTGCTGTGTGTCTAATAAAAAGGGGTTAAGATTATGGATAACAATATTATCGTATTAAACGAAAATCAACTTGAAGATGTGATTTACAAGACGGTTAGTCGATGCCTTGATGAAAGAATCGTCAACTCGTTAGTGAATAGTCAATCAGATAATGATGGCTTCTATAACCGCGACGAATTGTGCAGCCTTCTGCACATTGCCTACCCAACTCTCTGGCGAATTGAAAAGGCCGGAATATTACAAAGTCAGAAAGTGGGACGTAAGAATCTCTATTCCAAGCAGGAAGTCAACCAACTCATTAAATCTGGTAAGTTAGCAAAGTATAATCACATCAAGTAGTGCTATGGAGAACCATGTACAGGGAATTACTGAAGACATCGAAAAGATGCAGAGCCGAATGGCTCCTGAGGTTGATATATCCGATGAAATCACTGGAGAAATGCTGCTGAATAAGAATATTAAAGAGATTCCATCTCTGCTAGAACCTCTCTTGCCAAAGTCGGGCTTAGTTTGTCTTGCTGGCAGTTCTGACACAGGAAAATCGGCATTCCTCCGTCAACTCTCCATGTCTGCATCTGCCGGATTAAAGACATTTCTTGGAATGAAATTGAATGTAGAACATCATAGTGCTATCTATGTATCTACAGAGGATGACGAGACTGCCAACGCTTACTTGATAGGTCGTCAAAACAATGATTTGAATATGGATCCGGCATCGTTAAGAGGACTCCGATTTCTGTTTGACAGTGAGGATGTTGTTGCAGAACTTGACCAGCGTTTGACTGCACAACCAGCAGATTTAGTAGTGGTCGATTGCTTTTCAGACCTCTATACTGGCAGTATGAATGAGGGGAACCAAGTGCGGCAGTTCCTGATGCAATATCTGCATTTAGTAACCAAGCACAAATGCCTGATAATTTTTCTGCATCATTGCGGAAAACGCACAGAAACCTTCATGCCTTCCAAGCACAATCTATTGGGAAGCCAGGCTTTTGAAGCCAAGATGCGCCTAGTTATGGAATTGAGAAGCGACCTCGCCGATGTCACATATAAGCATCTTTGCTGTGTCAAAGGAAATTATCTTTCGGCTGACAATAAGTCGGAATCCATTAAACTTAGATTTACAGAACATCTGACTTTCAAGGAGACCGGCGAACGAGTTCCATTTGAGAATCTGGTACCCATTAGCACAAATAATGAGGCAAAATATCAGGCAATCATGCAACTAAAGGACGATGGACTTACCTATGACGAAATAGCCAAGAAGGTTGGTTATAAGGACAAATCTGGTGTGGCAAAATTCGTTCAAAGATACGAGCTGGACTGACCGCAATGATGGTGAGAACAATACGAAGATACCTCTTGATAGGTGCCCTTGGTGCGGTGGCCGTCTGGAATATGTAGATAATGCCTTTTGCTGTTCAAATGACGATTGCACTTTTGAAGAAGGACTCCCCGTACGATTGTGCGATGAAGATATATATAACTACCCACCAACCTTGCTCTTCGGAACGGTAGATAAGTTCGCATCAATTGCCCACAAAGTTTCCACTACAAAAATGGGCGATGATTCTCGGAGGCTATTTGGAAAGGGTAAAAATCTCAATGTGCTTCCTCCAGACTTAATTATTCAGGATGAGCTGCACCTCTTAATTGGCCCCCTCGGCTCTGCCGTTAGCCTATTTGAGTGTGCTATTGACCAACTTTGTACACGCGATGATGGAACTCGCCCTAAGATAATATCTTCCACTGCAACTACACGAAACACAGATTTGCAGATACGCACACTCTATGACCGAAACCTAAATATATTTCCCAAGAATGGTATAGACTATGATGATTCATTTTTCGCTTTTTACAGGCGAACTGAGAATAACAACCATTTTGAATCTAAGAGAAAATATATTGGTATAATGCCAACGGGCAGAACACAGATGACTACTCAAATGCGATTGTCTGCTATTTTGTTTGTTCATCGCGCCTTATTTGAAATTGGCCATCAGGACGAGAAAGACTTTGAAAAGGTGGCAGACAATTATTATTCAATAATATCTTATTTCAATAGTCTCAAGGAAGTCGGTAAGACTGATGCACTTTTCTACATAGAATACGTGAAGTATCTTCGTAGGCTTTATAAACGAGTGCTACGCAATGGCGATTTGATGGAGTGTTATTATGCAGGAGAGTTAACTGAATCAGAAATCTCTGGTCGACTATCAGCCAGCGATGTCAACAAGACCTTTACAGAGGTGGCTACACATTGGACATTGAAGAACAGATTGCCTCATAAGGAAGGCGAGAAGTGGGTACGAGCCATCCTTCCCCCAGATTACATTTTAGCCACAAATATGATATCTGTTGGTTTGGATGTAAGTAGGTTTAACACGATTATTATGAATTCCATGCCAAGAAATATTGCTGAATATATTCAGGCTAGTTCGCGTGTGGCACGTAATGTGCACGGGTTAGTAATTACTTCACATAATCCTTTCCGCTCTCGTGATGTTTCACATTTTGAGAAGTTTAGAGAATTCCACGAGAAATTGTATTACTATGTAGAGCCCATATCCATTACACCATTCTCGAAAAAATCTGTAGAAAAATATTTCTCGCTCTATATGGCAGCCCTAATTCGTCACAGTTTCAAAGAATTGGCAGATGGCAACAGCGCCAAGAATCTTACCACTGACGAATTGAAAAAAAACGTGCATGATAAGGTAATGGCGTATATCTATAATCGTTATTCTCGCACAATGAACCTACCAGTAGAATTGGAACTTCAAAAAGGATTGCTTACTGAGGATTTGAAGAATAATATTGAAGCTTTTGTTGATGATGCTCTTGATCAGTGGGAAACGATTGCAAAAACGACGATAGATCTTGTTTATAAAGCGGCACCTTTTAGGGGGAAGAAGCCATATCTGTTTATTGCTCCTGATGCTTATGATGATGAAAGAGAGCAAAGTAGTTGGACGGTACCAACATCGTTAAGAATTGTTGAACCAGAAGCTGTGCTTCACGTAAAAGTTAAATAGAAATGGAAATCAGAAAAGAAAAACAATATAATCAAGGCATCGGAAAGTACAAGGTGCTTTCATCAAATGCTGGGGTCGGTTCTATCGTAGCAACAAAGTGGGGCGGATTCATTATGCCTATGTCCTCTTCTAATTGGGCTTCAGTCAAGAACATTACAAAATATATTGAGAACCATCCAGATGAGGTGCTAGATTTAAGCAAGGTTTCTGCAGAACGCGGGGTTGAGTTATTGGAAGATAACCGTTTTATGAATTTCCTTCGAGAAACTGAAGGATTGACTAAACTCCGTTGTTTTGTTGCAGTTCCTCACGTGTCTTTGGATCAATATAACCAAAGTAATGTGAGAGACTTACCATTGAATAAAAAATACAAGGACAACACTGGTGCAGAACAAGATTTGGACGAAAGTTTAGTGACAATTCCTGCTATTCCTTTCCCTCGTTGGTTTTTTACCAACATGAAATCTCGAGAATTGAAAACCTATGAAGAGTGGCTTCTGATTTGGAGAAGAAAGAATTGCAACAATGGCGACGAAAAATATTTCGCTCCACCAAGAGACCCTGAGCTAAGGACTAACAGAAAATTACCAGATTTTGAGATTCCACATGCTAAGGACAGAAGTATTCATGGGTTGCTGGAGCAGGTTTCAATGGTCTTGATTTGCCCTAATGGACATATATCAGATATCCCCTGGGATAAGTTCTTTTGTGCATCAGTCAATTTGAAGGAGAAAGTGCGTGAAGAAGGATTCGACCTGTTTGGTTACGACGCTAGTATGTGGCCTTGTCCTGAGAATATGAAGCCGGATTTACAATGGATGGAGAATCGCAGTCATGCTGAAAGCTTTGGCCGTTTACAATGTAGAAATAGAGCGGAAAAATGTAAGAGTTGCATAGGATCAGTTTCGCTTGAAGGTATCATGAACCTCCAGCCTCTCTGTCCTGGCGAACGTCCATGGGAAGGCATTGGAGCTCGTGATCATACTGCCTGCAAGACCGAATCAGGAAGTCGCAGTACCATGAAATGGGCTTTGGTTACAAGTAATAGTGTTTATTATGCTGAAAGTTTCAGTAGTCTTTATATACCTGACACATATAATACGGGAAACGGTTTACCCGCGAAACTGCTGCAGTTGTTAAATCTGATGACTGACACTTGGTATGGTACAACATACTTGCGCCGTCATCCTGATGCTACTAAGGAAGAATATATCAATTCTAGAAGTATCGATGATTTGATGGATAAGGCATGGGAAAACAAGGAATATGAAGATGTGACAGACGATGATATGAAACTCGTGATAGAGGAGTTCTTACATCCTAAGGCTAATGACGATATTGATGTACGTGAAAACTATCGCTATCAGGAGTTTTCGGTATTCAATGACAAAGAAAAGTCGATTGCCGAAAGTAATAAGAGCTTGTGTTTTGCTGACATAGTAATGCCTGATAGTCTAAAGCCCTACTTCCACAAGATTCAACAAGTGGAGACGCTTGGCGTTACTACAACACAAATAAACTTCTCTCGTGTGACGATGCCTCAACCGCGTATGGTTGATGGTAAAATAGAATATCCTAATCGCATGAAAATCTTCAAAGAAAATCCTGAAGATGTTCTTGTAATGCCTGCCAACCAGACCTTTGGAGAAGGTCTGTTCTTTAGTTTCAACGAGGAGAAAATCAAAGAGTGGCAAGAGACATATTGTAACTACTCAGCACCCCCATGGCATGAGTACTTGTCTTACTGTTGTACGACAGCAAGAATCGCATTGAATTTGGAGTTTCCATTCTT
>JAEEGK010022782.1_pt1 | contig 13126 bp, 7 predicted proteins | sample 8958771 | NCBI WGS metagenome assembly JAEEGK01 (sample SAMN16246547, study PRJNA631951) | gut metagenome | biome: gut microbiome; feature: rumen; material: SC-attached | host: Bos | place: Iran: Karaj | collected 2018-10 | reverse complement strand
ATAAATAAATTAAATGAAATTAAAAAACTAACTTTAATTCATTCATCTACAAATATATCAAATGAAATTATTTTATATTTAAGTTATATAAAAAATTCTATAAATCCTGAATTAAAATTTTTAAAAATTGATTGTGATTATGATGAAAATTCTATTTTATTTTTAAAAGAATTTTTAAATAATAATAATTCATTAGAAACTATAATTATTTTTTTTAATTATTTTATAGATGATGATTTAGATGATTATTTATGTCTTAAAAGGATTTCTAAGAAAAAAACTATAAAAAGTATAAATTTTGAATTATATGAAGATAAAAAAACTAATATTAAAGATATTTTTTTTAGTTTTCCTCAAAGTATATTTAAAAGTGAAAATTTTCCAATAATAAGAATTCCAGTTTGTTCATTTACTGAATTAATAAAGATTAATTTTTTTAATATTCCCATTGATTATAATTTAATGAGTTATTTTACAATAAATAAAAAATGTAAATTAAAAGAATTACAAATTGAAAATACTATTTTTTTTTCAAGTAATAAAGAAATTTTAAATTTATTTTTTAATAATTTCCATAATTTTAGATTAATTCAAGTTTTAAAAATAATTGATCCTGTTTTTGATAATGATTTATTAAATAATTTTTTAAATAATGTATATAATTTAATATATTTAAATTCATTAATATTGAATAATAATAATCAAAATTCAAATTCATTAAAAACTACTAAAAATTTTCCTCAATTACAACAATTAAAAAAATTGAATATTGTAGAAATAAAAAATTTTTCTAAAAAAAATAAAATATGAATTTTAAATAAATAAATTTTAATATTTAATTATTAAAAATAAATTTAATTAAAATTAATTTATTATTTTCTTCATTATTTAAATAAAATTCACTTTTTTTATTTTTATATATATCTAATAATATTTTATTTTTTTTTGTTACTTGAATTTCACCAATAATTTTAAAAGAATTAATATTAATTATAATAATTTTGGTAATAATATCACTTTTATATAAATAATTTAAAGTACAATATAAACATTTTGTATTTTTTAAAAATTTAATATCAGAATAATTAAATAATGTTTTAAATTTATTAATATTTACCTCCTTCAAATTATTATCTTTAATATAATATAATAAATTTTTGAAATTATTTTTTATTAGAACCAAATTTGAATTTTTTGAAAAATTAATATTATCAAAATTATTTAAAAATATATATTCTTTCATTTTATAATTATAAAAAATAGCAATATTTTTATTTTTATTTCTTCCATATATTTGAAAATATTGCTTATTAGAACTTATTTTTATTTCATGAATATAATCAAAATTACATTGTATATTATTATATTCTTCAATTAATTGACAATTGTTAATATTAAATAATAAAGGATTTTGATTTTCGCTAATACAAATAATATTTAAATTATCTAAAAAACAAACTGAAGTATTTATATTTGGTTTATTATATTTAAATGCTTTATATTTATTTATATCATTTAAATTATATAATCTACAAATTTCATTTCCTTGTTTTGTTCCAATTAATAAATATTCACCATCATTGGAAAATTTACAATTATAAGCATTAAATCCTTTAATTGATAAAAATAATTTTCTTTCACAATAATTGAAAATATTAATTAAATTTTCTTCTTCTTTTATTGAAATTAATGTATATTGACATTTATTTGATGTAATTGAAACAGATTTACACATATTTGGAATATTTGGAATATACCAAATTGAAGTAATATTTCCACTTTTAGTATCCCAAATACATACCACATCTTCTTCAAATACAATTATCAAAATTGAATAATCATAAGAAAATTTATAAAATAAAATAGAATAATATTTTTTTAAAAAATAAATATCTTTTTGAGAAATATTTAAATCTGTATTTGAAAAATCTAATATTCTTAAATTAACATGATAATTATCCAATGTCATTAATGTTGAATTATTATTTTCATCAAAATTAATATTTATTGAATCAAAAAATTTTGTTTTTGATATATTAAAAATTTTTTTGTTTTTATTATAACAATAAATATTTTTGTAATCTGTAATTATAAATATATTACAATTAGAACAAATCATTGCTTTTTTAAATTTTATTGAATTATTTGGTAAAAAATTTATTATTGGTTTTATTTCATTATTTTCAATATTTAAATTAAAAATTCCTTTTTTAATAATATAATAAATTGAATTTTCACTTTCATTTAAACAAAGAGAGAATATTTCTGAAACATTATTAATATTTGATAATTCTATTGTAATATTAACACTTTCCTCATTTAATAAAGAATTAATATTTAATGTATTATTATATATAATTGAAATATATTTATTATTTTTCATATATTTAAATTTTGAATTATCTTCACTATAATGGATTATTTTTCCTTCATTTGTGTCCCAAATAGTTATATCTTTTTCAGTAAAATAAGCATAAAAATTTTGAATTTCATTATAATAAGTATTCAAGCATTCTTTAAATTGTTGAACAAAATCAAAAATCATTAATTTTTTTCCATCATTTATATCATATAAAATTGGCTCTTTATTTTTATCTATAATAATAAAATTGTTATTTTTTAAAAAATCAAAATTTAAAATAATAGAATATGTTTTAATTGAATATAGAGGTTTATAAATATTTTTTAAGTTCCATATATATAAGATATCATTATTATTTTTATTTCTACCTATTAATCCAAAATAAATTAAATCTTTACTTATTTTTGGATTAAAATAAAGTAAATTATTAAAATTACTTTCATAATAATTTAATTTCATTTCTTTAAAATATAAATTATGATTTAAATCATTTTGTTTTTTTAATTTAAATTGAATATTTAAATCATCATTTTCATAATGATAAGGAAAAAAATTATTTTCAGAAAAAAAGAAATCATTTGAATTATTAGAAATTTTATTATTTCCAAAATTTATTTTATTAATATTGTTATTTGATTTAATTGAATCAGTCTCATTTTTTTCTATTGAACCGTAGGAACCATCCAAATATATAGTATTTGTTTGAATATAAATATTTGAATCTTTATTTGATTTATTATTATGCATTTATTATATTATATTTTAAATAGAGATATTTTAAAATTATTTATAAAATAAGACTATTGTTAAATTTTAAATTTTTAATTATTATTTTTTATACTATTAATTAAGAAAATTTATTTATTTATTTCAAATTTTAAATATAAATAATTTATAAGTTTATAATATAAAAGTGTAAAATAAAAAAAGTTAATGAATCTTTCTGTATTAATAAAATAAATTAAAAATAATATGTATTTTATTATAATTAATTATTATTTAATAAAATATAATATATATTATATTATGTCTTCTTCTTTAAAAAATAAAATTCTTTATTATGGTGGAATAACAATTTCTGCAGCAATAATTGGAAGTAGTTTATATTATTTATATAAATTATATACATGCAAAGATGAAGAAGAAGAAGAAATTGAAAAAATATTAATAGATGAAAAAGAATTATTTGATTTAGATAATAAATTAACTGAAAATGGTGCAATTAATCTAATGATAAAAATAAATTTATTAGCAGATGAATATTATAATAAAGAATATAGTGATTTAGATAAAAAAAGGAGAGAAAATATAAATAATTTAGAAGAATATACAACATTATGTAATGAAACATTTACACATAAGCAAACAATTTATCAATTAGCAACAAATGAAATATTAAATAAATTAACACATAAAATAACTATTGAACAAATTCAAAATTTTTTACAAACAATCAATCCAAAAAAATTAGAAGAATTAACTTTAAATAATGAAGTTGAATTACTTAAAATTGAAGAAAATGAAGATAATAATTTAATTAATATTAAAACATATAAAGAGGCTTTTATATATTATGTTAATATTTTTATTGAAGAAGTTAAAAATTTACAAGATAAATATAAAGATATAAATATTGAAGAAAATGTTCAAATTCAAAATATGTTAATGTTTGAATATTTAATCGTAAAAATAAAAGCAGACGATTTATTGTATCTTAAATATAATACTACTGAACAAAAAATAAAAATAATTTTATATAAAAATAATTGTTTAGATGATCCTGATATAAAAGAAGCACAAAATAAATTGGAAAAATTTGAACAAGAAAATCAATTAGGAAATTTAGGAAATTGAATCTTAAATTAAAACTATAAATATATTTAATATATATATTATTAATATTTAAATATAATAATTTATTAAAACTAAATTAAAATAATTAAATATGAAAAAAAAAAATAAACAACCTAATAATTCTTCAGAACAATTGATAATTATTAATAAAGATTTAGTAGATAATGTTAATTCTAATTCTATTATTGATATTACAGCTCAAAATTTAAATTCTAAAGATATTTCTTTATCAAATATTTCAAATAAGAAAGTAATAAATCCTCCTAAATGTAAATCATTAAAGTTTTTACCTCCAAAAACAAATAAATTAAAAAAAACTTTAATATTAGATTTAGATGAAACATTAATTCATAGTGTATTTAATTCTAATTCAAAAGAACATTGTGATTTGCAATTAAATTTTTTAATAAATGATCAAAAAATTTTAGTAAAAACAAAAATAAGACCATATGTAGATATATTTCTTGAAAAAATGTCAAAAAAATTTGAAATAATTATTTTTAGTGCTGGAATATCAGAATATGTTAATCCGATTATAAGTATTTTAAATAAAAATAATTATATAGAATATAAATTATTTAGGGAACATTGTTCAATATTAGATATTGGTTATACAAAAGATTTAATTCGTTTAAATAGAAATTTAAAAGATATAATAATATTGGATAATAATCCTATTTCATATATTTTTAATATAGAAAATGGAATTCCAATTAAAAGTTGGACAGGAGAAAAAAATGATAATGAATTATTAAATTTAATTCCAATTTTAGAATTTTTATCTGATGTAGATGATGTAAGAAAATATATTAAAATTTTTTCAAATGGACAAACATTTTTTTATGAAAAAGCTTATAAAATAATAGAAGAAAAGAAAAAAGTAAATGAAGAAAATATTGAAATGAAAAGAAAAAGAGATTATTATTATAATGAAAAAATTAAAAATAAAATGCTTGATGAAATATCAAAGGATTATAAAAGAGATAGAAAATTTACTGAAGAAAAATGGGATAAAAAAAATTCGGTTGTTAAATTATTAGAAAGTTTAAATAAAAAAAAATATAATAATAATAAACATATTGAAAATTATAAAAAAAATTTCTCTATTATAAAAGATAGAGAAAAAGAAAATAATATTAATAACATAAAAATTAATAATTATAATACATTAGATAATAATTTAAATACAAATTCATTTAGAGAAAAAATAATGAATAATAAAACATTTTCTATTAAATCTAAAGAAAACTTAAACAAAATTAATTTAAATAAAAATATAGAGAATGATTTAAAATTTAATGAAAATAAAGATAGAAAAATAAAAATTTTTAAATCTAATTATCAAAAAATAAATCAATTTATTGAAGATAATAATAAAAATTATAATAAATATGATTCAAATATTAATTTAAAACCTGTTATTATTATAGATAAAAAAAAAACAGATTTATTTAAAAATTATAATAATAATAAAATAAATAAAAATATAATTAATTATACCCAATATGATGATATTAATTATAATGAAATAAGAACAAATAATTTTAATAAAAATAATAAAATTAAAGAATATAAATTATTTAATTCAATAAATTTAAATGAAAATGGATTTATAAAAAAAAATTTAATGAAATATTTTAATAAAAAGTTATAATTTTTTTTAATTATAAATAAATAATTTTATTATAAAATCTATTCTTATAAAATATATATAATTCTATTCTTAAATTAATAATATAAATAATAAAATTTTTAATAAATGTTATAATTTTAAAACAAAATTTTTATTACATTTTTTATTCTTTTTTATTATAAAATTTTTATTGAAAATTTTAAATAAATTTTAATTTAATAAATAATATTATTAATATAAAAATTTAATGTTTAAACAAAATAAAAAAAAGATAAAAATAAAAGAAAAAGAAATAAATCCGAAATTAAATAATTTAAAAATAAAAAATAATCAAAAATTTTTATTAAACATTTCAAAAAATAATAGTATTAAATTAGAAAATTCTTTAGATACTTATTTAAATATTCCTATAAATAATAAAATTTTTAAATTAAATAAATTTAAAAATAATTCATCATCAAAATCTAAAAATTTATCTTTTAATAATTATAATAATCAAAATAAACCATTATCAGTTTGTTCAAAAATTTCAAATAAAAAAAACTATTTAAAAACAATAAATAATTTAAACAATAAAAATAAAAAAAATTTGAGAAACAAAAAAATAATTGATTATTTTACAAATTATAAAACAGAATTTGAAATAAAGTCTCAAAGTGAATCAATTACAACTGCAACTAATACAAAAAGAAATAAAAATTTAACTTCAAATAATTTAACAATAATTAATAATAAAAAAATAAGTAAATTATCATTTAATATAATAAAAAATAAAATATATAATAAATTAAATTCGTTAAGAGGCAAAACTTTACATTTAAAAAAAAAAGAAGATGAAAATATTATTAGTGAAGAAAGTGTATTTAATAGTAAGAATTCTAGTATAACTATTCAAAATAAAAGTAATAATAGCAAAATAAATAATAGCATTATTTATTTAAAAGAAAGTAATAAAAATATATTAGATACATCATTAACTTATTCTGATGACACAGATACTAAAAGATATAAAATATCAAAAAATAAAATTATGGATAATAATATTATAAATAATAAAAATATAGATTATAATAATGAATTGTATAATAATAATAATAATTATATTAAAGATTTAAATATAAAAAAGAATGAAGATTTTAAAAATTTTTATGATTTAATTCAACAAAAATTATTTGGAATTTATGATAATTAAATATATATAAATATATTTTTTTAATAATAAATTTATTTAATTTAAATAATTATAAATAAATGATTTTTATTTAATTTATAATTAAAACTATTTTAATATTTTAAATTTAAACAAATTTAAATTATATTAATAAAATATTATTATAATAAAAAAAATGATTTATTTTACTTTTCTTATATTATAGATTTATTATAATAAATTAAAATAAAATATTAATTTTTAATTTTTATTTATTTATAAATTATAATTAAAAAATTTATCGTTGTAAAAGTATTAATTAGAAATATTTATAAAATTTTAAAAATTTATAATATAATTAACTTTTATCTTTTGCTTTATTTATACCTAAAAGCAAATTGATAGTATCTATGATTTATAAAAATTAGAATAATTAAAAGTAATAATAATATACAAAATAAAATTTAACCAACTATAAATATAATTAAATTATATTTATAATGTAGTTTTAAAAACTTTTAATTAAAATAGATTTAATTAATATTAAATCTATGTTTTATTTTAATTTGAATTTCGTTTGAATAATTTGAAATAATATCTTTAAATTTATCTTTATATGATATCGAATAAGAATTTATTATTTCTCTAAATAATTTTTCCAATTCTTCTTTTGAATTTTCATAATTTATAACAACTTCAAAAAATTCATCAAAATTTTTATAAGAATCATTTGGATTATATAAAATACACTTACATATTCCTAAAAAACTATAATATTTTTCATCACTATTATTTATTTTTATTAAACTTTTACAAAAAAAATGAAAAAAATTTTTTAATTTATTTGACATTTTTTTTGGATTTATTAATGAAAGTCTACCAATGCAAATGGATATATTTTGGCCTATTTGCATATTATATATATTTGATATATTTAATATTTGTTCTAATTGTATATATATAGAATCAATATATTTGAAAGATTCTTCTGGATAATATTCTAATATTAAAATTATTGTCCAAATTGCATTATTACATATTGAGATTTTTTCTTCATCTAATTCAATAATTTTATTATTATTTATATTATTATTTAAATTATTATTATCATTATAAATTTTATTATCAATATTATTTTTGTTTTCATCATTATTATTATTATTATTTTCACTGCTATTATGATTATCGTTATCTGAATTATTATTATTTTTTAAATTATTATTATTTGGATTATTATTTGTATTATAAGTAATTAAAGGTATTAAAAAATCATATAATTGATTAATTTTATTTTTAAATATTAAATAATCAATTTTAATCAAATCTCCAAAACATATAATAACATAATTTTTTAAATAAATATCTTTTATTTTTATAATTTCAAATAAAAAATCTACAATATTTTTTCTAATAGGAGTATTTTTTATATAATCTGGAAAATATTGACAAAGTGCACTAATTGTATCAATACTCCTAATTAATAATTCTTTATCAATATTAACTTCAGAATAATTACTAATTTTTAGTTCATTTACATTAACTTCAATTATTTTAAGGCATCCAATTAAAAAATAATCACAATAAATTTCAAAAAAACTTCCACATACCTTAATTAAATTTAATATTACTTCAAAGAAATATGGTAAAGTTAATGTATCATTATTTTTAACTAAATCATACCATTTTTGTAATAAACATTTAATTATTTCATCAACAAAATTTTGATTTTGAAAAACTGTTGAATAATTTTCCATAATAACTAATAAAATATCATAAATACTTAATAAATTACTTCCTGTATATTTATCAAATACACTTACTATAACTTTAAATACATCAAATAAATATGTTTCAACAAATGTTTTATCAGTTAATATTATTTCTTGGAAAGCTCCACAAGCACTTTCTCTTACAATACTTTCTTTATCTAAAATTTTCTTTAATATTTCAGTTAAATATTCTTTAAATAATTCATTTTTATTTTCTGAATAATTATCAATCAATATAAATTTAGTATATTTACATAATGTCCAACATGTTATTGCTCTTACATATTTATTTGGATGTTGTAATTCTGTTATTAAAAATGGAATGACATTATTTAAATAACTTATAACTTGAAGATAACTTCCTTGTGCTATAGCACCAAATGCTAATATACTTCTTTCTTTTATTAAATCATCTTCACTTTGAATTTCATTTTCAAAAAATGGACGAATTATATTAAAAGTCTCTTGAGGAAATATTAAACTTAAATTATCTAATACTCTACTACAACATTTTCTCAAAGTCAAATCTGGATTATAATCATTACTACTACTATCATTTGTATAATCACTGTTGCTCCCTGAACTATTATTATTACTATTATTATTTGAACTACCTGAAGAACCTGAAGAGCCATTTCCACTATTATTACTATTTGAATGGGTGTTATTATTACTATTATTACTATTTGTATTACTACTAGTATTAGTGTTACTGTTTGGACCATCAAAATTAAGAAGACTACTACTTACACTATTACTTGCAATACTACTACTATTACTTATACTATGAATTACTAATTCATCTTGAAATTTGTTGTCAAGATAATTAATATCTTTTTCACTTAATACCATATTTTTTAATATTATAGGTAACAACACATTTAATTTATTTTTTAATGAATTTTTAACATTTTCATCTTTTTTAAAATTTTCTTCGTTTGAAATTATATATAAAAAAAATTGAGCAGATATAAAAGATTGATCGTAATTTTTTTCATTAAATAAACTTATAAAAAAATTAAATAAATCTTCATAATGTTGAAAAACTAAAAGTTTATCTAAATGAATTAATGTATACCATATTTTTGCTATTTTAGTTTTTATATTATCATTATCAGTATCTGAAAAAAGATTAATAATTGGAATAATTTCTCTCATATTTTCTTTTATAAATTCTTGATAATTATCGAAAAATATATTTAAAGTATATAATAATTTATTTATTAAATTATTATCAATATTTTTAATATTATTAATTTGTAAACAAAACAATATTTTATCTAATATTTTATAAACAGATTTTATATATTTTTTGCTAACTAAAATATCTCTGAAATCTTCTAATATTACATTTAAAGTATCTAAAACAATTTCTATCCTATTCTTATTATTTAAATTATCAATTAATATACTTATTATAGAAGGATATATTTCAATCCCAAAAGTTTGTAAAAAGCTATTTAATATTTCAGATATAGATTTTATTATTTCAATATCTTTATCATTAAAATAATAATTTAAAATATTTGATTTTATATATAAAATGCTTTCATTTGATAAATTTTCGTTATTGGATTCGATTTGAACTTTTAAAACAGAAGCTGCCATAATTCGGATTTCTCTTGGTTGAGATGGGGAATTTAATATATATAATAAATAATCAGGAAATTTTTTATCTTTTGAATATTTTTGTAATTTCTAAAAATTAATATTAAATTAAAAATATTATTTTACTTCAAAAATTCCTTTTTCTGTTTGACTTTCTTTTAAAAAAGAAACTATTTCTTCAATTTTCGATTCGTCTGGATTCCACATTTTTATATTAATTATTTTAATAATATTATGATTAAATTAAAATAAATATAAATTATAAATATATTATTTTTTACAATTTTGAAATAATAAATTTTATTTTATATTATTAATATTATATGAATAAATATTTATTTAAATAATATTATTTTATTTTTTATTTGTTTTTTATATAATAAATTTTAATGAATTTTTATATAAATATTAAATGCAAATTTAAAATTTCATTAATTAATTATATATATTTAATCAATATTTTTTTGTTATTTTATATAATATTATATAAATAAATTATTATATTAAATAATTAAATTAAAAAAATGATAATTTTAAGTATAAATTTTAATATATAAAAAAATGAAATTAAAAAATATTATTAAAAAGATTTAAAAAATTTATAAAAAATATATTAAAAAAATTTTTTTTAAATATAAATAATTATAAAAAATAGTCTATAAAAAATTATAATTTTATTTTTAATACATGAAAAAAGATGAAATAAAATTTAATAAAGAAACATTCATAACTCATACTAAAGGAAGATTAACTAGTAAATACAAAATTTTAAATGAATTAGGAAATGGTTCTTTTGGTAAAGTTATTCGAGTTGAAAATTTAATAAATAAAGAAATTTATGCATGTAAAAAAATGATTAAAAAAAATATAAAAGATATAAAATCATTTAATAATGAAATAGATATTTTATCAAAATGTGATCATCCAAATATAGTTAGATTATATGAAATCATTGAAGGAGAAAAAAATATGAATTTAATTATGGAAGAATGTAAAGGGGGTCAACTATTTAAAAAAATACAATTAAAAAATATAATAAAAATGACAGAAAAAGAAATAGCTAAAATTTTTAAAGAAATTATGATTGCAGTTAATTATTTACATAACAGAGGAATTTGTCACAGAGATTTAAAACCGGAAAACATTTTATTTCTTAATAATGAAAAAAATTCCCCAATTAAATTAGTAGATTTTGGATTAGGAAAAATTTTCGGAAATTATGGAAATTTATATAATAATGAAATGAAATGTAAAGTTGGAACAAAATTTTATATATCTCCAGAAGTAATTAAAGGAAAATATGACCAATTTTGTGATATTTGGTCTTGTGGAGTTATATTATATTTGATGTTATCAGGAAATTTTCCATTTTATGGAAGAAATGATGAAGAAATTTATGATAAAATTCTTGAAATGAAAGTTGAATTTCCTGAAAAATATTGGAAAAATATAGATAAAGATGCAATTAATTTAATTAAAAAAATGCTTTGTAATGTAAGTGAACGTTTAAATGCTCAACAAGTTTTGAATCATGTTTGGCTTCAAAAAAATGCACCAAATTCTGAAGGTTTCATTTTAGAACTTAATAAAAAAAATATAAAAAATTATTATAATTCTAATAAATTAAAAAAATCTATTATAAATTTTATTTCAAGTAGATTAAATGATGATGAAATAGAACATTTGAAAAATATATTTTATGAAATGGATATTAATAAAGATGGTTCTATAACATTAGAAGAAATGCAACAATGCCTAAGTAATATGTTTAAAAATAATAAAAATTATATTGAAAATCTTTTTAATGAAATAGATACTAACAAGTCTGGAAGGATTGAATATACTCAATTAATATCAGCTCTTGTTGAACAAAAAACTTATTTAAAAGATGAAAAATTAAAAGATGCTTTTGATAGGATAGATAAAGATAAAAATGGAAAGATTTCAAATAATGATTTTTTAGTATTTTTGAAACTTAAAAAAAATAATGAAAAAGATATAGAAAAATATGTTAAAGAATTTGATTTAAATGGTGATGGAGAAATTGATTATGATGAATTTTTAAAAATGATGATGTAATGTTTGAAGAGTTATTTAAAAAATTATTTATTTATTAAAGTTAGTAAATGTACTAATAAGTTTTTATTTATTGAAAGATTTTAAATAAAATTATATTTTATTATTTAATAACAATAAATATAAAACTTATTTAAAAGAAAAATATTACTTTTATTATTTATTATTTTTTAAATATTAAATAAATATAATATAAAAAAATAGAGAATATATATTTTTATCATTGTTATAAATATTTTCCAATATTAATAAAATATTTTAAAAAGAATAAAAAATTTCTATTTAAAATATGTAAAAAAATTAAAATAATATATTTAATAATATTTTATAATAATTCTATTTTTTTAATAATAAAATTAAAATGAAATATTTATTTATATATAAATGTAATCATATAAATAAACTTTTTAATTAATAAATAATAATTATAATTATTTTTAATAAAAAAAAATAATAAGATTAATATTACATGTATGAAAAAAATAATAATAATGAAGAAGAAGAATTAATCCCAAAAAATTTTTTAACAATCAATGAATTAACCATAATTTCTAAAAAAATATATTTCAATAAAATTTCATATTATTTATTAAGTTTTGCCCAAGGAGTTTCTGATATAAGTGCATTAGCAGTATCATATTATTTAAAAGACATATTAAATATTAGTCCTGCAA